>Ga0209210_1001883_pt1 | contig 16493 bp, 20 predicted proteins | sample RifGroA1_FD_183991 | JGI IMG/M metagenome (GOLD analysis project Ga0209210, IMG submission 183991) | Contaminated groundwater microbial communities from Rifle, Colorado, USA - Rifle Groundwater A1 (SPAdes) (version 2) | ecosystem: Environmental > Aquatic > Deep subsurface > Groundwater >...
AGAAATGCCACAGCAATGTATGTTGCGGGAGCCGGATTTGCACCGGCGTCTCAAGGTTATGGGCCTCGTATGGTACTACTCCACTATCCCGCGCAATTAGTATACCCCTTTTAGCGGAATAAATCAAGATCCTCAAGGGCCTTTTGATATGCCAACAGCACGCGACGCGTTTCTTGCAAGTTTAAACGATAATCGACATCGTACACAATGCTGTTTCTTTTTTGATGGGCAATTTTAAGCTCTTCAATACTGGGAATCATAAGGGAATTAACCTTTCCCAGACGGTCATCCACGGTGTCTCCTGCGAGTTTCATTCTTTTGAGCATTTCATCCAGTAAGGCATCTGCTTCAATGATTGCGAGCTTATGTTCAGATTCGTCATCCGCGTCCAAACGCTGCATAATTTTTTGCCAACGCCTTCGCACTTTAGGGAATCCAAAAGGACGGAATGTGGCGAGTTCGACAGCATCTCCAACCATACTCAAATTGATATACGGCGTTCTGGTCAAGGCGATAATAATAATGGCGATGAACAAACCAATCACCAAAAAAAACGGAATTTTAATCCAAAAAAGTTTCGCTTGAAGTTCAGGCGAATTTATTTTGAAAAGAAATTCCAAAATTTGCTCCTCCATTATTTTATTGTAGCACCTATACCAATTTTTCCAAATCCTTTGCAACCGCAAAGAGTAAATTTTCCTGGAGCGGCTTCCCGATAATCTGCAAACCAACAGGAAGTCCTTGCGCATACCCTACCGGAAGAGAAAGCGCTGGTAATCCAACAAGGTTAACAGGCACGGTGTACAAATCCACAAGATACATAGTTAATGGGTCTTCTGTGCGTTCTCCGATTTTGAACGGAAGAAATGGACTGGGTGGTCCCATAATTACATCCACATCCGTAAAGGCGGCCGCAAAATCATGCTGAAGAAGGGTGCGAACTTTCTGCGCTTTCAGGTAATATGCGTCGTAATAGCCGGCAGAAAGTGCATAGGTGCCGAGCATAATTCTGCGCTTTACTTCCGCACCCAGGTATTCCCCTCTGCTTTGTAGATATATATCAAGCAAGTTCTGCCCTCTGCTGACGGATTTGCCGTAGCGAATGCCGTCAAAACGCGCAAGGTTCGCCGATACCTCGGAGGTATTGATGATATAATAGGCCGCTAAAGCGTATTTGGCATGAGGAAGGCTTATTTCCTGCACGGTAGCCCCTGCCTGCTCAAGTTTGTGAATTGCTGCCTTAACGAACTCTGCGATTTGAGGCATAAGGCCTTCGCCAAAAAATTCTTTGGCAACACCTACGCGGAGATTTTTCACGTCAAAATCGGAAAGAGATTCGTACTGATACGCAAGCGAGGTTGCGTCGAGCGCATCCCTTCCGCAGATTGCCTCGAAAACTGCTTCGGCGTCTTCTGCGGTTTTTGCGATCGGGCCTATCTGATCGAGAGAAGAGGCCATCGCTATCAATCCATGCCGGGAAACAGTGCCGTAGGTGGGCTTTAACCCCACCACACCGCAAAACGCGGCAGGAAGGCGTATGGAACCACCGGTATCGGCTCCCAAAGCCACAAGAGCCTCGTTTGCGGCTACGCTTGCCGCAGACCCTCCGGAACTTCCTCCAGCTACCCTTGTTTCATCATAAGGGTTTTTTGTAACGCCGAAAGCCGAGTTTTCGGTGGAAGCACCCATATTAAACTCATCGAGGTTTGTTTTCCCGACAAACAAAACACCCTCTTTGCGAAGTTTTTGCGCAACCGTGGCATCGTACGGCGCAATATAGTTTTCCAAAATCTTGGATCCGGCCGTACATCGCACGCCATCGACGAGAATGGAATCTTTCACTGCGCAAGGAACGCCCGCAAGCAAAGGAATTTGTTCGGCGCGTGCGATTTTTTCATCGATTTCTTTTGCTTGCGCAAGCGCCAACTCCCTTGTCGGCGTAATAAAAGCATTCAGATTTGCATCTTTCTGCTCAATATTTTTGAAAGAACTTTCTACAATTTCTTCCGCAGAAAATTCTTTGTTTTTCAGTTTTTCGTGCAGTTGCCGAATCGTGAGTTCGTCCATTCGCAAGTATTCGTAATTCGTAGGTTTTATAAAATTGGCTTTACCTTCAAATATCCATCTTTTGTTTCCGGAGCCATTTCCAAAAGCCGAGAAGCCATACCATCGGCCTTGGCTTTACATTCATCGAGCCGATACACGTTTTCCAAGGGTACTGCATGAGTCATGGGTGCTACAGGGGAAACTTCTACTTCTTGCAAAATTTCAAAATAGTCCAAAACACCAGCAAGCTCTTTCTGAAACTTTACAAGTTCCGCATCGGTCAATTCAATCCGAGCAAGTTTTGCGATATGAAGCACTTCTTTGGGAGAAATCATAGTCTATCTTGGTGGTTCTAAATCTTCTGCTTCCGCCAATATGTCGCGGAGCTCATCGAGATTCTCGAGTACCAAACCCGCACCTCTCACCACCGCAGTCAAAGGATCCTCCACGATACGCGTGGGAATTTTTGTCTCTTTCGTAATGAGAGTGTCGAGCTCGCGAAGAAGCGCTCCTCCTCCTGAAAGAAAAATCCCCCTATGCATAATATCCGCAAGAAGTTCGGGAGGCGTTTCTTCTACCGTTGCTTTGACTTCGTTGACTATTTGCCGCACTGAACGCTCCATCGCACGGCGGATATCCGTATCGGAAACCATAATCTCTTCGGGCAAACCAGTAACCAAATTTCTACCCCGAAGAGGCACTTCTTTCCGCTCACGCAATGGATACGCAGAACCAATCCCAATCTTGAGCGCCTCTGCAGTTCGTTCGCCAATGAAAAGCTTGTATTCTTCCTGCGCGAAATGAATAATGTCTTCGTTGAGTTTATCGCCCGCAATCCGAAGTGATTTTGCGTACACTACTCCGCCAAGTGACAAAACAGCAACTTCTGTAGTACCTCCCCCAACATCTACAATAAAGTTTCCGCCAGGTTCCTGCACTGCAAGCCGCGCTCCAATAGCAGCAGCCATAGGCTCCTCAATCAGAAAAACTTCACGAGCGCCCGCAGAAAGTGTGGCATCGCGAACGGCTTTTTTTTCAACTTCTGTTACGCCAAAAGGAATTCCGACAATCACACGGGGCCCCGGGCTCACTATAAACTTTCGGGGGCATGCCTTAGCGATGAAATATTTAAGCATTTGTTCGGTAACCTCGAAATCAGCAATAACGCCCTTCGCCAGCGGCCGTGTCGCCACAATATGGGCAGGGGTACGACCCACCATTTTTTTTGCTTCCTCTCCAATAGCAAGCACCCTCCCCGTTTTTTGGTTAATGGCAACCACTGAAGGCTCTTGAATCACAATGCCCTTTCCTTTTACATAAACCAACGAATTGGCAGTACCAAGATCAATCGCGATATCGTGCCCCAAACGCGACAATGTACGTTGAATAAAACTCATAATACCGTTAGGAAATTTTTGATTGCAGATAGTTCGGCAGTTCGCGCAACGACACAAGCTCGATTTCTTTACTTTGCCGTTCTTTCACTTCCGCGCTTTTTGAAGCAAGTGTTTTGTCGCTTATAACCAAACGCCAGGGAATGCCGATTAAATCAGCATCGGCAAATTTTTCGCCCGCGCTCATGGCGCGCCTATCGTCATACAATACCTCAATCCCCACACTTTGCAATTGCTCATACAGCGCGTCGGCTTCTTCCACTGAATCCGATAAACAAAGCAGATGGGTAAGGAACGGCGCTACCGACGGAGGCCACACGAGCCCTTTTTCGTCGGCGAATAACTCGGCAATTGTACCCATAACGCGAGCCGGGCCAATTCCGTAACTACCCATAAACACGGGCCGTTTATTTCCTTGATCGTCTTGATACTGCAAACCGAGCACTTCCGAGTATTTAGTTCCCAGGGTAAAAATATTTCCCACTTCTACCGCCTTTTCTTTTCGCAGCTTGTTTTTGTCGTATCCCAAATCTTTGTCGTCTATTATTTCTTCGTTCACCGCCTCCTTCGTTTGTTCGTCTATGAAAATAATGTCTTCACCTGCCGCGGTTAGCGTTTGAAACTCGTGCGAGTATTTCGCAAAACTTCCGCCAGAAGCCATGGTAACATAGGTTACGTGGCCTAAACCAACGTGATCGAATATTTTTATGTATGCTTGCTTTACCTTTTCATAAAATGCCTTATGCTCTTCTTCATTTTTGCAAAACGAGTACAAGTCTTTCATAATAAATTCGCGCGTGCGCATAATACCGCTTTTCGCGCGCAACTCGTTCCGAAACTTTGTTTGCATTTGGTACACGTGCACTGGCAGATCCCGGTACGAAGAAATATGGTTGCGCATAAGCGCGGTTAAAGGCTCTTCGTGCGTCCAGCTTAACCCAATTTCCGTATCGTTTTTTAACTTTGTTTTAAACCATATGTCCACAGCCTCGTCTGCCCAACGGCCCGATGTTTGCCATATTTCAGGATTTTGAAGCCCGGTTAAGAGCAACTCTTGTCCGCCAATGGCGTTCATTTCTTCGCGAATAATTTGCTCTATTTTTTTGAGTACACGCAAGCCAAGCGGCAAATAGCTATAGACCCCTGCCATTTCTTTGTGAATAAACCCAGCCTGAATTAAAAGCTGGGCATTTTTGCTTTCCTCGCCTTTCGGAAGCGTTTTTTGCGTTTTGGTAAAAAGTTGAGACTGGCGCATAGTACAACTAAAATAGCCGGCGAATATCGTTCACTGTGACCCACAGAATAAACGGGATGAGTACCAAGAACGAAATGAGGATTAGTCGTTGTTCAAGTTTCTCGGGGAGGGGTTTTCTTCGTATTCCCTCAAGCAGCAGAAAGAACATTCTCCCGCCGTCGAGAGCCGGAATTGGCAGCGTGTTAAAAATTGCGAGATAGACCGAGATTATCGCCACGAAACTAAGGAAAGAAGATACTCCGAGCGCAAGCGAATTTTTGAGCAAATCAATCACTCCAACCGGCCCTGAAACCTGCGTTCCCGCAGGAAGTCCTTCTCCTCCCATAAGGTGAGAAATGAGTACTCCGAACGTCGCAAAAATAGAGGTTGTAATATGCCACGTGCGTATCAATCCTTGCCAGGGAGCTTCATACCACGCATATCGCACAAAACCAGCTCTCGTGAGCGCTATCCCAATAGGTCCCTCGCCCGCAGGCGGCGCCTCCCGGGGAATAAGCGATAATTCAAGTGTTTCTGCACCTCGCTGAATATTTAGCAAAACTTCCTGTCCCGCGTGCGCAGTAGAAAACTCCTGGATTTCGCGCACCGTGGAAACCATCTGGCCAGCAACATCAATAATAGTATCGCCTATCTTCAAGCCCGCAGAAGCAGCAGGAGAATTTGCCGCAACTCCAATAACTCGCACATGAGGGTTTATCACATCCTCTTGCTCGTCATTCAGTGCAGTAGGAATTCCGGTAGTCGCGCCCAAAAAAGTGAAAATGACGACCGCAACAATCCAAAATACCACTACGCCGGCTGCCACCACGAGAAATCTCTGCCAGAGGGGCTTTTTGCTGAAGCTGTCGGGGCTGTCACTTCGTTTTTCTTCGCCCTCCATACGCACAAACCCTCCTATGGGCAAAGCGTTTACAGAATATATGGTTTCCCCGTACTTTTTTCCGAAAAGGCGCGGAGGCAAGCCAATCCCAAATTCCTCCACTTTTATTCCGAATTTTTTGGCGGCAAAAAAATGCCCCAGCTCATGCAGGATGACTAAAATACCAATAGATAGAAGCGCAATAAAAATCGTCATACCACTTCAATTTCCTGTTTTTTCCTCTCCACCAACTCTTCGATCTTTTTGTTATATTCGTCTATAAGTTTCTGCAGCTCATCTTTCGCGCGAAACTTATCGTCTTCTCGAACCTCACCCCCCTTTGCTTTTTCCTGAATTTCTTCCCACGCACTCTCCCGCCACCTGCGGATAGTCTTTTTTGCTTCTTCCGCTTTCTCCCCAAGTAACTTTGCGAGTTGCTCGCGATATTCCTGCGTAAGTTGAGGCAGATGGACGCGCACCGTAGCCCCCTCTACCACCGGACTTGTTCCCAACGACCCTGCCTGCAATGCCTTTTCAATAGGTTCAACATAGGACTTGTCCCACGGCTGAATAAGAATTTGGCGCCGATCCGGGCACGAAATTCCTGCCAATTGCTTGAGCGGCATCTTTTGACCAAACAGGTTCACCTGCACATCTTCCACTAAAGCGGGAGTTGCTTGTCCCGTCCGGATTTTCCCCAACTCACCTTGAAAAAAGCCTATGGCTTTCTCCATTTCCGGCTTCACTCTTTGGAGAATCTCTTGGTACATACGCGCATTGTATCAAAATCCTTCTCCTCTGTCGAGGCTATCAATTTGCCGCAAGGTTAAGCATAACGCGCTCTAAGGCGAGACGAGGACTGACATTGGTGGTGCGCAAAAGCAAAAGGGTTTCCTGTATGGTTCGGATTGCCCGCACTGTTGCAGGAACAGCTTGAGGATTTTCCTTGAGCTGGGTACGAAGTACCTGCCGAACCTGAAGCAGCCATTGATGCAAAAGGTGTGGAATACGCTCTGGCTCATCGGCGAGCGTCGTCGAGAGTTTCAACCGGAGCAAATGTGTAGAATTTAAATTCCTGCGCGCGCGACCGAATGGTATCGAAAAGCAAATCGGGATATTGCGTAAGCAGGAAAAATATCGCATTCCCTTTAGGCTCCTCCAGAAGTTTCAAAAAAGCTGATTGCGCCTCTCGGTTCATGGTGTGCGCATGTCGAAGAAGCGCAATTTTGTACGCGGAGTTCCAAACAGTCATGCTGAAAAATAAAGAAAGTTCACGTACCTGTATAATAGTAATTTCACCTTGATCCGGTTCAAGAATCATGCGGTCTTCCGCCTGAATACGCAACAACGCGACGAGTTCCGCTACCAATTCGTCTTTTTGCTTTCCATCATTCCCCGAAAAGATGTACGCATGTGATAATCGTTGCCGTTCCGCTAATTTCTTAAACAAAGACTGCGTATCTCTATACAGCATTATTTTTTGCTCATAATACTTTGTTTGAAAATATCGAGGCTCTCGAGTACGACGCCTGCTCCGCGTGCAACACATGTCAAAGGATCGTCCACCACAAAGCTGGGTACCCCGGTTGCTTGGGAAATCCGCTGATCAATATTCCGGAGAAGAGCACCTCCGCCCGACAAAATCATTCCTTTGTCCATGATATCTGCGGAAAGTTCTGGCGGTGTCTCTCGAAGTACCGCCTTAATGGTAAAAATGATTTCCTCGATTGGCTCTTGCGTAGCGACAGCCATTTCATTGGAAGAAATTTTGATATTTTTGGGAAGTCCGTGAATCAGGTCGCGCCCGCGAATTTCCATCATGGTTTCGGTCTTTTCGGGCATTGCGGTTCCGATTTTTATTTTAATTTCTTCTGCGGTTTTTTCTCCTATTGCAAGATTATGCTTCTTTTTGATGTACTCGGAAATCGCTTGATCGGTTTTGTCCCCTGCTACACGCAATGACGTGGCCACTACAACTCCTCCCAAAGAGATAACTGCAACCTCTGTGGTACCACCACCGATATTCACAATCATATGCCCCGAAGAAGAGTTTATTGGAATGCCCGCTCCAATAGCAGCCAATATTGGCTCCTTTGCCACGTATGCGGCCCTCGCCCCAGCCTGTTGCGTAGCTTCGATCACGGCACGCCGTTCCGTTGAAGTAATCCCTGCCGGCACAGAAACCAGCACCTCGGGCTTTATAAACTGGTATTTGGGAATAACGCGGCGCAGAAAATATCGAATCATAGCCAAAGTCACCCGATAATCCGCGATCACGCCATCGCGCAAGGGTCGATATACCTGAATAGTATCTGGAGTGCGCCCGATCATTTCTTTTGCCGCCTCTCCTACTGCCAGGATACGATTATCAGCCAAAGAAACCGCGACAACCGAAGGTTCGCACAACACCACTCCTTTTTTAGGGACAAAAACCAATGAGTTGCACGTACCCAAATCGATGCCAATTTTGCTAACGAACATAACTTTCACTCAAACAGTTACCCGTTTTATATCCGCACCCAACCTCTGCAATCTTTCCTCAATTCTCTCATACCCTCTGTCCACTTGGTAGATATTGTTAATAGTGCTTTTCCCTTTCGCGATCAGCGCGGCAATAATCATAGCGGCGCCTCCCCGCAGATCAAATGTTCCCAAGTCAGTGCCAAATAAACGGCATGGTCCGTTGATAATGGCACGGTGCGGGTCGGCAATATAGATTTCAGCCCCCATTTTATTTAGTTCTTCAAGATATTTCAAGCGGCCGGGGTACAGCGGGTCATGAAGCAATGTTGATCCGGCTGCCTGCGTTGCCAGCACCCCCAAAGGACTCTGCAGATCAGTATGTATGCCAGGATAAATAAATGTTTGTATGGAGTCTATCTTGAGCTTCTTCCACGGCAGCACTTTTACGTCTGCCAAACCATTCTGTTTCGCTTCAATTTGCATGGGTACGCCAAACGCTTTTAATTTTTTCAAAAAAAGCTCAAGGAAACTGGTTTCCACATTCTGCACGAGAACCTCGCCTTTTGCCGCGGCTACCATTACGATAAAAGTGCCAGCTTCAATCGGATCAAACATCAGTCTATGCTTCATTCCGCCCAATTTCTGCTTCCCTCGTACCTCAATCATGTGCAAAGCAGACAGCGTGATGTTTGCCCCCATGCGCTCCAATGCCTTTATCAGCTCCTGAATTGGGTAATCCTGGTCTGCGGTTTTTATCGTAATAACACCGGGGTACGCGGCCGCGAACAAAAGTATATTTTCTGTAGCGGTCACGGAAAACTCATTTAAAATTACAGTATCGCCGGTCAATTGTTCTGGCTTCTCTAATATCACCTTGCCGTTCGACGCAAGAATCTTCACACCGAGCTGCGAAAAGGCATCGAGGTGAGTATCAATCGGCCGCGCGCCGATGATATCGCCGCCAGGCCGGGGCAAGCTTACTTTTCCGAACCTGGCGAGCAAAGGCCCCATCAAAAGGACTGATCCACGAAAGCGAGCTACAATATCCTTTTTGACTTTTTTAGGATCGAGTACCCGTGTATTTATCTTGACTGTTCGCTCATCAAGCCACTCCACTTTTGCTCCCATTCCCTCAAGAATTTCCAGCATGCGGTACACATCTTCAACGAGTGGCAGATTTTCAACGATGCAATCTTCGTCGGTTAAAATAGTAGCGGCCAGAATCGGGAATGCCGCATTTTTTGCCCCGCGCACATCTATTGCGCCTCGCAAAGGCTTGCCGCCTTGAATAACAAATTGCTCCATAGGAATGTCTTATTATACCCGCACACTCCCCTTTTTGCAAATGCGCCCGTGAGTATTTATAATGGGTGCAATGAGCAAACGCACGAGGACACTATTATTTCTTTTGTTAGGGTTACTTTTTCTTTTGGGAGCGCCCATGTTAATCTTCTACTCTCAAGGATACCGGTTTGATTGGCAAGAACGGTGGTTTTCCCAGGTAGGCGCGTTTTACTTTAGCGTAATGCCAACACGCGCGGAGGTGTTTGTAAATGGGCAGCTAACTGGACGAACTGCCCGCATTTTGGGTACTACCCTTACAGAGAATTTTCCTCCTGACACATATCAAATTCGAATTCAAAAAGAAAGGTATCACCCATGGGAAAAACAGCTAACAGTTTTCCCGAAGCAAGTCACTGAAGCAAAATACATTACGCTATTGCCTATCAATCCTGTTTTTACTCTACTTGATGACGGAATTTTGGCACTTTGGCCTTCGCCCCGGAAAACCGAGGCAATCATACAAAAGTCTCCGCGGGCTGGCAAGCAAACCAGTTGGACTCTTGCGCTCTGGGATTCGCGGAGAAACATTGAGTATCCTATCTATGAATCGCTTAACGCAACAGATGAAATTCTGGAAATTCGCTGGGCTTCTGATTCCAATTCTTTCCTTGTGCGAATCGCATCTGGGGGCCAAACCCGAAACCTCATCCAGCGAATTGATCGTAACTTGCTCGCCCAAGCGAAAACCCGCACAGAATCCCTGCAAACGGCCGCGCAATTGCGCGAAGAATACATTCTTGACCCGCGCGCTCAACAGGCAGCTGCGTTTCTCGAAAATGAAGATGCTTTTGTGTGGCTCGACCAAAACGGCATCCTTTGGCAGCAAGGAAACACCGCTTCTCAAGCTACGCAGCTTAACCAAAAACCACTCCCTCTGCGCAAGGGAACATCATATGCGATCTATGAGATCAAGCATGAATTCTTTATTCAGGAAGCTCAAACATTATATCTGCTCAATCGCCAAACACAAGCATTTGAACAGTTCTTTACGCCTTTTTCTGAAATGGTTCTAAGCCCAGACGGGAAAAAACTCGCGCTGTCAAGCGGAAGAGAATTGTGGCTGTATTATTTTGAAGAAGATCGGGAACAGCCTGCGCGCGCAAAAAACGAGCGAATATTCCTCACCAGGTTCAGCGAGGACATTAGAAATCTTGCTTGGCTCACTTCGCATTATCTTATTTTTACGCGGGGCAATACAATTGTCGTATCGGAGATTGATACGCGAGATCACCTTAATATCGTGGACCTTAGTTCATTCCCTGACCCCACACTTGTCTGGCAGGAAAACGAGAAAATTCTCCTCGTGCATAGTGGCGACCAAATCCGCGCCTCCGAAAAACTCTTGCCTTAACCTATTGCGTCTCGCTAGAAAAGAAATGCGCCCGAACTGCATCTGCAGTCCGGGCGTTTTATCGGTTCACCCTTGCGTGAGCCGTTGAAGTACCTCTTCGGCGCCGCGTAGGTTGCTCTGGAAGCGAGCGCCTCCCTCGCGAGCGACAAGCGCACGCCACAATTCCACTGATTGTCGGATGAGGGTACGAGCACCCTCCAGCCAACCAGCAGCTTCGAAAATGAGTGCTGCCCGGAACATGGCCGCGGCACGATGGTTTTCGGGGGCGGCCAAAGTTTCGTACATGCCAATGGCCATCTCCACCAAACCAGGGAGAAGCGGAAGCATCGGCTTGGTACCTTCTTCGTACCGCGCCTCGTGGAGCAACCACGCAACGTTGTTGACGAGGTGCGCGTCGACAACTTGATGTGGAACTCGCATTATCGCGTCGATCGCGATTTGCAAGGCATCGCGAAGCGGAACCTCCTCTCCATTTCGCTTTTGCGCAATCAGAACAATTACGAAAAGATTGTCCCGCGCTCGGCTCCTAGGAATATCCCGAAGCCGCGCCTCTGCGATTTCCAAGTTCCCCTGGCGTTCGGCGCAGTGCGCCATAAACAGCCACGCAGCGTTTGCCAAGTTGCTGCCTGCGCGAACGTGCTCGACGATATCAGCGCCGGTCTTTTCGGCGGCCGCGAATTCTCCCAACTGGTAGTGCGCCCAACCCGCGCGCAGATCAAGCATGCTCGCAGGTTCATCCGGATTTTCGCGGCGCCATTTGTTGCGTATCGCGATCACTTCTCGATACCTCCCATCCGAATACAGCTGCTCTACTTGTTCATGCATCGCCATTATGTACCTCCTCCATTGACGCTATTCTGCATATGCCATACCACAAAAACAAGAATCTTGCAAGAAAACCAAACCCGCCCATTCAAGGGGCGGGTAAAACCAACAAATTGGAAGACTACCGCTTCCTCCATTGTCTTGCTCTTCGGGCGCGCTTGAGGCCGAATTTTTTCCGTTCGCGCATCCTGGAGTCGCGCGTAAGAAATCCAAGGGTTTTCAAATTCGGCCGAAGTTCTGGATCCATTTTCACAAGCGCCCGCGCAAGCCCCTGCCGAATGGCTTCAGCCTGCGAATGGGGGCCTCCACCATACACCAGTACGCTCACGGCGAAACTCTTGTCAGGACTCCCCTTCTCTAAAGATTCTTTGGCGACAACCTGATACGCAGCTTCCTGCACATATTCATCCAGGGGTTTTTCATTCACCACAAATTGTGATTTGTCAGACAAAGAAAGCCGAACCCTTGCAGTGGAGGTTTTGCGCCGTCCTACCGCTTCAATATATGAGATTTTTTCGGGTAACACACGTGGCATATTATTCAATGCTAAGGCGGTTTATTTGCCTTGAGCGAAGTTTAGTTCGCGGCAACATTCCCCATACCGCTTTCCGGAAAAGTTCGCCGGGCCGATTTTCGAACATTTTCCCCAATTTTGTTTCTCGCAAGCTACCCAAATACCCGGAATGATGATAATACGACTTTTGATCCAGCTTCTTGCCTGAAAACTGCATGCGCTGCACATTTTTCACAACCACAAAATCGCCTAAATCTTTATACGGGGCAAATTCGGCTTTCGTTTTCCCGCGAAGCAAAAGGGCCACACGCACTGCCAAACGGCCAAATTTTTGATTGGCCGCATCTATCGTATGAGTTTTCCTTTCAATCGTTTCCATGCCTCTATTTCACAAATTCTACAATCGCCATTTTCGCGCCATCGGATTTTCGGGGAATGGTTTTGATAACACGAGTATATCCACCCTGGCGTTCTCGATAGCGAGGTCCTATTTCTTCCAACATTTTCTTCACCAGTGAAGCGGAAAAATATCGAAGCAGTTCGCGGCGCACATGTAAACTGTCATCTTTCGCTTTCGTAACCAAATGCTCCATCAAAGGCGCTATTTCCCTTGCCTTGGCTTCGGTAAGATGTATCTTCTCTTTCTGCGCTAGCGCGCGCATAAGAGAAATAAGCAAAGCCTTACGCACGCTTTTCTTTCTCGAAAGTATTCTTCCTGCTTTTCGTTTCTTCATCCCGTTAGAGGATACGAGTATTTGTGATACTCTCTATCGTTATTGATTTTTTATTCTTTGCGATTTTCATAAACACTTCCATCCTCTAACGGGATTCATAACTACTTTTTGGTCGCCTTCTTCGCTTTTGCCTGCTTTGCTGCCTTTGCTTTTTTCACAGTTTTCCTTGGATTTTTTTCAGCCTCGTCTTTCCCTTCCTCGACCACCGTTGCCATTTTCTCCTGCCTCGCGGATTCAAGGCGGACCTCCGCAATTTCTTTCACGCCACTCATCACTACTTCAAATTGTTTCAGTAGCACATCAGTGGCCTGATAAAACGCTTCTTCCGGAGTTATGGTACCGTCGGTCTCGATTTCCAAAGTAAGGCGATTAAAATCGGTCCGATCTCCCACGCGCATATTTTCCACCTTTGAACTTACGCGTTTCATCGGTGTAAAAATAGCATCGAGTACAATACTCCCAATCTCTTGTTTCTCCTTTTTTCGTTCTCCTGCGGGTACATACCCTATACCTCTTTCCACCTGAATTTCCATTTCGAGCTCCGCAGTTTTCTCTGTAGTATGTGCAATCGTAAGATCGCCATTCGCGAGTTCCAAAGAAGGCGGTAGGATAAAATCAGAGGCCTTTATCTCCTTTTCACCCCGCACCTTCAAACTTGCCTTTTGCGGCTCCTCGCCATACATGCGAAATCGCATTTGCTTAAGATTGAGTAAAATCATAATCACGTCCTCAAACACTCCAGACAAAGTAGAGAATTCATGGTCCACTCCTTTGATTTTTACCTGCGTTACCGCAGCACCCTCCAACGAAGAGAGCAAGACGCGCCGCAAACTGTTCCCGATAGTAATTCCATATCCTGGGTAAAGGCCTTCAATCACAAATATGCCCAAGTTTTGCTTGCTTTCGACCACTTTCGTTGGTTGTGACAAAGGAATCATATAAAAAAACTTATTGATTATCTGGAATAAAACTCGAATACCAGGGGAATTTGAACCGTGACTCCCGTTTCCGCCAGCCCCGGCACACCTTTTATTTCTGCCTCCAAACTCTCTTTGTGAAGCTCCAGCCAACTCGGAGGCGCAAAGTTTTTTAACGCCAATTTACGGTTTTTAAAAAATGTATTCTCCTGCGAATTCGGGCGAACGCATATTTTCTCGCCGCGCTTTGTTTGGTAAGAAGGAATTCTCACTCTCTTATCATTTACGCGAATATGCCCATGTGAAACCAACTGGCGAGCCTGCTTGCGTGTTTCCGCCACGCCCATGCGAAACACCACGTTATCCAAACGTCTCTCTAAATGCTGTAAAAGCTGTTCCTCGGCATTTTGAGCACCACTTTTCTCCAGCGCGTCTTGAACATATTGGCGAAACTGACGCTCCCGCAAGTTATATTGATTCTTCAAATCCTGCTTCTCTTGTAGCTGTTTCCCATATTCAGACACTTGGGAAGTGCGCCTTTTTCTTACAACTCCTTTTTGCATAGTTACACGCGCCTTACTTTCCTTAGCCGAGGCCCGTTGTGCGGAATTGGCGTAAGATCTTGAATCGAAGTTATCTCAAACCCTTTTGAACCCAATGCCCGCAAAGCGGAATCTCTTCCCGACCCCACTCCCTTAATCAAAATATCAACCTTTTCCATACCCTTATCTCTTGCAATCTGGGATATAGCGTCTGCAACTTTCGCAGCGGCAAATGGGGTAGATTTTTTCGTACCCTTAAATCCAATGGCGCCCGCTGACACCTGCGCCAATACGTTTCCTTTTGCATCGCAAAGCGACATTATCGTATTGTTGTACGAAGAGGATACATATACCCGACCTTCGGATATACGCTTGGCGGAGCTAACGTGTACCGCGTTTGCCGCGGCATCCGCCGTTTGTTTCCCTTCGTTTACCCCCTCCGCTCCTTTTTTTATAATACGCTTTTTCCCCATATTATGTTGGCGTTGCAGCAGGCTTTCTGCCCGAAGTTACGGTTTTTCGCACGTTCCCCCGTACAGTTCTGCTGTTGGTGCGCGTCCGCTGCCCCCTTACGGTTAAGCGTTTGGCGTGGCGGCTCCCGCGCCATGATCCAATGTCGTGCAACCTTCGAATGTTCATCATAATCTCACGACGCAGTTCACCTTCAATGCGGTAATTCTTTTCGATAATTTCTTTTATTTTGTTCAGCTCATCAAGCGTTACGCTCGATGCTTTTCGCGTTTCGTCGATATGCGCCTCTTTCAATATCTTACGACTCAAAGACAACCCCACCCCATACAAATAGGTGAGAGCAACCCCAATTTGTTTATTGTCCGGAATATTTACGCCTACGACTCTTGGCATACTGTTTTCATCCTTGCCGTTGTTTATGTTTAGGATTTTTCTTGCATGTTACATACAACCTCCTTCCGCGCTTGACTATCTTGCAATCCTTGCACATTTTTTTTACCGATGCTTGAACTTTCATAATAACTATCGCCCGCGATATACGATCCGCCCTCTCTTTGAGTCATATGGACTCAATTCGACGGTTACCGTGTCTCCAGGCAGAATACGAATTTTGTGCATCCGAAGTTTACCCGAAACATAAGCCAGGATTTCCTGGCCATCTTCAAGCTTAACACGAAATTGGAAACTCGGCAAGGACTCTAAAACTTCGCCCATTCGCCGAAGTATTCGGGAATCTGATTCTTCCATCCTATCTTGCAATGTATCCTATCAGAAATTGTAATAGAGGTCAACCCTCCCAGCTGACGGATCAGGGTGGGCCCTCTAAAAGCACTTCAAAATTTACCTTTTCTCTATCTTGTGGCACGCGAGAAATCCAAAAAGGCCAAAGAGAGAGTTGTGCTCTTGCCAAAAAAGGAAACTCTCCCATCAACTGCTGAAGTTGATTTATAGATAAACCTTTCAAACGCCTCGCTACGATCAATGAGTCGACCTTCTCATATTGATCTGCTGAAATGTGAACAGTGATGGGCACCACTCCAGTATCAGCCGCGTCCTTCGACATTTGGTAATCAATTCGGAGTGTTTTCTCGTTAATTGTTTGACTCGCCGCTAAGTGAGCAGAAAGAAGATGTTTTGCAAGAATATCTGCGTCGTCTTTATGGAATCCATGCATTGCTACTCTTATTTTTGCAGTATACGTAAACTGCTCAAGTTCAGCTTCTGGTTTCACTAAAGAATTATCTTCCACAACGGTTGCAAGAAGTGAATCAGGGAGTATCTGAAACTGGGGAGGAATTTTTGTAAGAAGAGACTTCATTGCCTGGGCCTTGAGTGATTCGACAAGTTGTTCTCGCGCCGCTGTGATATCCTTTTCCTGGACTACGGCCACCTCTCGTAAAGCGCCACCTATCATTGGCTGCAGCGATTCACCATGAATTTTTGTGTATAAGGGAGATCCCACCAAACCCGGTAAAGAGAATTTGGAAGGGCCAATGTTGTAGTCCTCACCAGGTGCTGTTGCCTTTACCGAAACATCGAGGGATCCAGATACCAGCTTCCGACCTTCCATTTTACCTCCCGGGATAGAAACAGCCTTCTCGAGCAGAAATATCTTTCCGTCTTCGGAGATAAACCGCGTTCCTGCGACGAGTGCTTGCGGCTGCGTGGAATTTTCGTTGTATACGCGAATAATGCCACGCGCACTCTCCTCTTTGAATTTCTTGCCAGACGCGGGGAAAAGCATCGTTTGCGCTGCTTCTTCTTCAAATATACGTGCC
>Ga0209210_1001885_pt1 | contig 16465 bp, 27 predicted proteins | sample RifGroA1_FD_183991 | JGI IMG/M metagenome (GOLD analysis project Ga0209210, IMG submission 183991) | Contaminated groundwater microbial communities from Rifle, Colorado, USA - Rifle Groundwater A1 (SPAdes) (version 2) | ecosystem: Environmental > Aquatic > Deep subsurface > Groundwater >...
CCCGGAGAGGTTCGCCCCGGAGAGGTCCGCCCTGGAGAGGTTCGCCCCGGAGAGGTTCGCCCCGGAGAGGTCCGCCCTGGAGAGGTTCGCCCTGGAGAGGTTCGCCCCGGATTTAACCGCCAACTCTACGGCTACCTTCCAACTTTCCGTTTGTACTTCAAACAAAACACGGCCAGTCAGCCATGACTTAATTTCGATTCTCATTATTTCCCTCTTTAATTAACGTACCTAGCGGCCTTGATAAAAGTATTTAGGTATGTTTCGTCTTCCCCACCTTCTCCCTGACACGCAGGGGACGGAATCGCCATTTGGCTGTAAAGTCCTTGCGCCCCGCGTATTCCGCCTGCTTATTTTTGCACCACTCGCGGGCCAGCTTTCGCGTTGTGAAAAGAATCGGCCTGGTTGGCTCGCCCTCGTATTGGGATTCGGGTGGCGGATCCATCCAGACCGTTCCGAGAATCGTTAAACGCCTATCGGTACTGTCGGCAAACTCAACGCCCCAAAGAAGTCTATCCCATGCCATCACGTTGCCCTTCTCTCCTTAATCCTCTTCCCGCAGTAGGTGCAGTAACGCAAGCCATTCTTGGCGAGCGTTCCGTCAATCAGAGCGAAAGCCTGCCCGCAAGCCGTGTCGTAATTATCGTAATAGGCGTCGTAGGTCCAACGGCAATATCGGATCTTCTTAGCCATCACGCGTTCCCCTCCAGCGCGTTGTCGCTCATCCCTTGTCAAACCATATCTTGCTCTTTGCGCGACGAAATTGCGGCTTATGACGAACATGTAGCATCTCGCATAACTCATAGACCCCGACCAGTCCTGCCATCTGTTCGTGCGAATCTGTGCTCGCGACAAGGTAGGTTTCCGTGTCAGTGGTATCTTCGTACACGTAAATCACTTTTGGTAATGCCATATTAACCTCCTTTACGCGTTCCCCTCCAAGATATTCTGCCTATCCAAAAGCTCCAAGAGCGCATCCAGGAACTCCTCTGGCTCCTCGTTGTCGATAAGCTCAAGCTGGAGCAACAGATTAATCTGCCCCAGTTGAGCGCGTTGATGAGCGGTGAGCATTGGTTTACCCTCCGGCCTGCCTTTTTTCCCTTACCCACTCCTTCCTGTAAACTCTCAGGCAGTCCCCGCAATGGGTCTGCTTGACGAACTCGTGGGCCGGGAACTTCCTGGCACGTATGGCACGCAGATATTGGGCGTGATATCCTTGGCTCTTCTGCCTCTCGGGCAAGTCATTCAAGGCCTGGTTCACGCTGGCAATAGGGATAGTCTCCGCCATGTACTGACGGCCCTTTTTCGGCCTCCCCCGCGTTGCTGACGCCTTCCTTACCCCCCGCTGGTGCCGCGCCCGCACGCCCTCGTCGTCGCCGTACTCCCCGAGCCACCGCCCCTTGATCGAGGACTCCTCCTCCAGATTACGCCGCTCAAAGGCAGAGATTATCCTCCCGGCCTCGGACGGCGGCCAGACCTTGATGCCGCCATGGTGGACGGCCTGCTCCAGTATCACCGTCGGGTTGTTGTCCTCGCGGAGGCGGATCATAGGCTGCCCTCCCATGAGAGGTAGGCTAATAGATTATAAAGCGGTTGTCAAGGGGAATTTTTATTCAATGCGCCGGTTTCTCCGAGTCAAACAGCATCATCTGCCACCGTCGCTCCATCAGGTCGTCGAAATAGTGCCACTCCCAGAGGAACGAGCAGGGATTGCAAAGCACCTCGTTCCTGGTCTCGATGCCGCAGTTCTGGCACAGGCCATCGGCGGGAACCGTCAGCCTGAGCGACAGGGAATAGCGGAACAGCGCGTCTTTCTGGAAGCCATTTACTTCGGCGCCATCAGCAATGCCTTCTTCACGTCCTGCGTCAGCGTCAACTTCTGGGCCGTGGTCAGCGTCGTGGCCTGGAACTTGCCCCCGGTCATGGTTGCTAAGCTTCTCAGGAACTTCTCCCCCTCGTGCGGATACGGGCCGACATAGAACACGTCGATCTTGACGCCCTTCCTCTTCAACTCGTTGGCGCAATGCTTGACCATGCTTTCATCATCCGGCATGCCGTCGCTGATGACCACGACGTGCTTGGCATCCTCCAAATTGGCGACCTCAAGCGCCGCGTGGAGGGGCGTGCCGCCCGTCGGGTCGTGGATCAGCGTGCTCATCTCCGCCCCGTAGGAATTTCCGGGGAAAACTACCTGCGTGAAGACTAGACCGCCGTCCCTCAGCGACTTCACTATCTCCCGCAACGCCGTGATCTTCGGCCTGCCCGGCTCGCAATGCTCCCCCATGCTGCCGGAGCAATCTAGTAGTAGGAACGATTTCTTGGCCTCGTTTATCTCCGCCGCCTTCTGCGCCATTCCCTTGAGCGAGGTCGGCGCTGACAGCGACTGCTCTAAGTGTTTGATCAATTCCCCCTTCATGGTCCCTCCCTTAACGCTAAGTTGATTGCCGTCCTGAATGCCGCCCTCATGGCCGCGTATCCCTCCTCTGGCGTTCCCGGCCTAAGACTCAGCTCCTTCAGTTTCAGGTATTTCTGCCACGCCTGCTCCGCTTGGTCGCTTAACAACTGCCCGCTTTCCGCCTTGTGCGCGATGCAATCCTCCAACGCGATCATGGCCCGGTATTCGCTATCCTCGCCGTCGCTGATTTGAAGCCCCAACTCTTGGACGGCATGGGTCAGGGAACGGACCTGGAAATCCAATCTTCGATACTCGGCGGTCTTGCCCAAAACATTTTCGATCCTCAAGAATTTCTGGACGCCGACGGTTATCAACTCGTAGGGACCTGACCGCTCGATGATCTCCACGTTCATTACCTCCTGATAATCATCTTGATATATTGGGTTGACACGATACCCCCCGCCCGATGATATACTGTAATATGAGACAGTGCTCACACTGGAATAACTTCGCATGCCGCTAACGAAACCGCTTGATACCCCATACCTCGGCGATCCCCCCGGCGTACTCGAACTTGTAGCCGGCCCGGATTGCGGCTTTTTACGGCGAAACGGGTTCATTCGCGTTCTCCAACAGTTTCCTCCTGAGCGGCATCCTCGCCATCTCCTGCACCTCCACGACCGCCCTCGGCCCGAAGTTCGTCAGGACGCGGCTCTGGTATGACGGGCTGTTATAAAACTTCTGGAAGGCGGCATCACGAAATCTCAGGACCTCGGCGGCTGTGAGATGCTTCGTCCTGAGCGGCAGGTAGTCGTAGGCATGATGCGAATAGCCGGACCATGACGCTGGAAGCTCCCAGCCATTCTCCAGCGTCTGCTGGTATAACGCCGTGCCGGGATAGGCGACGGTGCAGTAGAAGTTGCACCATTCCGGCATGATCTCGAAGGCCATGTCCAGGGTTTCGTTCATGGATTTCTCATCGTCGTCCGGCAGCCCGAACATGAAGTTCGCCGCCAAGCAAATGTCATGCTGTCTCAACTTGTCACATGCCTTGAAGATGTCATCGACGGTGAAGTCGTTCTTATCCACGCCATCCCTCACGTGCTCGCTCATGGATTCGATCCCGACGCCGCACCACCTTATCCCCGCCTCGCGCATCCTCTCAAGCAGCCTATCATCCTTCAGCGTGTCTACCCTCGCGTAGCACCATGCGTTCAGCTTATCGCCGAGACCCCTTGAGATGATCTGCTCGCAGACGTTCAGGACATGACTCCGGTTCAGCACGAACATCTCGTCGGCTATCTTGAGATTGCGCACGCCGTATTTTTCAACGAGCAATTGGATCTCATCGCCAATGTGCGCGGGGTTCCATATGCGGTAGGAGTTCGCCTTACCACCATACCTCAGCTTGTCGCCCTCGCGGAAGGGGTTCTGGATGTTGCAGAAGGAACAGGAATACGGGCAACCCAGCGTCGTGTAGATCGAGGCATAGGGCGTGCGGCTCTCCTCGCCGAAGCAATGCCAGTTATGGGCACGGTATTTCTCCATCGGCAGCTTGTCCCACATGCCGCCGGGTATCTCCTCGGTGAGGTTCCAGATATTCTCAGCGACTCCTGTCTTGATAATCTTCTGGCCGACTCGGTGACATAATCCCGGTACATCCTCGAAGGCGTCGCTTCTCGATGAAAACATCGCCCCCGATTTCAAGCACCTCGCTAGGGCGGCTATCAGCACCGGCCCCTCCCCGGTGCAAACGAAATCCGCCCCCGTCTCCTCCAGCGTCCTCTCCGGCAGCGCCGCCGGATGGCCGCCCACGACCAAAACCGGGATGTCCTCTCTCTCCGCCTTGAACCGCTGACAGAAATGGATGGCCGCTGGCATGGTCTGTGTTGACGCGCTAGGCTGATGGCCCTGAACAACGACCACGACAAGGCGCGGATTCATGGCGGAGGCCGCATCCACGCACTCCTCGGTGGTCATGCCGACAGCACCGGGGTCAACAATATCCACCGACGCGCCCTTCGCCTTCATGTACGACGCGAGCAACCGCGCCCACAACGGAGGCTCTATCGCCGTAAGTGATTCCGCCAGCCCCTGGTAGATCCCGGCCTGCGCGGAGGGGTTGACGAAGAGGATATCAAGGCTCATCCGTAACTCTCTTTTCACGGACAAGATGTTCAAGCCCATAATCTTCGCACAATGGATAAGCCGATTGGCCCCAAGCGACGTATGGAGCCTTTTGCGATTCCGCTTTTGTATCCTCTGTTTTTTCTAAACCACCTACGTCCCTATAACATATGATGCAACGCATTATTCTAACTCTCCTTACTCTTCTCACTCCTCACGATCTGCCTTCCCGCCTTGGACGCCTTGCCCTTCTGGTTCAGCCACTTCGACGCTTGCCTCGATGTCGGTTCCAGCTTCACTGCCTCGCAAGCGGCGATGAACTCCTTGTTTGACTTGGCGAACTCGGCATTGGTCATGGCTATACTCCCTTCTAATCGTCGTCGCTGCGGATAAGGAACAGGTCGCGGGCTTTTAACGCCCCGCTGACCTTTCGCTCCGCGCTCCGTATTTTTGCCGCCTCCATCGCCATCCAGGCCTTGCAATCGTCCCCCGGCTTCAGCGTCCCCCCGGCACCGACTCGATCGCCGCGCAGGACGACCTCTATCCGGTCAGAATACAAATTAACTTCGTAACCTTTTCCGCCGAGCTTCCCGTATATGCGGGAGTTCGCGTCCGCCTTCTCTCCGTGATCCCACACCTCCACGGCCACCTTGCCGAGGCTTCGCAGAGATTTCGCCCAGAGATCATACACGTCCAGCCATTCCGGCTCGAAGTAGTTTATCTCCGCCTTCTGCCGCCCGCGCTCCGCCGCCTCCTTGGCTGGATCATGCATGCCGTCTAGGCTCACCCCCTGCGACCCGCAAAACAGGTAGGCGAAGCTGACATCGGGGTCGCTATAATTTACCACTTCTGCTAGGCGATGAATCACGAAAGTGACGTTGCCGATTCGCTTTTTCAACTGGCGTTGCGGCGTCACTTTATACCCACCCATCTTCAATGTTCCATCACTGCAACCATAGATTGATCGTCTATCACTTCCAAGATGAAACGCTTTGCATCTTCAGTGATCGTTTTATCCTCTAGATGCTGGGCTTCGATGGTCTTGATGATGCTGGCGATGACCCTGGCGGTTGCGCCCAAGAAATCCGCATGAGAATAGTTTCCCCCTGCTATTCTATGCCTGTTGATCGTGTCCATAAGGTCATCATATATCGGCTGGCCCCGCTCCCATGTGAAATCACCATCCATCAATGTTCCCTCCTCACTTAGGATTAGGAGGATGACTAGGGTCATCGAGCAAGACAGAAAATGATTCATGAACCTTCAGCAAGACATCCGACGGAGACCCCTCAAAAATACGCTCATGAAGATAGCCGTCTGCGGATTTACAGACAATCCTGATTTTGACGAATTCTGGATAGCTCTTCCAATCACATTCCGGGGGTGGCCACCCAACGTATTCGATGAATGAGGGTTGAATCACTGAATAATAGGAACTACACGGGATGGTGGCGCCGTTCAATCTCTGCCTGTAAATCTCCCCATGATCCACAATGGGCGGCCATTCCCTTTCAGGTCTCATTGCTTCGCGTTGTCGCCACAGGAAAGCGAATGGATTCATCCTAATATTCCCCCCTTTCCCATCCTGGCAGCGGGTCGATCAGCATATTGGATTTGAATTCATCCCTCGGCAACTTCGGGTCCATATCCTCCAGCGGTGTGTTCCAGCCCGTGATTTTCGGCGCGTATTCGCTGTGCCTTCCACAATCTATGTCGCAGACCATAGGGCCGTCGAAATTCAAAACATAGTCAATCATTTCACCAAGATGATCATGCGACCACAAATATAATGGCTTTATCCCATAAGCCTCTGCGATGTCCATGAAATTCGGTGGCGCGTATCCCGTCTCTGGCGTGCAGGCCTCGGTGCGCCCCTCAAAGTTCGTCTGCTGATACGCCACGGTTATGCCGTAGCAATGGTTATTGAGGATCAGGATTTTCACGTTCGCCTTGACGCGCGCGATGGTGGCAAGCTCCTGTATGTTCATGTTCATCCCGCCATCGCCTATCACGCACACGACACGCCTTGTCGGGTCGGCGAGCCATGCCCCGATGGCCCCGCACATCGAGAAGCCCATCGGCGAGTTGCCGTTGTTCGTGATGTACCTCTGCCCCCACTTCGTCTCGAAGGCGTGGTTGGCCACGACGATATTGCCCCCGCAGTCGCCCACGAAGATACCATTTGGCCCCATCTTCTCGGACAGGATTCGCATGAAGGCATAGGGGTGAATTTGCTTTTGCTCGAAGAACTCTGGCCTGACGGGGTCGTACTTCCTCTTCCATTCCATGACCCTGGCAGTCCACGCGCTGAAATCAGGTAACGCATAACGCCCGATGGCGTCGATCATCATCTCACAGAAAAGCTTAGCATCGCACAGGATATTCTCATCGAAGGGAAGTTGTTGGAGCTTCCTCTGCAGCATCGGCGCGTCCACGTCCACGATATACTTCTTGGCTGCCCTCGCGAACGACTGGACGTTGCCCCCGGTGATCCTGCCCGATATGCGGCTGCCTATCGCCAGGAGAAGGTCGCTGTTCTGGATTCCGAAGTTTCTGCCCGCACCCCCGTAGGTTCCGATCCTGCCGCCGTAGAACTCATAATCTGACGATGTGAAAATATCAATAGCATTCCAAGTAGGGAAGCAAGGGATTCCCAGGAGCCGCCCCAACTCCCTGACCTCCTCGCACGCGCCCGCTATCCTGATGCCCCCGCCGATCATCAGGACGGGCCGCTCGGCCTTATAGAGGTCCTCGATGTACCGCTTGATCTGCCTGCCGACCTGGGAAAGCTTATAGGGCGCTGTCGCCACGGCGGAATCGAATCCTATCAGCTTGTCTGGTTCTATCTCCGCCGCCTGCACATCTAGGGGAAGATCCAGCAACACCGGCCCTGGCCGCCTGTCCTGGCAGATGAACAGCGCCTTCTCCAGCTCGTAGCGGATATCCTCGGGTCGCATAACCATCTTGGCGTATTTCGTGATCGGCGTGACGATGGAGACGATGTCGGTCTCCTGGAAGCCTATCTGCCGTATCGACGGATCGGGGCGGAGGTACTTTGAATTTATCTGTCCAGTAATAAAGAGGCATGGCACGCTATCATAAAAACAATTCTGAATCGGCGTCACCAAGTTACCGCCACCTGGTCCGCTCGTTGCTATCGCTACTCCTGGCTTGCCCTTGATTTTCGCGTAACCTTCCGCTGCGAAGCCGCAAAACTGCTCTGTCATTCCACAGACGTACTGCAGATTTTCCGTGCGAGCAACAGAATCAATGATATGCCCGATAGCAGATCCGTAGACCGTAAATACGTGCGCAACGTTCTCGGCGAGCCGTTTTGCTATATAATCGGATACCTTCACAATCTCCTCACAAATTCGCTTATCAGGCTATGGGCATTTTTAACATCATAGTAGGGAATTTCTAATAGATTGATGTTGTTGCCTGAACAGAACCGTCTTTTTTTTTCATCCCTATTTGCGCCATCTAAGAATTCCCGAAATCCAACAGGCCCGATTGGTTTATAGTGTTGCAAACCGTGGTACTCTATTAAGCCCAGATTGCCGTTGTTAAAAATGGCAAAATCAAAGCGCAATTTCTTCCTTTTCTTGCCGCGGCATTCGTCAAATTTATATTGCCGTTGGTACTTTACTCCCAGGGTCACCAATACCCTTTCGACTGCTTTCTCGCCCTTTGAAGTCTTGCAGTTGGGGCAACCTGCAGCAGAGTGGATGTGGTCTCGCGGTGTTTGGACAAACACGCCGTGTTTTTCACATAGTATAGCCACCTTTGTGCTCTGATTTATATAGACGGCCCCGTCATAACCATATTGATTTCCGTGGACGGTCTGAGCAGCGAGAATAAATTGGTCCTTCGTTAATCGCTTAGTCTTAGAACACCTTGGGCATACCTTACCGTGCAAATGTTCTCTTGGGGTTGTTTCAAAATCATGCTTGCATTGGCGACATAAAATCGTCACCATATTTTCAGATTTGATCGCCTGAACTTGACTATAATCATATCTATCCCCATGGAGTTGCTTAGCCTTTTCAATGAACCGATCATTGCGGTAAGTAATTCGACCGTTTGCTGATCTGATTTTCGCGCAGTCTGGACATCCATGTCCCGTCAAATGTAGTTTCGGAAGTTGAAGAAAGTCCCCATGCATAGGGCAGGTTATGATGCTGGGCATCTCAAAGCGAAAGTAGATTGTCCGTGGATAAAGATATTTGCCATGATGCCTGATGTTGGCTTTCAGGATGAACTTCGCTGTATCGTATTTTCTATTTCTTGATTGATGATGATTGAATAGAAACCGATGATTGACTCGCGTCTGTTGACCGCAACCGCATTCACAAATCATTAACCGCTCCCGCAAGCCGACCCGTACACGACAAATATCCGGTCAATGCCGAAGTCGGCCAATGTGTTGATGACGTAGTCGGCGACTTTCATCTCAATAATTATCCCACCAAATCGCCAGATAGATTAGACCGCTAGTCAAAGAAAGCCAGGATATCCACCCAAAGAGGATAAACAGAAATGGAGATTCGCGCAGCTTTGCCGACACAAAAACGCTAGAGATTCGTTTCAATTGATGGTCAATCTCCTGGCCAGTCAACTGCATCATGCCTTGCTGATAGCCCAACTCTTTGGGATCAAGCTTCGCTATGTCTTTAAACCGCGTGATAAGCCCAGCGAGGATGATGCGTTGCTTGTCGAGATCCAAATCGGGGCGCGTAAAAATATACCTCGGCGGCCCGCTGATGGTTTTGACGCGATTGAGATATTCTTGCAGGTACTCAGCCTTCGCGTCTGGCAGAGATGCATCATCGGCTAATCTCAGCGCATACTCATATTGGGATGGATACCACCACATGTGCCAAACGCCGCAACTGCCGATTGAAAATAACCCAAATATAACGAAAATGAATCCTACGATCATAGCGTCCCCTTCTCCCTCTCCATTGTGCATTGCCACAATCATTCTAAACCAATCGGCATTCCCCCGTCCACGAAAAAGCCAACTCTGGATTGGCCTTTACCATGGCATTTGTATTCATGATTAAACACCGCCGACAGGCAAATCGAGAATACCGCCGCAAGGTAGAGAGTTACAATTCCCAGGGGATATTCTGTCAATTTCACATGCCAGACAAACTCAATCAATGACCATAACGCATGAATAAACATACTCCCGATAAATCCGAAGAATAGGCTACCAACGGCGATATGGAAATACACGATAAAGCGATTCGTGATGATCCCATATGAAACGGCGATCAAAAGAAGAAATGATAGAAGTTCGTTCATGGCGTTTTCTCCTTCTCCAGCACGTACTTCCACCTGTCGTCCGCCAGAAGCTTCTCCAGCTCCTCCTCCTTCAGCTCGTAGAAGTTCTCCGGCGCAGGGAACTTCCCTTCTCGAACCTCCTTGGCGTATTCCATGAGCGCGCTATGAATCACATCGCCGCACTCCGCGTATCGCTTCACGAACTTCGATTTGAACTTCCTGAACAGGCCCACCAGGTCGTGGAAAATAACGAGCTGGCCGTCCACCAGGTTGCCCGCGCCGATGCCGTAGATGGGGATCTCAAGCTCCGCCGCCACTATCCCCGCCGACTCCCTCGGCATCGCCTCCAAAAGCAGGAACGAGCATCCGGCGTCCTGCAGCGCCTTAGCCTGATTGACGATAATCTCAACGTCCCTCAGCGTCTTCCCTTGCACTCGATATCCTCCGAGCTTCGCCCTGGTCTGCGGGGTCAGCCCGAGGTGGCTCATCACCAATACTCCGGTCTGGCAGATGCTCTTTATCCGGTCGATCATCGCCCCCTCGACCTTCACAGCGTCCATGCCGTGCCGCATGAACTGGTTCGCGTTCCGAATAGCCTGTCCGTTGGACTCCTGATAAGATCCGAAGGGCATGTCGCCGATCAGCATGGCATACTCGCTCCCCCGCCATACCGCCGTGCAGTGCGGCAGCATCACGTCCATAGTCATCGGTATCGTCGTGGCGTATCCGAACTCCGTCATGGCGATGGAGTCTCCGACCACGATCACGTCTATCCCGGCGTCGTCCGCCACGTGGGCCTGCCACTCGCTGTAGGCCGTCGTGAGCACGGTCTTCTGCTTGATGCGCTTATGCTTCTGGAGGGTCAGGATAGTGGTCTTGGTGCGCTCTATTGATGGATTTGTCATTTCACTACTCCGATAACGCGGCTCTTATCGCCGCCCATCATTTCTACCGCCTCTTTTATCGGATCGCGCGATTTCCATTCCCCTGGAGGCAGCGGCTCTAATTCAAAGACCTCCCCGTATTTGCCTATCGCATCATTGAGCCACTGCCTCCAGGTTTCGGTCGTGCAATCTTCGATCTGCAACTCGTTAAGCCATGGCTGCTGTTCTCTAACCCAAACTTCACAGACTTTAAACGCACGGGGTAACTGATGGGTAAACAGATGATCGCCTGTCAGATAGTTCAGGATTTTATATACACAGCTCATCTCGCAACAAAGCTTCCCTACGCCTGCGCTGATTACTTCGCCCGTTGTGAATTTCACGGCCACTTCCTTTCCATTGCTCGATTAAGAGAATCTTTAGCTAGAATAAAAACCCCCAATGCGTTCCACCATCCATCCAAATCCTCGTGCCGCTCCGATCCGAGCCAGAGATACGCCAGTATCTTCAACCCCAACTCCTCTACGCCCTTGAACGTCGCGTGGCGCACCAGGGGGTCCTCCCAATCGTCAACCAGGAAAACGAACAACGGGGCCATGGCGTCGATGAAGTGCGGCAACGCCCTCTTGTGGCTATCGTAGTCGTGGGGGCCATCATAAAAGAAGACGTTGACCTCCTGCGGGAGCTGCGGCATGGGTATCTCCCAGCAGTCCTGCTCGATCAACCGGACGTTGACACCCGCCCTTGCGAAGTTGCCCCGCGTGCCCGCCGCGTCGCCCCCGAAGTCGCAGAACTTGTCCACGGTCGTGAAGCTGCCGGAGTTCCCGAAGGCCGCCGCCGCCGCCGTGCCGCCGTGCCAAGCGCCGATCTCCAGGAAGACCGTCTCGAGAGGCTCGCAAAGATTGTTGAGAAGATGTCGGATTTTGAGGCCAGTATAAGATTTGAGCGATAATACTTCGCGGGCGAATTCCGGACTAAGACGCGAATCATATTTATCGGCTTGGCAAACCGCATCCAGAACGCGGACGATCAGGCCGCTAGGTTTCTCTTTTTCATCCATGCGATGATATCTGTTTTCCGATGATCTTCATGATTATGTAACCCATGGGTTCAAGAACCACCGGGAATTGGACAAGCCAAGTCATTACGGCTATGAATGTAGCGATGGGGGCAGCTAGCATTAAGAAAAACTTAGCAGACGGATAGTCATCGCCCGTCCCGCTTGTATCTGCATCGAAGAACCACGGTTGACCGCTGAATTTCCAATAAGCGAACCAGAGCACAGCCGCGACGAGCGTCGATATCGTAAGTGTAACCATCGCGCTTATGGCTTGATACCTCACGGCATGCGGCCACAAAATCTCCACCGTCTGGCCGATCTTGGCGGCTAACTGTTCCAGTAATTCCATAGCTTTATCCATCCCGGCTTCCTCCTTTCAGAGCAATGCTTTTTTCTTCATCCATGTCAGAAAACATTCCGTCGGATCTCGAAAATAGAATTTCACAATGTGCTCAAAGTACAGCGCCGCCATCCTGCAGCGGTCCTCCAATTCTGAGTCTGAGATGGCGAAGATGTCCGTCAAGGTCTTGACCATCTCCTCATCCGTAGCTTGAGGCGATATCCTGAACGCGAAGGAAACGTCCGTCACGTCCTCCCAGGTCCACAGGCAGTCGGCGATGACCACCGGAACACGCCCGTAATAGCAGGCCTCGTACATCCGCAACGTTGCCTGGCCCTCGCCGGCGGGACATAGGACAAAGGCCGATTCCCGCATATCGGAGCTGAAAGCCTGTACCCTGGGGTCATCCGGGGCCAGAACAGCGCCCCAGAAGGCATTTAGGGCTATTGCCGAGGGCAAATTGGAGCCTTCAAGGACTTTGGCGAGCCGTTCGCGGAGACCCCTGGAGTCCCTCTGGCCCCTAAACCAGAACTGCCTCTTCATGGGCATCCTGAACCCGCTCGGGGCCTCCCTCGCCAGATGGACTAAGAGCTTGCTGCACCCCGGCCTTGCCATGACGCTCCAGCCCCGGTTGCGCTCCGGCACATTCATGGCCGTCATGACGCACGGCCTCAGCCATTCGGGGATGTCCATTCCCCTCCAATCCCCCTCGATGTCGAAGAAGTGCTTCGATTCCCGCCCCTGAAGGAACTCGAACCTGTTGGGGCTCAACTTCCAGGCGTCCTTGTCGTGGAACTGGCCGCACCAGAAGAGCTGCGCCTCATCGGGGTTGCTGGTCGGCTCGATCCATCGCTCAATACCCTGGGGGGAGAACGGGACGCAATCAACGTAGCCGTCCCGCTCGTGGAGAGAAGGATCGCGGGAGCCGGGATAGAAGTAGACTTTAGGCTTCATTGTGAATTGCTTTTAGCTATGAAAACCTCGTACGTCCTCCCAGTCTATCGCCGGGCTGCCCTTGTATCCCTCACCCTCAATAAAACCGGCGAGCCACGGCCAACTGATTAGTTTTTGACCAGGCAAAGAATGTCCTCCCAGTCTATTTTCTGCGCGCCTGGGCGCTTCTCATGCAACCTTCTAAAGAACGATTTTCTTTCGGTCTTTAACTCTTTTGTGCCACCAAAAATATCGTCCTGTGACCCATGCAGCTTCACGAGCATTGCGCGATGCCTACAGCAAAGTGTAAAGCCCTGACTTTCACAGAGGGCCAGCCACTGGTCGGAGAACTCAACGATTTTGCCAGCCCTCACGAATCGTTTTGTTACCCAGATCGCGTGACCACCGGGCTTTAGGATTGCGTGGCATTGGACGAGGATGTCGCGGGCGGCAGACCAGAAAGTAGGGCCGGATTGATTTCCAATATTAAGGACCTCATTGCCATAGTCTTTTTGTGAGCCGTGAAATTTATATGAATAATTTGGATCTCCGCTTTCAACCATGCTCTTTTCCCACGGTGGCGATCCAATCACCGCCTCAAACCGGCCCTCGGGGAGGGAGGCGAGCTGGCCGGGGGTTTCTGGCGAAATATATTGTGGGCCAGCAGCTCCATGTTTTTTAGGATTAGACGTATCCCGCTTGCGATCTGCGGACATTGCTGTTGCTCCAGGATTGCTTGAAAACGGCGGACTCCCTACCACGCAGTCGAAATCCCCCTCCTTCATTGAGCCGAGTTGACCTTTGGTATCTCCATATTTCCGTCCGTCGTGGTGCTTTTGTTGGTTAGCAATCCGCTCTTCGTGCATGACACGACCTGGATAGTCCTTCTTGGCCTTAGCCCAATCAATGCCATGCTTTTCTGAGTTCATGGATCCCTCATACGGCGGTGACGAGCAAACCAAATCCGCCCCCTGAATCACTTCCGCCAACTTCCTCGAATCCCCTTGGATGATCCGGGCCGTTCCGAATCCCTCCTTGCTCCCATACTTCCGTTGCCAGAATTCGATGTTCTTTTCAGCGAGCGCACAGAATTTCGGCTCCAGTTCCACGCCGACCCAATTCAGCCCATTCCACATCGCATCCAAGGCTCCCAGGGCAACGCCAGCGAAGGGATCTAGCACTGTCATGCCGGGAGCAAGCCATCCCTCCGCAAAGGCGTGCTCGTAGATCCGCCGAATAAGAGCGCGGGAGAATTTCGCCGTAATCACGGGTGGGCGAATGCTTCACTAACGATCTCACCCTGCCATGAATCGTCATAGCAACGGGTCCATTCGCTAGGTTGGCATTTGCCCACCTCGGCTTCCTCTATTTTCTTTTGCATGGGATTCTGTTATAATAAGATATCGTGAAAAGATCAAGCATTCAGTTGACTGAATTTCAACGGCACGTTGCTGTCGGGACGCTTCTCGGAGATTCCTCCTTGTCGTGTCCTGCCAATGGGAAAAATTTTCATCTGTCCTGCTACCACGCAATCAAGCAATCCTCTTGGCTTGAGAGAAAACATGAATGGCTTACTCCAGTATCGCGCCCGATTCAATGGTGCTCCTATCTTGATAAACGCGATGGGAAAACACGGGAAGGCGGACGATTCCACACGGTTTCTATTCCATGCTTTACCAACCTCGCTCAGATTCTTTATACGCGCACTCGAAAGAAAATAATCAGCGGGGAATACCTCTCTTTGTTCAATCATCCTGTTTCGCTCGCCTGTCTTATCGGTGATGATGGTTCCTGGGACGGAGCCGGAATCGCTATTGCCTCCAAACAATTTACAGCCGATGAGAACCGTCATCTGGCAAAACATCTCGCAACTACATTTGAACTTTCTGCGAAAGTCAATGCCAACGGATCGTACCCATATATTCGTATCCCTGCCGCATCCATTGGACGTATTAAGGAATTGTGTAAACCGTGGCTCCCTTCTGTATTGTTTTATAAACTTGGCCCCGAAGGTTGGCGAACGATGCTTACCGGAAAAGTAGCCGTAGATTGCGCGGCTTGCGGAACCACCTTTAGCACTTACGCATCTGCTCAACAGCGTTTCTGTAGTCAAGCCTGTTCCAGTAAAGGCAAACCTAGTGCATGGCCTATGCGCCGCCAACGGTATGGTCTCAGTGGGCACAGATAAAAAACTATTAGGCGTGATCTCCGCTTGCCAGCCTTGGTCGTAGCAATTCTCCCATTGATCGGCCTCTATCATTTTGTCGCGGTCCCCGCCAAGGGCTATTATCTACCTTGTGTTACATCGCTTGTCAAGGCAAATTTCCGCTGCCGGTGATACCAGGCCAGGGCCGCCCTGCGGTGCAGCTCGGCGTACCGCCCCGGGTTGCGCCGCGCCCAGCGAATATCCCGAGCACGCTGTCGTTTTCTTATACAGTTATCGCAGACCGTCCGCCTCTTGATTGGCAGCGACTCCTTACAGCGGACGCACTGCTTCCGTGCGATCCGCTCGGCGAGGAGCCTTCTTTTGGATGCCAGCCCAGCCGCATGATGCCGCCTGCATCTCCCCCACTTGTAGGCTTTCGCCGTGCAGTCGGCGCACAGACCCAGACGTATCCGCCTGGCCCGCCCCTCTTTGAGCAATTCAAGGAAGCGCGGGCGATGTTCGACGCAATGCCCACTACCTTTCAACGACTGGCGCTTGCAACTCCACCAATGGCAGCGTTTCATCTGTGGCCATCCATGATCTTGCGGATTGGCTTAGGATTCTTGCCCCAATTTGTCACGGTCGCTGCGTTCGTCATTTTTCCGCATTCCAAGCACTTATCGAGAATGCCCCAGCCGCAATAAGCATCCGGTTTTTCAGTATGCAAAATCCGCTCGTGTTTGCATTCACTTTGAATAGTCTTAATTCGTGCCTCGGCTTGACTAATGGCACGCTCAAGATTTTTGACGATGGCGATCTGTTTCATGAAAACGCTCCCCATCCGTCCGGCACCCTCGGGCTCTCCCTACCCTCCGTCACCGCCCGCCGCCTCGCCTGGAAGAAGCGATAGTTGTCCTCCGGCTGCCTGACCTTCGGCTTCGCCTTCCCCGGTATCTGCGCCTGATGCGAGAGCGTCAACTTCCTCAGCCTGACGTGCGGGTTCAATGCCCAACGATGGCCGATATGATTCGCCCGCACTGCAAAATCCAAATCATTTGACCCATAGCCCCCGACATACCGCTCATCGACTCCTCCCAATTCTTTCATCACTGATAGAGGCACGGAGTCGCCGAGCAGATAGACGTAGTCGCCGGGGACCTCCACCTTGCCATCTTCTTGGATCTTGCCGATGCATCCGCGCCGCTCCCGGTAGACTGGCTCTTTGCCGTCGAACCAACCGGAGTTGAAGTCCTCCTGGAACACCGACCACCAGTCGCGCTCCATCGAATACGGC
>Ga0209210_1001886_pt1 | contig 16465 bp, 14 predicted proteins | sample RifGroA1_FD_183991 | JGI IMG/M metagenome (GOLD analysis project Ga0209210, IMG submission 183991) | Contaminated groundwater microbial communities from Rifle, Colorado, USA - Rifle Groundwater A1 (SPAdes) (version 2) | ecosystem: Environmental > Aquatic > Deep subsurface > Groundwater >...
ATGGGACCCAAGGTTTACCAAGAAGCTTAAATGTTCAAAAATATGCGGATCTTTTTGCAAGAGCGGGATTTGTAGTATTAGTGCCTGAAATTGATGATCTGGTCGGGATAAAAATGCGGGACAATACGACCGATGAAATTGTTGCTATTTTTGACTATCTTTATACAAGAGATTTTGTAGATAAAAATAGGGTAGGTTTTTCCGGTATATGTGCCGGAGCTTCGATGTCTCTTTTGGCAACTGAAGATTTGCGAATTAATGACAAGGTTAAGTTTGTAAATGTTATTTCCCCCTATTTTGATACCTGGGATTTTACTTGGGAAGTATTCACCAACCAGGTTGTGGCGGATGGAAAAGCGGAGGTTTGGCACCCAAACCAAATTTCGGTTGACCAATTAAAGCTTTGGTATCTCCAGCAGGTTGGGGACACTCAAGAACAGGAATCTTTAAAGGATATGATACTCAATGGAAGGATTTTCTCGCAGGATGAACTTGGGGATTTTTCCGAGAGGGGGAGGGCTGTGCATAATTTTTTGCGAAGTGATAATGATGATGAATTTGCGAAGAACAGGGTATTGCTTCCGGATGACATTAAGTTTCAAGTTGAAGCAATATCTCCGAATAAAAAAGTTGGGTTATTGAAGGCGAAGGTATTTATTTTAGCTGATTCGCTGGATACGACAGTGAATCCGCAACAATCAAGACGGCTTGCTCAAAGCTTACCAAAAGATCAAGTTAAATTTTCTTATATTTCTTCCCTGGATCATGTAGCGCCTGCAAAACGCTTGCAAAGATTGGGTTTAATCCAGGACGCTGTAAAACTTTTTTTACATGTTCATTCGTTTTTGTCCTATTTGGATTTACGATAAACAATTTTGGGACTTCTGGTGACTGCCAGCTTTCTTCCTGTCGGTTATACTATTTTAAAATTATTAAAATATGTATCCTGCTGCGACTTCGTTTATTCCACTGACAGTTGCGCTGGCGCGGTTTGCCCAGAGTCACAGCGTTTGGGGAAATTATGATTTCTGGTATCTTGGCGAAGTGCCGTTTAGGTATCTAACCGGACCTGTTGTGGTGAGGCTTATATTGGGTCTTCAGGCGCTTTTTGGCGGCTTTTCCTTGTTTGAATGGTCAATTGGGCTGGTTGTCGTTTCTTGGTTTATTACAGCTTTTGGCTGGGGAATCTTGGCTTGGCAGCTTTCAATGAATAGAAAGGTGGGATTATTGGTTGGTTTATTAACATTAATGCTGCCTTGGCATATCGTTTCATCGCTGGCTTTGAGTGAGGTCTCTGTTGTGCTTGCTTCTAGTTTTGGACCGTGGGTGCTAATTTCGTTTATAAGCTCGGTTCACCAATTTAAAAAACGTTCGGCCAAACATAATTTAGATTCCGAACCAGCTAATTCGGCCTCACTCAGGCCTGCGCTTGCCAACGGCCGAAACGTAATTCGATTGGGAATTTTGGCTCGCTTCGTTATGTTTTTAAAGTGGATCACCTCGCTGATTTGCGAATCAGTATTATATTTTTATATATCAATATTTCTGTTTTCGATTTTGCTGCTTACCAATACTGTTGCGTCGATTCCGACGATTTTGGGCTTGGGGATTTTATCTTTTGTTTTGTATAAACATTCGGCTGAGGGGTTAAAAAGGGCAGGCTTGGTGGTTTTTTTGGGCGGATTGTTGACTCTTTGGTGGTATGATCCGGCCTATTGGCTGAAGATTCTTTTTGCGCCGTCTTTTGGGGGCAGAAGTGTAATTGGGGCCTTTCTGCATGTGGTTGACCTGGCAAGAACGTTAGTGCCTGTTGTACTTGCCTTTATTGTGGTTGTCTGGAAAGTAAAACCTAAAAATAATTTTGAGAAATTTGCTTTTTTATGGCTAGGAAGTTTTGTCGGTTTGACACTTGTACGATTTGCAGCTAATATCCATTTTTGGCTGGACTGGATGAGCTGGTTTGGGGAGATTGAAGTAGGTTTGGCGTTGGTTTTTGGGATGATGATGCATTCTTTTGTTTACAAAAAGCGCTTGACCAATTTAAATGCCTTGCCCGATTTGGATGATTCGTTTCGCTCAGGTCTTCGTCAGCCACAAATTTCAGGAGAAAACCGAAATGGACTACAAGGCTGGCTGCGTCATGTTTTTGTAACCTTCAAGACAGCATCTGCAAGTTTTCGTGTTCTTTTGATATTTATAATTTTAATTCTATCGATTGGTTGGGGTTTGGTAATTGCAAACAAAAGCTTTTGGATGCCGGGGGAAAATATTGAAAATACCGTTGAGTTTCGGATTGCTAAAAATCTTGAAGGGACTGTCAAATCTAACGATGCTGTTTTTCTTTCAGGGACGACCGCTTTCTGGCTTAATGCTTTTTATGATATTAGGCAAGTGCGGGGTGGTGCGGATTATGTTGGAATGCGGCCGGATTTAGCAAGGGCTGTTTGGGAGGTAAGAGGTGGTACCAGCGGTGAAGAGTCGCTTGCGATTTTGAAGAATTTGGGAGTGAGGTTTTTGGTGGTGCATGCAGGTGCTTCCTGGGAGTTTTATCATGACTTTGAAAATGTCGGTAAATTTGAAGGGTTGAAATCTTTCGAGAAGGTGTATGATAATTTTGGAGATAAGGTTTACAAGATAAAATGATGTTATGAGCAAGAAAATACTTTTGGTTGAGGATGACCTGTTGGCGGCAAGGGCGATTGAGAGCCTTTTGAAATCTAAAAATTATGAAGTTGAGCTTGCAATAGATGGTGAAGAGGCAATAGGTAAGGTCCATGAAGGTTACCATTGTGTGGTTTTGGACATAATAATGCCCAAAAAAGACGGGTGGGAGGTTTTGAAGGATTTAAAAAGTAACAAAAGGACTTTGCACATCCCAGTTGTAGTTTGCACAAACTTAGACGGGGAGCAACATAGAAAAAGGGCAAGTGATATGGGTGCCCATGGTTTTGTCAATAAGACTTGCGACAACCTTTTGGAGGTTGTTGAAGCGGTGTTCAGACAGGCTGATTAGTCGACTTATGTTTCAGGTTAAACCGGATTGTGAGGTAGGACCATAGCCAATAAAGTAATGTAACTGAGGCAAAAATATAAAGGATTGAGGCAGAAAGGCTCATATTTTCAAATCCCTTAAAATTATTCAGGTATTTTAAAAATTCTGCTAACGAAACGAGGAAAAAAGCGGTAATTAAAGGAATTACGTCTTTGTGCTTGTAGATGTAGGAAAGCTGCAAAACGGCTAGTGTTACCAATAAAACCTCTACTGAGAGCAGCAAGTGGTTTTTGAGAAAAAGGACAGCGACGATTAAAAAAATGGTTAGCAACTGAAGCCTGGAATGGGTGTCCAGGATGAAACCAACAAAAAGCATCCAGAAACCAAGGCCTATTATCCAAGTTATAAAGGTTTGATTGACCACTAAGAAGCTTTCGGCAAAGTTACTGGCAAAACCTCCTGTTAAGAGCAAAAAGCCTGCCGCCTTGATAAAACTTTTTACCTCAAAACGGAACAGTAGGGCGTCGACGTAGAGCCAGAGGATTGTTGCCATAATTGATGCGGTAGTGAGGTTGGAAATTAGGGCCAGTGTTTTTTCCGTGGACATGCTCTTTTAGCATAGAATTTATTGCGTAGTAGTGCAATAGCAGTTATATTGGTTAAAACTTGAGTGTGCTTTTTAAAATCGGCAATAAGAAGTATGGGAACGGATAGTTTGGACCTAAAGTATCGTGCGCTTGCCGCTGTTGTTTATTTAGGGTCAAAAAGGATATTGCTTCAGATAATATTTACTTTTTCCAATATTATTCTGGCAAGGCTTTTGTTTCCTGAAGATTTCGGTGCATTTGCGGTTGTGGGATTTGCGACTACTTTTTTCCTGGTTTTTTGCGATTTGGGTTTTGCGCCTGCGATTGTTCAAAAGAAGGGTAGAGTGTATCTTGAAGAGTTGAAGACAGCTTTTACTTTTCAATTATTTTTAATCGTGATTGTATTTGCTGTAATTTATGTTGTTTCACCAGGCGTCTCTGACTTTTTTAATTTAGGTGAGCAGGGGGTACGACTATTTAGGATTTACAGCCTCTACTTATTTTTTTTGCCTTTTAAAACCACCTCCGGTGCTATTCTGGAAAGGAATTTGGATTATAGAAAGCTGGTAATCGTTGAAGTTTTGGATGTATTTGTAGCTTCTGTAGTATCAATTTCTGGGGCGCTGGCTGGATTGGGAGTTTTCAGTTTTGTGGCTGGAGGCTTGGCTGGTCATTTTTTTGGGGCAACCTTCTATTTCTTAATGGCACCCTGGAGATTGGGTTTGTCTTTTTCAAAAAAAGCTTTGTTAAGACTTGCAAAGTTCGGATTGCCATATCAGAGTAATTTAGCGCTTGGACTTTTTTGGGGTCCACTTGTTTTACTTTATCTTGGAAAGGTTGTGGGAAACGAAAACTTGGGGTTTTTCCAGTTCGCAGCTAGTTTAGCTGTTTTACCCTTAGCTGTTTCGGAAATTGTAAATAGGCTTATTTTCCCGCTTGGCTCAAGACTTCAGGCAGATAAAGATACGTTTAGAAAGATTATTGAAAGATCTTTGGTTGTAGTTTCGATCACTACATTACCGTTATTGGCAATTGCTTTGGCTTCTGCCAGGGAAATAATACATTTTGTATATACCGATAAGTGGTTGCCTTCTTTGCCTGCGCTTTATTTTGGATTGATGCAGACAAGTATAATTGCTTACACTGGCGTGTTTTCTCAACTGCTTCTGGCTCGAGGGAGGGCAAAATATTTAAGAAATATGGCTTTAGTATGGGCTATTTTGACCTGGACAGTTGCCCCTCCTTTAATTTCCAAATTTAATTTTGTAGGGATGAATCTGACTGGTATACTGGTTTCCTTAAGCGGGATTTGGTTATTTATCAAATTGAGAAAAGAAATTGAATTTTCTATTTCCAAAAATATTTTGCCTTATTTTGTCAGCGCAACCATTGCCGGACTCTTAGTTTTTGGACTTCTTAGGGTTTTACCTTATTTGTTTGTAAGTTTGTTCGCTGCAGTCGTTTTAGGTTTTTTAACTTTTTTTGCTTTTGTTATGTTTTTTGCAAGAAGGGCATTCATCGAGAATTTTAGATTTATTTTGGATTTAGTAGTTAGACGGAAATGATCAAGTAAAAAATAAGGCCGTATTAATTTTTCTTTGTCATAAGCTGCTTGTAAATTTTTTCGGTCTTGTTTGAGTAAAATTCGATAGGTAAATGTTCTGATACGCGTTTTCGAGCAATCCTGCCGAAATTTTTTGCCAATATCGGATTTTTGCATAGCTTTATGACTTTGTCGGCAATTTGTAAATAATTCTTTGCAGGTACCGTATAGCCTGTTTCCCCGTTTCTTATGATTATGTTGCTTTCGGTTGATACAACTGGTACTTGGCAAGCTGCTGCTTCAATAACTGTTAATCCGAAGGATTCGGCGGCAGATGTGGAGACAAGAATGCTTGACGCTTGGTAAACGCTTGGCATATTTTCTATAAAGCCCCCAAATGTGATTTTTTTTGCAAGCAGTAGATGTTTTTTGAGGTAATTATTGATTGTAAGTTGATAATTACTGCTTGATGAGAAATTTCCCAGTTTTGATCCGACGATAAAAAAGCGAGCGTTTTTGATTTTTTGGCCAATGACATCAGCCGCTCTTAAGAATGTTAAGTGGTTTTTTACAGGGTCGAGTCTCCCGACGATAGTAATTACCTTGTCATTTTTTAAAAAGCCGAATTTTTTTTTCGCTGCGATCTTATTGCCAGGCTTAAAGATATTTAAGTCGATCCCGAAAGGTATAATATTAACCTGACTTGGTGGAACTATGCCCCTTTTGATTAGTCTTTTTTTAATCTGTGGCGTTGAGGCAAAGATTTTATCTGTAAAAAGCCTGTTTATCCAATCCTGGTAGAAATAAATGCTATCCCAACTTCCGTGCGCTGTGGCAACAACTGGTATTTTAAGTTTTTTCCCGACAATTCCAGCATAAACTGCTAAATTTAGATGATTTAAATGAATTAAATCCGGCTTAATTCTCTGCACAATTTTGAAAAGATTGTAAATTCCAATGGGTGATATTCCCGGGATAAAAAGAATTCTTGTTAGGTAACCATTTAGTGGAACAACATGCGTTTCTACTTTTTCGTTTTTTAGCTTTTTGGTGAGTTGGCCTTTTTTTGTGACTATCACTATTGGTTTGAATATTTTTTTATCTAGTCTTGACAAAAGCGAAAGCAGAGTTGTCTCACCACCCCCTATGTTCGGGTGATAAGTTATATAAAGAATTTTATACTTAGAAGTAAATTTCAATGCCATTTTTACTACCAAAATCAATGTGATTTTTAAACTTGCGAGTTAATTGATCCATGTTTGTGTTGTGCTCTTTTGAGGTTTGAGCAAGATCAGCCATCGTGCTTTTGGGCAGAGCAATTGCTTTGATTGTGCCGCGTTCGAGAGCACTGTAAATTTGGCGGTAGTCTTTTTGTCTCGTTCCAAAGAAATAGTAATCATAAAATTTGCCGTCCCAGTAATAAGCAACAGGATCAATAGTTAGAATAACATCGTTTGGATTTAAATTAGATTTTAAAAATAAGCCCGCGTCTTTGAAATGAGACGCACCAAAGAAGTTTGTCAGTGAATAGTCGCTATTTAAATCATGGTTGAACTGAAATAATATTTGGCCAAAATAGACCATTGACAGCAAAATTAATAAATCTTTTGAAAATCGGGTTTTTAAAGTTAAAATGAGCGTGATAATCACTAAAAATGCAGTAAGTGTTAAAAATGGTGCTTGTAATTGCGGTATCCAGCCTGTGATATGGTCCAGAAATAATAAGTTGTTTTTTTGTAGTACAAAAAGAACAATGCCGCTTGCAAAAAATAAAATTGAGATTTGGAGTAGGGATAAAATCTGTTTTGACGACAAGATCTGATTGACGGCAGCTATGCTGATTAGTGTGAAGAATGCGGGCATTGCTGTGGCAAAGTATCGAGGAAAATCACCTGCCCAACCTGCGATTAAATAGATCCCCGAAAAAAGAAAAAACCAGATTAGCAAAAAAACTATTTTTGGGTCCTGGATTAATTTTTTTGACTTAGCTATTTGGGCGGCAGACGCAATAAAAAGGATTATTGCGGGGATCGAAATCCAGCTTAAAAACCTTATTAGAAGATAGTAATTATTTGCCCACAGGGAAATAATTTTTGGATCTGCTGCAGTTGATGTGAGTTTAGGAAAGATTACGTTTTGGAAGACCCAAAAAATGCTCTGTGCGGGTAAAAAAGTAAGTTGAGGGTTACCAAAATAAAGATTGTATGAAAGAAGCAAAAGTTGTGAAAGAATAATGGCAAACGAGCTAAATGCAAAAAGTTTTTTTAGGAATTTTCGAAAATATATAAAAGCAAAGACAGACACAGTGGCAAGTGCCATGAGGCTTGTCTCATATTTTATTGCGAAAGCAACAAAGAAAATTAATGATAGTTGCAAGTGGTCAGAGATAGAATTTTGTGCACTTTTGATCTTTAAGAGTGAAAATAGCATGAAGAAGGTAATAAAAAATGTAAAAATGGCGCTTTCAAAATGAATCTGAAGGTTCGTTTGTATTAAGTACGGGCTAGAGGCCATAAGGAGCCCTGTTATGAGTGCGAGTGCGAAGTTCTTGGGGAAAATTCTATTTAAGAGTAGCATAACCGTTGCAATTTCTGCTAAGGAAAACAGCATGAGAGTAGTTCTTATAGCGGTTTCAGTGGAACCGCTTAATTTAACTGCTATGGCAATTGGAATAAACAGGGCAGGGGTTCTATCAAGAAAAATTGCTTCTTTTGCCTGTTCAGAATAATAAATTTTTGGATACCCGTGAGCTTCTATGGCTTTTGCTACTTTTACATGGAGAGCTTCTTCCAGTACGAATTCTTTTGAAAGAAATGGCGAGCGCATAAGAATGGCTATGATAAGTACTGCTAAAATCAGCCATAGTTTATTTGTCTTCATAGGGTTTTTTTAGTTTCCAGTACAGCCAATTCGGTGACAGTACGATTTTTAGAACTAGTTCGGCAAGGATACCGAAATGTTTTTTGTAGTAGTAAAATGTGTCTTTTCGTACGATGTCCCTGAGTTGTTTTTTGGGAAGTTTATTGATGCTTTGGGCACGCAAGTGGATAATTCTTTGAGGTAAGTGGTATATGTGAAGTTTGAGTTTTGCGATGCGGACACAAAGATCGACATCACCATAAAATAGTTTTAGGTTTTCGTCAAATCCATTAAGTTTTTTGATAATTTCTTTGCGGATAAAAATGTAGGAGCCTGGTATGACATTGACATTTTTGATGGAGTTTCTTGACCAGGTTGAGTATTTGTAATCTTTGTAAAATTTTGTTTTTTGTGCGAGCTTTAAAAAAACCAATGATTGGATTATTTCAAGAAGCGGGGTGGGGAAGCGGCTGCAGGTTTTATCAATGTTACCGCCTGGTTCGATATGTTTGCAGGAAACGGCGGCAACGTTAGGGTTTAGTCTTAGAAATTCAAGTGATTTTTGGATCGTTCGTGCCTGGGGAAGTGTATCTGAATTTAGAAAAAGTATATAATTGCCACGTGATCTTTCTAATCCCTGATTGAAAGCCTTATGTAAAAATAGATTCCTGGGATTTTTTATAAGTTTCACTTTTGGGAATTCCTTTTTAACCGCTTGGGGTGAGCCGTCTTTGGAATTGTTGTCTATAACTATTACTTCGAGGTTGATTTTATGTGAGGCTTTAGCTAAAAGATTTAGGCAATTTTTGAGTATCTCTTTTGTATTAAAACTAACAATTACAACAGAAACTTTGACCTTTTTCATTTTATGGCTGTTGCGATCAGCACGCCGATTTGGTGTGCATCGAAGGATTTTTGAACATTTGTCTTTGAGAAACCGGCTGTTTTGAGTGCCTTTTCTAAACTTTTTTGAGTAAACCCTGTATGGTGGATTTCTCCATTTGTGTTTTGAGGTCCGTAAAAAACTTTGAGGAGATCCTTATAGTTTTTGTAAGCATTACCTGGGATTTGTATATTTTTTCTGTAGTTATTTAGAAACATTTCACAAGCCCATTCAAGATCTGGAACGTTTATAATTACTTTACCTTTGGGTTTTAAAACCCGGTACCATTCTTGTAATGTTTTTTCCGTTTCTAGGTGGCTTATATGTTCTAAAACGTGCGAAGCGTAAAGTCTATCGACGCTGCTTGTTCTATAAGGGATGTTTCTGACATCCATTTTGGTGACATTTTTATTTTGTGGGTATAAATCGGTAAAAATCCACGAATTGTCGATCCATTTGTAATGCATGGGATGCATGGGTATTGAACCGCAACCCAGAACGAGTTTAACTTCTGAACTTTTAGGATTCTGCAATTTCTGACTTTTCAAATTCTTGGCTATTTCCAGTGCTGATTTATAGGTTTTTGGTCTGGCTATGAGTGACGGTTTTTGTTTCATAGCCTTTAGAAAAAGAACCATACCTCTTTTATAGTTGCCTCTTTGTGCCTCGATAGTACTTAAATTGAGATAGGAATTTACTAGAGCTTTCTTTTTTAGCGCTGATTTATCTTTTAGATGCTTATCTATGATGTAGTTAAATTCTTCTTCCCAAAGCGAGAGACGATTTTCATTTTTATGGAAGTTTGAGTCATGAATTCTATATGTTGCCAGAGGTTCGGCAATGTAGGCAATTTTGTACTTCTTTGCAACTCTTATAAAAAACTCATAGTCATGAGAATAGGGAAGGTTTTCGTCCCAAAAGCCAAGTTTTTGGTAAACCTTTTTAGGAATAAGGGCTGTCATGTAGGGAATATAATCGCCATTTATTAAAAGTTTCTCAAATTCTTTTTTTCTACTTATGAAATTCTTCTTGCCAGCTGAGGGATGAATTATCAATTTTCTTTTGCCATTTTGCAGTTCGTAGGATTGTGCAAAAACCAAGCCGACTTTGGAATTGTTTTCCAAAACAGCTGTTTCTTTGTTCAGAATGTCATTTTCCAGAAAATCATCTCCAGAGACCATCAAGATGTAGTCTCCTTTTGCCCGTCTGAGGCAGTCATTGAAGGTTTTTAGTGCTCCGAAATTACTTTTGTGTCTAATGTATTTAATTGTTTTGAATTTTTTGGCAATTTTTGAAGTTTGGTCGGTGGAGTGATCGTCTACAACTATAACTTCATAAGGTTTTCTAGTTTGGGAAAGTACACTTCCTATACACTTTTTTAAGTATCTTGCCTGATTATAGGTGGGGATTACCACTGAAATTTTAGACATATTGAGGACCTTTTCTGTTCGGGAAATCAAAAGCACGTTTTATTTTGTTTTTTTGCTCTGAAGATGCAATTTTTTTTATATTTTTTTTAGCTAACAACTCTTTATTTGAGAAATAATGATAATTGCCTTCTCCGGGAGGCAATGTTTTTACTTTACTTTTTGCTCTGACTATTTTTGGAAACCATTTTTTAAACATTTTGTAGGCTTTTTCTTCTGATTTTATTTGGAGATTCCAGACGGTTGTTTTTTTATCGATACGGTTCCAGGCGTAGTCTATGATTGGACCAAGGTCTACTTTGCCTGTTAAATAATGGAATGTAACCGCTTGCCATTTTTCATTATTTAGAATTGCAAAGGATAGGATGCCTCTGCCGCGGTATGTATGTTTGGTACGCTTGTCGTGATATTTTGCATTTGGAAGATAACCAAAATGTATGTTAGTGGCGCCCTTTTTTGCACAGTCGATGATGCTTTTGGGAATTATGTCGTAGTAAAAAACAGATAATATTATCTCCGGCTTAAATTTTGGGACGCTTTGAATGTCGACAATAGGAATCTGGTTTTTTTGGGCAATTTTTACAATATTATCCTTCCACCATTTATCTATACCGGATTTTTCCAGCTGGTTTTTTTTAAGCGTAACTAGACAGACAATATCTATATAATCTTTGCCTTTCTTTTTACTTTCAGCAATTAAAAATCTGAGTATTTTTTCCCCAAGAGGTCTTGAGCTTAGGTAAGCTACTTTCATGGTTTTTGGAAGACGTATAGATATTTTGACTTTTGGCCATTGCCCCATTGGTATATCTTATGTTTTTGAATGAAGCCAATTTTTTTAAGCTCTTGGTCGAACGTTTTTTCTAGGTGATAATTGCTTTTTAGGGCCATGAGATAAGTTGGGTTTTTGAACCTAGTCGTCGAGAATAAAAACCCCTTTTTATTGAGATGGTCAAAAAGGTGAGTTGCTGTTTTTTTCACATTGAAAAGATGTTGAAAGACCTCAAGCGTAAGAATTGCGTCATATTTTTTCTTTAAGGGTTTTTCAGAAGTTATTTTGATAACTTTGATGTTGAGTTTTTGTCTTTTTGCTCGCCAGAGTGCAAAATCCAAGGTTTTAGAGGGGAGATCCGCCATGGTAACAGTTAGATTAGATTTTGCAGCATCTATTGCGTTTTGACCGACACCACAGCCAAAGTCCAGTATTTTTTTAAGGTTGTTTTGTTTGCAGATTCTGATAATTTGTCTGTTTAAGCTTTTTCTTTTTGCCGTGGACTGAGTTTCCATTAGCTCAAAAATATAGTTTTGAGTACTTTTAAACCAGCCCTCAACTTGTTTTTTAGACTTCTGGTCAACTTTTTTCTCCTTCCACTCTTGATTTGATTTTTGAACCCACTTTACTAAACCTGCTTGTGATTTTAGAGATTTATACAAATTGATAATTTCTTTAGGGTTTTTTTTAAAATATTCGGCAAGTTCTTGCGCCTTTTGTTTATCGACCATTTTTTTGGTAAAAATCCTTAATGCAGTAGCAGATATAATCCTGGTTTTTGTGGGATAGCTGAGGATATATTGGTAGGGAAAGAATTTGTTTTGCAACCTTCTCGCTTTCAGGTAATTTTTTGGTTTTGAGATATTTAAATGCCGGTTGTACATGAATAGGAAAGGGGTAGTGTACAAGAGTAGTAATGCCCTTTGAGGATAAAAACTTCTGCAACTTATCTCTATTTGGGGTAAGAATTGCAAAAATATGATAGACATGATAGAAACCTTCTTTCTCCGCCGGCAATTTAATAGGTAAATCTTTTAATAAACTTAAATATCTCTTGGCCAGAGATCTCCGTCTTGTGTTCCACGTTTTAAGATGTTTGAGATATGCAAGAAGCCAAACTGCTTGAAGTTCATCGATTCTGGAATTAAATCCTAATTCGTGAGAGAAATACCGCGGGTCGAAACCATAATTTGATAGTTTTTGAAGATGTTTGAAATAATCTTTATTGTTTGTGGTAACCATACCGGCATCAGAGAATGAACCGAGATTTTTAGTGGGGTAGAAACTAAAAGCGGCAATATCTCCCAGGGAACCTGCAGGTTTACCACCTAAAGTTGCTCCATGAGCTTGAGCGGAATCCTCGATGACTTTAAGTTTGTAGGTTTTGGCAATTTTGAGTATATCTGTCATATTTGCAGGTTGTCCAAATAAATGAACGGGCAGGATAGCCTTGGTTTTTTTGGTGATCGCCGGCTCAATTTTTTGGGAATTAATGTTGTATGTTTCTTCATCAATATCCACAAAGACAGGCTTGGCCTGCAATTGTGCGATAACCATAGCAGAAGCTACGAAAGTAAAACTGGGAGTAATTACCTCATCATTTTTGCCAATGCCTGCCGCTGTCAGAGCAAGCCTAAGAGCATCAGTTCCAGAGGCTACAGATTTTGAGTATTTAGATCTTGTAAACCTAGCAAAAGAACTTTCAAACGCTCGGGTGTTTGGCCCGGAGATAAAAACCCCCTTTCTTAGAACCTTTTGCCACCTCTTTAAGATATTTTTGTTTGTTTCCTTGAATTGTTGAGCAAGGTCTACAATTGGAATTTTAACTTTAGTCTTTTTTAGCATTTTGGTTTTTTGTATTTCCTCCAATAATGTAGGGGATAACGTCTTTTTTTATCCAAACTTTATTTGAATAATTTAACAAGACTGCGTGTTTGGATAAGCTAGTGAATGAGTGGGCTACAAATGGTCCTATCTCGAGTCTTTTGATGCTATGACTTTGGGCATCTAGAGTTAACTTTTTTCTTTCTTTAGTTTTTATATCTTCAAGCACAACTTTTATTTTCCCTGAAACTACAATGAACCATTCTCGCCAATTTTTATGGTAGTGATTTGCCCTGGTCGTACCCCTTTTGGAAAAAGTTATATAAAAAACCTCGCCGAATTTCTTGGAACTGCTTGGTAAATCCTGATATTTTAAAAGTACAATTAACTTTCCGCGTTTATCGTTGTGACTTTCGACTTTGTTTATTTTGATATCCATGAAATGTCTGGAGAGCAGTTCAGATGCATTATAAACATACTCAACTATTTTTAAACAGTCACCTTATACATGATGTTTCTGACTTTTGTATTTTCAACGCTGGTTTTGTTTAAGAGTCTTTCAATATTTTTTTCATCTAGTTTTCAGTTTCATCTATTTCAAAGATCGGGAGAGAAAACGCATGTTTTTTGTCGTTGAACAGGTGCCAGTTGAGAGTGGGATTTTTTTTGCAGCTTTGTAAAAAAAGTGGCATCCATTGAGGTAATTTTCCAAAGTAGGGGATAATAAAGCAAATTTTTGGTGACTTTGTCATTAGTATCTATTGCAAGCTTCTTGTCCTATTAGGTAATATCAGTTGTAATGAAATTCAATGCTTCTTTGGTTCCTGTTTTGGGTTTGTTGTCTCACATATTTCCATTTGCCGTTATATATATTGTGATGCAGCCAATTGCAAACTGGTATTTTTCCAAAACTCCAGTCTTGGGAGTAGATTTTTTTAATTCAGTTAATTATGCAACTTATCTTTCAAAAAATCTAAAATTGCCATTTTTGAGTTTTGCTGACAATTGGTACGGTGGATATCCCCTTTATAAAGTCTTTGTGTCTTTGCATTGGTATTTAATGGTGCCTTTTGTTAGTAATTTAAGTTCTATTTATGGTGTTCAATTATATGTTATTTCAAGCTTGTTTTTGCTTATTTGCGTTTCGTATCTTTTGTATTTTCATCTTTCTAAATCAAGGTCATTTGCTCTCCTTTTGGCTTTCTTTGTATTGTACAGCGTAAACATTTACGGAGCTGCTATTTGGGGTGGTTCATTACCTTTTTTTGCTACTCAGTTATTCCTTCCCGCTCTTATACTGCTTATTGATAAATATATCACTACTTTTAACAGCCGCTATTTGATGGCTGCCATTGTTGTAGGCGGAGTGGGTTTTATGGCACATCCAATGCCTCTTTTTGTATTTGGACTTCCAAGTGTTGCCCTACTGTTATTTTTTGGAATTAGAACAGAAGGTAAAAAATTATTTTCAAGTGTTTTGTATCGGATGAAGCAAATTTTTATATTTACTTTTGGTAGTTTGCTGGTTGCTCTTCCGGTTTCCCATCCATGGTTAGTTTTTACACTAATTTCTTTTGTGAGAAACGGTCCAGTTGCCCTCTTTACGTTTGTGAAGCCGACAGCTTCCTCAAGCGTTACAGGTTCTAGTGCAGATGCAGTATGGGGAGCAAGCGATATTGCAAAATTTTACCAAAGCCTTCCTGAGCTTTTATATTTGGATACGAACATTTGGTTATTTATGCTTTTGGCTCTCTCTGGTGCACTGCTGGTTTTTGCACTGCTGGTTTTTGCAAGAAGAAAGCAAATTATTGCCAGAGTCATTCCTTATATTTTAATTGTTGCCTTTGCAGCTGTTCATACATTTCTTAATGCTTACGGGTTTATTATTTTACCTCAAGGTTGGTATAGGGAATTTTGGGCTTTTCCAATTCTTCTGGCAGCGCTTGTTGCGGTTTTTTGGGGAGAGTCTTTTGGTCGACTAACTTATAAAATAAGATTTGAAAATAAACTTTTGACATTTTTTGGCAAGAGCACACTGGCTTTGCTGTTGTCTATTGTTTTTTTGACAGTAGGATATTTATTTTTCACAACGAAGTCTGAAAGGTTTATTGCGAGACTAGATTCTAAAGTTGAGATATCTTCTGCCCATCCGCAAGCGTTGTCCATTAAAACTACGAAGGAAGACCATGATTTGTTGAAAAAGCAGCTTATTCCCAATTTTATTGAACCAAATGACCACAATAAGCGTTTTTATGAATCAGATGCGCTTGTTAATATTTGGTGGTCAGTTTTTTATGAATTACCTATGGTGCGAGGATACGTTGATCCACCGCTTGCAACGTCTCAGCGGGGAGGCCTTTTTTGGCTTGATATAGCTGTTGGAAACGATTCTTTGGTAAGGGATTTTAAAGTTCCAGAGTCTATGGCTTACAATAATGCTTTGTTTTTAATTGATTGGTACGGCATCTACTATTATGAGGGTGGAAGATTGGGGATTTCGACAAGTACTCCGCCGTCTTCGTATTTATTAAAAAACAATGTTTTTGAAATGGAGGCGACCACTGAAGCAAAAGGCGCCCTACTTAAATGGGAAACGGCTTCGGGTAAGCCTGAGCTTAACATGGACCTTGTGCAAACCTTGAAATTTTTTAAAGTGAGGGATAAGTTTACTTCTCCAGTACTTTATGCTTCGAATGCTCCTGCTATTCTGGTTTTTGCTGATTATTCTGGATATGAAAATGTTTTGAGGGGGTTTGCTTCAGAAAATCTTAATTCAAAATATGTAGTACCGGTGAATGCAGGCAAATATATTGATGACGTTGGCTCCTCTGAATTTGAAAAATTTGATGCGATAATTTTGAATAATTATGATTATCACAATAGGGGGAAAGCTTTCAGTTTGCTTTCAAAGTTTTTAGAAAAAGGAGGTAAGATTTTTATCGATACAGGAGCGGAGGGCAAAGAATCTGAAGGCGAAAAGCTTCCTGATCTGTTGCCTTTTGCATCATCTGAACGGGGTGGTTTAGGGAAAGAATGGGATATAACAACAAATGCGGACGATTTGCTAATAGGTGTAAATACTTCAAATTTCGGCCCTTTAGATTTCAACGGAGCGCAGTGGAAGATTTCTTATCCAGCTAGCGGTATTGAAGGAGATGCAAAGGTTATAATTTCGCATAGTGGAAAACCAATTTTGACGAGACAGAAAGCAGGTGGTGGTGAAGTAATTTGGTCTGGTTTCAATTTGCTCTATCATTTTAATCAATATAAGAGTGAGGATGAGGCTACACTCTTTACAAATATTGTCAGAAGCCTTGTTTCAATCCAAAAAAATGAAATTATTGCCGGTGAGGCAAAATGGATTTCTCCCGAGAAAGTAACACTTAATACACGTAATGGTGCCAGGGGCATTATTTTTAAAGAAGAGTTTTATCCAGGATGGAAAGTTCGCGTTAGTGGTGATGGAGTTAAAACGGCCTCTCTTTATAAGGTGGGGCCTACTTATCCCGGTTTTATGTATGCTGCAATTTCCAGGGGTGATGTTGGTCCTTTAAGTGCCGAGTTTAAATACAATGGTG
>Ga0209210_1001887_pt1 | contig 16451 bp, 19 predicted proteins | sample RifGroA1_FD_183991 | JGI IMG/M metagenome (GOLD analysis project Ga0209210, IMG submission 183991) | Contaminated groundwater microbial communities from Rifle, Colorado, USA - Rifle Groundwater A1 (SPAdes) (version 2) | ecosystem: Environmental > Aquatic > Deep subsurface > Groundwater >...
ATATTATTATTGGGAAAGGCCCATCGGCAAGAACGCTGCAACTTGACCTTCCGCCATTTTCTTTAATCGCCGCCACTACCCGTGTCGGGCTTTTATCAAATCCCCTGCGTTCGCGATTTGGCGTTACTTTTCGGCTGGATTTTTACAATATTAACGATATTGAAAGTATTTTAGAAAGATCGGCCGGCCTAATGAACCTTCAAACCGAAAAAGATGCCTTAAAATTAATCGCGCAGTCGTCAAGATATACCCCTAGAGTCGCCAACCGGCTTTTAAAAAGAGTTCGTGATTATGCTGAAGTTGAGGGAGTTGGGTTAATAACAAAAGAAATGACCCGACGCGCCTTAGCACTTTTAGAAATTGACCATTTGGGCTTAGAGTCAACTGACCGGCGGCTTATTGAAGTAATAATTAAAAATTTTAACGGCGGACCGGTTGGCCTGCAGGCGCTCGCGGCCGCCACTTCCGAAGAGCTTGATACTATTGAAGATATTTATGAGCCCTATTTACTGCAACTCGGATTCCTGCATCGCACCGCCCGCGGCCGCATCGCCACTAAATTCGCGTATGAACACCTGGGGCTAAAATTGCCCCCGGAAAATCAAAATTTATTGTAAATCATGTCCGGACATTCAAAATGGTCAACAATTAAACACAAGAAGGCCTTAACTGACGCGAAAAAGTCAAAGGTTTTTTCAAAAATCTCTTCGCTTATCACCATTGCCGCGAGGCGCGGCAGCGATCCCGATAAAAACCCCTCACTTAGAGCGGTAATAGAAAAAGCCCGCGAGGTTAATTTGCCTAAAGAAAATATTGAACGGGCGATAAAACGCGGAACCGGAGAGATTGCCGGCGCCCAAATTGAAGAAGTAACTTATGGCGCTTTCGGACCCGGCGGAACGGCTATTTTAATCACTGCTATTACCGACAATAAAAACCGCGCTCTTGCGGAAATCAAAAAAATACTTCAAGAACATAACGCGAAGTTTGCCGAAATTAATTCCATTCAATGGATGTTCCGCCGCGAGGGCGCCGACTGGATTCCGAATTCGCCAATAAAAATAGAAGATGAAAATATTAAAAAAGAACTTGCCGCATTATACGAAGCATTAGACGATAATCAAGACGTAAACGAAATTTATGATAATATTGGGGATTGACCCGGGCACGGCCAGAATTGGTTATGCGTTACTCGATAAAAAAGAAGACGCCAAAGTTGATTTAATAACTTACGGCTGTTTGGAACTTCCAAATAAAAAACAAGTGGAGCGGCTGGCAGAAATATCGCGGTTGATTTCGGATTTAATTGCCCAATATCACCCCGAAATTCTGGCGATTGAAAAATTATTTTTTACGAAAAACGCCAAAACCGCGCTCTCGGTTGCCGAAGCCCGCGGCGTCATTATTAATCGCGCGAGCGCTTCCAATCTCGATGTCTTGGAGTTTACGCCGCTCGAAGTTAAAGTCGCAACAACCGGTTACGGCAAGGCCGAAAAGAAAGAAATTCAAAAAATGGTCTGCCGATTGTTAAATTTGGAAAAAACGCCCCAGCCGGACGACGCCAGCGACGCTATTGCCATCGGACTCGCGGCTTGCTATACTAATCAAAAATTAATTATTAAGCCATAAACATGGAAAAAACACCATTATTTAATCAAAACGATTCAGATGAATTAGAAGAGTTAGAAGAAGATCAAGAGCTTAAGGAATTGGGAGACGAAGAATTGGAAGGAGTAGAAAAACCAACAATCGCTGATGGAGAAGATGACCTTGAGATAGAATCTGAAGATGAAAAGACAGAAACTACCCTTTCTTTATCTTCCTAAAGTTTCTTTTCCCATATTGGACTACCGCCCCCTCATAAACATCAATAACCTCTTCCGGGTCTTTTTTAACTTTACCATCAACTTTCACAGCATTCTCTAAAACCTTGCGGCGCGCTTCACTTCTAGATGATGCTAAACCCGCCTGCATCAATAATTCAATAAGTTTGCGCGGCTTTATAGTAATAGAAACTTCCTGAATGTTTTCCGGTAACTCGTGTCTTTTAAATATTCTTTCAAATTCTTCGGCTGCCTCTTTAGCTTTTTTTTCGCCGTGATAAATTTTTACTATTTCAAATGCCAATTCTGATTTAAGATTTCTCGGATTTTCCCCGGCTTTTAAGCACGATTCTATACTTCTAATTCTACTGTCATCTGTATCCGTACAAAGTTTGAAACATTCAATTATCACCTCGTCAGTAAGCGCCATTATTTTTCCGTACATCTGATCCGCTGATTCGCTTATAAAAATCGCTCCACCTGAAGTTTTCGACATCAGCATTTCACCGGTTTTGGGGTGAGAAAGAATCGGTTTGGTAATAACAAATTTCTCTTTTTTTAGAAGTATTTTTTCTAAATCGCGCCCCACAAGCATATTAAATAACTGGTCTGTCCCCCCTAATTCTATATCGGTATTAAGCGCCACCGAATCATATCCTTGAATTATCGGGTAAAGCAACTCCTCGACAGTAATTGTCTCGCCTTTCTTAATCCGCTCTTGAAACATGTGTCGGTCTATTATTCTCTGATGGGTAATCAGCCGGGCTAAATCTAATAGATTTTTGGCGCTCACTTTTCTCCACCACTCACTATTAAACTTAACGGTTGTTTTTTTAGGATCAAGAATTTTAAAAATTTGTTTTTTATAGTTTTTTAAGTTTGATAATACTTGTTTTTCGGTCAAAGAAACCCTTTTCGCGCGCCTATCGCTGGGATCGCCAATCTGAGCCGTAAAGTCGCCTAATAAAACAATGGCTTTATGGCCGAGGTTTTGAAAACGCCGCAAAATAAAAAGGTTGGCGCCATGCGCTATATGTAAACTATGGGCTGTTGGATCTATCCCCCAGTAAATAGTTAATATTTTCCCCGACTTTAAAATCTTCGCAAGCGACTCTTTGCTGGGATAAATCTTGTCAATTTGTTTTGTTAATACTTCTTTGATTAAGTTGTCTTTTGATTTGAATTCCATATTAAATTACATTACCAAATAAATTTACTTTTGCCAAACGATTGAATTTTTGAGAATTTTATTGTATAAATAATTCAAAATGAAAAAATACTACAAAGTTTTGTCTCATATTGCTCTGTGGAGCATTCTTTTTGTTTTTATTGTTATTACCTTACTTATCGCGGCTTTTTTCTATTATAGCCGTTACCTTCCCGATCCAAACGCTTGGCAAGAGAGGAAAGTGATCCAATCAACCAAAATTTACGATCGAGAAAATAAGACGCTTTTATACGAAATTCACGGCGAAGAAAAACGAACAATAGTTGCTTATAGCGACATATCTCAAATAGTTAAAAATGCCACGATTGTCGCCGAAGACGCCGAGTTTTACAATCATTCCGGTATTAATTTTCGTGGCATTTTACGGGCTATTTTAGCCGATATAAGAGATAAAAAAATACTTGAGGGCGGCTCCAGCATCACCCAGCAGCTTATTAAAAACGCCTATCTTTCTCCGGAAAGAACTCTCAGCAGAAAAATTAAAGAATTAATTTTAGCGATTACTTTGGAAAAAAAATATTCCAAAGACGAAATTTTAAACTTTTACCTGAATCAAATTCCTTATGGATCCAATTCTTATGGCATTGAAGCGGCGGCCCAAACTTATTTTAACAAGCCGGCAAAAGAATTAAATCTTGCCGAAGCCGTCTACTTAGCCGCCCTTCCAAAAGCGCCTTCATACTATTCTCCTTACGGCAGCCATGACAATGAGTTAAAAGCCCGGGCTAATTACATTTTGGGCCGGCTTTATGACTTAAAATATATTTCCAAAAAAAATTATGACGAAGCGGAAAAAACAACTGTTGATTTTGCCGATCAAAAAAGCGATATTATCGCTCCCCACTTTGTAATGTTTGTACGTGAATACTTAAATGAAAAATACGGTGAAAATTTTGTTGAAAAAAGCGGCTTAAAAGTAACAACTACTCTGGATCTTAATTTGCAAAACATTGCCGAGCGCGTTGTAAAAGAAGGCGCCGAAAGAAATGAGATTTATAACGCTAAAAACGCCGCCCTAACCGCTATTGATCCGAAAACCGGACAAATCCTTGCCATGGTCGGATCAAAAAATTATAACGACGATCCGGAACCGGAAGGATGTGAACCGGGGAAAAATTGCGAATTTGATCCGAATGTAAACATTGCCACCAGATTGCGCCAACCGGGTTCGGCTTTTAAGCCCTTTGTTTATGCTACTGCAATAACCAATGGTTATACTCCTCAAACAGTAGTTTGGGACATACCGACGGAATTTAATCCTTTATGTTCATGGAATGGCATTGCCGAATCGGGAGTGGATCAGGAAACATGCTATAAGCCAAAAAATTATGATGGACGGTTTAGAGGCCCCGTAACATTAAAACAGGCGTTAGCGAATTCCTTAAATGTGCCATCTGTTAAAGTTTTGTATCTTGCCGGAATCAATAATGCTATAAACACGGCTGAAAATATGGGAATTACTACTTTAAAAGACCGGTCTCGTTACGGCCTTTCATTGGCGTTGGGAGCCGCCGAGGTTAAATTATTAGACATGGTCTCTGCTTTTGGGGTTTTTAGCCAAGATGGTATTAGAAGAGAACCGGTCAGTATTATAAAAGTTGAAGACGGCAGTGGGCGGATATTGGAAGAATATAGGGAGCAAAACCAAAGAGTAATAGAAGAACAATCGGCTAGAGAAATAAACGACATTTTATCAGATAATAATGCCAGAGCGCCGATGTTTGGACTTTACAGCCCCCTTTCTCTTGGGCTAATACCGGCGGCCGCGAAAACCGGTACGACTCAAGATCCTAATGATGAAACCAAAGCCCGGGATGCTTGGATAATCGGCTACACACCATCGCTCGTTGCCGGCGTTTGGGTTGGCAATAACAACAACGCCCCAATAGAAAAAGGCGGAGCCGGAGTCGCGGCTGCCGGTCCTATCTGGCAAAGTTTTATGACTGCCGCGTTGAAAGATAAACCAATTGAAACATTTAATAAGCCCAATCCTATAATCAGTGAAAAGCCGATTTTAAACGGCCAATACCAAATTTCGGTGAAATTGAAAATTAACAAAAATAACGGCCTTTTGGCAACCGAAAAAACTCCACCCGAGTTAATAGAGGAAAAAACTTTTACAGAAATTCACGAAATTCTTTGGTGGTTAGATAAGAATAATCCTCAAGGCCCGACGCTTGAAGATCCGGAATTCGACTCCCAGTTTAAAAATTGGGAACTGTCTCTTCAAAATTGGCTTTTAAACAATTATGGAACCTCTTACTACAATAAGCTGCCTAAGGATTATGATCGCTAAGAATTCCTAATTGGCATTAAAATGTAGAAAAAATCGGCATTTTTAGCTGGTTTAATAACGGCAGGTTTTTGATCTCCATTAAATTCCAGAATTAATTCATCTTCATCAATGTTTTTTAAGCCATCTAAAAAGTAATGCCAATTAAAAACAATAGCAATGTCTTTGCCCTTAATTTCTGAATCAATTTTCGCGTGATGATTGCCATATTCGCTATTATTTGAAAAAATTTCCATTTGGGATTTTTCAGAATTTGTTTTCATTGTAATGTCATTTAATTTTGAAGAAAAACAACCTGCTAATTTAATTGATTCCTCTAAATCATTTTTACTGAGATAGCATTTTGTTTCGGATGATTTTGGAATAATAGCTTCATAATCAGGGTAATTCCCTTCCACTAATCTCGAAATTAACTGGGTATTATCTAAATCAAATAATATTTGGTTTTGATCAATAATTATTTTAACATCGTCATTTTGATCTCCTAAAATCCTCAGTAATTCTCCCGCTGTTCGCAGTGGAAGAATAATATTTCTTGATTTTTCAAAGTTAATTTTTATTTTTTCTTTATTATCATCAGATAAGACAAAAATTGTTTTATGAGCCAATCGAAAACTATCGGTAGCTATAAATTTTATTTGATCGGGATTAATTTTAATATAAATACTGGAAATTTCCGGCCTGGCATCGGAAATTGCCGACGAGTTAATTACGTAATTTAAAGAATTTTTAAACATTTTTGAATTTATAGTTAAAACAGAATCATTTTTAACTTTAGGAATAATCGGAAAATCTTCAGCATTTAAACCATTAATAGAGGCCTTTATATTATCGCAATTTAGATAAAGTTTAAAATCCTTAACTTCAAAATTAATATTTTTATTCGGAAGGTTATTAACAAATGGCTTAAAAGCTGAGCCGGCACAGTTATACTACCGTCTTTTAACACTTTTGAAGGTATTAAAGAAGTAAAACCGATTTCCAAATCGGTCGAAGAAATTTTTAACATTCCTTTCTCAGTCGATAATAAAAAATTATTTAAAATAGGCAATGTTGAATTATACTTTATAATTCTTAAAGCATTATCTAAATTTCTTTTTAAATTTTCTTTAAAACAAATTAAATTCATTAATTATATAATTATTATTTATTTAATAAATTTATTTATTACTATTATTAATAAGATTAAAATCTGTGTAAAAACTCATTTTATTATGACTTTAAGCCATTATTTATTACATTAAAGTGTTAATATATCTGTTTATAATTTATAGATAATTTGTTTCCTATTTTTTATGAAATTATAGTTATAAACTCATTATCTACTTTTTATTTACAATTTATACTAAGTAAAGTTTTTCTCTAATCATATTAATTTCATCATTAAAATTTTGGTCTAATTCTATTTCTTTTTTTATTTTATCACAAGCATGAATAGCTGTAGTATGATCCCGGCCGCCAACTTTAAGACCAATAAAAGGGAAAGAACTTTTTAATTCTTCTCTTAAAAGATACATTATGACTTGTCTTGGTTTTACTATTTCTTTTTTTCTTGAGCGTTCCAATAATTCTTTTTCGCTTATATCATAAAATTCGGCTACCGCTTTAATGATATTTTTAAAAGTTGTGGATTTTTTTGGAGTATTTACTATTATATTTAAAGCTTTTTTAACTTCGGTTAGATTTAAATCTTTTTTATTGGCGTTTAAATTTGAAGCAATAAGGCGGTTTAAGGCGCCTTCAAGTTCTCTGATGTTTTTCTTAATATTTAAAGCAATATATTCAAGTATATCGTAAGAAAAATCAAAACCCTTCTCATTAGCTTTGGTTTTTAAAATAGTAATTCTTGTTTCTAAATCGGGATAACTAACATCGGCGATCATTCCGCCTTCAAACCGGGAACGCAGCCGCTCTTCCAGCGTTTGGATTGATTTTGGCGGCCTGTCAGAAGAAATAATTATTTGTTTACTGGCATCGTATAAGGCATTAAAAGTATGAAAGAATTCATCCTGGGTTTTTTCTTTTCCAGAAAGAAATTGGATATCATCAATAATAAGCAGATCAATTTCTCTCCATCTTTTTTTAAAATCATCAATATCGTTTGGTCGAAGAGATCCGGATCTTAAAGTTGTTATAACTTCAGAAGTAAATCTTTCCGAAGTAACGTATTTTATTTTTTTGTTGCGATTTTCTTTTCTAACCGCATTGCCGATAGCTTGAATCAAATGAGTTTTACCGAGTCCCACGCCGCCGTAAATAAACAGCGGATTATATTTATTCCCGAGATTTTTAACAATAGCCGAAGCGGCGGCATGAGCCAGCTCATTAGAAGGGCCGACAATAAAATTATCGAAAGTATAGCGCGGATTAAGGTTGGTTTCCGCATCAACGTTCAGTTCGGCAAAATCTAATTGTTTGTGAATTATCAATTCATCTTCTTTCGGTTGTTTTTTGTCTTTTAATTCTTCTTTTATATAATTAGGTTTAATTTGGTATGTTACTTCTTTAATTTCCGATTCAATATTGCGCAACGATCTTAAAATAAATTTATGATATTTATTTTCAAGCCATTCTTTGGTAAAACTATTGGGCACGGCAACAATAACAACACCATTCTTCTTATCGACGATCGAAGTGTTGGCAAGCCAGGTTTTATAATTTGCTTTTGAGATTTGAAGTCCTATTTCTCCTAAAGCCGCTTTCCAGAGTTCGTGTAAATCCATTTAAATAAAAGTTAAAAAATTATTAATCTAAGTATAACACTAAATTAAAATATCATAAGGACATTTTTAAATACAAAAAAGTTGATAATCTGTGTATTTTCTGTGGAAAATAATAAATCATTTAAAATGTTTGACGCAATACAAGTTTTTATGTTATAAGATTAGTTATGAGTATTACTTATAAACCAAAAAAGAAACGGCGGCAAAAAAAACATGGATTTTTAAAGAGAATGAAAAGCCCCGGCGGAAGAAAAGTCATCGCCAGGCGCCGAAAAAAGGGGCGTTTTAAATTAACCGTGCATGTTGCCAAGAATTAACCGTTTAAAATCCGATAAAGATTTTAAAAATGTCTTTAAAAGCGGCAAAACGTCGGAAAATCAATTTTTCCGCGTTAAATTTTTAAAAAACCAGAAAAAATTCAGCCGATTTGGTTTTATAATCAGCGTCAAACTTTTAAAGAAAGCAACCGCGAGAAACGTTTTAAAAAGGCGCCTAAGAATGATCTGTAAGCTATTATTAAAAGATTTAAAATCCAGTTTTGACATAGTCATATGGCCCAAAACAAATTCCACTTCTCTCAATTATAAAAATTTAACCGATTCTTTGCGAGAATTAATTCTCGCAAAAGAGAATTAATAATAAAAAATGATTTCTTATCTTTTTAATGAAGTATTTTATAAGCCATTATTTAATGGTTTAATTTTTTTGTATAATACTATTCCCAATCACGACATGGGGGTATCTATTATTGTTTTAACAATTATTATTCGCTTAATACTCTGGCCTTTAACAAATAAAAGTATTAGAAGTCAAAAGGCCTTAGCCGCCTTGCAGCCAAAAATTGAGGAAATAAAGAAAAAATTTAAAGATAATAAAGAAGCGCAGGCCAAGGCGCTCATGGCGGTTTACTCTGAAAACAAAATTAATCCTCTGGGCGGCATTTTGCCCATTCTTATTCAAATCCCGATTATTTTTGCTCTTTGGAGGGTCTTTTTAAACAGCATAAGTTCCGATTTTAGTTCAATATATCCGTTTATTCAGGCGCCGGCCGAAATTCAAACCATTTTTTTAGGTTTATTTGATTTAACCAAGCGAAGTATGCTATTAGCTGTGATAGCCGGGGTTTTACAGTATTTTCAAACAAAAATGATCATGCCTTCCTATACTAAAACCCCAGAGGGTAGATCCTCCGGAAACGCTGATTTCGGGCGGATTATGTCAAAACAAATGCTTTACTTTGGACCAGTTATAAGTATGGTTATTTTTTGGACCTTGCCGGCCGCCCTTCCTTTATATTGGATTGTCGTCACTTTAATGACTATTCTTCAGCAGTATTTAAATAAAAATAATGGGAAAACTTGATGAAGTTAAAAATATTGTTAACGAATTTTGGAGACACGCAGGAATTATTGATTTTGAGATTAAAACATTGGAAGCTGCTGCCGATGGTTCTTTAAACATTGGGATTTTTATTCATGATGCCAGTTTATACATTGGCGAAGAAGGACGCAATATTAGGGATTTTGAGATGATTCTTCGGTTAGTAATAAAAAAACAAATCGGAGATATTTCTACTATTCATCTTGATATTAATAATTATCGCGAGCTTAAAAATGAAACTTTGCGCGAATTAGCCAAAAAAGCCGCTCGGCGCGCCAGATTTTATAAGCAGCCAGTGGCTTTAGAAGCGATGACGGCTTATGAGAGAAGAATCATTCATACTGAACTTGCTGTTCATCCCGATATTAAAACCGAAAGCACCGGTTCAGGCAGCAACCGCCGGGTGGTTGTAAAATATATTAGTTAAAAAATAGAGGCATCTTACCTCTTTTAGTACGCAATTGCATCCTATAGGTAAACTTTGCGTACAGGCATTTTAGAGCTTTTAAATAAAAAATAAATTTTTTGCTATTTTATATTCAATTTATAAAGAAATTGATTTTCTTTTAATATAAAGAAAATGTGACTTTCGTCGTTACTTACGGCAAGGTTTGAAATATTGCCAATATATTCAAAAATTAATGTTTTTTCACCGGTTTCTGTGTTGATTTTCCAGATATCATCATTGGTTGAAAAAGTGTTTTTATAGTAATCATCAGGTAAAATGGCAAAATCGGGCCAGGATTTCGGAACGGCGCAATATATATTTATTAGGTCTTTAGCCCAAGCGCACTTATCAACCAAAGTTGAAACATTACTTATGATTTTTTGATTGCCGTTTTTGTAAATAGCCAATCTTAAATCTCGGCCGTTTTGATCAACGTATGAGTAAATTAAACTGCCGCCATCGGGTGAAAATAATACTTCCAATCCGAAAAAATCACCAATTATTTTTCTAATATTTGAATTTCTAATGTCTAAAAACCATAAACTTCCGGCTGCTAAGCCGCTAGGTTTAGAAGCAAGCGCAATATTATTAATGTTGGGCCACTTTAAAATGACATCTTTCAGTTTCAGGTCACTCATCAAGGTTTTTTGGTTTTTCCCGCTTAAGTCGCTGGTAAATAAACCATTGTTTTTCTGATAAACGACTTTTTTACCATCCGGCGAAACGATTTTCGGCCAAATTATTGCGGATAAGTTTTCAATTGGCGCTTGACCGGATGAAGTTGGTTTTAGCTCGCCCTCATTAAGCTGCCAAAGCTGGCCGGAAAAATCATAAAATAAGATTGAGCTGTTATTCTGCCATAATGAAATCACCGGTCCCTCGCTTATTACCTTAAGATTTATCTCTCTTTTAGCTTGGCCCGGAACCGTGAAATCAATACCGGCTGACGGAGCGGCCGCTTCTTTAGGTTTTAATACGAAATACCAAATCAATAACCCTATTATTATAAGGCCGATAAGCGCTGTTAAAATTATGTAAAAATTTCTTTTAGCCATGTTTTTTTAAGGTTTTGTTCCGCAGCAAACCGTGCCGGCGCTGCATAATCCTGGTGTGGCCAGGCAGTAGGTTTGGCAAGGAGAAAATGCCTGGCCTCCGGCACCAGCGCACGCTTGCGGCGAGGTTACATTATAAATAAGCTCTGATGGTATTCCCGGTATGGGAGGCACCTCCGGCCCCGTAGGCATAGTAGGTGTAGGCGCTGGTATAAATGAAGTCGGAATCAAAGTAGGATTTCTTAAATTAACCAAATCGGGATTTATAGTCCGTAATAGAAGATAGGAAATCAATAAAATACCAACGCCCAAAAGAGCTTGAAGAATCATATCTTTGGCGTCTTCCACTTTAGCGGCGTTGCCGGCGGCTAAAATGTAAGTTATGCCGCCGATTATCATTTGGGTTAAAGCTAAAATTGTAACCAATCCCAAGCTAAAAATAAACAAGTAGTTTATGTAAGATGGTAGTTCCTGGCCAACCGGAAGCCCGCTTGAAGGAATACCGGGAAGACCGGTTTCAAGTTTAACTTGAGCCATCACTGAAACGGCAAACAGTAAGCAGAAAATAGTAAATATAAAATAGAAAGTAAAATTTTTAATTTTTAATTTTTGATTTTTCATTTTATTTTTTATCTAACCTCTAAATTAGTTATTGATTGCGCGATTTCCAGTTCATTATTGGGGTTTTGAGCTATAACTTTTATTTGAGCGAAAAGTTGCCCAAGAAAGTCATTTGCCAAGTTTAGTGTCGCAAGCCATGGCTTCTCATTTCTGCCGCCTACTTCCGTGTTATTGATAAACCAAAGCCACTTTAAATTTTTTGCCGGCGCGGTGAAAAAATATGTTTCCGCGATAAAATTCAAATTTACGGCTCTCATTGTTAAATTTTTTAAAGCGGCCCCGTATGGCAAATTAGTTTTAGGATCAGAAAAGTGCATAAAAACCTGAGGTTTAACCACCGGAATTAATATATCTTTGCTTAAAGAAGCGGAGTTGTCCGCAGTTTTAATCTCAACTTGGACGGAATAGGAATTTCCGGGAAAATTACTAGCCCTTAAAGCATAAGAAGACCTATTGACGCCCGATTTTTCTGAATCCATTTTACCATCTATCTTCCAGTTGTATGTTAGGTTGTTTGAAGCAATAAGGTTTTTGGTTCCCGGCCGGTAAATAAAAGGCAAGGCCGAAATTGTAACCAAGGAATTTTTGGTAGGCATTAGTTTGGCTTTATAAAAGATCGGCGCCTGCGAATTAGCAACCCATGTTAAGTCAGCATCGCTAACGGTAAGGTTAATGGTATCGGAAAGGTTTTCTCCGTTTGGAGCTGTAACATTAACGCCGATTTTGTAAATCATGCCAATGGTCCCGGTTCTCAAACTGAAAACATTTTTGTTCAAACCAGAGGCACTGGTTTGTCGTGCGCCGTTTAAAAACCAAATATAATTTGAATCGCCGGCTTCGGTTATCCCCGCTAAATTAGCGGTAATGGTAACCGTTGAATTAGGAAGCGGCGTAACGGGGTCGGAATTTAAAGTGATGGTTGGTTTAATACTTCCAATATTCGGTAATTCAAATTGAGCGGCAACGACAATAGGTAGTAGTACAAAAATGATTAATAGACAATCAAAATAAAGATTGCCTAGAATTTTATTTTGATTGTTTTGTTTTTTCATAGAGTTATTTAATCGGAACTTTTGTTGCCGCTTTGGCGGCTTTTTCTATCGCTTCGCCGGCAAAAGGAATTTTTTCGGCTTTAACGAGGAAATAAAGAATCAAAACCGCTATTATCCAGCCGATCCAATTAACAACAGGAATTAAATTAGCCAGTCCTCCTCCAAAAGCCAGCCACCAGTACCCGCCGAGTCCCTTATGCTGTAAATAAAACCAGAAAATTCCTGTCGCTATTAAGTTTAAGACCGGATCAGCAATGGCGTAAATCGCCTGTCCGACAACCGGAATTAACCCAACAATAGTTAAAATAACAAAAAGAAGGTCTATATATCCGGCGCCCAAAAATAAAGTAAGCCATTCCATTGAATCAATTTGAGCCGGCTCTTTTGCTTCGGCATTTTTTGATTTTTCGGCCAGCGCCTCTTTTTTCTTATCTAATTTTTGCTGTAATTTTTCCGCTATCGCCATATTATGCGATATAAAACTAAAATTTTAGTTTTATATCTTTAATTATAATTATAAACTCAAAAATTGAAAATTGAAAATTAGAAATTGAAAATTTATACTATGGGGCCATTGCCTCCGCTCGTTCCAGTTCTTTTTTTGCTCGTTCTATTTCAAGGAGCTGAGCCGGATCGGAAGTGATTATCTGATCTTCGGTGTAAGAAGCAATTACTTTAATAGCCACATGTTTTAAACCGGCGAAAAACAAACCTTCGCCCACTTCCGATTCCAAAAGTAGGAATTTTTCCTCATCGGTTAAATTGAAAGTTTTTTGCAAAACGTCAATATTGGTTGGCGACTGTTTGAAAAGAAATTGAAGCGAGGAATTGGTCAAAATCGGTTTGCCGTAAGGACTGCCCAAAAAGTCGGTAACATCTTGAGTAATGGTGGTAACTCCAAGAAAATATTTTCTGGCTCTTTTAGCAATGCCGAACATAAATGACGCGCCGTCATCGTGCTTCATCAGCCACCAGGCCTCGTCAACCATCAGCACTCTTTTTTTAAGTTCGCTTCTAATTATATTCCAAACAAAATGCAGGATCACGTACATGGCTATCGGCTGCAGCTCTTCTTCCATATCTCTGATGCCAAAAACAACCAATTTATTTTTAATTTCAAGATTGGTCGGATTATTTAGAAATCCCGCGTAAGAACCGGTAACATACTTTTCAAGCCGCCTTGACAGCGACTGCGCGCCGGTCATATTGTCCAAAACGGTTTTTAAATCCGACATTGTGGGCATTGCGCTTTTACTGAAATCGGAAACGGGAGTAATGTCGCGGCTGGCGTACGTCTGGGTAATTGCTGAGTCAATAATGGCATCCTCTTCCGGCGAAAGACCTCCGAGCATAATTCTTAAAAGCCCCACAAGGTTAATAATATTGGAACGCAATATATCGGCCGGACTTTCCCCTTCTTTGGGCAGCGGCAAATCAAAAGGGTTTAAATGATTTTCCGAAGTAAGCGAGATTTTTAGGAATGCCCCGCCGATGGTTTCGGCCAGATATTGATATTCATTTTCCGGATCAATAACAATCACTTCGCTGCCGAGCATCATTGAACGCAAGATCTCAAGTTTTGCGGCATAGGACTTGCCGCCGCCGGCTTTTCCGAAAATTACCGTATTGGCGTTTTCCAAGGAAAACCGGTCAAAAAGAATTAAAGAATTATTGTGCCGGTTAATTCCGTAAAGGATCCCATTATCGGAAGTTAAATCCGAAGAAACAAACGGAAAAGTGGCGGCAATGGGTCCGGAATTCATCGTGGTGTTAATTTGGAGCTCGTCTGAAACAATCGGCAGAGTGGAGTTAAAACCCTCAATCTGCTGATAGATTGCCGGTTTGCTGTAAGCCATTTTGGCGTCTAAAATCGAACGGATTGATGTTTCAATTTTGTTTAACTCTTCTAAAGAATTGGCATAAACGGTAATGTAAAGCCCGAATTTAAAAAGTTTTTCTCTGGCTTGCTGGAGTTTATCCCTTAAGTCCTCAAGGTCGCGATAAGCGGTTTCAAGCATCGGATCCCGCACGAGTCCCCGGTCTTCTCGCATGCTGATTTCCGATTCGACTTGTGCCACTTTTTTTCTTAAATTTTTTAAAGCCATTCCGGTGTCTATCGGGCTGATAAAGAAGCTGATGTCCATCGTTTTATCAAGATTTATCATTGTCGCAAACCAGTTGCTGTTAAGAAACCGCGGATAGTTGAAAATGAAAAAGCTCCGGGTTAATTTTTTCCCAATTTTAAGATAGTTGGAATTAATTTCCAAAGCGGACGGCGCCAAAATATCATGTAAAGCCGCCAAACCTTTCTGGTAAATTTGTTCCGGCCCGGCAGTAGCTATTTCTTCTTTTTTAGTAAAAAACGGCATGTTTTTCTAGTTCCTCTGGATTATAGAGGTTATAAAATAATTCCACCAACCCATCTGTTTGAAGTTGGGAGGCCTTGATGCCCACATGAGCCAATGTGAGAATTGTGTGTTCAATCCGCTGAAACAGCTGGCTTCTGTATTCCTTAAATTTTTCTTCAGAAAGAACGTTTTTTGGCTGGGTCTTTGGCAGGAGAGAAGTTATTTTTTCTATCGGCCCCTCGGTTTTTGATTCTATCGGGTCAAAAGGAACGCCGACATAAAATCTTTTAATCATAATGTCGGCAAGAGTTGTAAAATTGCGGATGAAATCTATATATTCGGCGGTTTGGATTTTTAAGAGTTCATTTTCCTGAGTTTTTAATCTTTCTTCAAGCATGTTGAGATACGGATTGATATCCAGTTTTCGCGAGTGGATTATTATCTGAATTGGCCAGTCAAAAGAGTTTATAAAATCGGCATAAGCGCTGATGACGGCGTTTTGGCTGTCCATCGACTCGAGTTCAAGGTTCCTTGAGCCGCACATTAAAACCGCGCGCAAGCCGCCATTTTTTAATATAATGATACCCTCACGGATTTCATCAATCGCCACAAATTCCTGTGTTGCGGGCCCTTTGGTTTTTCGTTGGTCTGCCATGTTATTTTTTAGTGTCTAAACTTAATGCCAATTCTTTTAATTTTGATCGGGTCACTTTTGCGCTTTCCGGAATTTCGAATGGCTTTGGTTGCGGTTCCGGCAAGACCTCTTTCCTGATTTCTTTGGTCGCTTCTCCGAAAATATATAATTTTGGTTTTATGAAATAAAATACGGCGGCGATAAAAAAATAAATAAATGGCCGGTCATTTATTTTTAAAAAAGCGAAAGCAAAAGCTATGGTGGTAACAGGCAAGGCGACAACTATCCAAATGTAAAACTTAAATAAAAACCAAAAAACGAAAAGAACGGCGGCGGCAAATGCCAAATATATAAATTGTTTGAGCGTCAGCGGCCCGATTATCCTGTCTTCTATATCTATAAATTGAGGGACTTGGTACTGCATTAGAATTCTCCTTTGTCTTTTCTTAGGTCTAAAACGTCATGGGGCAGATCGGTTGGAGCCAAGCCCGGCGGCCGAACAATGAATTGAGGCCTCTCTTCCGAAGCAGGCACCGGTATTTCGTGCGGTTCCGCTTCAATAAGAGAAGGTGTTGGGGCGGGTTTTGGCAGTTCGACTTTGCTAACTATGGGCGGTTCTACGGGTTTAGTGAAAGTTAATGGTTTTGGTGGTGGAATGTAGGCGGGCGCGGCAGCCACTGGCATTTGTATCGGCGGAGGCGGGGTCTTTCTTAAATCAATTATTTCTCCGATGCCCCGTTCAACGGGGGTCGGAGCCCCGACCTGAACCCCGACGGTACCGTCGGGGTAGAGCGTCGGGGCCGGCTCAATAGTCGGTTCGCGATATTTGTCGGAACTTGGAGCTTGGAG
>Ga0209210_1001889_pt1 | contig 16443 bp, 17 predicted proteins | sample RifGroA1_FD_183991 | JGI IMG/M metagenome (GOLD analysis project Ga0209210, IMG submission 183991) | Contaminated groundwater microbial communities from Rifle, Colorado, USA - Rifle Groundwater A1 (SPAdes) (version 2) | ecosystem: Environmental > Aquatic > Deep subsurface > Groundwater >...
AGGGCTTAGAAAGATTATTTCTGGAGTTGGGAGTGATGAGTTGGAAGATTATGAAAAATTGAGACATCAGGGGCGGTTTGCCATGAGCCTTTTGAATCGACAGAATCTTCCCAATGGTGAAATGGGAGAGTTTTTTGAGGAGATGAGGGTCAGAGATAATTTCGCAAGGAGTATTATGGCGTGTAGTTTGGCGGTGGCACGAGCAGCAATTGTTTCAATGGTGGCCGAACAAAATGGATGGGTGGGAACTAGAAAATCAGTCGAAGCAATTACAGAAATCTTTCCAAGGGAACATTGGGGATTCGTCTTGGAAGCGCAGGCGATGTTGGGAGAAGTGGTGGTTAGAACATCGGGAAAGTATACATCTCTGTCGGTAGATGGGATGGCGCTAGAAAGAGAAAAAAAGTTGGGATCTACACAACCTGAATTATTGGCAGTCTTGGGGTTGAATGCGAGTGGCAAGACGACTGTTATTAGGGCACTACAACGATTTTCGAACAGTTTAGGTTTACGTTCAACCACGGTAAAGTTTCCAAGGTACGATCCAGCTGAAAGTCCATTTGCCGATTTAATATCGTCGGGCTTGAGAGGGGAGAAACATTTTGGAGGTGTAGCGTTTCAGTTACTGTTTTTGGCAGACATGTTCAATTTCTTAGAAAGTTTGGATGCCAGTGTACCGTTGTACTTGTCTGATAGATTTCCTGTTTACGATGGGCAGGTGTATAGTCCTGATGCTTCGAAATTAATAAGCTTATGGGCTGAGGAAGGGATAGATATTCCGGTTACGGCTGTTATTGTGGATCGGCATCCAGCTGCTTGTAGAAAGCGACTAATTGAGAGAGGGAATAAGGGGAGAATCTTTGAAAAGAGCGTTGAAATGATGGCGGCTCAGCAAGTTGAGTTTTTAAGATTATTGTCACTAGGAGGAGTGGGATTAGTAAATGCTGATGTTCACGGTGACGAGCGGCCGTTTTGGGCAGGATGGAGAGTGATAGAGATGACATGCAGGCAGGGTGTATGGGAAAGAGCCCTAATGAGATCTGGGATGATTAGTGATTGGAACAAGGCTCGTGCGCATGTTAAACGGACTGCTGATGCACTTTTCTTCTCTTCTCGACAAGTTGGAAATGCTAAAATAGTTTCATGAAGATACAGAAATTGATTGAGTGTGTGCCGAATTTTTCGGAAGGAAGACGGAAGAGCGTGATTAATAAGATTACTAATGCGGCTAAAAAAATTAAAGGTGTAAAAGTATTAGATTCCGAATGGAATGCAGATCACAACCGGAGTTTGATGACTTTGGTAGGAGAACCGGAGAAAGTGTACAAGGCGGTATGGGAGATGATTAAAGTCGCTGTTAAGCAGATTGACATGCGGACGCACAAGGGCGAACACCCCAGAATTGGAGCGGTAGATGTAGTGCCGTTTGTACCCGTTTCGGGAGTAACTATTAATGAGTGTGTGAAATTGGCGGAACGATTGGGCAAACAAGTGGCTAAAGAATTAAAGATCCCGGTGTTTTTGTATGAAGCGGCTGCCACTTCCCCTGACAGAATAAATTTAGCTGAAGTGAGAAAAGGGGAATTTGAGGGCATGGTTAAAGAAATGCGCAAACCTGATTTTGGTCCAGCCAAAATGCATCCGACTGCCGGGGCCATGGTAATTGGCGCCCGGAAATATCTGGTAGCCTACAATGTAAATTTAGATACGGGTGACGTCCAAGTAGCCAAGGACATTTCTAATGTCATCCGGGAGAAAAACGGAGGTTTACCGGGAATCAAAGCTTTGGGATTTGCAGTAGATGGCAAAGCCCAGATTTCCATGAATTTGGTGGATTTTGAGAAAACGAATATGGACGAGGTGTACCGGGCGATTGAGGCAGAGGCAGTCAAGAGAGGGGTGGGAATATATAATTCAGAAATATACGGGATGGTTCCACTGGAATCTCTGGTGAGAATGACTAAAACGAGTTTGAAAGCTGTTAATTTCAAATCAGAACAAGTACTGGAAACTAGGATTTATGAATAAGTTTATTGAAGACTTAGCTAGTTCCCGGCCAACACCCGGAGGCGGGGCGGCGGCGGCAATGGCAGGGGCGATGGCGGCGGGGTTAGTAGAAATGACTGCCAAGCTGACTGAGCAGACTAAGCGGATTGAGCAAATTAAGCAGAGTGGAGCAGAATTACGGAAGAGGTTATTGGAATTGGCGGAGGAGGATTGCCAAGCTTTTGAGGCAGTGATGGCTGCTTACAAGAATAAAACTGGGAAAAAAGAGGCTTTGGAATGGGCAATGCGAGTGCCGGAGGAGACGATGAGAATATGCCAAGAGGTAGAAAAACTAGCTCAAGAAATGGTGGAGACTGGCAATAAAAATGCAATTTCTGATGCTAAATCTGCGGTATACTTGGCTCAAGCTGCCCAAAAATCGGCCCAGGAGAATGTAGAAATTAACAAAATTGCGCTAACTAAGTTGAAAAATAATGAGTGATTTAAACAATGAGTTGGTTGAGGATAAAGATGTGGCGCACGATGCAGCTGTCTTGACAAATAAATTAATCGACAAGACACATGTTCCAGAAGGGCAAAGATCACAATATTCTAAATTGGTGGAGGATATAGCTATAGATAATGCGGAAAGAATATCTAAATTAGAAAGAGACCAGGTAACTGGTGTTTTACTTGAAAATGTGGCCCGGGAAAGAATTGCGAAAAGATTGGAATCTGGAGACCGAGGAACCCTTTTAGTAATGGACCTGGTAGCATTAAAGCACTTAAATACTTTTTCAATTGAAACTGGGAATCAGGGATTAAAATTAACAGCAGAGCTTCTCAAAAGTTTTGGATTTGATGACATAGGTAGAAAAGGCGACGAGTTTTACTGTTTTAAGGTTGGAATAGGACGGCAGGAATTGAGAGGAAAGTTTAAAGAGTTTGTGCATGAAAAAATGCAAAAAGGAGAAATGGAGATTGGATCAGTGGGTATTAGTCTGCTTACTTATTGGGATTGCGGAGAAGTTGGCTCTCCAGGGGAAATGGATAAAAGAATTAGTGAGTTGGATGCAAGTGTGATTGATTTAAAAAAACGAGTTCAAAACACAATTTTACAGAAGATTGAGCAGGAGCCAGAAGAGACGAGGGAAGATTTAGGAGTATTGAATCTAAACATTGGTTTAAGAGTCGAAGAGGGGCCCATCGCTGCTTTCATTAATAGTTTAAAACCTAAAGTATTGGAAAAGTATGGAATAAAAATAAATGAAGGGGGGATGCCAGAGATGGGATTGTTACAAAAAATACCAAGGGCAGTAAGATCTCGTTTTCATGAATTGCAAAGAGAAGCTCTTGATGAGGTGATGGAAGTTAATGAAGAGAAGGCTCAACGTGCTGTGACATGACATATGTTACAAATTAGATAACTGTAAATAGTGAGTAACCATTTGCTGTGGTGTTTTGTAATCGAGAGACTGATGGGGTCTCCAGGTATTGTACCTGACCATAAACTTTTGCAATTTAGTGTTCAGGTCTCCAATGTGGAGAGTTGGTCTTTCTAACCAATAATAAAACTCATCTTGGTCAGTTCTGAAAGATCTCTCAATGACAGCATTTTCATTGGGAGAGTTCTTGTGAATATGATAGTGCTCAATATGATGTTTGTCACAAGTTTGTCTAAAACTTCTCTGAAATTCAAGACCATTGTCAGTTTGGACATATTTAACAGGAAAAGGGAACCACTTGAGAAAGAACTCTAGAGCTAGTCCTGCAGATTCATCTGAAATATCAGGTAATAATATAGCTAATTTGTATCTAGAAAGAATATCAATGGCTCCATATTCATAGACAGTATATGTAAGTCCTGAGAGTTCAGGAGTGACATGTTTGGTGTCCATCTGAAGGAATCCCAAGTCATGAGTATTAGTCGGTCTCATACAAGCTCCATTTTGAAATAGTGGTCTTCTGTAATTTACTTGTTTGGCAATTCTTCCTTTGGTTAATAATATTCGATGGACTGTCCTGTACGACAGATCTAATCCCAAGACAACCCTGATCTTTCGAGAACCAAGATGCTCGGCATCGAACATCGAGACAATATCTGACTTTTGTCTGGGAGTAGTTTTGTAATGAATAGTCTTGGGACGGGTGGAGTGACGACATACACCTTGATACTTGTAACCTGGGGAGTATAACCGACGTCCCCGAGCCAGCCAACGATACACGGATGGGCGAGAGATACCCAGGGATATGGCAGTAGAACTTACACTTCCTAGCTTCCTGTGAGTTTGAATAATTGCTTTGATACTTACCCTCATGCATTCGTTACAAGTGTAACAAATGTCATGTCACATTAAGGCTCAATTGAAGCCAGGCAAGTGATCTGATATAATACTGGAAGTTAATTTCACACCCCGATGTTTTTTCTCCTGCATAAAGCAAAATCGGGGGCGGAATAAGGAGAAATAATGAGCGAAGTAACATTACAACAGCTTCTTGAGGCAGGGTGCCATTTTGGGCATCAGTCTAGACGGTGGAATCCGGCCATGAAGAAGTATATCTATGGGGAACGGGACGGGGTGCACATTTTTGATTTGGTAAAGACAAAAGAAGGATTGGATGCGGCAGTTGAATTTGTAAAAAAGCTGAAAAAAGAAGGTAAAATAGTGCTGTTTATCGGGACCAAGAGACAGGCTCAAGAGATTATAAAAGAGACGGCTGTGAAACTAGGAATGCCATATCTGATCCAGAGATGGATTGGGGGAATATTGACCAATCATGACCAGATCTGGAAAAGAGTCTTGAAAATGAAAGATTTAAAAGCCAAGAGAGAAAGTGGGGAACTGAAAAAATATACCAAGAGAGAGCAATTGCTGATTGACCGGGAAATTGCTCAACTGGAAAAGTTTTTCGGGGGAGTGGCAGAAATGGAAAAGCAACCGGACGCGTTGTTTGTGGTGGATACACATCGGGAAGATGTAGCGGTCCGGGAAGCCAAGAGAATGGGCATCCCAGTCATTGGTATGGTGGACACCAACGCAAATCCAGACCAAGTAGATTACGTGATTGCGGTCAATGACGATGCGGTAAAATCAATTGAGCTGATTGTCGGCGCTGTTGCTGGCGCAATGAAATAATGAAGGTATCGCTTGAACAAATCAAAACACTGCGGGAAAAAACTTCTGCCGGAATTGCAGACTGCAGACAGGCTTTGGAAGAGGCAAACGGAAAGATGGACGAAGCGATTAAGATACTAAGAAAAAAGGGAATTGAGCGGGCTGAGAAAAAGGCAGAGCGGGAAGTAAAAGCCGGGATGGTATTTTCTTACGTACACCATACCGGACGGGTGGCAGCCTTGGTGGCATTGGCTTGCGAGACAGATTTTGTGGCTAAAACAGATGAATTTCAAAAATTGGGCAAGGAATTGGCCATGCAAGCAGCAGCCAACAAGCCGGTAAATGTCGAAGAGTTTTTGAAAGAGGAATATGTGCGTGACCCGTCTAAGACAATACAGGAATTGGTTAAAGAAGTAATTGGAAAAGTAGGTGAGAATATTCAGGTGGTAGACTTTGCTGTCAAGTCGATTTGATTTTTGAGGGTAGGGGGAGGTAGAATATCGGCTATGAGTTGGCATTACGATGGGCTTTCCAACTTTAGGGAGAGTGTTGCTAACAGCGTTCCGCTACCGGCGGAGGCACCGTTGGGTGAAGCATTGAATAGAGTATGGTTGCCTTTATGGGCGATGGCGTTTTTTGTGACGTGTTCTTGTGCGACCTGTGCAACGTTTGTTGTTGTGTCTTTTGCTAATGTTTTCGAGAAGTAGTGTGGTAAGATAAACTCGCTATGGATTTGGGGGAAGTGAAGATCAAGATGCAGAAAACGGTGGATTTTGTGCGGAGCGATGTGGCCACAATTCGAACCGGGAGAGCAACTTCGGCACTGGTGGAGAATATTGTGATTGGGGCGTATGGGGGAACGGCTCGGATGAAAGTTTTGGAATTGGCGACCATTTCTGTGCCAGATGCACAAACTATTACCATTACGCCATACGATCAATCAATAATTGGGGATATTAGGCGGGATATTGAAGCGGCCAATGTGGGACTGACACCCGTGATCGATAACCAACTGATCAGAATTTCAGTGCCGGCGTTGACGGCCGAAAGGCGGATGGAATATGTCAAGATGCTGCATGTCAAGCTGGAAGACGGGCGGGTGAAAGTACGCCAAACCCGGCACGAACTGATGACTGAAGTAAAAAGACAGTTTGAAGAGGGCACACTTCCGGAAGACGACCGGAGACGGACAGAAGAAGAATTACAGAAGATTACTGACCAAATGATGGCTGAAATCGAGAAAATCGGAGAGGCAAAAGAGGCCGAGTTGACAACTGTTTAGACCCATAGTATAAATAGGTAATGAATACTCGTCTGCATAGAATTCCCGTTATTCAGGGTGTGGCTCCCGGATTAAAATCTACGCCTAAATTTATAGACGAAGCAAGATTGGGCGTTATGGCAGTAGGTTCAGCTGCTTTGGGAATATCCATGGTTTGGTTAGCGACACCAGAGGGTCAAAGGCTTATTGATTCATTCTTATTTCTGTTGAGAGAGTCTCCCAAAGCTAACTTCTAGTGTGATAGACTTGGGGAATGACGTTTTGGATTTTTTTGGGAGTGCTGTCGGTTTTAGTATTGGTACATGAATTAGGCCATTTCCTGGTGGCTTTGGCCTTGGGGATTAAAGTCGAGGAATTTGCTTTTGGACTGCCGTTTACTCCAGCCCTTTTTTCAGTAAAACACAGGGGCATTGTGTATTCGATCTACCCGGTGTTGTTTGGAGGATTTGTGAGGCTATATGGGGAAGAAGGAGAGGTAAAACTGGAGAAAGAAAAAAGCTTCTGGAGCCGGGGCCGAAAGCAGAGAATGGCAGTTTTGATTGCTGGAGTAGTGATGAATGTAGTCTTGGCAATTGGGGCATTTGCCATATTGTATGCAGCCGTGGGAGTGCCCCAGAAAATTCAAAACAAAGTAACCATTCTAGGTTTGGAAAGCGGGGGGCCAGCAGAAGTGGCAGGAATAAAAACTGACGAGAGAATTGTGGAAGTAGAGGGAAAAGAAATTTCCGATGCCGATGAATTCGGCCGGCTGATGCGGTCCTGGGCAGGATTGTCGGTGAACCTGACGGTGGAGTCGGGCAAGAACTTACACATGTTGGAAGGCATTAATCAGCTGGAGACCCAAAGAAGGGTAGTCAAGACTGTTCCCCGGGTAAGTCCTCCAGAAGGCCAAGGGCCATTGGGAGTGAGAATTGCAGATTTTCCGTACCTAACTAGTGCTAAGTGCCAGGTGCTAAGTGCTAAGTGCGTTCAAGATATTGCTACAGCCGGGGTGAGAGCGACGTGGACGTGGACAAATAGGGTGATTGAGGGACTGCGGGCTATTGGTAAAAGCTTATCTGTAGGTAAGGCGCCGGAAGGAGTAGCCGGGCCGATTGCCATTTACGGACTAGTAGATATCATCTCCAAGGGCGGGTTTTGGCCGCTTCTGGAGCTAGTGGCCGTCCTATCTGTGAATTTAGCGGTATTTAACGTGTTGCCGATTCCGCCAATGGACGGAGGAAAAATGTTTTTCATTTGGATTGAGTGGGCTAGAAAAAAGAAAATGTCTGTGGAATTGGAGCAAAAGATAAACACGTGGGGCATGGTAGGAGTGTTAGCACTCTTGGCGCTAGTGTCTTTGCAGGACGTATGGAACTTGGGGTGGCTGGCTAACTTGACAAAATATCTGCCAAAAAGGTAAGGTTATGAAACTATGGGAAAAGCTTTAGTGATTGGGGGTTTGGTGCTGATTGTAGGGGCAATAGTTTTACTGAAGGGAATGGTTGTCAAACCACGAGCCACAAATCCTAAACCCGCTGGTGTGGTGGAAGTGACGCCGACGCCGGTGGCCGAGCCGGTGGTGCAAAAACTGACGCTGTCTGTAAGCAGTCCTGCTGACGGGGCAGTTGTAAGGGCTGCAAGTGTGACGGTAAAAGGAAAAACTGCTCCCAATGCCGAGGTGTCCATAAATGACGTAGATACTAAAGCTGACACAGGGGGCAATTTTTCCGCAGTAATTAAACTAGATGAAGGGGAAAACTATGTGGTAGTCGTGGCTACCGATGACAATGGGGATTTTGCTAAACTGGAAATGACGGTTAATAGCGAAACATTCGAGTAAAAGGAGGTGATACTTACGAAAAAAATTATATACACATTATTAGTATTGGCCTTAGTTTTACCAGGAGTGGTAATGGCTAAGGAGGCCACCAGGCCAGGGGAACTGCGCAAGAAGTTTCCCAGAGCGGCTCTGGGAAAGGTGAGTTTGACAGCAATTTCCGGATCCACTTTAACTGTGAGTAAGGAGGGAAAAACTTATTCCGTACTGACTGGGACATTTGAGAAATGTACTACCAAATTTGTCCGCAGATTTAGTGGAAATTCCACTTTGTCTGAATTGACAGTGGGAGACACATTGGAAGTTGTGGGCCGGTGGACTGACGATACCAAGACTACAGCACAAGCCTGTGTAGTGCGGAATTTGTCCATTCAAAAGAAACGGGGAACGTTTGTAGGAGACGTAGTATCTGTTTCCGATACCGGGTTTGTCATGACTACAGTATCTGAAGCCCGCGAAAATCAGACTGTAACAGTAAGCTCTACTACAAAAATAGTGAATCGCAAAGAAGTAGCGATTTCTTTGGCTGACGTCAAAGTAGGACACCGAATCCGGGTTAAAGGTTTGTGGAACAGAACTAATAACACGGTGACGGAAGTAACCCACGTCAAGGACTATTCACTGCCGGAAAAGCCGGAGAAAAGTGAATAGTTTTCACGGAAAAGCTGTCAGCAAGGGTGGTGAAAGGAGAGCTAAAATTTGATGTCGATAACGCCGAATTGGTGGGCCAATTAGATGAAATTGGACACACTCCGTTGCCTCCTTACATTGAAGCCCCGAGAGGGGTAGACAGTGAAAAGAAAACCCGAAGAAGGAGGCGGCGCCAACGGGTTTTCATTTCACCAAGAAGTTAATTAAGAGATTAAGAGACGAAGATATTAAGACGGAATTTGTGGCCTAGCGTCTTCGGGATTTTATAAATTCAGTAGTTCTGATGGCCGGGATTATTGCAGAGGAAACAGCCTTATTAATTTGAGCTATCATTCTTTTCCCGATTCCTGGCTTATTAGCATCAGCGAAGTCAACCCAGGTCATACCTCGATCGGTTCTAGAAGCAGCTTTTATTTTGAAATCTGTGAGCAAAATAACTTCTTCAACAGTAAGGCCCGATCTGGCAATTGCTTGAGAGGTTCTGTGATTTCCGGCTAGAGCATTGAGGGCAGCAAATAGAGTTTCAGGAGTAATTTGTTCAACAATCTCCTCGATTCCTGGAATTACTTTTAATCTATCTGTCATGTTAGTTCTTGGGCGGGATTATAGGAATCTAAAACGTGCTTGTCAAGTTGGTTTTTTAGTTCTTGTTCAAACGTACGATCGTTGAGATGGACAAGAGATTAGGAGAGGGAATTGGCGGTTTGGAGCATGACGCGGACCTGCCTGCCGGCAGGCAGGGGTTGTGGATGTTATTTGATATCTTGTGCTGTTCTAATCATGACTCGCAAATTGTGAATAGAGGCTAGGCGGTAGAAAAGAGCCCCCGGCATTTGAAGAGATGGGTTGGTGGTAGCGCCGATGGCAGGATTTCATTTTACAAAAAGACTGTTGCCCAAAAGCATGCTTCTAATTATTATACAATGGGATCATGGAGACCAAGGATACTGATGAGAAAAAAAATCCTAATTCACTCTTTGGGATAGTAAGTAATCGATGGGAAAGGTCCAGGAAAAAACTTAAAGAGTTGGATCCAGCTAAAATAAGAAAAGCCTTGAGGGTGATGGCTGTCATGTCCGTTTGGGTTCCATGCGCGGCAATAAATCTATTTGCCATTTCAAGAATAATAGATCAGGCAATTATTGTGGGCAGTTCGGTTGAAAATTTCTCTGGGGACGTGGTTGACTTTGACCCATCATTGGGAACGGAAGTGCAATCTGCAAACGGAAGAGCCTTAGTTATAGTACATCAAGGTTTTGGTCGGGATGTTGCACCGTGGAAATACAAAGATAATGAATCATATACAGATTACCTAGGAGATTTAGAAATGGAGAGGGAAGTTTATTTAAATCAGGGGGATGTAGTGGTTGTAGTAGAAGAAGGTGGTGAATTTGCTCAAGAAAATCATGTTTCTGAAAACAATGTGGTTTACTTCATTACAAACCCGAATAATGGCTTTCCAGATTCCTTGGTTGCGTATGGAGGTAAATTCTATAATCAAAATCCGGACTTACTCTTTCAAATTTTACGTAGGGCTGGCGTGAAAATGGTGGAGATGGGGGGGGAATTTAGAAATGCTTGCGTATCACAGGTAAAATCTTTGTTTGAAAATGCAGGATTTAAAACGGGTTGGTGCACCAACTGTGTTTACCCTCAAGTACAATCCGATGAACTACACAAATATCCACCGATTACTTACGATTCTAAATAGACTTTTACATAGCTTTTTTTGTAGCTCTAATCATCACGCGCAGGTTGTGGATACTGGCCAGGCGGTAGAAGAGTAATTCGCGGGATTTGCAGAGATGATGCAGATATGCCCGGGTGTAATTTTGGCAGGTATAGCAGTCACAATTACTGTCGATGGGATTTTGGTCTAGTTTGTATTTGGCTTGGTTGATATCAATGCGTTCGGTTTTGGATTCATGGTTATATAGGAGTCCTGCTCGAGCAAGTCTGGTGGGGGCAACACAGTCAAACATATCTGCGCCCGCCCGGATGACGTTCGGAAGGTCGGAGGGTCGGACGCCCACGCCCATGGCGTAGAGCGGGATGCTAGATGGAAGAAGATCCTTGATGCTAGAAATGGTATCTGCGGTTTGATGCGGATCTGAACCGATGACCGCGCCGCCAATGGCTACGCCGGGAAGATCTTGATCGGCCACGAATTTGGCAGATTCGCGCAGTAGATCAGGATATTCTCCTCCTTGGATTATTCCAAAGAGCTTTTGCTTTTTATTTTTCCAAACTTTAATACACCGGAGAAGCCAAGAGTGGGTGCGGGTGACGGCGGCTTTGGCGAAAGCATGGGTGGCTCCTTCCGGGACGCTGTGGTCGAAAGCCATGATAATGTCTGCGCCAATGTCTATTTGAGATTGGGTGGCTGATTCGGGAGTGAGAAAATGTTTTGAACCATCTATATGGGAAACAAATTCGGCCCCTTCATCCGTAATTTTGGGTTTTAGACTTTGAATTTGAAAACCACCTGAATCGGTAAGGATGGGGTGGGGCCAGTTCATAAACTTGTGAATGCCACCCAATTTTTTAACATTCTTTGATCCGGGCCGTAGATATAAATGATAATTATTGGCCAAGATTATTTGTGCGCCTACCAATTCTAAATCCTCCCGGGATAATGACTTGACAGAAGCGTTTGTGCCTACCGGCATGAAGACGGGGGTAGTGATATTTCCATGGATAGTTTTGATGAGCATGGTGATATTATATATGTATGGCGATCCTGCCCAATGATCAGTTGGCATCTTTTTTGGTGAAGAATAAGCTGGTGGAAGAAAAAGCCATGGCCGAAACCGTAGCGTATGCGACTGGATCGAATATCCCTTTAGAAGATGCGGTTTTGGAAAAAAGCTTGTTGTCTGACGAAAAATTTGGCCAAGCCTTGGCGGTATATTTCAAAATGCCGTTTATTAATCTGAATAAAGTGACTATTCCCCAGGATGTAATTGAGCTGATTCCGGATCGGGTGATGCGCCGGCAAAAAGCGGTGGCCTTTGCCAGAGATGCTAATGGAGTGAAAGTAGCCATTGCTGATCCGAAAAATCTGGAAGTACTCCAGCTAGTAGCTAAAAAAACCGGGCAAAAAGTGCTGCCGCATTTGGCCACGATTGCAGATATTCAAAGCACGCTGCGGATATATCAGGGAGACTTGCAAAAGATTGTAGATAACCTGATGGCGGAAGACATCGGCCGGACACCAGAATCAATGTTGGAAGATCCGCCGGTAGCTAAAATCGTGGATGCGGTGATTGAAGTAGCGTACCAGGACCGGGCCTCGGATATTCACATCGAACCAGAAGAGGCAAATTCGCTGGTGCGGTTGCGGATTGATGGAGTACTGCAGGACGTGATGCGGGTACCCAAGAAGCTGCACGACCGGATGATTACCAGAATCAAGGTGCTGTCTAATCTGCGGACCGATGAACATTTGGCGGCTCAAGACGGAAAAATGCGGGCCAGACTGGAAGAAGAAAATTTGGATATCCGGGTGTCGATTGTGCCTATTGCCGACGGAGAAAAAGCCGTGTTGCGGTTGTTGTCGTCTAGATCGAGGCAATATACCTTACAAGATTTGGGAATGAGTCCGGCTGATTTGGACAAATTGACCCGGGCATTTACCAAATCATACGGAGCTATCTTAAGTACAGGACCGACGGGATCGGGAAAAACGACCACTATTTATGCCATCTTAAAAATCATTAACACCCGGGAGAAAAATATCACTACAGTGGAAGATCCGGTGGAATACCGGATTAAGGGAGCAAATCAAATTCAGGTAAATACCAAGACCAATCTAACGTTTGCTAACGGCTTGAGGTCTATTTTGCGGCAGGATCCGAATGTCATTTTCGTAGGAGAAATCCGGGACAATGAAACGGCGGGCATTGCAGTCAATGCGGCACTGACTGGCCATTTGGTGCTTTCGACATTACACACTAACGACGCGGCTACGGCTATCCCCCGGCTGATTGATATGAAAGTAGAGCCGTTTTTAGTGGCATCTACAGTAACGGTGATTTTGGCTCAACGTCTGGTGCGGCAAATCTGCCCGGGGTGTAAGTATGCGCTGGAAGTAACAGCTGATGAACTAGCTAAAAGCTTTCCGGTAGATCTATTGAAAGAAAATCTGGGCAGTAAGGCCAAATATACTATATATAAAGGTAAGGGGTGCAAACAATGTAGAATGTCCGGATATTCTGGCCGGGTGGGCTTGTTTGAAGTTTTGGAGGTAGACAAAGAGATTCGGAAATTAATTACCGAGAGAAACGACGCGGATGTGATTGCCAAGGCGGCGGTCAAGGCCGGGATGAAAACCATTATTGCCGATGGGTTTGCCAAAATTGCTGCTGGAGTGACGACGGTGGAAGAAGTAGTTAGAGTGACGAAAGCCGAGTTTATATGAGTGTGACACTAACTCACAACGAAAAGATTTCGTTGATTGGAAATTTGGCCACATTGCTGGCTGCCGGAATTCCCATTTTGGAATCGGTAAATTCCATACTGGAGGACACCAAAGGATCACAGAAAAAAGTATTGGAACAGTTGAAAGCTGATTTGATGCAAGGGACTCAAGTCGCAGGATCACTGGCAAAATTTCCCGGAGTGTTTGACAAAGTAAGCTTGAATTTGATCAAGGCTTCGGAAGAAGCGGGAACTTTGGAAACCACCCTGAAGGACTTGCGGATTTTTATTCAAAGAGAGGCAGAATTTTTGGACAAAGTAAAATTGGCCTTGGTATATCCAGCCCTGATACTGATAGTATTTTTGGGGGTAGTTCTGATGGTTCTAATTGTAGTGGTACCCAAAATCTCCTTAGTGTTTTCCAGACTACGGGTGGAATTGCCACTGCCGACTAAGATTTTGATTTTTCTATCTGATGTCCTTTTGAAACAAACAGTGTGGTTGGTGGGAGCATTGGCGATATTAATTATTGGTTCATGGTTCATAGCTCGACGGAATAAATCATTTTTTACATCTATTATTTTTGGATTGCCGGGAATAAGGGGACTAATTAGGCAAATTGATTTCACCAGATTTTCCCGGTCGATGTACCTACTTCTTTCTTCAGGGATGCCGATTGTGACGTCACTGGGGCTGGCCCGGGATGTAGTTTTGGGCAGAGCAACGGCAAAAATGATTGATAAATCCCGGGAGATGGTGGCGGGGGGTAAACGGCTGTCCGATGGGCTGAGGGTAAACCGGGGGATGGTACCAGTGATTATGCTGAAGCTAGTTGAGGCAGGTGAGCGGACGGGGAGTTTGGATAAATCAATGCAAGAGGTATCGGAACACCTAGATTATGAGGTGGAGAATTCTTTGAAAACTTTGATGACGCTTCTGGAACCTCTACTTCTGGTAATTGTAGCGGTGTCGGTGGGGATGATGATGATGGCAATTATTGCGCCAATTTATGGATTGATCGGCCAAGTAGGCGGACGATAATGCGTAGAGGTTTTACATTAATCGAACTGATTATAGTGATGGGACTTGTGGCGGCGCTGACGGCAATGGTGACTCTGAATCTGACCGGGTCGCGTAAAAGAGTGGGAGTAGCAACTACTATGGAGGTGTTGGCGGCAGACTTGCGGGGATCACAGATGCGGGCTATGGCGGGAGAAGGAGCGCAGGAAATAGTGTTTGGGGGCGACAGATACACTTTAAATCCGGAAGGGTTTGTGGTGACACTGGATCCGGAAATTACCATAACTTCGAGTTATGCGCAAAATAAAATTACTTTTGCCGCCAGATCCGGAGAAACAGCGGGGCCAGGGACAATTACAGTTACTGATACATCCGGAGGAGCAACAAAAACTCTGACGGTTAATCAATATGGGACGGCCTGGACAATCGCTAATTGAAATAATTGTAGCTGTGGGATTGGCGGCTGTTATGCTGCCGGCTGTTTTGACGGGGCTGGTGGCTTCCCGGGAAGGCCAAGCCCAGGGAGAAGTGCGGACCGAAGCCTTGGGATTGATGCGGGAGAAGTTGGAGTTGGTTCGGGCTGAGAGAAATGCTAATTGGGCAAATTTGATTAATGGAACTGTGATAGAAACTGTGAGGGATTTCAGCCGGAGAACGGTGATTTCTGATGTGATTAAAAATGGTGAAACTGACCCATCGACTAAACAGGTGGAAGTAAGTGTGAGTTGGAATACGCCCTTGCCGAATCAAGTCCAGGCCGTAATGTATTTGACACGGTACTTGGACAATTTAAATTACGTACAAACTACAGAGGCGGAATTTAATACCGGAACGAAGACGGGAACAGTAGTCACTAATACTGCCGGAGGAGAAGTAACTCTGGCAGGAGGCGGGTCGGGCAACTGGTGTGAACCGGATTTGTCGATTTCTGCTTTGGATTTACCCAAAAGTGGTGTGGCCAATGCCTTGACCGCCATTGAAGGCAAGGCATTTGCGGGAACAGGAGACAATGCTTCGGGAGTTTCTTTTGCCAATATTGCTATTTCTAACGCTACTCCTCCGGTGGCGTCAGTAGTGGGAACTTTTGACGGATTTAAAACCAACGGCGTATTTGGAGAAGCTGGTTACGCATATTTGGCAACGGACAGCAATTTCAAAGAAGTGGAAATTATTGATTTGACGACCAATCCATATTCCGAAGCCGGATATTTCAATGCTCCGGGAAACGGAGCGGGAAATTCGGTATGGGTAAACGGTAATGTTGGCTACATGACGGATGGGGCCAAGCTGTACACATTTGATTTATCTAGCAAATCCGGGTCAAGAAATCAGCTGGGGTCGGTAAATCTGGCGGGCGAGGGCCAACGGGTGGTGGTAGTGGGAACGTACGCGTATGTGGTAACAGAAAATACGGCTAATCAATTGCAGATTGTGGACGTGAGCAACCCGGCCAGTATGAGTGTGGTGGGTCAGACAGCACTTTCGGCCGGGGAAGGTAAAGATGTATATGTGAATTCCACGGGAACCCGGGCATATGTGGCTACAGCCAAATCGGATACCCAGAAAGAATTGTTTGTGGTGGATACTTCCAGCAAAACTGGCAGCCGGCCGACGCTGGGCAGTTATGAGGCCAATGGGATGAATCCTAAAGGAGTGGCCGCTGTTTCTGGAAATAAGATTATTTTGGTGGGAAGTGGTGGAGAAGAATATCAGGTGATAGATGCGACTGCAGAAAGCACTCCGTCCAGATGCGGCGGATTGCAGGTAGATACGGGGATAAACGGGGTGGCGGCAGTATCGGAGGCCGACGGAGACGCATATGCGTATATTATTACCGGGGATGCCGGATCGGAATTTAAAATCATTGCCGGTGGTCCCGGAGGACAGTATTCAGTTTCAGGAACTTTTGAGTCGGCCACTTTTGACGCCGGATACACGTCGGCATTTAACCGGCTAACATTTGCCGGAAGCAAACCTGCCAATACTAATTTAACCGCTCAAATAGCCGTGTCTGCCGATTGCAATGGTTTTGTGTTTGTAGGGCCAGATGGAACAAGCGGAACATTTTTTGACGGATTGGGGCAGGCGGTTGATGCGACGTTGTCGAGCGGCAGGTGCATGAGATATAAGGCGTTTTTGGAGTCAACGGA
>Ga0209210_1001892_pt1 | contig 16415 bp, 20 predicted proteins | sample RifGroA1_FD_183991 | JGI IMG/M metagenome (GOLD analysis project Ga0209210, IMG submission 183991) | Contaminated groundwater microbial communities from Rifle, Colorado, USA - Rifle Groundwater A1 (SPAdes) (version 2) | ecosystem: Environmental > Aquatic > Deep subsurface > Groundwater >...
AGTGACGGGGAAATAAAGTTTAAGTCGAAGCCGAAATCAAAATCTATCCAAGCATGATGTATAATTAAATTATGGCAGAGGTTGGTCAAGTAGAAGGCGAAGCTAGTGTTTCTAGTCTTTTTGATTCGACAAAAGACAGAGTTTTCAATTTTGGAAGAGGGAAATCTCCAGCCGATATAATTACAATTGTAAATCGTAGATTGGCCCAAGTTGGTCCCGGTGACGCTTCAAGGGAACAGGTCAAAGCGGTTTTAGAATCTGTTCCGGAAATTTTTCCAGAAGATTGGAAAGCGCCTATTGGGCAAAGTAATATTGTTGTCCGTAGCTTGACTGAAGCTCAGCGAGAGGTTTTTGCGAGATTACAAACCTTAGGACCAAAGAGAATATCTGCACCCAAAATTCAAGCAGTAATTGAAAGCGGGATGCATTTTAGAGACAACTTCTCAGATTAAACCCTATTAGCTTCACTTATGCTAGAATTTCTTCGTCCCTCGACAAACTCGGGATAAATTATGGCTCGAGATAAAGCCTCAAAAAAACTCCTCCTGATTGACGGAAACTCGCTTTTTCATCGCGCTTATCATGCACTGCCGCCGATAACGGATAGATCTGGTGAAGTTGCTAATGCGGTTTTTGGATTTTCCAATATGCTGCTTAAGGCGATAAATGAAGTTAATCCTGATTATATTGCCTGTGCTTTTGATACGGCAGCACCGACTTTTCGCCACATCGAGTTTGAAAAGTATAAGGCGCAGAGAGTTGAGCCGCCGCCTGATCTTTACCCACAACTTCCCAAAGTTAAAAAAGTTTTAGATGCATTTGGCATTAAGTATTTTGAAAAAGAAGGGTATGAGGCAGATGATGTGCTTGCCACTTTGGCAAGCAAGTGCAAAGGGAAAAGTGCAAAGGGAAAAGTTGATCAAGTAGTGATTCTTAGTGGCGACAGGGATACTTTGCAGCTGGTTGATGGTGACATTAAGGTTCAGATGCCCTCCTTCACTTCCGCCTCCGCTAAAGCTACGGCGGACAAGAAAGCTACGGAGGGTAAACCCGGTTGGGGTGAGTTGGTGGGTGAAAAAGAGGTAAAGGAAAAATATGGAATTACGCCTGCGCAAATGGTGGATTTTAAATCTTTAATGGGGGATGCATCCGACAATATTCCGGGAATTGCCGGTATTGGGCCGAAAACAGCTTCAACTTTACTTCAAAAATATCGAACTCTTGAGAATCTTTTCAGACACGTCAAGGAGACTCCTTTAAAGGTACGGGAGAAGCTTGAAGCCGGGAAAGATGATGCATTGAAGGCAAAACAACTAGTTGAATTAGATCGGGATGTCGATTTACGATTTACGATTAACGATTTACGCTTCGATCCAAATTGGGAACGGGTAAGAGCCGAATATCAGCAACTCGGATTTAAGTCAATTGTTGCGAAAATCCCCGGTGGTGGTGACACCTCCGAGGTGAAGTCGGGGCGAAACCAAGAGAACACCTCGGAGGTGGGAAAAGTGAAAAAGAAGCGTCTGACTACCGATTCTAATCAACTCGAACTTATCTAATGTCTTCCAAACTTAAAGCAATTATATTTGATCTTGATGGGTTGCTGGTTGATACTGAACCGCTTTGGGTGAAAGCCTACGCTAAATGGTTAAAAAAACACAACGCTAAAAACGATCCTGTTATCTACAAAAAAATGATCGGAAGAGGGCTCAAGGAAAATATGATTATGGCCAAGAAATATTTAGGGGTGAAAGGAGAGGCAGAGAATTTGCTAGGTGATCTGCGCGAAATTTTATATAATTTGGTTTCGCAAAAGGAGGATATTTTGATGCCGGGAGTTTTGGAATTACTACCAAAATTAAAAACTTATAAATTAGCAGTCACTACTGGAGGCCACAATCAGAAGGGTGCAGAAAAAATGCTAATTGATTCAGGGGTTAGAAAATATTTCGAAACAGTAGTTTCCAGTGATGATGTCAAGCGTGGTAAGCCAGCACCAGACGTGTATTTTGAAGCCGCTAGACAGTTAGGAGTTAAACTCCAAAGCTGCGTGGTAATTGAGGATTCGGTTAATGGAGTTGAAGCTGGTATATCGGCAGGAATGAGTGTTATTGGTGTAAATGCTAATTTACAAGATAGAAATGCGTTAGCAGAGGCGGGAGCAGACAAAGTTTATTCTAGTTTGAAAGAAGTGGAATTATGAAAGTTGCTTTAGTTCATGATTTCTTGGTTGAGTTTGGCGGGGCAGAGAGAGTTTTAGAAGCTCTATGTGAAATCTATCCCAAAGCGCCGATTTATACGGCTTTTTATAAAAAGGGCTCAACAGCATACAAGAGATTTAAAGACAAAAAAATAATTGCTTCTTGGGCACAAAATGTGCCCCTTTTTGCCAGTCGTCTTCACAGCCCTCTGCGGTTTTTAGCTCCTTTAATTTGGGGGAGATTTTCCACCAAAGGACCATCCTTTGGATGGGATTTTTCAGGTTTTGACCTCGTAATTACTTCTGCAAGTTGGTATGTGACAAAGGGGGTTAAGAGGAGAGGCCCTTCGACCCATTCGGTAAACTCAGGGTCTTCGACTTGCTCCGCTCGCTCAGGGTCTCAACATACTGTTGAGGTTTGCTATTGTCATACGCCACCGAGATATCTTTATGGTTATAGAACTTCTGTTGACTATAAGAAAAACCCATTGATTCAAGCGTATGCAGTTTTTATTAATCACTTTGTGCGAATGTATGATTATGAGGCTGCACAAAGAGTTGATTATTTTATTGCTAACAGCGAAGAGGTTAAAAGAAGGATTCAAAAATTTTACAGACGCGAGAGCAAAGTAATTTATCCGCCGGTGGATGTAAGGCGCTTCGCGCGCAAAACGCAAAACGCAAAACGACTAAAGCAGAAAAAAGCATTAGACATTAGCCATTCGTCGTTAAGCAATTATTTTTTAACTGTTTCGCGGCTGGCTGGGGCAAAAAATATCGACTTGATTGTTGAAGTTTGTAAAAATTTGAAACTGCCGCTTAAGGTGGTGGGAACAGGTAGAGATGAAGCTAAGTTAAGGGAAATGGCCGAAGGATCAGCTGTTAAGATTTTGGGTGAGGTTGCCGATCAAGAACTCATTGAACTTTATCAAAACTGCAGGGCTGTAATTTTTGCGGCTAGTGAAGAGGATTTTGGGATTGTGCCGGTTGAGGCGATGGCAGCAGGAAAGCCAGTTATTGCGCTTGCCCAAGGCGGGGTATTGGAGACAGTCGTCGATGGAAAAACAGGCGTATATTTTGATCAGGCGACTGCGGGATCTTTAACACAGGCAATCAATAATTTTCAAAAGCTGGAGAAAAAGGAGGCGTTCGATTCTAAATTGATCAAAGCTCATGCCCAAAAATTTTCCAAAGAGCGCTTCAAGCGTGAGATCGAGAAGTTTGTGGAAGGGAAAATTAAGTGAATTTTCCAAAAATCAGAACAAATTTAACAAAAGTTTACGATGGTCTTGCCGAGTATTGGGGGACTGATAAAACGCTCCACGATTGGGGACAAGATGATCTTGTTAAATTCGCGAAGCTGGTTGGCAAAGGTGCAAAAGTACTAGATTTGGGTTGTGCCTCCGGTTATCAATCACAACTTTTGAAAGATTTAGGGCTTAAAGTTGTTGGTCTTGATTTGTCGCCGAAAATGATTGCTGCTGCTAAAAAACTGGTACCTAAAGCTAAGTTTTTGGTTGGGGATATGACAGAAATGGATTTTGCTGATCGCTCATTCGACGGTGTTTATGCTAGGGCATCGCTTCTTCATATTCCCAAAAATCTTATTCCTAAAGTTTTAACTTCTGTGAATATAATTCTAAAAAATGGTGGTCATTTTTACCTAGCTCTAAAGGAAGGAAATGGTGAAGGCGAAATAGAAGATAATAGGCACGGAATTAAGGTGCATAGATTCTTTTCTTTTTTTAGAAAGCAGGAGATTATTGATTTATTGGAAGATACAGGTTTTAGAGTTGAGGATGTTACTTTTCACCAAAGAGATAACGGAATGACTAAATGGATTAAAATATTTTCAACGAAAACTTAAACACGAGATTTTGAAGTTTGTAAATCAAAAGCTAAATAATTCTCAAACATGAGCGAAATAAATCTCCAACGTAAGGAGCTAATTAATCTTTTAAACAGATGGGATCCGATAGGTGTTTATCCTTTTGAAGGTGGTCCGCAAGACGAGTATGAATGTTTTGTCAAGCCGATTCTGTCGCTGTTAGTTAATGGAAAAGGCAAGCGAGATATTATTGTTTTCTTAAAGAAACATTTAGAACATCATGTGGGTGTCACATCCGCATCTAATGATGTAAATAACTTTGCGGAAGAAATTTTATTGTGGTGGATAAGAACAAAGCCATAAATGGCAGATTTTAAAGTATATTTCTTTCGAACTGCGCGTGGGACACATCCTGTGAAGGAATTTATGGAGGAGCAAAGCGAGGAGATTTATGCTAGGATTTTGCGTTCTATTAAACTGCTTAGGGAAGGTGGTCCTTTTTTGAAACCTCCTGATGCAAAGAAAATCGACAAAAATCTTCATGAGTTGAGGATCAGAGGAAAAGAAGCTGTCAGAATTTTCTACACAAAAACAGATCAAGGTTTTCTCCTCCTTCACGCTTTTAAAAAGAAGACACAGAAGATTCCGAGAAAAGAGCTGAAGTTAGCGATTGACAGGATGAAGCAATTAGTATAACATATATGTTATGAAAAGGAAGCATTTAGATTTTGACATTTACTTAAAAGAAGCTCTTAAAAATCCCAAAATTAAGGCCGAGTATGATAAGCTTGAGCCAGAATTTGCAGTCATTGAAGCAATTTTGGAGGCAAGAGTTAAAAAACACATGACCCAGGAGGAGTTAGCACAGAAAATCGGAACTAAACAATCAGCAATCGCCAGAATCGAATCCGGTAACGCTAATCCTTCTATTGGATTCTTACAAAAGCTTGCCGAAGCTTTGGGTAAAAAACTTGTGATTCAGTTTAAATAAATTCCCCCAATTCCTTACAAATAGATTTTAGACCCGAATTTTATGTAGAATTTAGCAGATGGAGATGGATTTAAAGCAGATAGAAAAATTTGCAGAAAGTGAAGAAAATTCTAGAATCCGCGCTGAACTCTGGGGAGATTTTGTAGGGTGGGACAATAGACGAAGAGGAGAAGATGGGTGGCTTCTGAATCAGTTAAGTGCTTTTAAGGAAGGAAAAGTTTTAGATATAGCTTTGGGTGACGGTGTTGATACAATCTATCTTCTACAACAGGGATTTGATGTTTCTTGCAACGAATTGGATGATGCGTTTCGTGCAAAAGCAATAGAAAATGCGACAAAGCAAGGCTTTAAAATCAAACCTACAAATTTAGACTGGCGGAAATTGTCTTCAGAATATCAAATAGGGTTTTTCGATGTGGTTTTTTGTCTGGGTAATTCATTAACGTGTCTGTTTGGCCGTGATAACCAACTTGCGGCTCTGCGCCAATTTCATAAAATTTTGCAGCGGGGGGGGGCATTGCTGATTGATGAGCGAAACTTCCAAAGGATGCTGGACAATCGCGAGGCAACTTTAGCCGGTACATTACAATCGAATGCAAATAAGGTTTATACAGGGACAAATAAAGTAAAAGCTAGGTTTTTAAAATTAAATGATTCCGTGATGATTGCCCAATATACACATTTAGAAAGTGGAAAGAGTGCTTATTACAAGGGTTATCCATTCAAAAGAGGAGAATTATTCGGTCTGTTAAAGGAGGCCGGTTTTTCGAAAATAGAACAATTTAGTGATTACGAAGAAGGTGATAACCCAGATGCGGATTTTTATCAGTATGTCTGTGGAAAATAATATTTAATTTTCCTTGCATTAAATTTCCCTTCGCGCTAGGCTGGAAGTAGGATGCCTGCCCAAGAACGGGAAATAGATCAAATTGTAGTGGATACGTCTGAAATGTCGGTTGATGAAGTGCTTAGTTTGGTACCACCAAAGCGAAAGATTGGCCAGATCTCAGGTGAGAGCAGTCGCAGATTAGTGCTGCCCGCTGAGTCGATCCCAGTCGAGGAATTGGCGAGAGATCCTTTTGCGACGCCCCAAAAATTAATGGAGTAAATAGCGATTGTTTTGCGCTTTCCTTCTAAGTTAGAATAGCTTTCATAATGCCTGAACTTCCTGAGGTTACTGTTATCGTCAATAGTCTCAACAAAAAAATTAAGGGTTTGGTCTTAAGGTCAATTGAATATGACTGGCCAAAGAAGTTTTATTGGGGAGATTTTTCAATCGATGATTTGCGCGGTGCAGAAGTTTCCGGAGTTGAGAGAAGAGGGAAGATAGTTGTAATAAATTTAGAAACTTCTGCTCGGGGTCCTGTCACCAGTTTCCCTCCCGCCAGTGCTCGCTCGAGGCTTAAATCGAATGGTACTCAGAAAGACAATGTCGAGCTGCGCGCTGTCGGGAACCCTTCCACTGGCGCCACCCCTGGCACTAATTTGATAGCGATTCTAATCCATCTCAAACTCACAGGCCAGTTGATTTATCAAGACAAAAAAACTCGCATTGCCGGCGGTCATCCACTACCGCCTTTAAATTTACCTGTTCCTAATAAGACAACTAGAGTTACGTTCGAGTTTACTAATGGTGCCCACCTTTATTTTAACGATGTTAGGAAATTCGGGTGGGTGAAGATAGTTTTAAATAGAGAGGATGGAGTCAAAAAGGCGATTGGCATGGAATTGGGGCCGGACCCTTTAGTTATGAGTTATGAGCAGTTTAGAGAATGCTTAGGAAAGAAAAAACAAGGGCGTATAAAAAAAACTTTGATGGACCAGTCTGTTATTGCCGGAGTAGGTAATATTTACAGTGATGAGGCGCTGTGGCGCGCTAAAATTCATCCAAAAAGGCAGGTTGCCAGTTTAGGTGAAGTTGAACTTAAGGCTTTATATAAAGGTTTGAGAGAGAGTTTACAGATATCTATAGAAAAAGGCGGCTCCAGCGCCAACTCGTTTGTGGACAGCGGCGGCGAGCGTGGGCTTTATCTTTCGTTTGGGAAAGCTTACCATATGACAGGCAAACCGTGTGCTCGGTGCAAAACCCCAATTAAGCGAGAAAAGATGGATGGCCGAAGCGCACATTTCTGTCCCGCCTGCCAACGACTAAACTAATGATTTCAGTCTCCGGATCCTATATCGAAGTTCTAAAGCGTAGAGATTTTTTGGCTCTTACCCTAATGGTTTTTTTCGGGCAAATGGCTTCTGCCCTTTTAATACTTTCTCTAATAGTTTCGGTTTTTTCCCAGACAGGCAGTACTTTTGGAGTTTCCGGTGTGGTTCTTTCATTTACGATACCGGCTTTTTTGTTAATGGTATTTGCAGGACTAGCAGCAGATATTTTTGACAGAAAAAAAATCATGATTGTTGCCTATTGCGCAACATCACTAGTTGTTTTATTTATTTTAATTACCGGCCAAGCAGTAGCTGCTTCGATTCCGCTTTCATTTGTGTATTTTGCCGGCAACACTTTTTTTATTCCTTCATCTTCTGCCGCGACTGCGCAAGTTGTTAAGCGCGAGCAGTTGCTAGTTGCCAATTCAATCTTTATTTTTACGCTCTCGACGGCACTGCTAGCCGGTTTTTTCCTGGCTTCCGTTATTCACTTTTTCTTTGGAAGCACGGTGACCTTGTCTGTTTGTTTAGCACTCTTGCTGTTGTCAATAATTCTTGGCGTAACATTGCCCAAGCTGGAACCGTTAAGACAAAATCACCCCACCTTAGCTAAAAAAATTAAGAATATTTTGAGCGGTTTTAAATTTGTTATGAAATCTAAAACAGTTTGGTACTTCTTTTCGATTTTTGTGCTGATTCAGGGATTAGTATTTTTCGCAGTTACCCTGGCTCCTGAATTTTTTTCAGAAATCGTGGGGATTCCCATCGACAAGAGCCCAATTCTGGTAATGCCTTTAATTGGTTTGGGTGTAGTTATTGGCTCGATATTTGTCCACAGGCCGGAATTGAGTGAGGGACTGCTAATTAGCATAGGTCTGAGCATTGTGGGCATGGTATCTGTACTTTTGGGTTTAGCGCTTATGCTTGATTTAATTATCGGAAGCTTACTTTTGGTTTACATTGTATTTGGTTTAATATTTTTGGGTTTCGGGGCTGTTATTATAATGGTGGCTGCCAGAACTGTTATCCAGAAGAAGGTGCCACACAGTAATTTGGGGATTGTTTTTGCAGCAAGCATGATTGCGACTTCTTTTTTGTCGGCAGTGCTTTCCCCTTTGGCGGCCCTGCTTGAGGCAACTATTGGTTTTGTAAATATTTTTGTTTACGGCGGGTTATTGCTACTTGTTATTTCGGCTACATACGCATATTTGGGTAATCGATGGAAATTTTAGATTTAAGTTTATTAAACTTTCGTAACTTCACATCTCGCAAATTTGTATTTGACAAGAATTTAACGGTAATAATTGGCGCCAATGGAGCCGGCAAAAGTAATATTTTGGAAGCGATTTCGCTTGTTTGCGGCGTTAGACCTACTCATATTGAGAGTGATTTGGATTTGGTTCGCTTTGGCAAAAGCGAAGCGAAAATAGGGTCTAGGGTTCAGGCCTTCGGCTCTGAGGTCTTCGACGATGAGCTCAGACGAATCGCTCAGGCTCGAAGAGGTATAGGTTTTAGTAGAGAATTGGTTATAAACTTTCAGGTAATAGACGAGCGCGTGATTCGAAAATCTTATTTAATTGACGGTTTAAAAAAAAGATACGCTAATTTTTTGGAAATTCTTTCCATTGTTGTTTTTCATCCTGAAGATTTGGATTTTGTTGCCGGCTCGCCAAGTTTAAGACGGCATCATTTGGATAGTATTTTGTCCATCAGTGATAAAGATTATTGGCGAAATATTTCTTCATATGGCAAAGTTGTGACTAGGAGAAATAGGATTTTAAATCGGGTTGCCGAAGGTAAATCAAAGCCACTGGAGCTTAATTTCTGGGACCAAAGGTTGCTTGAACACGGTAAATACGTTTCCAAAAAGCGTGAGGAGTTTATAAACTTTGTGAACCTGATGGAATCAGCCAGCTTCACCTCCGAGGTGAAAAATTCTAACACCTCGGAGGTGTTTTTCGGAGGACTAAGGTTTGAACTCAAGCAAAGTTTGATAAGTGAGGAGAAACTTTTAAAAAATCGTGAACGTGATATTGCGGCAGGTGTTACGCTTTCGGGGCCGCATCGGGATGATTTCAGGTTCATATTTAAAGATAAAGATTTGGCGTATTTTGGATCGCGGGGAGAGCAGAGGATGGCGGTTCTAGCGCTAAAACTTTCGGAGCTGGAATACCTGAAAGTCCAGAGAGGAGCAAGGCCGATTTTGGCGCTTGATGATATATTTTCCGAACTCGACTGGGAGCATCGGGCAACAGTACTTTCGGTAATTGGTAATCAACAGACAATAATTACTGCGGCTGAAAAAGACTCGGTTCCCAAGAATCTTTTAAAAAAAGCGAAAGTTATTAAGTTATATTAAAGGTTGATATCAAGACCTATAATTGGTATAATTTCCTTTAAAATGGCAATAGAAACATTACCTATAGCTAAAATAAAGGAACTTAGAGCGGCTGCTGCCGTAAAGGCTAGGAAGATCGTGATTAACAGATTAAAGGAGATAGAGCCCGAAGATTTCCCTAAATTCTGGTTTTCAATAGATGGCACTGATATGCAAAAAAAGCCGGGAATTCTAGTTGGACGTAGCCAAGGCCGATTATTAATCTTAGGGCCAAGCGGTTTTTATAGGACCTGGTCTGATTACGTAAGGATTTATCATATACCTAGATATCGAGAGGATCCGGAAGAAGTAGAAGATGAGGTTTACCTCGAGTGTGGAGTCGGTTCTTTGATAACTTTAGAAATGGTGTTGAAAGATCCGCGGTGGGTACCATCTCCAGATTACCCTAAATAAATTGATTCTTGCGGGAAATATGCGATAATTAGGTTGTGTCCTTCGATAAAACTCAGAATGACATAAGATGTCATATTCTCCCAAATTTTCCATAACCAATACAATTCTTAAGTTTATTGGTCGGATTGAGGCGGCGCGGGATTTTATTGAAAATGCGCCGCTGGTGCCTGCTTATGAGGCGAAATTCCGGCAGGAAGCGATTATTCGTACTGTTCATCACGGAACGCACATTGAGGGAAATCAGCTTGATACTGGGGAAGTAGTGGCCGTACTTGGCGGCGAGAAAATCGATGCTCGAGATCGAGATGTTCAGGAGATCCTTAATTACCGCGAGGTTTTGAAGTTTATTGATAAATATCAAATATCAAATATCAAATATCAAAAATTTACAGAGAGAGAATTACTTGGCCTTCACAAACTGGTTGTTAATAAGATTTTGTCTGCCGATAAGTCTGGAAAGTTTCGCACGACTCAGGTTGTTGTTAAGAATTCAAAGACGGGAGAAATTTCTTTTAAGCCTCCACCTGCAGAGCAGGTTAAGAGTCTAATTAAAGATTTTCTCGGTTGGCTTAATACTGAAAATGCAGAAGACGTGTACTCTGTTTTGAAAGCCGGAATCGTCCATTATGTTTTGGCTTTTATTCACCCTTTTGTTGATGGTAATGGAAGAACTGCCAGAGCTTTTGCAACGTTGGTTTTGTTTAGCGAGGGCTATGATATTAAGAAGTTTTTTTCACTGGAGGAGTATTTTGACCGCGACGCCAAAAGATATTACAAAACTTTGCAAACGGTTTCGAACCAAAAAGTTTCGAGTTTGTCAGACCGTGATTTAACAAGTTGGCTTGAATATTTCTGCGAAGGGCTGGCAGAGGAATTGGAAAGAGTGAAAAAACGAGTTCAGAAGTTGTCACTTGACTCAAAACTCAAGGGAAGAACCGGCCAAATAGCTTTATCTGAGCGTCAAATGAAGCTGGTGGAATATATTGAAGCTAATGGATCTGTCAATAATCAGACATGGCGGCGACTACTACCAGAATTTTCCGATGATACGGTCCTTCGTGACCTTAAAGATCTACAAAAGAAAGGTTTGATAAAAAAGAAAGGCTCAACTAAAGGGGCAGTTTACGTTTTGAGGTGAGAAATGGAAGAAACCGGCGTAGAAACCTTAGAGGCTGAACAGCCACAGGTAGAAATTGTGGATATTTTAAGTGGAAAATATAAATTCCATAAGGCAAATTTTGGGAAACTCCCTAGAATTCTATCCAGAGGTATTTACTCTCCTGAATTCGCAAAGCGAATTAAAGATGAAAAATATAAAGATCGATCCGGTTTTAACTTTAGATCAGTCTTTTTAACTTCCAATCCTGAAGAACTGTGGGCTGGTGACCCAAAGATAGAAGTAGGAATCATGGTAGACGTTTCCCAAGAAGGTGTAGTTCCCCTAAGAATTGCGCCGCATCAATTTGTCGGTTTAGTTCTTGCTGACGAGAAACTATCTGAAGATTTTCTATTAAGAAGAATTGAACAAATCAAGCAGGTTTTTGAAAAAGAAGAGACAAAAACAAGGCTACTACCGATCTATGGTACATCAGGTGATTTAATTTGGCCAAAGCGAATGTCTCATGAGGAAATTGTGCGGATGTTGAGGGAAAGGCAAAAAGTTCAGGAATAAAACTCTTTTTGTTTAAACAGTCTGCGAATTCTTTTGTTCGCTTTTCTTCTAAGCCAAGGACTCACGTGTTTATTCCAACCAGCACCGCCAGCAACTTGCGCCCACTTTAGGTATTTTACAGGTAATATATTCACGAAAGTTATTTTGATCTACGGGGTTTTTTGGACAGAAGATAGACGATGTACATAAGCAAAATTATTATTAGTACGACTCCCGTCGCTATTTGACTATTAGTAGTGATGTTTACGAAATCATTCATTTTTGCTTAAGCTTTCGATAAAAACTGTTATTGCAAAGAAAACTATACCAAAAAGTATATTTCTAATCAAGAAAAGAATGGCTTCGGCGTTGTTCACATTGGCAAAATTAGGAGTTATAAAGGCAAGTGCAAATGACCCAGCCGAAAGATTTATAGAAAGTCCAGAAAAGGCCTTAAGCCACGACTTACTAAATAATTTTTCCATGACTAGCGGATTTTATCACAATTCAAATAGCTTGCAATTTTAGCCTCGAATGAGTTAAAATATTCCGTTATTATGATTGAACAGAAAAATGGGCGTAGGGCCCATGATTCCCTTCTAAAAGTAGAAAATCTGGTAATTCTAACAGCTGTTGAGCATCTGGTAAACGGTAGTACCCCTCCAAGCCTAAGGATGCGAGAGTCGTATTCAGTTCCTCACGGAATAATAGACGGGCTCATTGATCCCGAGGAGCTAGTGAGACTAAGAGAAGCTCAGAGATTTATCCCAGCACAAGATGTGTCTGAACATTTTCTTGGGCCAGATGGTGCACGCTTAAGAACTGTGATATTGCGACTACCTGATATTGATCCTGTGAGTTGTGAAGCTGAAGGTTTTCCAACCCTGCATGGATTATTTATTGCTGATGATGAGGAAGGCAGGTTCGGGAGATTAGTTACTGATCCAAGAAAGCTAAGATCGCTGGGTTTGAGGTCTGAAGCGGTTCAATCATACCTTGCTGATAAAATTGCTACTTGGGTTAATGGTAATCATTCACCTGAATAATAACCACACTTTTTATTGACAAAAACCCCTTAAAGATTTAGGCTTCTTTTGAATTCCTCAAATGAAATTTTCTAAGCTTGCTGAATATTACGAAAAGTTGGAGGGGACGAGTAAGAGACTTGAGCTTGTGGATATTCTTTCCAAACTTTTTAAAGAGAGTAAAAGCGGTGAAATAGGCAATATTTGTTACCTAATTCAGGGAAGAGTCGCGCCATTTTTTGAACCGGTGGAAATTGGCATGGCGGAAATGACTGTCGCCCAAGCAGTTGGAAGAGCGTTTGGGAAATCCAAAGACAAAGTAATAAAGCTGTATCGGTCAAAGGGTAATATGGGGAAAGCAGCAAGTCAGCTTGCACGAAACACGAAACAGGAAACAGGAAACAGGAAACTTTCGGTAAATGAGGTGTTCGCAAAACTGTTGGAGATTGCGAAATTTTCGGGTGAGGGAACTGTTGAGAAAAAGGTTTCAACGCTCGCAAATATTTTGACGAAGCTCGATACGATTTCTGTTAAGCACGTTGTTAACATTCCTTTGGGAACTTTGAGGCTGGGAATTGGCGACCCGACCGTTATGGACGCACTTTCTCTGGCTAAAGTCGGCAAAAAGGATTTAAGGCCAGTTATTGAGGAAGCATATAACAAGACTTCGGATCTTGGATATGTTGCCGAAACTTTCTGGCAAAAGGGCGAGGAAGGTTTGAAAAATATCCATTTAGTTATCGGTAAACCGGTGCGTCCGGCTCTGGCTGAGCGGCTTCCCAATGCGGATGAGGTCATTAAAAGGGTGGGTAATAAATTTGCGGCTGAGCCTAAATTTGACGGATTTCGTGTGCAGGTGCATTTGGATCGGAAACAAGCGCTTTTTACGGGTCCTGTCAGCGGTTTCCCTCCCGCCAGTGCTCGCTCGATACAGAAATCGGTTGTTGATCAAAAAGACAATGTCGAGCTGCGCGCTGTCGGGAACCCTTCCTCCGCTGCCACCCGTAAATTAGATAAACAACATGTCCGGATCTTTTCAAGAAACTTGGAAGATATGACGCATGCCTTTCCGGATTTAGTAGCAGGAGTTAGTAAAGAAGTTAAAGCAAAAAGCGCGATTTTAGAAGGTGAGGCGATTGCTTACAATCCGCTTACCTCTGAATTTTTGCCGTTTCAGGAAACCACAAAAAGACGCCGCAAGTACAAAATTGAGGAGAAAGCAAAAGAGCTGCCTTTAGTTATGTTTGCGTTTGATGCCTTGTATTTAGACGGAAAAGATATCACTCAGAAACCTTATAGCGAACGCCGGAAAAATCTGGAAAAAATCCTGCCTGTCGGCGGGCAGGTATCCTTGAATCAGACGATACGTCTTGCCGAAGAAAAAATTCTGACAAATTCCAAGCAAATTCTGGAGTTTTTTAACGAGTCGGTTTCGGAAGGACTCGAGGGAATTATGATTAAAAAACTTGATTCGCCATATAAAGCCGGTGGCCGGGGATTTCACTGGATTAAGTTTAAAAGGGCTCAATCAGGTGAGCTTAGCGACACTGTAGACTGTGTGCTTTTGGGGGTTTATGCAGGACGTGGAAAAAGGACGGAGTTTGGGGTAGGAGGTTTACTGGTCGGGGTTTATGACAAGAAGAAAGATGAATTCGTGACGATTTCCAGAGTTGGAACAGGGCTAACGGATGAGGAGTTTAGAAAAGTAAACACGCTGGCGAAACATTTAAAAGTTTCTCATAAACCGGCTCGGGTCAATTCCAAAGTTGAGCCGAGCTATTGGGTAGAACCGAAGGTAGTTTTGGAAATTAATGCTGATGAAATTACCAGATCGCCAATTCACACCGCCGGATGGGATTCCGATACCGGATCGGGATTTGCTTTAAGGTTTCCGAGGTTGGTCAAATTTCGTGAGGCTGACAAACGTGCTGAGGATTGTACAACAGTTGAAGAGGTAAAGAAGCTCTACGAAAATCAGTATAAGAAAAAATGATTTTGACACACATACTAATTTAGTCTATTCTTTGCAGTATGGATGAAAGAACATTTGGTGAAGGTGAGAGCCAAATTAAGTTTACACAATTTTCTGATGGTGAAATTGAGATAAGCAGCGGAAGAAGGAAAGTTTTACTACTAAGGGCTAGGAAGGGTAACGATAATTACGAAAGATTATTTAATAGAGCTGTTAATGCTTATTTTGAATTCTCACAGAGTGGTTCGAAAGCACATGCAACTTTTGCTGAAGATCCGAGTTCTCGCGCAGCTTGGTCGATTTCAAGGCCGACAGAATTATTTTCTGGAAGCGCTATTCCTTCAATTCGTTCATCAAAACCTCTTGAGCCACAACCTCAATCTCTTGATAGAGAATCAGTAGAAACTACCCTAAGAGAATGTGATGCAGTTGCTGTACTGCAAATTACGGAGGAAGGTTGGTTTGGTGCTTCTGCATTTTTGTTTGCCGCAGAATCTTCTGAAAGTATAGAAAGAATGGATATGGATCTCAAGCGGTTGGCTGTTCAGTATGTACAAACAGCAGGTTGGGTAGATGTAGCTCGAGCTTCATAAAATTTATTCAATTTACTCTCTAGACACACGTTAATCTTTTCATCTAAATTGTAAAGCGATGAGGAAAGATTCCTATGAAATTTCCCAGAAGGATTTAAGGGCGGTTTTTGGTTACATTGAAGTTTATTGGCCGAAGTTAATCCGCGAAAATAAGCGCGATCACGGATCACTCATTGGTCTTCCGAATCCTTACATTGTGCCTTCGGACACAGAAGTTTTTCAGGAGCAATATTATTGGGATTCGTATCCAATTGTCCGGGCATTAATTGACCATCCTAAATATTCTCAGGTTGCAATTGGGATGGTGGAAAATCTGCTTCATTTAGTTGAGCGCTTTGGAATCGTTCCCAATGCATCGCGGTTCTATTTTTTATCTCGTAGCCAACCGCCACTTCTTTCCAGTATGGTTTTTATAGTTTATGAAAGAACTGGGGATAAAAAGTGGTTTAAGCGAGCGATCTCTTTAGTTGAGAAAGAATATAGAGATGTATGGATGGGCAAAACTCATCTTGCTAATTTCCGATTAGTTTGGCATGGACTGTCGCGCTACTACGATATCAACGCTATCGATTCCCTCGCCGAAACCGAATCCGGATGGGATATGACAGCACGATTTATGGGCAGATGTATGGATTTTCTGCCGGTCGATTTAAATTGCCTTTTGTACCTATATGAAAAAGATTTTGAAAAGGCTTATCAACTTTTAGGCGACAGGAAGAAAGTTATTTTTTACAAAAAGGCGGCAGAGAAGCGCTCAGCAGCAATTAATGATCTGATGTGGGATGAGAAAGCAGGTTACTATTTTGATTACGATTTTTTGCAGCACAGGCGCAGTCATTTGATAACCGTTGCCGGTGTGTATCCGATGAATGTGGGAATTGCCACAAAGCATCAGTCTGAAAGGATGGTTGGTGTCATCGAGCGGGTTTTGCAGAAAAAATATGGTGTAGCGCAATCGGTCAGGTTTGTCGAAAATAAGCAGTGGGACTGGCCCAACGGATGGGCGCCGATTCAGATGAGAGTTGCTGAAGGGCTGATGCGGTATGGTTATAACCGTTTGGCATTAAGGCTGGTTAAGAAATGGCTTTATTTGAATGTTAATTTATTTCGCAAGACAAATAAGCTTTGGGAAAAGTATGATGTGGTTCACGGGACAATTGGTATGCCGGACAGATACCCCACACCGCATGGATTTGCCTGGACGAAT
>Ga0209210_1001893_pt1 | contig 16413 bp, 18 predicted proteins | sample RifGroA1_FD_183991 | JGI IMG/M metagenome (GOLD analysis project Ga0209210, IMG submission 183991) | Contaminated groundwater microbial communities from Rifle, Colorado, USA - Rifle Groundwater A1 (SPAdes) (version 2) | ecosystem: Environmental > Aquatic > Deep subsurface > Groundwater >...
TCGGGGTGGGAGAGAAGTCAGGGACGCTGGATGAATCACTGATGTACTTGGCGGATTTCTTTGAGGAGGAAGTTGACGATACGACCAAAAACCTTTCAACCATTCTCGAGCCGGTGATGCTGATCGGTATTGCTCTGATGGTCGGATTTGTGGCTTTTTCTATTATCTCTCCCATCTATTCACTGGCCGGAGGAGTTCATCGGTGAAAAGAGGTTTTACGCTTATCGAGCTTCTTATGGTTGTGGCGATCGTGACGACGATGTCGGTTTTAAGCGCGGTGGTGTACTCTCGTTTCTTGAATCAAAATGCTTCCGACAATACGGTGGATCAAATTGTCCAGACATTAAGAAAAGCACAGATGTACGCGATGACAAGCAGGAAAAACGGAAATTCCGGCTGGGGAGTAAATTATACTTCTCCGACGATTACGATGTACCAGGGAAGCTCGTTTGGGTCACCGACGCACAATCTGGCGTTAGATGAGACTTTTGGGGTAAACCCGAGTGTCGAGGTGACTCCTTTTGAGGTTAACTTTGCCCGAGCTAGCGGTTTGCCGGACAATACACCGACCATTTCGGTTACCACGCTGAATCAAACGAAGACAATTACCATAAACGCAGAGGGGGTGGTTAGCCGTTAAAAAATGAAAAGAGGTTTTTTGGTGATAGAGGTTCTCTTGGCCGTCTCTATTTTTATGATTCTGACAACAGGGGCGATTATCGCTCTCGTTTCTGCCTATAACGCCAATCGTTTAGCGGAGGAAGAGATGGTGGCGGCGCAGTACGCCAGTGAAGGAATTGAGGCATCGCGGTCAATTCGAAATCAGGGTTGGGCATATCTGGGTTACACCGTTTCTACGGGGGTAAGGCAGAATGCCACTTTGGGAGTTTGGGAGTACAACGGTGCGGCCGATAATATTTTTGACAGTCGATATACGAGGGTTATTAAAGTGGAGACGGTCAACCGGGATGGTAACGGCAATATTGTTTTGCCGCCTTCGGGAACACCGGATCCCAACACGAAAAAAGTTACTTCGAAAGTCAGTTGGGACTTTACGGCGGCGCGCCAAAACGACATTACCTTTACGCAGTATCTGCACAAATGGCAGTCAACCCTGGGGGGAATCGTAATCTACGAAGACGGAACAAATAGCCCAAAATTTAGGGATTTTAATATAAGCAGCGGAATCTTTGAAGCGGAACGGTCGGCAGATCAAACATCGTCTCCGGGAAGGGCTTGGAGCTTGAAAACTTCACCGAAAAAATTGGAGGCGATTGCGGGGTATGTAAACAGCCTCGGAGTTTTGAGGGTCATCTGTTTTGACGGGACGTCATGGTCGGATCAGTGGGGAGCGGCGATAACGGTTGGAGGAACAGGGACGACGAAACGATTCGGGATTGCTTATGAATCCAACTCGGGAGATGCCATTATTGTCTATTCGCAAGGTAGTGCCTCGGCGAATGCCCTCTCTTATCGGACTAAACCCGGTTCAACCGGTTGCGGAGGGGCAAACTGGACTTCGGCTCAGTCTTTGCCGACAAGCCCTGCTTTGATAACCGGAACTGTTCAGTGGGTCCGACTTGATGGCAGTCCTATCGCATCGACTGATAGGGTAGCGGCGGCTTGGTCGGATAACAACTCACGATTAGGGGCGGCTATCTGGGATGGATCGGCTTGGGGAAATTTGCCGACGGCGGCGTTGGAAACTAATCTTGAACGAGTAACTTCGGCCGGTGACTCACAGTCATTTGATTTGGCGATAGAAAGTCTGACGGGGAATGTTCTGGTTGCCTGGGGAGTCTTGACGACTACCTCGGCCTGCACGGCCGGTTCAAATTGTATGCGTTACAGTCGTTTTACGACCGCTTGGTCGGCGGCGGCGGCGGTGCCGACGGTGGCTGATAGTGCGACGAATATTGACCTAACGCCAAATCCGGACACGAACCAGATAGCGTTAGTCGGCATCGATAACGGTACTGCCAGTCAAAATGCTAACGATTTATCTTTGGGATACTGGAGCGGAACGGCTTGGCAGGGAAATAAGGCGAACTTTGACACCTCAACTCAAACTCCGATTGCCGGATCGAAAATGGTCGCCTCAGGTTGGCTGATTTCAGGTGCCACGACCAGAGTGGTGTTTGTTTATAACGACAGCAACTCGCGCGATATTAACTGGATAACATGTACTCCGGGCAGCACCTTTCCCTGTACAAATCAGTCAGATTATTCACCTGATCCTCGTTTTACCAATCCTCAGCGTTGGTATGAAATTAAAACTGATCCGGTTAATAAAAACCAATTCGTGTTTGTCTTGTCGGATTCGCACAACGACCTGTATGCGAAGAAATTGTCGATGACGACAGCCCCCGCATTTACCTGGTCTGACACGGAAGGAGGAAATCCGCTGGAGTCATCGCTGACCCAAAATATTGCCTCGCCATTTGCCTTTGGATATTGGAGGATATGATGAAAACAAAAAAAGGTTTTACTTTAATCGAGCTTCTCTTGTATGTGGTTATTGTGAGCATGATGTTGGGGGCGCTTTTACCTTTTATGTTCGAAATTATGAGCGGCTCGGTTCAGAGCTCTACTGAGCAAGACGTGGTTTCAACGGCGAGGTTAATAAGCGAACGGATAAAAGTAGAGATCAGAAAGGCAAAAAGTATTCAGAGTTTGACGGCGGGTAGTTTGACACTGCAAAACATAAGTGGTCCCGACACGACGATCGATTTGTTAAACGGCAATGTCAGGCTGGATAGGGGAACGGGAGCGGTAAGTCTAAATCCACCGAGTACGGTAGTTACCGATTTGACGTTTGCTAACTATAGCTCGGCTGATCTTAAGACGAAGCATGTCAAATTTAATTTGACGGTCCGTTCGCTACTGACCACCGGTCGCCAGGAATACCAAAGACAGGTTGCCTTGGAGTCGAGCGAAGAAATTCGAAATAATTAAATGATGTACAGATCCAAAAAAGGTTCGGTAGGCTTTGTGGCGATCTCCACGATGCTTATTATTTCGGCGGTGGCGATTGCGGTGGTGACGACACTTTCTCTGCTTTCAATCGGCGAGGCGCAATCTTCGTTCTCATTGACGCAAGGTGCGATTAGTTTGCAATTGGTAGAGGGGTGTGCAGAAGATGTCCTTCAGAAAGTTCACGATAATGTTAACTTTAACGACACGTCAATAAGTCAGCCGGAGGGGACGTGTTTGCTTACTTACAACAGTTCGGGTCCCACTAATTGGGATGTAACTGTCGAAACGGGTGATACTAATTCGATCCGAACCCTGAGAATTACCTTTACCCGAGGCACAACTTTGGCCGTGACAAGTTGGCAAGAAATTTGATCCTTGACACGAGGATTTAAAAGTCTAATACTGATATTGTCATGAACTTTACTGCCCAATCAAAAAGAGGTTTTACTCTAATTGAGTTATTAATTGTTGTAACGATTATCGCTATCCTCGCTGTTACCGTCTTCGTCGCACTTAACCCCGCTCAAAGACTTTCTGACACGAAAGATGCTCGTAGATCGACAGACGTTGATACAATACTAAATGCGATTCATCAGTCTATTGTCGATAACAAAGGAACTCTTCCCAGTAACTTAACTCTCGGTGGAGCGGAGAAACAGCTTGGTACAGGGGCGAGCGGTTGTGACATCGATACCGGAGGTTGTAGTGTCGCTGGCGCTTCGGATTGTACAAATCTCTTAACGGGTACCCAGAACCTTTCGAAGTATCTGGCGAGTATGCCGGTTGATCCAGCGGGTGGGACAACTTATACCAGTGTAAAGACGGGCTACAGCGCGGTGGTTAACTCGGATGGGATTGTGACGGTCAAGGCTTGCGGTGCGGAAGGATCAACGATTTCTGCCTCTAGATAGGTCTTCTTGGGAGTGCTTGGAAACAGTTTAATAGGATAAGTTTATTTTGCAGTGCGGTATATTTCTTCTCGGGTCAGATGAAGCTGGTTATTGATGCCGTTAGTAAAAGTTATCTGGTATAGCTGTGATATATTGACAACAAAACTGGCCCGGGAAAGATAAAGGTAGAACTTCCACATGCGGGCAAATCTTTCTCCCTTTTCGTGAACGACTTTGGTATAGGCTTTTTCAAAGTTTCTAATCCAAGAAAGGAGGGTCAAGGCGTAATGTGGGCGCAGATTTTCCAGATCCTGAGGATATAGATCACTTTGAGTCAGTGAGTCAATTGTCCAAGAGAGTGCCGGTATCTGCGAACCGGGGAAGATATATGTTGTCATCCAGGGACTTGTTTGCGAGCGATTATTATTAAAGCCGATGGTATGCAGAACGCCTAAACCGTCGGGCTTAAGTGATTTCTTTACAATATCAAAGAAAACCTCATAGTAATGTTTAGTCACGTGCTCAAACATACCGATAGAAATAAACTTGTCATATTGCCCCCTTATATCACGATAGTCTTTTAGTTCGACCTTAACTAAGTGCCCTAGTTTTAGCTTGGCAATTAATTGTCGAGCATAAGAAAACTGATTTTCTGAAAGAGTGACACCGTAGCCAGAAACCCCGTATTTCTGAGCGGCGTAAATTAACATACCGCCCCAGCCGCAACCGATGTCTAAAAGAGTTTCACCTTTTCTGAGTCGCAGTTTGCGGGCGAGGTGTTCATACTTCTGATGTTGTGCTTGTTCGAGCGAATCTTTGTTGCTTTTAAAATAAGCACAGGAATAGGTCATTGTTGAATCCAGGAAGAGTTTGTAGAAATCGTTGCTTATGTCGTAATGAGCGCCGATATCTTTTAGACTCTTGTCTTTCGTTTCTCTGAAAATAAGTTTCTTACCAGTTTCCAAGCCTTTAAACCAAAGGTTTTCATTAAGCTTTGTGGCTCCAAATATCGTCGCCATGGTGATCATGGCCTTATCCATATCTCCAGTGATATCAAAATTTCCCAGCATATACTGTTCGCCGACACCTAAAAGACCTTTGGCGGCGATGGCGCCGTAAACCTTGGGAGTCTTGATAAGAATGCTAAATGATTGCTTCCCACGTCCGAATACCTTGGTTTGTCCGTCAGGAAACTCGATAGAGAAACAAACGCCGGAAGGAGAATGAGAAGAAATAGTGCTTATAAGCGTGTTTATTATATTCACGGTTTAATTGTAACAGGAAGCAAGGCGTGGCGAAATCGTTATCGGAGAATATTGAAGTAGCTGGGAATTCTTTGGTTATGCCCCGGTTAGCCGTACCAAGAAAGACACAACAATAGTTAAAACAAAGGAAATGATAAGTGGCAGATATTGAGTCAAGGCACTTGTCCTGACTGGAACTTCTCCAGAGGGTCTTTGCATGGGGATATGTCTTTTCTCGATGGTCAATCTAACCCCATCGGTTGAAACGGAAACGCCAACAGAAATCATAGTGCGCCAACTACAGCTTAGTTATCTTCGGGCTAGCGGTAGATGTGCACTTATAATATGTGTAGCGGTATCTGTCAAGGGGAGACTTTATTTGTAAGAGCACCAACTCAGGGTAAAATCGCAGAAAGGAAGAACATTCCGTGATTCCTGGGAATGGTTTGCTAAAGTTTAGCAGCCCTGTTCTCATGAACGTACCCCGGATGCGAAGTCCTAAGTGGGGGAAGGAATTCGAACCTATTATTGTCAAGTTACGGCCGAGACGGGCTAATTATCTGTTTGATTTAGAATGAGTCTTCTTATTATTGAGTCAATGATTTTTTCTTTTTGTTCCAGGCTGGCTTTACCCGGAATCTCGGGGTTGATTACCTGCCTTGCACCACCCGTGTTCATAATTAACCAATAGTCAGTAGCGTGATCATTTATTTTGGTGGACATTGGCCAATAAACATAACCGTTATGTGTCATGTACCCTAGTGTTGGGTCATCAGAATCGTCAATACCATTACGGAGTTGGATGCCAAGATTACGGAGGTCTTGCTGCAGTAGAGAAAAACCTTCAGTTACATCTAAGCGTCTCTTCTCATGGTCTTCGTCTTTGGTGCCGTCGTAAAGATAGAAATCTGCTGCTGTTGGATCGGTGTGGAAGGTTAGGAAAATGTCGAAAACGTATTTTGACCACAACTCCATCATCTGTTTTACTTCTTCGGTTGGTGGGGGAACGATAAAACTTCGGTTTAAGTCCAAGCCATCAATATTTTCTCTTGTTCCCAACTTAGAGGCCGATGGGCTTATTTCTCTAACAAACAAAAACGGTGGTAATTCTGAACAGTGATTAAATAATACATTCTCAACCAGGGGGACTATTTCACTTTCGTCGCCATGGGTTTGACCGACAATGAGAAGTTTCGGTTCATTTCCTGACTGAAAGTATTCCTGTCCGGTTTGAGGAATTAAGGTATATGGGAATACTTTGTTTAACACTAAGCTAATTTTAGCGGGGAGGGATGGGTGATCACAAGCTTTCTAACTATAGGGATTTTAAATTTTAATAGTTTAAATATCCCTCTTTGTTCTCTTAAGTTTGCTGTTATTAATCTTATTTTAAAACTAGCTCTCTTTCTCCCTGGGCGAAGTCATGGAGGAGAGCGCCTAATAGTGTTTGGTAAGGAATTTGTTTGCGCCTTGCTTTGGCCTTAATTTTGATTAGATCAATCTGCTTTATTCTAAGCGTGACGGGTTTGGAGTGGTGCAGTTCCAAATAGCGAGATGCTGCTTCCTGTAGCATCTTCTTTGTGTTTTTAAAATGAGGATCTTGCTCAAATTCACCTGTCGCCAAAGATTGTTCTAATAATTTTTCTTCTTTGTCTAAAATCAGATTGGGAAAAGGATCATTGCTGTTTGTTTTTTTCACTTCTTAATAATATAGCATATAGCAGTCCCGGCTGCGAATTCCTGAGCGAGCGAAGCGAGTCGAAGGAGAACCCATTTTTTGTGATTGGTAACAGGTTGGGCAAAGAAGGAAAATAAAGAGGGCATTTTGTCCAATTCTGGTACGCTAGAAATCACTAAGTGATGACAGGTAAGTTGATTTGTTTGTAAAAATTTTCGGAGGTGATAACCCGCCCTGGTTCACTTTGGTATTTGTTAGCAAATGATCGCAAAGCATAGGGAGCAGATTTTTTCCAGGTGTATTTGACTTCGAGGGGGATAATTTTTGACCCTGACTCGATCACAAAGTCGATTTCGACGCCATCTTTGGTGCGGAAATAGTGAATTACCGATGCCGTTTCTGAAACCTGTTCTCTAAGAAGATTATAAATAAGATTTTGAAAATTAAACCCGATGCTTGCAGATGATAGTTCATGAGCAAAGGTATTGTCGACGAAGTTTCGGAGTCCGATGTCCATAAAATATACCATGGGAGATTTTGAGATTTCTCGGCCTGTTCGGCGGGTGAATGGGGTGATCCTGTTGATGATAAAAGTTTTTTCTAAGTACCAAAGGTAATTTTTAACTGTGGGGGCGCTGATCCCTAGAATATCCGCAAGCGAAGAAATATTTACTAAATTTCCGACGTTTTCCGAAAGGAGCCTGAGAAGCTGGTAAACAACTTCAGACTTTTCCAGGTGAAGGAGTGCGCTAATGTCACGCTCTACGTAGCTTTGGAAAATATCTCGAATTGTATCTTGTTTTTCGGTAATCGTCGGGGAAAGAATAACTCGTGGGTAACCTCCAAAATGAAGATATTCAGTCAAATAGTTTTTGACCAGTTCCTTTTCGATGTCGAAAAATACTTCAAATCGACCTTCGTAGGAATAATTTGTTTTAAAGTTAACGAATTCAAAGAAGGAGACAGTGGACAGATTGAAAATTTTCTTACGTCCGGCGAGGGATTCATGAATTTTTTCTTTTAACTCCAGGCTTCCCGAGCCAGAGACAATGAACTTATATGGGAGACCAAGATCGTATATTCCCTTGAGGAATAATTCAGCGTTTTCTTTTCGTTGAATTTCGTCTATGAAGACGTATCCTTGTTTGCCACCGAATTCTAAATTGATTTTATCAATCAGCTCTTTTTGGCTCGTGATATATTTTTTATGTTCTTCGATGTCGAGGTTGAGGAGAAGTGTTCTTTGGCCATTATTCTGCAAATGTTGGATTATCAGGTTGATCAAGAAAGTTTTTCCACACTGACGAGGCCCGGCAATGATCGTTATTTCTGGTTTTTCCAGATGAGCGAGAAGAAATGGATAAAGCGACCTTTTGATAACCATGTTTATATAATAGTACGACTATTTTTAAAGTCAAGAGCTACTTTGGCAGCTTTTAAAGCTTTTGTCCGTTCATATAAACCCAATGTACTCTGGGTATGACTGGTTCATATGACTGTATCTTAATGCGCAGTCACGTATGCGAACAAAGAGGGACGCTATGGGGGAAAGTATTCGAACCGTGGTCTGTCCTGCGTGCTAAAATTTAATGGCATGAAAACGGCACTGGTTACCGGAGCGTCGTCAGGGATTGGCCAGGCTCTATCGGTAGCGCTGGGCAAGGAGGGCTACCTCGTTGGCTTGGTAGCAAGGAGAAAAGACAAACTGAAGCAGACGAAGAAAATGGTAGAGGAGGCAGGCGGCAAGGCTGAGATATTTAGCTGTGACCTTGGTGATGACGTGCAGACAGATAGCTTGGTAGACAGAGTAAAGCAGTGGACCCATAATTTAGACCTGTTAGCCAATGTAGCCGGAGTCCAGGTGTATAAGCCAATCAGTGAGGTTAAGACTGGCGATTGGGACTTGGCCTTTGATATAAATGTAACAGCAACATTTAAGCTAATTAGAGGTTTGCTACCAATTTTGAAATCAGATAAATCTCTCGTTTTGTCAGTTGGGTCCGGAATGGGAGTCATACCGGCTCGTGGAAGAAGTGTGTACTGTGCCTCAAAGTTTGCCCTAAGGGGTCTGATTTTAAGTTTAGCTGAGGAGTTTGAAGGAGGGCATCCTCATTTTAGCCTAATTACTTTAGGAAGCACACTTACGGGTTTTGGGGACGAGACCGTGGAGGAGCGAAAGAAAGAGTTTGAGAAGGGAGCGGCATACTTTCCGGTGGAATGGGTGGTCGGCAGGCTTCTGGAGGTTATAGAAAGTAACCATCCAGAAGCTGAATATGTGTGGTATCCAGGTGAGCATGGATTTGGCGTCTGGAAAAAGCCCTAGTAAACCCAAATGGTTCGATCCCTTCCGGGTATGGTGGTGTAGTTGCCAGCTTCGGGAAACTCGGTAGTCCGGGATGCGAATCTCTGAGTGGCGAAGCGGGTCGAAGGGTTCGAGTCTTTTACGCTATAAAGTTTAAAATTTCAGGCCAAATAATTTTAACAATTTTGGGGTTTTGGGAAATGAGACGCGGTTTCTCTTTTTAGTATAAGGCGCTTTCGTTAATATGGATATTTGTTCGGCGAGTTCATAGACGTCTTCTTGATATCTATCCAAAGGTGTTGAAATCATTACCGATTCCGGCTCGATGTGGATACCGAGTCGATAAGGGTAAGTCCTGAAAATAGCCACCAAGAATGATAGAATCGGGGCTTGATGAAGCGACTTTCATGCCCTCATTGTCAAAATAAGGTTTTGTACAGGGTTCGGAGGGGAAAAAGACGATGTAAAAAGTGCCGTTACGAATGGACGCCAAACATCGCGGGAATGAAACTGACAAAGTGGCAATGGAAGAAAATATTGCTCTGGTTTCTCTCAGGACAGAGTGTCCGCTTAATTGCTCAACAAACAAAAATAAGCCACAACTCAATTGAGAAAGCTCTGGGAATAGTCCGAAGAGTCATGCTTCGGGATGTTCCCGGAATTTTCTCGGGAACGGTTGAAGTGGATGAGACTTACCTAGGTGGTCAGTGGAAAAATAAGCGAAAAAGTGTCAAGGCAGCAGAGCCTCCCAGTGGGTATGGTCGGGCCACGACCAAGCAGCCTGTCTTTGGTATCCTCACCAGGCAAGGAAAGGTCTTTGCCAGGCTGGTTAACGACACCGAGGCTCGCGATCTCTTGCCGATAATCACCAAACGAGTTAAGGCGGGATCAAGAGTCTGTTCGGATACCTGGAGAGCCTACACAGGACTTGCAGCCAAAGGCTACGTCCACCGCATGGTTGAACATGGAGAGCAGGAGTATGTCCGAGGGACAAATCACATCAATGGACTGGAAGGATTTTGGGGATACCTCAAAAGAAAGCTATCCTCCAAGGGAGGCGTGCAACGGCAATACTTGCACCTCTTCCTGGGAGAATACGTTTGGCGGTACAACCACCGAGGAATGACGACGAACCAACAAATCGAGAGACTGCTCAAAAAAGTAGTCGGATTTAGTGGCTAAAACCAGGACTTACCCTCTGTAACAAACCTGTTGGAATTTTGATTCTGATTTTCGCTGTTCATATTCATCCTTAAAAAAAGACTACTGTTGTTTCAGTAGTCTTGATTTTTTCAGAATATGAAGCAGCTTTTGATGCCTACTTAGAAGTTGGTCTAAGTGCGAGATTTTTTGGAGAGCCTGGAAAGATACTTCTTCGTGAACTGATATCTTTCGCGCATAAGGTTGAATGACTCGTCATCAACAACTCTATCTTTTATGTGTTTTGCTTCTCCAGCTTCTTTTAACTTATCGAAAGCGATACCCCTGTACTTTTTTCCAGATTTCAGTTGCTCAATCAAGTTAATGCCTTCTTTGAATTTTTCATCACTGATTCTGGGTCTGTAATACTTCTTGAAACTAAGTATTTTCATTAGGATTTCAATCGTTTGTTTGTTGTCCTTAATCCAAGTTAGCAAGTCTTCAACATAAACAAAATTGGATATGTTGATATTTATACCCTCGAACCTTTTGGATAGAAAAACAGAGTACACCCCAAGATTAGTTCTCTTCCGTGTATTTTCTTCAAGTCGTATGGAAATTGGTAATTCCTCACCCACAGCAAGATGAATATTGCCTGTTGAAATATGATGTTTCATCATATGAATCCAAGATTCAGGTAGATTGTGTCGGTTTAGAATTATTCTGGCTTGTTTTGATAGTTGTGCATCATATTCTTCTTGTTCAATCATCATATCCAGAGTGATTTCTGGTCTTTCTTCCATAATCTTAGGGAGCGTTTTGCCTGTCTTTCTTTCTAATTCTTCATATTTTTCTTCTATTTCAAATAACTTTTTGTACTTTTGTTTTTGGTTAATAATTGAATCGTACTTCGACTTAATTTGATCGGGGATTTCGCTTGGAGAAGCGAGATTAGAAAGCTTAATTCCAAGTTTAGCTCGTGCTAACCATACAGAAAGTTCAATTTCGGGATGAACAGACAATAAATAAATTAGTTTCTTGTGGGCATTTTTTGCACTCTTACTGATACTTATTTTCATACTTATAAAAAAGCCCCTTAAATGGGGCATTGACATCATTATACCTCACCAGAGTTCAGCATAGGCCGTAGGCTAATTTAGGCACGCCTTAGGCGTGTCAAAGTGAGTTTCGTGAGTAAAGTGTATGAAGCTGATATCTGTCTGTTTAGGCTGATTTGGCGAGGTCGGTTGTTTTACGAAGTGAAAAAGTCTGTGTCTGAATCCCTATCAATTAACTTGTGTGCCATCTTCATTTCCTCTTGGGTGTAGATATAAATTATCTTGAATTTACCAGAGGTGGTTTGATTTACATTATCGTGGGTAAGCTCAACTATGTGGACAAGTCCCCAATATAGCCACTTCCCACCAATATTCTGGACGAGGAAGTTCCTAACTGGTGGGGTTTTGTAAATTCTGATTTTAGGCTTATCCCGAAACTCAAATAATTTACCCTCAAAGTCTTCCGCCCTGTATGGTTTTTTAAGGTGTTGTTGATAATCGAGTTCTTTAGGAAAACCTTGCTCGTTGGTAAGTTGTAATGTGTCGTTGACCTCGATGAAACTTCCCATAATTAACCTCTATTATTTCATAAAAACCTCAACTCGTTTATCAGTTGGTGTTGTCCAAGGACTGTTTCCGTCAGTTGTACCCGAGGTTAAATAGACGTTATTTTTGATAATATCCTTAGCAATCTTTGTTAATTCATCTTGTGTCATAGGGTTGAGTTAAAGCACGATATTTTGCGGTTTTCCAGAAATAAACATTTTTACATTCTCGATAGCTAATTCATATGACTTTCTGTTTGCATCCTCTGTGTTAAATGCATTGTGTGGTGTAACGACAATTCGCGAGTGATTGAAATAAGGGCTATCACTTGGAATTGGTTTCATAATTTCTGTTTCGATACCAAAGCCGAAGATTTTTCCACTTTTAAGACCTCGTAACACCGCATCTCTATCAGTTATTGGCTCCATTGCGGGGTTAACAAGAATGACGCCATCCTTCATTAAGTCTATTTCCTTATCTGAAATCAAATTGGTTGTTTCACTGGTAAGAGGTACACTTGTAACAATAATATCGCTATTTTTCAGAAGTGTACTCATATCAACAAGTTCTATTCCGCTAACTGGTTTTTTGTTCTTATTCAGCCCAAGTATTCGCATATCAAATGCCTTGGCTATTTGAGCTACCTTTTTGCCAATATCTCCCAGACCAATAATTCCAATAGTTTTACTATATACCTCCTTGCCTGTATAATCCGCAAATTTGAAAGCTCCCTTGTTTCGAGCATCTCTGTCAAATTCAGTAATTCTTTTTGCTAAGTCCAATATCATCCCCCAGGTGTGTTCAGCAACCGACTCGGCGTTTGCTCCTTTGATATTGCATACAGTAATACCGAGATCCTTAGCCGCCTCGATATCTACCCACGCAACCCCTACTGTTAGAGTTGCTATCATCTTGAGCTTTGTTAGTCCCTGAAGCATTTCCTTTGAAATCTTTTCGATACCAGACGAGCCTGCTATAAGCACTTCTGCGTCACCAGCTTTTGTAACGACATCTTGAGTCGTCATCTTTTGTGCGTTTATTACAGCAAGCTCACCAAGTTTTTCCAAGTCGGATCTCATAGCGTCGGAGATAGTGGGGTTGGAAGTGATAAGGTATATCTTCATATTTTGACCTCCTCTGATTGTTCAAGATAGAAAGCGGGTACGTCTATCGTTATGTACTCAAGTTCTCCTTCAACCGCGAATTTATTGTCTGTTGGGACAAAAACTACATCACCGACAGTTACTTCAAATATTTCATCACCCGCATAAACTTTCCCAGTTCCTTGAGTAACATAAATCACGAATTGGCAATCGTGTTCTAAGATAAATGTTTTTTTGTCTTGGGGATGACGACCATTAACAACCATTTTGGCAATATCAAATAATTTTGTCGGGGAAGGATACTTGAGTATGAGTTTGGTTCCAAGGTCAATTTTGTTCGCTTCTTTGAGGCTGTATTTTTTCGCTTTCATACTTATGTTTATAGTAATTATAGCTAAATCAGAAGAAAAATGCTTGATTGAATTAGTCAGAACAGGTTAATTTTTTCGCACAATATCGGACAGTTTGCGCTATAATTGTATTACTGCCCTCCATTAGGAGGGTTTTTCATAAGAATAAGTATGTTATTTACAGAACACTTCAAAATTACGCGGACTTCGGTTGATGATTGGTTTGACCCAATTTTGAATCACGATACCAAGTTATTCATCGACCCATTCCTTGTCTTCCAGTTAAAACACGTTGACTTCAAAGATTCACACCAAAAGGTAGTAAATTACTTTAACTATGTGTTTGAGTTAATAGCTAAATCTTCTGGAAATCAAAGCTCAACCCACTACAAAAAAGCCCTAAATATACTACTTTTTCCAGAAGCAAAAGAGTTGTGCTTGGGCTATGCCTCAGGTTCAACACTTGGTGCCGGTTCTGGATATGGTTTTTCTAAGGTAATTGCTGATGCGATATGGGAATCTATAAAGGCCGGGATTACCCACATTGACCACTTCGAGGAATTGAGCATCTTCAACGAAGGTATTGGAGCGGACCGGATTAGTGATATGACGGCAAACTTACTGAGAGCTGATTTTGTTTCGTATACGAAGACTGTGTGTGCTCGGCATCAGATACCACTGGTATCAAAGCAAGTACATAATGCCTTTTACGATTTTGATACAAACACTTGGTTAACTTCAGTTATAGACTTACCTCTCAATCCGTTTAGCGGCATACACATCACACTGGTTCCAACTACTTTTATTCGTCCGTTACCTATGATAAACCCAAATGACTTTTGGGATTATGTTTGCTCCCGTGAGAACGAGATACTTAGGTCTAATTTTAGTTACCACTTAAAATCAAAAGTTAATAAAAAGGACATTGTTGAATTGGCAAGAGCTAACCTGCAAGTGGTGAAGCGGTATGTGGATTTCAGAGAACAGAGAGGCGCAGAGTTATATGACCTTCAAAAAGACCCAGATAGTTATTATCAGTGGTACAGCAGGGGTAAAGAGTACGCCGCGTCAAATAAGCTGGATTTCAGCCCTCCTACAACCCCAGAGGAATTGTTCACGATAGTAAAACAGATAGTAGAAAAATTCAAAAATTATATTGAGATGGGTAGAGGATATGAGGTACTTTGGGCTGAGGGACGACCTCGAGCAGAGAAGGTTAGTCAAAGGGTCTTTGCGGGGGTAGCCAAGCCGTATTGTGAGTTTACCGATATTGATATTTCAAAGGAAGTAAATTTAGGTGCGGGTCCGGTTGATTTCAAATTTTCCCGAGGGTTGTCCAAACGCGCTCTTATAGAAGTAAAATTAGCCAGCAACTCTAAGTTTTGGAATGGTCTGACAGCACAACTTCCAGAGTATATGCGTACAGAGGAGATAACAGATGGATTGTTTATGGTTGTTGTTTATAGTCTCAAAGACCTACGCCGGTACAACCATATTCAAGGATTAGTGAGTGAGGTCAACAAACAAAACGGATTTAACATTGAGATTGAATTGATAGACGCCAGACCAAGGAAATCAGCCTCAAAACTCTAAAGAATTTCTAAGTACTTTGAAATTTGATGTGGTTTGATATAGAAAAAGTCTATATTGTAGAAACTTTTGCCGGAAACTTAAGCAGGGGCAAAATTGTCCTCTACACATCTGCGTTTGGCATACTCGATTTTGAATGTCGTATGCTTCATTCGCTTTCTCGAACCTCTCACTACTTTGCAACAAGCGTAAATCAATTTCTTGATTTTGGCTGTATCGTAGTCAGTAAAGTTTTTGACTTTGATAGGTTTTCACCTCCTTTCTAATTGTAAATGTGCTATGTATAGGGACTCTATGGAGAAGATACTAACTTGGAAGCACGAAGTCTTTTTGTGTAATTTCGTTTAGGTAAGCAAATTCACCGTGATATTTCAAAGCTGCTTTGTTATACGCCATAGCCGCTTGATTTTTATATTCGAAACGTCCCAACTGATGGCGTTTCCTATTTTCAGTTATTGCTGCTTGCCATTTTTGTGTCTTTTTGTTCCACCAAACACCCTTGTATCCGGATTTATTATTCCGCTGTCGGGGTTTATTATAGTTATTCTGTAACTGAGTGCAGACGCGTAGATTTGATTTGCGATTGTCGAGTTTATTTTGATTTATGTGGTCAATTGTCATTGACTTGGGGTAATACATTATGAACTTGTGCATTTGAAGAAAATTTGATCGGTTACATAATTTTGCTACGGCATATCCCTTATTTAGAGCCCACTTGTAGGTATTAAGGTAATCGAAATCCTCATCATCAACGATAGCTTTATAGTCTTTTGCCACAGTAATGTACTTCATAGTTATTTTGCATAAGCGTACGCTTTATCAAATCGGTTGAGTTGCAAGAATGCCGGGAAATGTAATTGAGGGTAATTAACAGTGATAAGCACGTTGATTAGAGGGAGCCGATTAGTCGCTAATATACCCAAATTAGCCTTGTTTAGAACGTCTATAACTGGCTGATATTGGACATTAGCGATTTTTTTGTCTTCAACTAGGATTTTGTTAAAAAAGAAACTCAAATAGGCTCTTTTGGCATTAGTGTCCGCTTCTTTATAGGTTTTTGCGATATCTTGGGTTAGGGCCAATACTTCATCGACTATTTTAATGTCGATTGTGCGGATTTTGGCTATATCGGCTAATTCTTTGTGAACATCCACCATATCAGCCTCAATTTTCGCATTTAAGACAGTAAAGCGATCACGGGTGATAGTTCCATCTAGCATTGCTTCCTCTAGTTTCTCCCGCTTTATTTCTAGGACATCTCTGCGGTTGTAGGCTCCCTTCTTAGCTATCTTTACCCGATCATTGGCGTTCTCATATACCTTGCGTACATTACGTTTAACCGCATCAATAAATTCTTGGGTAAATTCCAACTTGGACACTTCCTGCCCGACTAGTTTCTCTAGCTCTTCAATTTCAACATATATGGATTGGCATTTTCCAACCCTACCGACACCCGCACATTAGACGTGTTCCGAAACAATTAGTTTGTGTTTGATAAAAGAGTCCGGGTAAAAGGTTTTGATTTCTGGCTAAGTA
>Ga0209210_1001894_pt1 | contig 16408 bp, 19 predicted proteins | sample RifGroA1_FD_183991 | JGI IMG/M metagenome (GOLD analysis project Ga0209210, IMG submission 183991) | Contaminated groundwater microbial communities from Rifle, Colorado, USA - Rifle Groundwater A1 (SPAdes) (version 2) | ecosystem: Environmental > Aquatic > Deep subsurface > Groundwater >...
GCCAATGCGGTAAATGAAAACATTGTAATTGTACAACAGCCTACCCACGTGGTTGTAGAGAGCACACCAGCTACGCGTATAGAAGAAGTCGTAAGTGAAGACGCAGAGGTTGCTGACGACGAAGCTGAACACGAAGAAGACGTGGAAGAAGAGGACTAGTCCTAAATGAAAAATAATAATCTTCTTTATGAAATTAGAAAAAGATTTCTTTTGGAAGAAGGTGTAATTACGCCAAGTGTAGGTGGCTATATCCAGTCATTGGTAGATGTTTTAAATATGTTTTCGCCTCGCTCAATGATGGACACCAGAAGACTTGAAGTCGCAAAAGAAAATCTTATTGCTCTTAAAAGACATATAAAAAAACTAGAAGAGAAAGTTTCAATTTTAGAAGAAGAAAATAACTTGCTAAAAGAAAAAAATAATGATAAGATGTTGTAATTATGAGTGGATTATCGGGTCATCTAAAACATCTGTATGAGGATTTAGATCTTACTTTTGGCGATATTAAAGAAATATTTAATTTACTTTCTAATGGTAAACTAGAATGTACTGAAAAAGTAGACGGCATAAATCTATACTTATCTTTTTCTAATGAAGCAAACGAAGCAAGAGCAGCAAGAAATAAAACACACTTACATGACGGTGGTTTAAATATTTTTGATTTGCAAAATCATTTTGCAAATAGAACTCATTTAATAGAACCGATAAAAGAAGCGCTTCAATCTTGGGAAGAATCGTGCAAAACTATTCGTCCTATTATTAGACAACAGATTTTTGGAAAAACAGCGTGCAATTTTTATAATGTTGAAGTTGTAAGTTCCCGCGCAGCAAATTTGATTAAATATGACAACGAAAGTATAGTAATTCACGAAATAGGACACGTATCAAGCAAAAACGAAAACATTGATTTCGCTTCGAATTTAAATACTTTGAGAAATTCCTTAAAAGAATTTTCTAACATTAACAAATTTCAGGTTGTCGTTGAAAGTAAACGACAATTAAATCCAATTCATAAGTTAAATGAACTATCAAATTTATCGATTGGGTTTGATAAATTCCTAAAACAAAATAATTTAAAAGACAAAAACACTATTAAAGATTATCTCTCCGAAAGACTGACGTCAATCGTTAACAACAATGTTCCAAACATTACCGCATCCTCTGTTAAAAATATTGTTGAAAAGATTTTAGGAGTTTCCGAGCTAAGAATTGATAAATTATTAAAAAACATTCCAGAACAACATAAAGAAAAAGTGAAAACTTTGAACAACAATTCTTCTGCTGTGATGAAAATGGCTTCAGTTCAACTAGAAAAAATAATTTATAATTATTCTTTAGCAATTTTGGAAGGTCAGGAAAGCGGCTTTAACAAAAACGACATTAATGAAATAAAAAACTTTAAAGAAACGTTTAAAAACTCTATCGATACCATCAACCAATCAGGGATTCCCGAATGTATTGAATTTATGAACCAACATTTATCAAAAATGAATGGTGTCGATGATATAAATTCCACAATAGAGGGAATTGTATTTGAATACAAAGGAAAACCTTATAAATTAACTGGTGGATTCGCGCCCGTTAATCAGGTTATGGGTTTATTTAAGTATGGAAGAGGTAAAATCCCTCCTCTTAATGCTTTGCAAAAAGAAAGTGCTAAAAATAAGGTTATTGCGGTCTTCCCAGGAAGTTTTAAACCACCCCATATTGGACACTACTTGGGCGTAAAAGAACTTTTGAATATACCTAATATTGACGAAGTAAGAATAATTGTATCGGCAAAAGAAAGAAAGAACGAAGCGCAAACAAACATAGTGACAGCCGAACAAGCATTAAAAATTTGGAATATTTTCTTAAAAAACGAAGCAAAAGCAAAAGTTTTTGTTTCCAAAACAGACTCGCCCGTAAAAGATGCTTACGAAGAAATGAAAACATTGAATCGCGGAGATACTATTCTTTTTGCAATAGGTCAAAAAGATGCAAAGGACGACAGGTATAGCGAAACACAAAAATGGGCTGATAAAAACAATTTACACATTTCTATAAAAACTATGCCAATAAGCAGCAAAGAGTGGAACGAAGTAAGCTCGAGTAGATTGCGAAATGTTTTAAATTCGCAAACAAAAGAAAGTATTTTTGCGTATTTACCACGACATCTATCGTTAAACGAAAAAGAAGAAATTTTGCAAATAATTAACAATAAGACTACAGAAGAGCATATTGTAAATGAAATTTCTGCTGCGGGAGCAGGTTCTATTGAAGGATTTTCAGTAAAAGGAAATAAAAAAATGAAAAATAAAAACACAAATATTGATGATAATCTAACGATAGATAGAAAAAAAATGGTATCTGAAATAATGCTTAGGGACTATGTAAAACATTTGATAAGCAATGTTAGTAACTCGATTGACGAAAGTAAAAAAAAATCTGAATTCTTGTTGCGCAATCAAATTAGAAAATTAATCAAAGAAGCGGCTGAAGGTTCCGTTGAAACTTACGATTCGACTGGTATAAATGTTTTAAAAACCACTTTGGAAAAAGTTATACCAACAGTAGAAGAGAGCTATAAGTCGCTGACAACAAACAAAGATCAAAGAGGTTCTTTCAGAAATCATATTATTAATGCAATTGGTGTAACATTGTCTTCTGTTGATACAACTTCATCAGAAACTTCAGATTGGCTAGCAAAAGTTGGAGAAGACGCTCAACAAGAGGAAGACATTTCTGTTAAAGTTGATGGAAAAAAATCACCGTCATTATCAGTTGACGACGAAAATAAATTTATTGACGTTCAAAGAAAATCTAAGAAAATGCAAAAACTTGATAAAAAAGTTGAACCGTTCGTTATTCCAGGTGAAGATATAACAGGAAAAAACATGGCAATGTTGACGTATGATCAAATAGAAAAATATATAATCGATTCATACAGCCTTTTGGACGACGCAGAAGATAAAAAGCTTTTTTATAGTTATTTGCTAGCAAATTTAAAATTGTATTTTAACCGTTTCGAAGAAGAAATGACGTCTTCGGTTGTAGAACCCAAAGAACAGGTTTAAACTTTCGAAAAATTTGTAATATCGTATAATTTTGTTATAGTATATTCCGAAAGGGAAAGACGTGCTTAAAAAGAAAAACTCTTTACACAAAGACTTAAAACGTAGTTTAGAAGAAGTAAAAGATTATTATGACATTAATAAACAAGCTGTAAAACACGATATCGATAAACCAAGAATGTCGTTGATTCCTACATTGGCATTAATAGAAATAGCCAAAGTAATGACATATGGTGCAAAAAAATACGACTCATACAACTGGGCTAAGGGCTTTGATTGGACGCGTCTCATTGACGCCTCAATGAGACATCTAATGGCCTTTAACAAAGGAGAAGATAACGATCAAGAGACTGGCTATTCGCATCTAGCGCATGCCGCATGTTGTATAATGATGCTATACGACACAGTCCAACTATATCCTGAAAAAGACAATAGGTTTAAATATGATGGAACAATACCAAAAGAAGCACAAAAAAATATTTCAATTAGCAAGAACGAAAGAAAGACTAAAAAAAAGAAAGCTATCGAAAGTCAAATCTCTCAATCCTTTACTAAAAAGACTAAAAGAAGAAGGAAAAATAAGCGAAGAACTTGAAATTCTCATTAATAATATTACAATAGAAGAATTAATACAGTTGAAATTGGAAATTTCAACAAAACATGTATTATTTCATAAACTATATGGTTTTCCGTTGCTTGGAATGATAAAAGAAATTGCAAAAGATGCAATTAAAAATTTTGCACGTGATAATATTGCTTCTAAACGCGAAGCGAACGAAATTTTAGGTCGTTTTTAGTAAAGAGCTAAGATTAATTCTACAGTTAAATTGTCATAAAAAACAATGTTAGAGTTATACTCTTCATCAACCGATAATTTTAACGAAAGAACTTGATTTATTGTTGCTCCGATTGATAAATTGTCAAATGTAGTTATATATGCGTGTATTATACTGACAACTTGTCCGTCTGAGTTAATAATTGGTCCACCTGAAACGCCTGGTGTTGATGGAAATGTAAAAAATGATGCTTTTTCTCCTTTTAAGTTTTCTAAATCACCAGCATAATAGCCAAAAAAGGTCGGAACAAAGCCTTTTCCCCAAATACCTCTTGGAAAACCCATCATAAACACTTTTTGATTCGGTTCTAAACCTTTTGCTGATAGTAACAACGGATTTAGATATATTTTTGACGACAACAAAGCACAAACATCGTAATCATCCATGATAACCATTTCCACGGCAGCATATTGGTCACCATTTATATCGGTTAAAATAAACTGACTTTTTATATCAATTGTATGTATTTTTTCGTCATAAAAAGGAAAAAGTATTTTAACTAATTCACTTTTTTTCGAAGAACAAACGTGTCCTGCGGTATATACGACGGTACCAGTTGGTAATTGTTCAATTATAAAACCACTTCCAGTTTTTATATATTTTTCTTTACCAATTTCGTTTGACGTCACTTTATCTTTGATTGTTATTTCCGAGGCGGTAATTACTTTTATAATAGATGAACGCACCTCTCTTAACATTTTGTCTTCTTTGTTTATTGGTTGGATTGCGTCAGAGGTTTGCAGCGGTATATTGCAACAATTCACAATTGATACGAGGCAAAATGTTAAAAAAATAAAATAGAATAATGATTTTTTATTGTTACACATAAGAATAACTATTATTAATCTAATAAAGAAAGAAAAAAGTTTAAAAATGAAAAAAACCTATGTTTTAGATACCAGCGTATTACTAACAGACCACAAATCGATTTCTTCGTTTGGTTCAAACGACATTATCATACCATTGATAGTTCTAGAAGAACTAGACAGGCACAAAAAAAGAACTGATGGGGTGGGAACTAATGCGCGGGGTGTAATAAGAGCTTTAGACGAACTAAGAGAAAAAGGTTCACTTCATAATGGAATAAAGATAAAGAAAAATAGTGGTACATTATATGTAAAAACAGCAATTCCTGAACAATTGCCCGTAGGTCTTGATTTATCAATATCCGACAATCAAATAATCGGAACGGCTCTAACAGAACAACAATTAAATACAAATAAAAAAGTAACAGTTGTCTCGTGTGATATTAATATGAGAATCAAATGTGACGCAATTGGACTTTTAACCGAAGGTTATACATCGGATCAAGTTGTAAAAGATTATTCTGAAATATATACAGGGTTTGTATCACTAGTGGTCGACGAGCAAGTCATAAATAGTTTTTACAATAACGAGGATGTTTTTATTACACAAAAAGATGCAAATAAACAGAATATAATTCTTTATTGCAACCAATTTGTAATGCTCATTTCTAATTCGAATTCCAAAAAAACAGCTCTTACGAGGTGGAAAGGAAATTTAGAGCCAATTAAAAAAATCAAAGAACATGAAGATTTGTGGGGAGTTGTTGCAAAAAACAAAGAGCAAAGTTTTGCATTGGATTTATTAATGGATTCTTCTGTTGAGCTCGTAACGTTAAGTGGAGCTGCTGGTAGTGGCAAAAGTCTTTTAACAATCGCTGCTGGATTACAACAAGTAATGGCGCCAGCTACTAAAAACAACAATGGAGACAGAACACGTAAATATAGTAGATTGATTATATCAAGACCTATAATGCCAATGGGAAAAGATATAGGTTTTTTGCCTGGAACTGTATTAGAAAAACTAGAACCATGGCTGGCGCCAATAGAAGATAATTTGCGTTATCTTTTCGCAAATGATCACTTGATGCTTTCTCAATACATAGAAAAAGGCATAATAGAAGTTAGCGCACTTACGTATATACGTGGCAGATCAATACAAAATGCCTTTATTATTATCGACGAAGCACAGTCGCTTACTAAGCATGAAGTTAAAACAATTTTAACCAGAGCTGGAAATGATAGTAAAATTGTCTTAAACGGAGATACGGCCCAGATAGACGGCCCTCATGTTGACGAGACGTCAAATGGACTAACAGTCGCGATAGAAAAATTTAAAGAATATGATTTCACTGGCCATATTACTCTAACAAAAGGAGAACGCTCGCACCTGGCTACTGTTGCGTCACAAATTTTATAATTCTTAATATCCAACTGAATGGTCGTTCATTTTCGGAACCTTAACAACACTAATATTTCTGGGGAATTAATATCTCTTAAGTAATTGAATTTGTTGTTCAATTTATTGACAGCAAAAAAATCGACATACTAGTGAAAATAGTACTTGAAAAATGTCTGAAAATATGATATAATATTGCTATTGCATTTGTTATAGCGGTTTTATAAAACATCTTGTTTTAAAGCTTAATTTAAACAAATTAATCTTAAAGCTTAATTTAAACAAATTAATCTTACTATTCCAAAGTTAGAAATTTTATACTAACAGCTAGTATAATTTATTCTCTTGTTCAAGCTTAAGCTTTCATTTTAAACAAGTAATATCAAAATATGATAAAAGCTGGAAGTCTGTCTAGACTAACGTCAGACTGCAATCAAAATAACTAAAAATAAACTGTTTTATATTTTCTATTTTGGTGTATAATGTAATACATGGCTAAAGCAATTCAAAGAACTAGAAATAGTTCTTTATTTAAAGAAGTTTTTGGAAAATTAAACATTGTAGTAATATCTTCATTTCCAGCTAATATAAACCTAGACAAGATTGTTGCTAAAATTAACAGTTTACCAGAAAAGGAATTTATATTTAATAATATAGAAGAAATTTGCATTGGCAAATTCGATTTTCTAGAAAAGAAAGAAGTTTACTCGTCATATCAAGACGGTTGTGTATATTTGTACAACGATATTGATACTTCTTTTATGAGAGAAGAAGAGATTTACAGAAATATTCTTTATGCTGCTTCTTTTGCCATTGAAGAACATCATAATGATATTTTATACTGCGATAATAGTTTAGAGCAAGAATTTCGAAATAAATTAGAAAAACTTCTTTTGGCGGTCAAAGAAATATATGTTGACATTCCAGAAAAAATTAATCTTGAATGCCCTGATAATATACAAGAATTTCATTCATTTCTAATAGAAGAAATAGGTCCCAGATATCTTAAGGTTTTATGCACTGGCATATATGTTGCACCCGAAGCATGTTTGTCTATTGATGATTATTTTGCAAATGGCATTGAAGAATATTTCACAGGAAATAAAATGTATTTACAAAATGTATCTCCAGTGCTATATTCTAAAATAGAAGGAATTTAACTATATGGATAAAATAAATGGTCACACTATCGATGGAATAATAATAATGGGTCCAGATGAGTTTAACAAGCTTTCAGTTAGTGTTTCAGTTTCGCCAATTGAAGAAAGTGGAAAAGAAATAAGAATTACCACAAGAGAACTACGTAATTTTTTGATTTATGAAAAGGGATTTTCACTCGGAGTTTGTTTACAATCGGCAATTGTAACTAATACAAATGAAGGTTCCAGGCTTGGTACGTGGGTTTTCGAATGTGAAAACACTAACAAGTCTAAAGCATTGAAAGAACTTACTCAACTTACTGAAGAGTTCGGCGGATATGAAAGTGAAAATAGAACATTAAATGTTACTTCCCAGATTTCCCAAGAATCTTTGAAAAAATCAAAGAAAGTAAAGAAGTCGTTATTAGTTGATACTTCTAATAAAGAAGTCTTTACTAATGAAGAAGACTAGACAAGAAAGCTTTCTTTAGCTATGCATATTTCTTATTCATCTTTGTCGCTTTGGAATAAGTGCTCCTATTGGCACAAACTTCAATATATCGATAAAATTCCATGCGACAGAGGCAGTGTCCATACTGCGTTCGGGAACGCTGTTCATGAAACTGTGAAAGATTTGCTGCTTGGCACGACAAAAGAATCCGAAAAAACTTTTCAGGGTTATTTTAAGAAGTTTATTTCAGAATTATCAGAAAAACAAAAGAATGAAATATTTTCAACTGACTTAAAAAATCTTGCAAAGGATATGATGAAAGTTGGTCCTGGTTTGTGCCTTAAAACACTCAAACAGCTTGAGATAGATTTTCCAGGATATATTCTTATATCTGCCGAGGAACAGATTCTCGAGCCTATAGTTGATTGTGGAGAGAATGATTACGAGTTTAAGGGATTTATAGATTTGGTTATAAAAACTCCTGATGGAGTTTATCACATAATAGACCATAAAACAACGTCATGGGGATGGAAGGCAGAAAAGAAATCAGACAAGTGGACGACATATCAATTGGCATTATACAAACATTATTATTCTCTTCAGACGGATGTAGATTTTGACAGTATTAAAACATATTTTGGGCTTATAAAAAGAACTTGCAAGAATGAAAGTAAAAAAATAGAAATATTCGAATCGAAGGTTGGAAGAAAAAAAGTACAAAACGTTTTAAACATTATCAATAATATGATTTATAATATTGATAATAAGAAATCTATAAAAAATAGACTTTCTTGTGAGTGGTGCCCATATTACAAAACAGAGTGGTGCAAATGAGAAAAAAGAAAATAATAATTGCCAAAATTGGAGATAAAATTACATACGGTATCGGCAAAAATAAAATCGATGGCGTGATAATTGAGGATAGAGGTTTTATTGGTGTTGGAGGCAGACAACTAGTGCGAATAAGCAGCTTTTTTAATGAAGAGATAAAAGAATTTGAATTATCAGTGGAGGATTTTGAGTTTATATGAAATGTGTAATTGATAACCATGATATTGTTGTGGAAAAGTCTGATATTGATGGAATTTTTACAGCCATGGTACTTAGAAATAAAGAAATTAAAGCTTACGGTACTTCTGTAGAGGAGGCGTTAGAAAACCTAACAGTTTTAATCGATATTATTCCAGAAATAGACGATTGGAGCGAACAGGAAGATTGTGCCTGATAAAAACAACGACAAAGATGTGAATTGCGATTTACGTGATGAGTGTCGTGAACAATCTGTTTCAGAAGAATTTGCAAAAGAGCAGCGAAGAGAAAAAATTCGTGAAATATCAAAAAAAATAATGCAAAAATTTTACAATGTGTTTAAGCGCTTGGGCAATGAGTGATGTTGAAGAAGTGTCCAATATGTTTGGAAGAAAAAACATTTGATAACTTTTGCAAAAACAAAAACAGAGAAGACAGTTTAAATTGGTAATGCAAACGGTGTGTTGCAGCATATAAAAAGCAATACCGTGCCGAGAATAAAGAAAAAATAAACGATTACAACAGAGATTATATTCGCGAACGAAGAAAAGATGACGAGTTTAGGGAAAAAGAAAACGAACTTTGGCGTGACTATTATAAACGAAATAAAAAAGAAATAAACGATCACAGAAATGATTATTGTAAAGACAGAATTAAAAACGACGTTGAATTTAAACTAAAACATTATCATAGGGTTAGAATAAACCATGCGTTGAAAAACGACTCAGCAAAAAAAGATTCAATAATCGTTTATCTTTCATATACAATACGAGAATTGAAAAAACATTTGGAATCGTTGTGGGAAGATTGGATGAGCTGGGAAAATTATGGTCTTGTCTCAAATGAGATAAAAACATGGCAAATTGATCATATTATACCAATGTCAAAACTAAAATATGATTCCGTTGAACATCCAAATTTCAAAAAATGCTGGTCATTGGATAATTTACGTCCACTGGAAGCAAAAGAAAATATAAGAAAAGGAAATAAGTTGTATAATGTCTAAGAAGTTGAAATTATTGACGATTTCGGATCATCCATTATCGCCATCTGGTGTTGGATCGCAAACGAAATATATGTGCGAAGCGCTTTTGCGAACTGGAAAATATCAAATTTTTAGTTTGGGCGGGGCTTTGCAGCATGCGGATACTAGAATGATGAAATTTCAAGAGTGGGGAGATGATTGGATAATACAGCCAGTGCAAGCGTACGGAAATCAAGAAATTGTAAGATCATTCGTTAGAAATTTTAGACCAGACATATTGTGGTTTATGACAGATCCGAGATTTTATATTTGGCTTTGGGAAATTGAAAATGAAATAAGAGCGGTTTGTCCTATGCTATATTATCATGTCTGGGACAATTACCCTTATCCAACTTTTAACAAGGTTTTTTACAAATCTACTGACGTTGTTGCGTCAATTTCGAAAGTTACTTCTGACATTGTTCGGACAGTTTCTCCGACAACAGATGAAACTTATTTTCCACACTCTATTGATACAAATATTTTCAAACGATTGCCAGCAGAACAAATTGCAGCGTTAAAAAAAGAAAATTTCTCATTTCATGACGGCAAAATGATGTTTTTTTGGAACAGCAGAAATGCACGAAGGAAACAGTCTGGAACGTTGATTTGGTGGTTTAAAGAATTTTTGGATATTGTCGGTCACGATAAGGCATTTTTGCTGATGAAAACAGATCCAAAGGATGAAAATGGACAAGATTTGGATGCGATTATTTATGAACTAGGGTTGCACAAAAATAGGTCTGTTTTAATCCACAATGCAGTTACGTCGCCACAAGAATTGGCTGCAATTTATAACATGGCGGATGCCACTGTAAGTGTGAGCGACGCCGAGGGCATGGGCCTATCTACGATGGAATCTCTAGCTTGTGAAAAGCCAATTATTGTTACAATGACTGGTGGCTTGCAAGAACAAGTAATGGACATGTCAAATTTGCAAATGTCACAAGAATACGTTGAAAAACGAAATGATGCAAATGAAGATAAAGTTAAAATGTGCGGTCATGGAATTGGGATTATACCATCGTCGGACTCTGTAATTGGAAGTCAATCGGTCCCATATATTTTTGAGAATAGAATATCTAAAACTGATTTTCTAAAGGCAATGGTCGCATTTTTTAACATGACAAAGGAAGAGCGTGTAGCAATGGGCAAGCGTGGGCGAGAGCATATTGAAAAAAATTACAATTTTGATACTTTTTGCAAGCGCTGGGATGAAGTTATGATGTCTGTGCATGAAAAATATGGAAGTTGGGATAATAGAAAGAATTACAAACCATGGGAATTGAGGGAATTGTAAATGAAAGTTTGTTCTAAGTGTAGCTCGGAAAAACATTTAGATATGTTTTATAAAAAATCTAATAACCGCGATGGATTTTCTACTGTATGTAAAGATTGTACATCGGTGATACAAAAATTGTATTATGAAAATAATAAAGAAAAAATTCTCGCAAAGAAAAAAATTTATAATAAAAAATATAATAAACTTTATTACTACAACAATAAAGACAAACAAAAAATACGTGTCAGAGCGTGGCAAATAGAAAACAAAGACAGGCATCTTTCAAATAGAAGAAAAAGGGAAAAACAAAAGCGCGACAGTGAACCGTCTTATAGATTAAAAACAAATATTTCTAACACTATTAATAAAATGCTCAAATCGGTAGGTGGTTCAAAGAGGGGAGAAAGTATTTTGTTTAGACTTATGTATACGCCACAACAACTTAAAGAACACTTAGAAAAGCAATTTGATGAAAATATGAGTTGGGACAACTATGGCTCGTATTGGCATATTGATCACATTTATCCGCAATCAAAACTTATTTATGACTCAATTGACCATCCAAATTTTAAAAAATGTTGGGCGTTAGAGAATTTACGATCATTGGAAGCAAAAGAAAACAATAAAAAAGGAAATAAAACATGATAAAGGTATTGCTAAAGGGACCAATGTTGTCCCGTTCGGGTTACGGTCTGCAATCTCTTACTCTTTTGCGTGCTTTGCGCAAGTTTCCAGAAAGATTTGATGTCTATGTTATTAATACTGCTTGGGGCGCAACTTCCTGGACATGGGAGGATACTGAAGAACGTAGATGGATAGATCAAAGTTTGCAAAAAACACTGCTATACCAGCAGAAGGGCGGTAAATTTGACATTTCAATTCAAGTTACGATTCCGCCCGAGTGGCAAAAATTGGCGCCAATAAACATTGGATATACTGCTGGCATTGAGTCGACCAAAATCTCCCCACAATGGATGATGGCTTGTACAAATGTAAATAAAATACTTGTTATTTCTGAACACGCTAGGTACGCGTTTGATAATACATTGTATCCAGCAACTGACAACAATACTGGTCGCCAATTTATGGCAAAAGTTGAAACTCCAATTGTTGTTACGCCTTATCCAGTTAGAGAAATTGAACCAAAACCAATTGACATAGATTTTAAGCATGATTTTAATTTTTTGACAGTTGCACAATGGTGCCCCAGAAAGAATTTGGAAAATACTATTAAATGGTTTGTCGAAGAGTTTAAAGACAAAAACGTTGGATTGGTATTGAAAATCAATTTGATTAAAAATTGTTTAATGGACAGAGAGGCGGCAGAACATAGGGTTAAATCAATTTTGGCACCTCTCGGAGAGAGAAAATGCACAGTTCATCTTTTGCATGGTGATTTAACTGATGAAGAAATGACATTTTTGTATAGACACCCGAAAATAAAAGCAATGTTGAGTTTGGCGAATGCTGAAGGTTGGGGATTACCATTATTCGAAGCTGTTTATAATGGTTTGCCAGTTGTTGCACCAAATTGGAGCGGGCAGTGTGATTTTATCAATATGCCTGTTAAAGATAAGAAGACTGGAAAGGTTAAAAATACTTGTATGATAACAGAAGTTTCATATGACATGAAGCATGTACAACCAGAAGCTGTCTGGGACACAATGATAATCAAAGAGAGCCAGTGGTGTTTTCCAATTGAAAATAGTGCAAGAGAAAAAATGAGAGAAGTTTATAAAAATTATGGTGCTTGTTTGTCCAAGGCGAAGAAATTGAAGGAATATGTTTTAAAAAGATTTAACGAAAAAGACATTCTAACACATTTTGCCGATCAAATCTTTGAAGATAATAATGTATTGGACGTGATGGATTTCTTAAAAGAAGAAAAAGAAGTCAATCCATTATTGAAAGAGATTGTTGCATATGATTGATAAGAAGAAAGTTGTTTTAATATCGGATTTTACTTCTTTGGAAGTTTGCGGAGGCGCAGAGCTTTTTAATGAAGAATTGGTTAATGGTCTTTCTAAAAAAGGTTTTGAATGTGAAAATTTAAAATCTGTCGAAGCCACAGCGGAATTGCTTCGACAAAATAAAGATGTATTTTATATTGTTGCCAATTTTATGCTTTTGAGCGAAGCGAGCAAAAAGGCATTAGCTTATGAAGGATTTTCGTATTCAATAATAGAACACGACTGGAAAATGTGCAAATCGAATAATCCAGCATTATTTGAAAACCTTGTTGTTCCAGAAGAACAAATACAAAATAAAGAGTTTTTTAAAGCCGCAAAGGCTGTTTTTTGTCAAAGCAAATTGCATTCTGCAATAATGCAAAAGAATCTTCTTCTTAAAAATATTGTTAATGTTGGTTGTAATATTTGGTCCGATAAGACTGTCGAAGCTCTTCGTGTAAACATCGGTAAAAAGAAAAATAGAAAAGTTGGTATTCTAGGTTCGAACAATAAAAATAAAGGTATGCCAGAAGCAATTCAATATTGCAAAGAAAACAAAATTAATTATGAAATAATTCCATTTCGCGATCAAGAGGGGTTTTTTGAGGAATTGGCTAAAACTGAAACATTGGTTATGCTTCCTACGTGGATTGAGACATTTTGTAGGGTTGCCATAGAGGCTCGTATTCTTGGATGCAAATTGATAACAAATAAAGCACTTGGTTGCGCGTCTGAAGAATTCTTCAAGTTGAAAGGCGAATATCTGTTAAATTATGTTGTTTCGAGGAAAGAAAAGACAATAGATTTATTTGAAAAAGTGATTAATGGCGAGGAAATCGAAAAATTTAATTCAGTGAAATTGCCTAAAGTTTCTGTTATTACGACAATTTATAATGCAAAAAAGCACATTGGTGGTTATTTAGAGTCAATTGTTAATCAAACAATTTTTAACGAATCAGAATTGATTATAGTCGATGCAAATTCGCCCGAGAATGAGATTGAGACAATAAAGCCTTATTTGGACAAGTATCAGAATATCCGATACGTGAGAACTGACGAAAGAATCAATACAGCAAAGGCGTTTAATGTTGCCGCCAGAGAACATGCAAGTGGTGAGTATATCGCCAGTGTGATGGTGGACGATCGTCCATCTAGGGACCATTTAGAGGTGCTGGCGAAGCATTTAATGAATAATCCAGATGTCAGTGTTATTTATGGTAATTGTTTGCAAACTAATAAACCTAACGAAACATTTGAAAATAACACCTCAAGAGGAAAGCTATACGAACATTCTGCAAATGATTTTACAAAAGAGAATTGTATCAAACTTTTAATGGGACCGATGCCGATGTATTTGAAATCAATACATGACACAGTCGGATGGTACGATGAAACGTTTAGATATGCTTGTGATTGGAAGTTTATGTTGGAGGCGGTAAGAAAAAATCATAAGTTGAAAAAAATCAATAAAATTGTTGGACTTTATTATTTTAATCCAACTGGAATATCGACGTCCAATTCTGATGTTGAAAAAACAAAAGAAAAACATTGCGAAGAAAAGCAAATATTTTATGAATATAAAGACGTTTTTCCAAACAATTTTGACATTTTCAAACCTTATTTTGATTCGATTGGATAAATAATATGTTTTTAACGATGGTAACGATTTTGACAGTTTGTCATTTTCTAATAGAATATTTTTTTCATCCAACTTGGAAAGCTGTCAATAACAATTTATCGTTATTTAAACATGTGTTGTGGCATTTATTTGTAATTTTTGCTGTTTCTTTGTCGTTTGTTTCCATTGAAAAAGCCATGATAATTGCAATTATTAATTGTATATTGCATATTGTTATTGACAAGCGCGTTTGGAAAATGCATGATGAGTGTTGCTCTGCAATTGATTATAATAGAAAATTCTGGCATTATACTAGAATTGGCATCGATCAATTGTTTCATATTGTTTTAATTGTTATTTCAGTTTGGATTGTCGGAGTGAGGTAATGAATGGGCGTGTTTGATACGATTATTGTAAGTGGCGACGTGCTAAACAATCGAAATATTAGATGTCCCGAGTGTTATAAATTATTGCCAAAAACATTTCAGACCAAATGTTTAGATGCGGCGCTGGATGAATATATTCTCAAAAATGCGAACAGTAATCATGATGAAAATAATTCAATTCTTTCGGTAGAAAAAATAAAATTGTATTTGCTAGACGCACCAGATGAAAAATATTGGAAAGAATATTCTTCTGAAGAGATAGAAGGCTTTAATAATAAATCTCCTTCTTCCGCTTGGAATAAATTTTTTCACAAAAAACCAGGAGATGGATATTTTCGAAAAGAAGCATTTTTTCCTGAAAATCGTCGACATTGCGATATGGGTGAGTTACCTCATATGATTTTGAAGATGTATAGTAGTTGTGAATGCGGAAAGTTTGTCAATGTAGATGTAAAATTTACAGACGGTCTTGTCGTGGATATCAAAACGTCTATACCACAATGGTCAAAAATTAATACAAAAGATATTATCTGTAACGAAGAGGATAGCGAATGAAAAAGAAAACTGAGAAATATAATCTTACTTGTGAAGATGTTGGATGTGACTGTGCTAGAAAAAATCTTGAGAAGCAAAAACGAAAATATTTACCAACATTTGCAGAAAAAATCGATAGACTTTCAATTTGTCAATTGAAAGAATGGCTTATTCCAGAACATCGAGAAGAGTACGCCAAAGAGATTGCCGACATTGAACATGATTTAAATTTAGATATAGACGAAAGCGATGTTGATATTCGAATGAATGCCAAAACTATTCGTGCGATAATTGTATTAGCACAAATCAATCGTGAAATCTGGCTTTCCGAGAGTAATGCTAGACAAGGTAAAAAAGATGGAAATGATTTACTGAAAAGTCATTCTTTAAATTCTATACGTAATTTAGCTAAGAACAAAATCCAAGACTGTTTTTCTAATGGCAGGAAAGATTATAAAATTGATGTATTGACGGATGAATATATTAATTGGAGTCCAAGCTGGGACGATGAGAAACAAACAAAAATAAAACCATGTGTTCATCTTCATATCGATATGACTGGTAAGTGCTTTGATTGTGGTGTTGAAGGGTGTGACGAATGAGAAAAAAAATTCTTATAACTGGCGGCGCGGGGTACATAGGATCTAGGCTTACGGAGCGTTTATTATATGGAAATTACAACCATGACGAAGTTACAGTATTTGATAATCAATTATATGATAAAACTTCTCTTTTGAAATTGGCTGAAGATAAACATTTTACTTTTGTTCGTGGCGATGTAAGAAATGATGGTGAATTAAAAAAACAAGTTGAAAAACACGATATTATTATTTCTCTTGCGGCTTTAGTGGGTTTCCCACTTTGTGAAAAAAACCCAATTGATGCGGAGTTGGTTAATTACAGAG
>Ga0209210_1001895_pt1 | contig 16405 bp, 20 predicted proteins | sample RifGroA1_FD_183991 | JGI IMG/M metagenome (GOLD analysis project Ga0209210, IMG submission 183991) | Contaminated groundwater microbial communities from Rifle, Colorado, USA - Rifle Groundwater A1 (SPAdes) (version 2) | ecosystem: Environmental > Aquatic > Deep subsurface > Groundwater >...
CGCCCCTACGGGGAGGGAAATAAGATTGAGGCACTGTTTTATGGAGAGTTGTCATTGGATGGGAGCTTGAGACATACGAAGGGAACTTTATTGGTGGCTTTGTTTGCCAAGAAAGAACATAAAAAAAGAATCTTTTTGCCGGTACTGTCGGCGAATGAGGCGGCAGTGGTGTCCGATATCGAAGTTCTGCCGGTGAGAAATCTTAAAGAGTTAATTCTTCACCTGATGGGTGAGAAGAAAATCGAGCCTTTGAAAAAAATTGAAATAAAAAGTTTGGTGGAAGCGGCCTCTCCCGAGTTTGATATGGCCGATATCGTGGGCCAAGAGTCGGCTAAGAGAGCTTTGATCATTTCGGCCGCCGGCGGTCACAATATCTTGATGTCCGGCCCGCCCGGATCGGGGAAAACCATGTTGTCGCGGGCCCTGCCCGGGATTATGCCTCTTATGAGCGAGGAAGAAAGTATGGAGGTGACCAGAATTTACTCGGCGGCGGGCCTCATGAGTGCCGGGGAAGCGGTGGTAAGAAGAAGACCTTTTCGCTCACCTCATCATTCGACCAGTATGGCCGGACTGATCGGAGGCGGGAGTAAGCCGGTGCCCGGAGAGGTTTCTTTGGCTCACTTGGGGGTTTTGTTTTTGGATGAGATGGCCGAGTTTCCGAGGTATGTTTTGGAAGCCATGAGACAGCCGATGGAGGATGGCAAGATCGAGATATCGAGAGTAGCCGGCAGAGTCGAGTATCCGGCCTCGTTTCAGCTCGTTGCCGCCGTCAATCCCTGCCCTTGTGGGTATCTGGGGCACCCGACCAAAGAATGTAAGTGTTCGATCCGGGAAATAGAAAGGTATAAAAGGCGGATTAGCGGGCCAATATTGGATCGGATTGATTTACACATTACAGTGCCGGCGGTAGAAACGGAAAAAATTTTGGCGACGGTGTCCAAGGGAGAAAGTTCCTTTGAGATAAGAGAGAAAGTGATGAAGGCGAGACAGAAACAAAGTGAAAGATTGTTAAAGTTTGGAATTTTTTGTAATGCTCAGATGAAAAATAAGCAGGTGAAGGAGTTTTGCCGCCTGGAAATTGACGGGGTCCATATCCTTCGGCTCGCCATGGAGAAGTTTGACCTGTCGGCACGCGCGTATTTTCGGGTCCTGAAAGTAGCCAGGACGATAGCTGATTTGGAGGGGAGTGAGGCTGTTTTGGCGGCTCACCTTGGAGAAGCGATCCAGTACAGAGAAAAGGTGTTTTAGTCTGCAAGGCCAGGCCCTGCAGGTATTAGACTTATAGTCTTGTAAAATTGAGGTTTTGGTGTTATAATATTGGTAGTTCGTAGACAACAATCTGAACGTTAAAAAGGAAAAGAGGAGAAATAATGAAACTTAGTCGTTTAAACTTGATCGTTTTGGTCATCTTCGCCATCGTAGCGGGTGCCTTTTTGGCTTTAACTCCAAAACTTTTCACTCCGCCAGCAAGTAGGATGTCGTTCTATGTATATATCGACACAACAGTCGACAGTACGATCCTTGAACTTTCGCCCATTTTCGGGCTGAATGGTCATTTACCTTCTGAGATGAGGGTAGAGATTATTGGTTATGAAGGTGCCGTACAAGCAACAATTCCGTTCGCACCGATGACACTACCAAGGGTTGAAGTTAAGGGAGGTATTGTTCTGATGAGTGTTCGTGTAACCTCAGATAATTCATCGTGGGGATGTATACAGGGCAAGACCGACTACTACACATCAACACAAAACGGTCGGTTGCTGCCAGAAATAAGGTTTGATTGCACTAAAAATTGAATTGCCTGTGCCCAACCAAGGAAACAAACACACCGCCCTTTCGGGGGCGGTTTTATGTGGTACTCTTGAAATAAAAGAGTACGTCCTGCAAGGCCAGGCCCTGCAGGTGATTGTGGTATACTTATGGGGTAATTTGGACATTCAAAATTTTTATGGCTGAGGCCAAAAGGAGAATAAAGTATGGCAGATTTTGCTTCTTCGGTAGTGGTGAACCACGCTCTTTATGTGGCGATGAGTCGAGCGTTTGGAACGGTTGATTGGAAGCCCAGCAACGATTTTCAGCGGATGGTGGTTCGTCACAGTCTGGATTCTTTATTGGTCGCTTTGCAGATAACTTCAGATCAACTGTTTTCCAAGGCGGCGCACGATGCGGAGACGGTTAATCGTTTCCTGCGGGAAAATGAATTTGCCCTTCAGCTTCAAGATATGGGCTCGGGGCCGAAGATGGCTTATGTGGCCAGTATCTTAAAGCTTCTAGGCAAGTTTTACGAGCGTGGTCTGACCGGTTATCACCTTCCGAAAGCGGAAAGACCGGCTTTCAGACTTGGAAATGGTGCCGGGACAACTCACTTTGATGCCGAAAGTAAGTGGCTGGTACGGATTCCTACCGATGGTGGATTTGATTTTTGGCTGACTTCACCAAACCACACTCACGGATTTTCGATGATTGATGATTGGATATCGATGCTCCGTGTGGCTAAGTTAAAGAGTGGCAGTGGCGTGATACTGCCGATGGTGACGATTGCTGAGACTTCGGTCGATATTTCCCGTCTGGTAGGCATGACATCCGGTGAAATCATTCTTCAACAAGCTTTAGCGGCGGCCAAGTTCGCCTTGACACCGGAGTTCGTCAAGTTTGAGATGGCGGCGGCGATGTCTGCCAAACGTGGCTGGGCTTTTGAAATGCGCCCCCTGACCGATGACTATGTAGCCGACCATGCGCTCTACTTTGCTTTGGCCCTTCGGGATATGAGTCCGTTGATGCCTTTGGCAGTGGGCATGGTGGATATGGATGAGTTTTCAAGGACAGAATTACACTAAACATTTGGGAGTCGAAAGGCTCCCCTTTTTTGTGGTGTATCATCTTTATATATGGAGAATAAGAAACATGAGGTGGTTTATGCTTTTATCGATAGTCAGAATTTGAACTTGGGGGTGAGAAACGATATCAAGACGAAGGACGGCAAACACTTTCGTTACAAGGGCTGGAACTTGGACTTTGGGAAGTTTTATCAGTATCTGAAAGAGGTTTTAAGGGTCGAAAAGGCCTTTGTCTTTATTGGTTTTATACCTGAAAATCAGGAGCTTTACGATTCTTTGAAAGAAGACGGCTACGAATTGGTTTACAAACCGATTTTGGAGCTGACCAATAAGGAGAATACGGATATCAAAGTCAAAGGCAATATCGATGCCGAGATGGTCATGCATACCATGATCAACTACCCCAAGTACGACAAGGCGATTATCGTGTCTGGAGACGGGGACTTTTTTTGCCTGGAAGAGTACCTAGAGCAAAAGGGGAAGCTGGCTAAGATTATTATTCCGAATAAATGGAATTATTCATCTTTACTGGAGAAGTACTCAAGCTACTTTTTGAATATGAGTGATCTGCGGAAGAAGCTGAATTACTCGCACAAAAAACAGCCGGATGAGACAAAGCCTGCAAGGCCAGGCCCTGCAGGTACAAAGCCGCCAGTAGTCCAGAGTGATGGCAAAGGGCCAAAGTATTTTGGGATGTAGGGAAGCTAGATTGAGGCTAGATTTGACTTTTTGTGCTAAGTATGGTATCCTATAGCTTATTGGTAATTCTTTGAAAATATAAGTCAAAACCTAATCGCTGGAGGCGAGAATGAAAGATTCTAAAATGAAGACGTTTGTCTCTCAGGCTTCACTGTTACTTCAAGATTGTCTGTGGCGTGCACAAGGGGGAAATCCCAGGAGAATCCCTGAATGGCGGAGTTCTTTTGCCAGTAGGTTGATGGGTATAAGTGATGAGTTACTTAAGACGGTTGGGAACAAAAAGCTGAAACCTGCCGCCCTCCGTAAAGTTGCACTAAGAGTCGGATTGCATTTGCAGGGGACTAGTGATTATCTATATGATGACCCTGAATATAATCCACTTTTTTCTCCATCGGAAAAGAAAACTTATCTTGAGGTAGCTGAAAAAGTAGAGCATTTTGCTCTACAAGTGTGGGACGCAGGGGACGAGAAGAATTTTCAGGAAATGAAGAAGCGTATTCAAAGATTGGCTAAAGAGACCTTTTCTTTATCCAAATCGTTGGATCCGAATCAGATTTTAGGTTAGTTGCCACTGGGTGTAGAAATACACTCGGTTTTTTTGTGGCGTAAGATGATAGGTGGAGTGAGACCTGCCTGCCGGCAGGCAGGTTCCTCCACTTCGGTCGAAATGACGAGCCTGCAGGGCCAGGCCCTGCAGGTAAGCCAAAACCGATCGAGCTGGTGGTACCAGGGGACGGTAAGGGGCCGAAGTATTTTGGGATGTAAATGAGCCCATTCGAGGCTAGGTTTTGACATTTATGGCCAGGTGTGGTACCCTATAGTCTATCGGTAATTCTTTGAAAATATCTTGATGGAGGTAAAGTGAAACAATCATTACTAACCATAAGGAATATGCTTCTGACAGGCTGGGAAAGGCATCCCTGGGATCACCACTACCAAGTCAGGCGTTGTGATGTTCATCCTGATTTAAAAATTATCGTTTGGATAAAAACACTCCTCAGGCATGGAGTTCCCCAAATTACCAGTGATTCGCAACTCCAAGATGCTCTGGCACATCCTGAGAAATATAAATGGATTGGAGAGGGATCTGTGAGAATTGGGACGGTTAAAATGGTTCGTTTGGTATTTACTTCAGCTCCTTTTTTAAAGGACGGTCACTGGTTTGCCAAAGCAACAGACGAGGTCAGTGGCGACGAAACCGAGTACTCTCTTTTCGCACTTGGTATAGTCCCTGATTATGTTTTTAATCCTAATCGAGACGGCTTCGACCCCGCAGGCTGGAATCCAAACAGCCAGCCCCATTTTAATTAGATATTTTTGGACAGGTTTAGATTTTTAAAAGTCTCCCTGTCCTTTTTTGTTGTTAAAATGAATAAGCAATTAATTTTTATAGATCCGCCTAGGCGGATGACGGAGTATGAAAATAAACAACAAAAAGACGGGGAATAGAGGGGAAGAACTGGCGAGTGAGTATCTACAGAAAAAAGGTTACCGGATAGAAGAGAGGAACTTCCGTACCCGCTTTGGGGAGCTGGATATTATCTGTTGGGACGGGGAAATATTGGTATTTGTAGAGGTAAAAACAAAAATAGGGCATGATTTTGGCGAGCCGGAAGAGATGGTCAATAAAGGCAAGCTATTTCAAGTAAAAAGAATGGCCGAACTTTATTTATTGCAATCGACCTTCAAGGAGAGTCCTTGTAGGGTGGATGTGGTGGCGATTGTGCTTTCCAGTAATGGGGAAGTGGAGAAGTTGGAGCACTACGAAGCGGTTTATTAAAAAACTCAAAAAATCAAAAACACAAAAACTCAAATTATTGGGTTAAGATAGGGGAATGAATAAAACAGAAAGAACCTTGGTTTTGATCAAACCGGATGCTGTTCAAAGAAATTTAATTGGAGAAATAATCAGCCGTTTTGAGAAAAAGGGGTTTAAGCTAGTAGCCATGAAGATGGTTCAGCTTGACGACGGCATCTTGAAGAAATGGTATCACGAGTATAAGGATGCGCCTTTTTTCCCTCAGATAGCCAGCTTTATGTCCTGGACACCAATTATCGCCATGATTTTGGAAGGCTACAACGCGGCGGCTCTGGTGAGACGAATTGTTGGTACACGTAAGGGCTATGAAGCGGAAGCGGGTTCTGTCCGTGGAGACTTTGGTATGAGTGGGGGAAATAACCTGGTTCACGCTTCCGACTCTTTGAAAAATGCCAAGAGAGAGATGAAAATAGTCTTTACCCCGGAAGAAATTCATGAGTACAAGACGATTACGGAGCAGCTAATTTATAGTGAGGACGAGATTGGCGGAGTTTTTAGATAGACATTTGCCCTATAATAGGGTAAAATCCTTTGTTAAGGAACTTTAACTATTTAGTTGAGGAGAGAAAATGCTCCAAATGGTTACTCGCAGAGTGGTTCAAGACAGAACAGGTGCCATCCGAAGAGCGGTGATTCAATGTGTGACGGACATGGGTTTTTCACCACACTTTGAGGCTGGGAAAAGATCGATCAAAGTTTCGTACCGTCAGCCGTCTAGAATGAAAAGCCTAAAGCCGGTCTATATGACTGTAGCCGAGGTTGAGATTTTATCGATTGAGGAAGGAGCTTACCGGATATTGGTGCGACCAAGATTGTACGGACATGACAGACCCAAGGTAGATGAGCTGATAGAATGTTTGAAGGCCAAAATTGTCGAAGGTGGGCAGTTGGAAGTCGTTATGGAGAGATAAGTGTTGACCCTTGCCACATGGCCGGGGTCTTTTTTGTGGCCAAAAAGTCGGGGTGCGCAGAATTGAACTGCGTGTCTCTCCGTTCCGAACGGAGCGTGATAGCCGATTCACTACACCCCGAAGACTCACTAATTATAGCTTGAAGACCGCTTTTGAGGCCAATAAAAACCCCACTTCGCTCTATGAGCTACGCGGGGTTAAGAATTTATTTTTTGAACTGAGTGAGGACGTAGTCTTCGAGTGAGGTGGGGTCGAAGCTCGCTATCAGAAACATTTGATCGGTCTCATCGACCCAGCCGACGACTAAGGGATCCTTTTTGTCGGTCCGGCCGGTCTTGTTGATGTTCCAGGCCGGGGCTTCGCAGATAATGAAGATATTATCGAAGATTTCATCTTCCAGGACTTTCATGGTCTTTTTGCGGACTTCAGCCGGCATGACGCCGTTAAACTGGGCGGTGATGGCAATTTCGCCATCATCGTATTTGTTGGCAGATAATTTCCCCAAATAGAGGATGGAATCTAGGAACTGATCCATAATCACTTTGGGTAAATCGGGTTCAAATTCATAGTCGATATCGTTCAAATCCACAATATCACTCCTCATGGCTTCGACCGAGACGGAGAACTCGTTTGTTTCTAAACCGAGGACCATAAAAGCCGGAAGTTTGGAGACTTTTTTACGCCAAGCCAAAAAAGAGTAGTCCAGTTCGGGAAAACCGCGTTTGGCCATCTCGATCGTGATGAACTCTCGTTCAGTAGCAGTTTGGAGGTCTTTGAGCTGAGAATCCACGTTCTCGAAACCAAAGAAAACGTCGGTATCGATTTTTTCTAATCTCTCACTGAGCTTGGAAACGGAGCCAGTTTTAGATTTTGGAGTCAACACCATGCGCGAAAGTACACCGGGAATGTCCAGAGTTTGGGTTTTGGTAGCCATTTAAATCTCCTTTGTGAAAGTACTAGGCAAGAAGCCTGTGGGGAGGATTATACCATTTTTGTGTGAGGTTGGGCGGATTACAAGTTCTAGAACGGATCGTCACACCCCCGACTAAAATAACGGGGAATGAATACATACAAGAAGTTCACGTCACATGAGAGGGATCTGCTAGCTGGGTACCTAGCCAGCGGAACAAACAAGAGCGAATGCGCCAGGCTACTAGGCCGCCCCAGGAGGACAGTTCTGCGAGAGGTTAACAGTAATGGTAGTTGGGTTAAAGACCAATACGGACATCCGATCTTTGTCTACATCGCCATCTCTGCCCAAGCTAAAGCAGACAGTCGTCAACAGAAATCCGCTCACAATAAAGAACCACTTAAAAATCCTGATGTTTACAAATACGTTACCAAGAAGCTGAGAAAGGGCTGGAGTCCGGAACAAATATCGGGTAGGTTGAGGAAAAGTCACCCCGATGATCCACATTGGCACATCTGCCACGAGACCATCTATGATTGGATTTTCAAACAACCCAAAAACGACGATACCAATCTTTACTGGTTCGAATACTTAAGGAGGAAACAAAGAAAGAGGAAGAAACAGAAAGGGAGAACTGTCCACCGTAGCCACATTCCTGATCGTATTTCCATCAGTCAAAGACCGGAAACGGTAAACTCTCGCACTGAGTTTGGTCACTGGGAAGGTGACTCTGTTGAGGGCCGGAGGAAGAACAAACCAGGTCTCCACACTGAGGTGGAAAGAATCTGTCGGAAGATTAAGGCAGTAAAGGTGAAAGCCATCAACAGCGAAGAAGCCATACTGGCTCAAGAAAAGATCTTTGGTAGTCTACCTAAACAAGCCAGAAGATCAACCACTTTAGACAATGGTAGTGAAACTCATCTCCATTACAAGTTAAGAACAGAGTTTGGCATGGACACCTACCACGCCCACCCCTACTCATCTTTTGAAAGAGGAACCAACGAACATGGTAACTGGCATTTGAGATATTACTTTCCTAAAGGCACCGACTTTACCGTCATTACCAATCAAGAACTTCAAGCTGTTGTTGACGAGATCAATAATCGACCTAGAAAAATCCTCGGTTTTCAGACAGCCAATGAGGTATATTATCAATTAGTTAAAAACGAGGGGGTGTGACGATCCGTTCTAGAACTTGTAGATTCCTCTCGGTAACTTTCTGCTGAAAGTTCCTCAAGACCCGGCTCGCTGCCGTCGCAGTTCCGCCTTTCGAATCCTTCCCAGGCGTAGTTCACAATATTTTGTCCGCAAGGGACAAACTATTGTGAGGTTGGGCGGATTCGAACCGCCGACCTTCTCGTTAGGAGTGAGATGCCCTGCCTGCCGGCAGGCAGGTCTATCCAGCTGAGCTACAACCTCAATTTACGACATCACGAAAGACTGATGTCAATTAGTTTTTCAAGGATAGTGTCTTTTGGCACTTCGAATCCTGGCATCCACTCGATTTCTTCATCATAAGAAATATCTACGTGATAGGCGAGCTGCTCACGGAATAAACGTGAATTAAAAAGCCCGGTACCAAAAAGCTCTTCGGCTTTGTCAATAATTTCCTGGAGGGAGTGATGCTGGAAAATAAAGTATAAATCGGCGTAGTCTTTCCATTTGTTGCGCTGTCCCATGGCAAAAGCCTTCATTGCCCCAATCGTCAAGTCGTCCGGCAGGGAAATAATTTTTTCAAAAAGGACGGGGTGAGAAATGGGATATTCGTATTGGAAAAAAGTAGTTTTGATACCATCGACGATAAGGGTTAATTCACCAGCGGAAGCGATATGGGTAGTATTGATCTGATGTTGGGAGAGGATCCGGCGACGAATTTTTTCGTTATCAAACGAACTCGGGCTGAATAAATCAAAGTCGATGGAGCGGCGATGGCCGTATTGGAGTGCGAGGGCGGTACCGCCAACGAGATAGAAATCCGGGGAAAATTTTTGAATCAAGGGCAAAAGCTGAGTTTGCTCAGGCGTGAGAATATTTGGGTGCATAGCGGGCGAAGTAGTGCGAATAATAATTGCGAGCCAGTTTATGCAGGTTAGATCGAGGTTGAGTATTGTGCCAGGCGAAGAGTTTGGCCATTTTATCGATACCGATGATAGAGATAAGGCGCTGAGTTTGTTCCCAAGTGCCACAATTGAGCACGGCTTCGACCACAGAGCGGATGTCGAGAGTGTCGTAGGACTTGGTGTACCAGATGAGAGAAGGATCATCCCGGATGACATCCTGAGCGGCCTTTAATTGGTCGTCCGACAGACTAAACATGAATATATTATAGCAAAATTACGCAAAAAGGACCGATTCCCGTGTAAAATAGAGAGGTGTTTTCGGGGTGTAGTGAATCGGCTATCACGCTCCGTTCGGAACGGAGAGACACGCAGTTCAATTCTGCGCACCCCGACTAGGTCGATGTAGCTCAGACGGATAGAGCATCTCACTCCTAACGAGAAGGTCCCCAGTTCGACTCTGGGCATCGACACACTAGAGAACAGGGTAAAATATGCCCATGAGAAAGGAATATGACCTCATTTCCGAACTGGGACGCGGGAACTGGATTGATGAAGTGGCCGGGGAGGCAGTTCTTTTGGGTTACTCTTGTGCCGATCCTGAGCTTGAGGCCAGGGGGGCGCAACTGTCCATGTTGGTTAGAGAAATTAAATTTGATAGTGACCAGTTTTACAGAGTGGAGGTGGCGGCCAAAGAGCTACAAAGGCTGGTAGGAATCAAGAAGAGACAGGAGTCGGTTTTCTTGGATAAGATTGTCGAGTGTGAGACAGACCGTTGGCCGAATAACGATTGGCGATATGTACTAAACTGTATTGAAGGAGTTTATCGGATTCAAATTGTTCTTCCCACCTTTTACAGTGAGAGGGAACTGTCCGGTAAAAACGACATGGAGAGTGCTGTGCTAAAAACGTATGCCGATCCAAGCTTTCTGAGTTATGAACGGAAACGGGTGGTAGGTAAATCGATTTTTACACAACAGAAAGTTTGGAATGATTCATACTACGATCAAGAGAATAAACTGAGAAGAGAAGTGGTCGTGCACGAACACCAAGATGATAGCTCGAGAGGATTTAGGGAGGTGTTTTATTTTGATGGTTTGGCTCAAGCGGCGACAGCGTGGACAAGTTTGCGAGAAGCTTTTACTTCAGGTCGAAAGAAGTGATGATACGAATCAAAAATAATATGGTATGAGTTGTGCTATATTTCTTTCCATGAAAGAAAAAAATCCTTGGTTATTAATGGATCATGACGGTACTCTGACCGACTCCGATCTGGAAGCGAGAGAGTATCGGGAGATTGTTTTGGATTATATGAGTAGTGAACTGGGTGTTCCGAGAGAAGAAATGAAAGTTTTGCTGGAAAGAGCCGATGCCGAGATTGAGTCCAAAAAAGAAATCTATGGTTGGAAAATAGGGGACATTTTTGTGGCCCCGGCGACGTCTGATCACTACGTCAAAAACACCGTAGCCGGATCGATGGCCTTGGAAATGCTGGCCAAAGAGTCGACCAGCATGAAACAGTTTACCGATCCCGCCGAGGTGGAGAAGTTTGTGGGGCAGGTCTTTCGAGCCAGTTCATCCAAACTGGGAGTCTTTTACAAATGGGAAGCAGAGAGATGTCTGCGGGAGTTAAACAAGACGGGCAGATTTATGATAATTACGAACTCCGACCCTAAGGTGGTTCTTAATAAAATGACTAAGTTGTTGGGAGATGACGCTCTAGACTTTAGTATCGTGGGTAATGCCAAGAAGTATCTGCCGGATCCCACCTGGACGGGAGTAGTGCCCGAGGGGATGTACAAAGGCTTTCCCGGTTTTCCCGAAAGAGGAGTCAATTTACAGAGAAAAATCTACTATATGACGCTTTTGGATATCACTTCCGGAGATCTAACCCGCGCCAAAATGGCCGGCGACATCGCGGAATTAGACTTACTCATGTTGGACTATCTGGGAGCCGAAACGGCTTTGGTTTTGTCAGCTACCACACCGGCTTGGGAGAATAACTACTACTATCGCGGTGAGGGAAAGAGATTTACTTCGGGGAACTTGAACAAAATCACCGACTGGTTTTTGCGGTGATTACTTCAGGTCGAAGGAGATGAGGTTGTAGGTGTCTGGCTTTTGGTTGATGTTCGTCAGCAAAATTAATTTACTACCGTCGGGGGAGGCGGTAACAAAGTTTTCCAGTGGCTGGACGTAGGTGATGTTGGTAATATTGGTGGCGTCGTAGTCCACCATATTGACTCCGTCTGAATTGGTAAGTATTAGTTGTTTACTGTTTGAATACCAAGAGAGATTGGTGGTGAGACGGCTGTCTGTTTGAGCTTTAAGTTGCAGGAGACTGGCGAGACTGGCTGAGGGGGTGGCGGAGACGGCGGTGATGAGAGTTTTAGACAGCGCCAGAGGTTTGTCGGCAAAGGGGAGAGCGTAGTTGGTGCCTTCTTTGAGATCGAAGAGGTAGGCTTGGTTTTTTTGAAGGTTTCGACTTTCCGGAGTGGAGTTGATGTTGGGGAGAGCTTGGCCGATCTCATTCTCAGGCAGATTCAGATCGACGGTGGGGGTGTAAAAAACTTTTTCTTTGTCGGGAGAGAAATAAACGTTGATGGACTGATGGCTAAGTAGGTCGATCATGTATCTTGGGAACAGACTGAGCGTCGGTAAATTTATTTTGGCGTACTGATCTTGCCACTGATTGATAATGAGAGGCAGACGGAGAGTAACATCGGAGAGGGTGTTGGAGTTCATATTTTTACTGGATAGCAGATAGGCGGAAGTAATTTGCTGTCTTTTATCGGTGAAGAGAGCCAGGATTTGAGAACTGTCCGGAGACCAGATAAGTGTCGCCAGAGAGTAGTCTCTAATAGAGTTTTCGGTGATCTGGAGATTGGAGGAGCCCAAAAGGTTGCCGATGATAGAGTAGACATAGAGACCGTTGTTGGTTTCTTGAGGAGAGTTTTTGAGAACGTAGGCGATCTTGGTGCTGTCGGTATTGGCGGCGGTGTTTCTCACCTGATAAAAAGTCAGGGGGGAGATGGCGGTAATGATCGGGAAGAGTCGAGCGTCGGCCGAGGTGACTAGTTCGGACTTGACCGGCAGAGACTTGGTCCAAGGATGGAAGCCGTCTTTTTCGACTTTGACCGTGTAGGTGCCTGGTAGCAGATAGAGTTTGTCATCGGTGACGGTGGTGAGCTTGTCATTGATAATGACTCTGGCCGATTTGGGGTAGGAGGTAATGTTCAGGAGGCCGGTACCGGAAAGGGAGCGGCTTTGGAGATCGGGACGGTAGCCTTTGGCAAACTGGATAGCCACAAAAGTGCCGATGATGAGGAAGAGAAGGATGAAGAAATTGACGAGGAGGCGTTTAGCTTTGGGGTTCTTGGTCACACGACTATTATATATTAGTGGGGTTTTACTGGTAGAATTCTCTCAAATGTCATTTTCTTTTTCTAAAAAGGTTGGTATTGATCTAGGGACGGCCAACAGCCTGGTGTATGTAGTGGGGGAAGGGATTGTGCTGGAAGAGCCGACGGTAGTGGCTGTGTCACTAACTGATGGAAAAGTTTTGGCAGTTGGGCATGAAGCTCAAAAAATGCTGGGAAGGACTCCGGGAAACATCAGAGCCAGTAAACCCATGCGGGATGGGGTAATCGCCGACTACGCCGTGACCGAGGCGATGCTCAAGTATTTTATGCGTAAAGTGAGAGCCTATGGACTATTAAGACCGGAGGTAATGATCTGTGTGCCGGCCGGGGTCACCCAGGTAGAGCGGAGAGCGGTTTTGGGAGCGGCCATGGAAGCCGGAGCTCGAAACGCTTATCTGATTGAGGAACCTTTGGCGGCGGCCATCGGCGCCGGAGTACCAATTGCGGAAGCGTCGGGAAACATGATCTTGGACATGGGTGGCGGAGCGAGTGAAGCCGCTGTCATATCACTGGGAGGAGTGGTCACCTTTAAGAGTGTACGAGTGGCCGGAAACCGAGTCGATGAGGCAATTTCCAAGTACGTTAGAAGAAAACATAACTTGGTCATCGGAGAAACGACGGCAGAAAATATAAAAGTGAAGATAGGATCGGCGATCGGGGTGTCGAAGGAAGAAATGATGGAGGTAACCGGCAGAGACAGTATTGCCGGTCTACCCAAACAAGTTCAGCTTTCGTCGCACGAAGTGTTTGAAGCGATGAGAGAACCACTGGGGAAAATTATTCAGATGTTGAAGGCGGTCATGGAGGAAGTGCCTCCAGAGCTTTCTTCGGACATTATTGATAAAGGAATCGTGATGAGTGGGGGAACGGCCTTGCTGAAGGGTTTTGACAGATTGATAACTCTGGAAACAGGTGTTCCGGCCTTTGTAGCGGAGGATCCATTAAGGTGTGTAATAAAAGGTATTGGGATAGCGATTGAGAATCTGGACATTTATGAGAGAAGTATTAAGAGATAGATATAAAGATTGATTGTATCAATTAAAAATATCTTAGTTGTCAGGTTATAGTTTGGAGTGATAATTTTTAATTTGAGATTGAAATATGAATTTACAAGAAATATATATGAGTTATGGATACAGCCATTGATTTAGATAGATAATATTTATTATATTTACCGGATGAATTGAGGAGATAAATATTGGCCTGTAGGGCCAGGCCTTGCAGATTGGGGACCCTATAAGGCCTGGCCCTATCGGAGAGTTGCACTGTCATTTCGACCGAAGTGGAGAAATCCCACTCCACGAGTGTGAGATCCTTCGACTCGTAATGCTCGCTCAGGATGACGAGGTATTCAACAGTTTCTATTTACACATGGGCCTAATATACCCCCTGTGGTATGTGAGTAATATCATAAATTTTGCTTTTTATACGCTATGGGGGTATGGTATGTGTGGCATTTTATTGCGTCTGAAAACCCATTTGGAAGAGTTTAGGTCAGATTTGATTCAAATTTGACCCATAGGGCCAGGCCTTGCAGATCTGTGACCCTATAAGGCCTGGCCCTATCGGTGGATTTCTGGATTGCCACACCTGCCTGCCGGCAGGCAGGGCTCTGAGTACGAGATTCGCAATGACGGTTAATTAAGAACAAACTCGGTTATGCTTTTAGGATAAGGACTCGGCTAGATTCTGTTTTGGATGTTTTACAGTCTTTTTGACGATTTTTCCTGTTATCAAACCATATCAAGTTATGTATAGATATAAGTTGTTTGTTTTGATGTGTTATTGGGTTTAGTGTGTTTATTTTAAGCATTTTGAATGTATATATAGATCGATATATAAGATAGATTATAAATCAACTTTATTTAGGACTATATTTGACTTTTTAGAACGAAATATGAATACTATTATGGTTCAATTTGGGCTATATATTTCTTGATTGGTTATTTTCTAATTAGCCCAATAACTAATTTTGAACTCCAAAGTGACCTAAATTAATATAAGTTTGATAAACTAGACTTATAGAATATAGATTTTTTAGGTAATTGTCGCTAAATTTTGTGTTTGGAGTCGTCACTACTACTTTGAAGATGGTTTTTGAGTGAGATTTTTGGTGTCTTAGTAGACTAAAAAGCTTGATATTTCACTTAAAAGACTAAAAACTCCAACTTAGCAGACAAGATAAATAAGTGATAAAGTTGTGCCTCCAGAAAAACCCTGGATTGCTTCGGCTCGAGTACGAGACTCGCAATGACGATATCGTTACAGAGAAACTGCGAAACTCGTATATATTACAATAGCACATATGAGATCAGAAGTTTTGGGACTGCCGGTGGATGTCCTTTCCAGAGTGGAAACAATTAATATGATTGATGGTTGGCTGAGGCAGTCGGTGAGAAAACCTCGGATGGTAGTCACTGCTTATAGTGAGTTTTATGTAAAAGCTCAGAAAGATAGGGTTTTTGCCGAGATTGTGCGCAAAGCAGACCTGGTCACGCCTGATGGAGTTTCCGTTTTGGCTGGGGTGAGGTACAACCAAAGAACTCAAGGAATCAAGAACGCAAGAACTCAAGGCAGGGTGATTAAGTTGATGGTTGAGGGATTGAGGGTGGGTGGGGAGATTTTGGCTGGGACGGTTGGAGAGACGGTGACGGGGGTGTTTTTGTTTGAAGAACTATTAAAGTTAGCCGAAAAGCGGGGATGGAAGGTATTTTTACTCGGCGGGTGGGGAAACGTGAGCTTGCGAACGGCTACACTGGCCCTAGAACGGTTTCCAGAGCTTCGAGTGTCTTATGATCGGGGAGAAGATCAAGTCGGGACAGACAGGACTACCGATGACCGAGTAGTTAAAAAAATAAATGCTGACAAACCGGACTTACTGTTTGTGGCTTACAATCCGGTGAAACAGGAAAAATGGATTGCCTCTCACCTATCCCAGCTTAAAGTTGGAGTGGTGATGGGGGTGGGTGGAACTTTCAATGAATACTTGGGGGACTTTATGCAATCCCCTGTTTGGATGGAACGAATAGGACTAAAGTGGCTGTGGCGAGTGATGGTGGAGCCAAAACGAGCCGGGCGGATCTTTCGAGCGGTGGTGGTGTTTCCCTGGCTGGTTTTCGTCAGGAGTTTGAGGAAGTAAAAAAACCACTCTGAGCAATTGTTCAGAGTGGATGATGTTTATCGGTCGCGCTCGATTATTTTTTGTTCGCCGCGACGAAGGCGAACTAGACCAATGATGATGAGGATAATCAATCCCAGAGAGATGCCGAGAATGATGACGTTGCCAAAGATACCTCCGTAAATGAGTCCGGCGGTAGGCAAAACAAACCAGCCTCCTCCGGTAGCGGGAATAGTGGGACCGTACATATTGTGCCTCCTCAGTTTAAATAAATTTTAAGTTTCGCGCCATTCTTCCGGTCCGTTGACAAAAGATAGCCAGTAGGACCAGATGCGTTCGACACTATGTAGAAGAATGTACATTTCCTCCGGAATTATGAGAGCCCGAGTAGTGACATCGGCAGGGGTGAGATTGTCAACGTATTTGAGCCTATACATCCGATCCACCCAATATAGTACCACAACTACCCAGAGTAAGGGGTTCCAGACAAAAGGGGTTCCGGTTATGACTAAATAGGTGGCGATGGCCGCAAAGGTGATCTGTTGCGTAAATAAAAAGGAAAAAGAGACATGACTGAGGATATCTTTACGAGTATCCTTGTTCCATCCTTTTTGTCTCAAGGTATCCATATG
>Ga0209210_1001902_pt1 | contig 16381 bp, 15 predicted proteins | sample RifGroA1_FD_183991 | JGI IMG/M metagenome (GOLD analysis project Ga0209210, IMG submission 183991) | Contaminated groundwater microbial communities from Rifle, Colorado, USA - Rifle Groundwater A1 (SPAdes) (version 2) | ecosystem: Environmental > Aquatic > Deep subsurface > Groundwater >...
TATCGAAGCGGCGACTGACAATTCAAACAGAACAACATCCGAGATTAAAAATGTTTTAAATAAATTCGGATCAAAGCTCGCCAGCTCCGGCGCGGTAGCATATCAATTTACAAAAATGGGGAAGCTTCTTGTGGATACTTCGGGTAAAAATAAAGAGGAATTGGAGCTTTCGATCATTGATGCTGGTGCTGAGGACTTTGATGAACACGGTGACGATATTGCCGTGTACACCAAACCCAACGAGCTGGAAATAGTAAAACGGTCTTTGGAAGGACAGGAGCTAGTAATTAAAGAAGCGGGACTTTCCTGGGAGCCGAAAGACACTATCCCTATTAGCGAAAAAGACGCAGCTGAAAAAATCTTAAAACTTCTTAATGCGATAGAAGAGTTAGAAGATGTAGTTGCAATTCATGCAAATTTTGATATACCGTCCACGCTAATAACGAATCTAAACGAATAACAAATAAGGCCTATTAGTTATAAGATAAAATTAGTTATTAGTGAGGGGTTTATGGCGGAACTTATTTATCCACAATTAAGTTATAAACTAGTTGGTATTTTATTTAAGGTTGATAATCAAATTGGTTATGGTCATCGTGAAAGTCTATATCAATCAGCAATTAGTAAATTATTAATTGATAGCAAAATCGGTTACCAAGAACAATTAAAGTGTGAAATAAAAATAGATAATCAATCAATTAAAAAATACTTTGTTGATTTTTTGATCGATAATAAGGTTATACTAGAGATAAAAGCAGGTGATAGATTCAATAAGGCAAATATCGCTCAAATCTATGATTATTTGAAGGCAAATAGTTTAAAGCTCGGAATTATCGCGAATTTTACCAAACAAGGTGTTAAATTTAAGAGAGTTATTTATAAGCCACGCCAATAACGAATTAAACTTATAACGAATAAGAACAATTATTAGTTATTAGTTAAGATTAGTTATTAGCGAGGGAAAATGAAAATATTAGGAATTGATCCCGGCTCTGCCAGATGCGGTTACGGAGTAATAGAGGTAAGCGAAAAAGATGGCAGTATCTCTTGGATTGCTCATGGTTGTATTGTAACTGACAAACTCATGCGTGATTGTGAACGCTTGAATAGAGTTTTTAATGATATAATGAGTTTAATAGACAAATTCGAGCCTGATCAGGTATCCATCGAATTATTGTTTATGTTTAATAATCAAAAAACAGTTATGAGGATTGCTGAGGCTCGTGGAGTGATTTTACTTGCTTGTGCTAAAAAAGGCATGGCACTGCAGACTTTTGAGTACACGCCAATGCAGGTGAAACTGGCTGTAACAGGTTATGGCCGGTCTGATAAAAAACAGGTAATTGAAGAGGTGGAAAAAGCCCTTAAGCCAGCCCGCAATGTCAGTAAGGGGAAAAAAGATGGTTTTGATGACGCCGCCGATGCTTTAGCGGTTGCTATGGCTCATTATCACAAATATGTAGAAGAAGGAATAAAATAATTTATCTACGAAATACGAAATAAATACTAAAATACTAAAACATGGCTTTCGTATTTTCGTATCATTTAGTATTTAGTAGAGGAGGATAAATGGCTAAATTAAGGCAAAATATTGTCACCGGTGAGTGGGTAGTAATTGCTCCGGAGCGAGCAAAAAGGCCTGAAGATTTTGTTATGGCAGCTGCCCCAAAAAGAAATCTCGATGTAAAAACATGTCCTTTTTGTTTGGAAAATCCAAATAGTGCTTATTCGACTTCAATTAAATCAGCTGAAACGGATAATATCTATGTGATTCCCAATAAATATCCGGCTTTCAATACCGCAGATGATGTAATTTCTGAAAGCGATCTTTATTTTTCAACCAAAGCTTTAGGCGGTCATGATGTGATCATTATTAAGGACCACCAAAAAGAGATCTATGAAGGCGGATGGCAATTGATGGCTGAACTCTTTGGCGTCTATCAATGTCGCTATAAAATTTATCAAAGCGATCCGACAATTGAATATGCTATGCCGATTCATAATTTAGGTCCGGAAGCCGCGGCTTCAATCGAGCATCCCCATTCGCAGTTTTTTGCTTCATCGATTATTCCGAATTTAATCCAAAGTGAACTTATTGGTTCAAAAAAATATTTTCAAGAAAATAAAAAATGCGTTTTTTGCGCAATGATTGAAGAAGAAAAAAGATATGGAGTAAGAGTAGTTGCTGAGAATGAAGATTTTATCGCTTTTACCTTTTTTGCTTCTCGATTTCCTTTTGAGATGTGGGTTCTGCCGAAAAATCATACCGGCCATTTTGAAGAGATTTCTAAGGGAGAGCTTGAAAATATGGGTAGAATAGTATACGATGTTCTGTCAAGGCTAAATAGCACCTTAAAGTTCCCTCCGTTCAACTGGTGGATTCATAGCGGGCCGACCAAAAAAGATCATATTGATGAATACTATCATTGGCACATGGAAATTGCCCCGCGGGTTTCCAAATTCGGCGGCTACGAAATGGGTTCGGGAATTGTTATTGATGTCGTCTCACCGGAACTGGCGGCGGAGTTTTTAAGGAAGACTTAAAATAGGAACAGGGAAAGGAAATGAATGAAAATATTACAATTACTGATGTTTCCTTTGTGGGGTTCTGGCAGCGGAACTTATACAAGGAAATTGTCGGAAAAATTAGTTGATTTAGGTGAGGTGGTAGCCATTGTTTGTCCTGAAGAAAGGAAATTAAAGGGAGTTAAGATTTTTAATGTTTCTCTTCCTCTTAAGGTAGCGTTTACCGGGCATCCAGAGTGGTCGAAATGCAAAAAATATTCCGAGCTTACAAGCTCTGAAATTACTAAGACAGTGGAAGCTTTTTGGCAAGTTGTCAAAAAAGCCATTGAAGAGTTTAAGCCTGATATAATCCATGTTCAACATGCTTCAATATTATTGTGGCTGGCAAATTATATTAAAGCTATTTATGGTATCCCTTATCTTGTAACTTCTCATGGGACAGATCTTCTGAACATTAGTTTAGACAAAAGATATTTTGCCTTAACCGCTGATGCTTTATGTCGCGCCCATGTAATAGTATGTGTTTCCGGCGATACTCGCAAATGGCTTTTAAAGATTTTTTCAAAAAAATACCTTAAAAAAACTCGTGTTATACCCGGAGGGGTGGATCTAAAGGGTTGGGTGAGAACAGAAAAAATTAAAATAATCAATAAGAAATATCATTTATCAGGAAAAAAAGTTGTCATTTTTTCAGGTAAACTGACAAAACCCAAAGGGGTGGAATATTTAATAAAAGCTGCTCCTAAAATTAAAGCGGAAATTTTTATTTTAGGCGGAGGAGATGAGAAGAATCAGTTAATGAAGTTCGCCAAGGGGTTAAAAATTAAGAATGTTCATTTTCTTGGCTATTTTGGTAAAGAATATATAAATGAGCTAAATGAGTTCTATGCTCGAGCGGATGTAGTTGTTGTACCTTCAATTTGGGATGAGCCATTGGGTTTAGTTGTGTTAGAAGCGATGGCCTCTTCGACACCAGTAGTTGCATCTAATAAAGGTGGTATCCCCTTAGCCGTCAAAAATAATGTCAATGGTTTTTTAGTCAGAGCACGTAGCGCCAAGGCAATCGCTAAAGCAGTTAATTTAATATTAAAAAATGAAAAATTGCAGCAAAAGATGGGACAGGAAGCGCGACGAATGGTGGAAGAAAAATTTGATTGGGAGATAATTGCGCAAAGATTTATTAGTTATTATGAAACGGCATATAAAAATGCTCAAAAAAATCAGCGTCTTAGTAGAAATTTGCCTTATATTGATATAAATCGAGAAAAAATCGAAGTCAAGACGAAAAAACTGGATTATCACTAAAGATTAATTGGCTAACTTTCAAGGAGCAAATGTGATTAAAATTGCTATTATCGCTCCGCCTGTCACAACTGTCCCTCCAACTGGGCAAGGCGGGTTAGAAACTATTCTTACTTATAAAATCGAAGCGCTTGTTAAAATGGGGTACGAAGTTCATCTCTATGGGGCGGGGCAAACTACTTTGAAGCAAGTACATTTCCATCAAATTTTTAAAGAATCTTTATTAGAACAGAAAAATGATCCCGTTTTAACCGAGGCCTCAAGGAAAGTTAGACTTGAAACATTATATATTATAAGGGTAATTTTGGATTTATTAGAAAGTCAGAAAAATTTTGATGTTATTTATAATCATACTCGGGCGACAGAATTGGCCTTTGCGCCGCTCCTAGATAAATTCCAAATACCAATTTTTAATATCTTTCATCTGCCGATTTTGTTTGAACATGCGGAAATTCTTAGTAAAGTTCCTAAATTGTTAGCAATATCAATTTCCGATGATCAAAAATCTGATTACGCTTTTTTGAAAAATTTTGTTGCCACCATTCATAACGGCGTTGATCCAGAAAAATATCCATTTTCTGAAAAAACAGAAGATTTTTTGTTATGGGTAGGGACGATTGGCTATCACAAAAATCCCGTGGTTGCTTTAAGGGTTGCCGAAGCACTTGGCAAAAAAATTGTTTTGATAGGAAAGATTCGTGACAATGATTATTTCGAAGAGCATATTAAACCAAGAATAGATAATAAGAATATTATTTATCTTGGTGAACTCAATTATGAAAAGAAACTTCCTTATTTTCAGAAAGCTAAAGCTGCCTTATTTCCCACTAAAATCAGAGAAGCTTGTCCGGTAACACCTCTTGAACTGACAATGTGCGGAACGCCAGTTGTCGCTTATCCAACAGGCGGAACAAAGGAGTTAATAAAAAATGGGATTAATGGTTTTTTGGTAAATAATGTTGAAGAAATGATAGGAAAAGTTCAAGAGGCTGCTTCGCTTGATAGAAAGCAATGTCATTTGTTTGCAAAAGAAAATTTTTCATCAGAAAAAATGGCTAAAAATTATATTGAAATTTACAATAAATTCAAAAATTATAGGTCGTTTTCATGAAAATAGCTATATTATCACCCTTAACTCGTTCTCCACATCCAGATACGCGAGGAGGCAGATCGCGCGTAGTTTACGATTTAGTCAATCGTCTAGTTCAGTTTGGTCATCAAGTATCGACATATGCCACAGGAGATGCCGAGGTGCCTGGGAAATTGATTTCAGTTATACCAAGATCTGTTTACAATTCACCGCCTCACGAAAATGTTTTTTATCAGAATGCTATCGCGGTTTCTGAACTTGTAGAGGCAATAAGACGAGATGGCAATCAGTATGATATTATTCATAATCATGTTTTTCCTGAATTTTTACCTTTGCTCATAAGTCATGAAATAAAAACTCCGATAGTAACAACCATTCATCTCTACTTATGGCTGGAATTAATCAACATCTTAAAAAAGTTTAACAATACTTATTTCGTGGCAATTTCCGATGCCCAAAGAAATTCTGCCAAAGATATCAATTTCGTTGATCGTATTTACAATGGTGTTGAAGTAGAAAAATTCGAATTCAACGGTGATCCAAAAGATTATTTCTTATTTTTTGGCCGGATGAAAAAAATTGACAGTGGGGATGATAGAAGAATTGATCAAAAAGGCCTGCTTGATGCTATTAAAGTTTGTCAAAAAGTAAAAGCTAACTTATATATTGCTGGGAATATTGAAAGCCAAGAATTTTTTGAAAAAAATATCAGACCCCACTTATCGGATAAAATTAAATTTATTGGACCAATTGATTCAACGGGACCAATTAGTTTTCGGGAGAAAGTCGAGCTTTACAAAAATGCCAAAGGATACTTTTCCTTAAATCACACTGACGAAGGATGCCCGCTCACCCCGCTTGAGGCAATGGCATGTGGGACACCGGTAATTGCCAATCGTCGTAGTTCTTTGCTAGAGATTGTCAAAGATGGTGAAACAGGTTTTATTGTTGAGGAAAATGATTTAGGTGCTGCTATTGAAGCTGTCAAAAACATTGACACTATAAATCGCCAGGATTGTCGAAAATGGGTGGAGAAGAACTTTACGGCAGAACAAATGGCTAAGAATTATGAAAAAGTTTACGAGAAAATTATAAATAAAAAATAGTAAGCAAAATGTCAAAAATACTATCCGAATTATCTATCAAAGAAATAATTGAAAGAAGGATAATATGAATCCAAAAGTAAGTTTTATTACCGGGGTAAAAAATCGTTCAAAAGAATTAAGGGAAATGATACAGTCATTAATAAACCAAGACATTACGGATTGGGAAGCAATTATCGTTGATGATCATAGCGATGAACCAATTAAAGAAGTAGTGGAGAGTTTTAAAGATTCGCGTTTACATTATTTTCGATTGCCGGAAAATATGACTGGTATATCCAATGCTAGAAATTTTGCCATAACCAAAGCGCAATCAGAAATTCTCTTAACGGCTGATGGCGACGACATCAATGAACCAAATCGTGCACATATAACATATGATCTTATGACAAAGAATAATTATGATGTTTTTTATAGTAATATGTATGATTACTTTCCCGAAGAGAATAAAAAAATTAGAAGAAAGTTTCAACCCTTTAATGCCGAACTTTTCAAGATGTTTAACTTTATAACCAATCCTGGTACCGCTTTTCGGAAAAGTAATTTTTTGGATGTTGGAGGTTTTGATCCAAATTTTATTGTTTCAGAAGATTATGATCTGTATTTAAGAATGTTAAATGCTGACGCTAAATTTGGCTACACTGAACAGATCTTAGTAAATTATCGTTATTCACCAAGTGGTTTAAGCCGCGCAAGTTTATCGCGTATACATGATTATGTTATGAAGGCTCGTATCAAAAATTATATTCCTCCATTTAATATTGAAGATGTCAGAAAATATGCCCTGCCGGAGATCGCCGAAGGTGTGCTTTCAGAAAAGGGACATCAAGTATGGCAGGATGATAGGTTTATAAAACAGGAAAGTCAAGAATGAGAAAAAGAAGAAACTTATTAGTTACCGGTGGGGCTGGCTATATTGGTAGCCATATTGTTAAAAATCTTTTAAAGGAGGATTTTTCGGTTACTGTTTTTGACAACCTATCGACTGGTCGCATCGATCCAATTGAAATTTTACAAAAAAATTACGATGAAATTGAATTTATCAAAGGAGATTTGAGCGATAAAGATCTTCTAATTGATATTTTTAAAGAAAGAAGTATCGATGCTGTTATTCATCTGGCGGCAAAAATCGATGTTGCTGAATCAGTTAAAAATCCCACTTTATATCATGAAGAAAATTTTCTTGGCAGCATTAATTTGCTTGAGGCAATGACGCAGGCGGGGGTTGATAAAATAATTTTTTCTTCAACGGCAGCGGTTTATGGAAATTCTCAATATACGCCAATTGACGAAAATCATCCGACTAATCCGACAAATCCGTATGGCCAAACGAAACTTGACTTCGAAAAATATTTAGAGCAAACACAAAACTTAAAATATATAATTTTTCGTTATTTCAATGTTGGCGGTTGTGATCCGGCAGGCTTAATTGGTAAATCTCATCTTAACAGTCAAGATTTAATCGAAAATATAATGAAAGTGGCGCTTGGCCAAAAAAGAATTTTTCAAATTTTTGGCGGGGATTTCGACACTCCGGACGGCACGGCAATTAGAGATTTTGTTCATGTTGAAGATGTCGCTTCCGCTCATATATTAGCTTTAGAAAATATTAATAAAATATCAAACCAAATTTTTAATTTAGGTTGCGAGCAGGGCTATTCGGTCAAAGAAATCATTGATAAAGCAAGCATAATAACAGGTAAAGACCTGCCAACCGAAACAGTCGAAAGAAGGCCTGGCGACATTGCTGTTTCAGTGGCGAGCGCAAAAAAAGCCAAGGAAACATTGGGCTGGAATCCCCAATACAATGATCTAGACGCGATTATTCGTTCAGACTGGAATTGGCGAAAAACCCATTCTTTGGGTTATACTAAATAGCAGAGAACAATAAAGGAGGCAAATGAGAATTGCAATAATTGGAAAACTTTTCGCACCGATTAATATTACCTCAAATATGGGCATGGAAACTTTTACTTATAATCTGGCAGATTTATTGGTAAAAAGAGGACATGAGGTAACATTATTCGCTTCAGGAGATTCTCGAGTCGATGGAGCCAAAGTCATGCCATTGATTAAAAAAAGTTATTTTGGACTAAATAAAAAACTTTCAAAAGATAAAAAAAGCATGGGAGTTGGTTACGGATATGGGGGAGCAGAAAAAAGAGGTTATTTAAAATCGCTTTTTTATTTAAGAACTCATAAATACGACTTCGATATTATCCACGATAATACAGATGAAATTATTGGTTTAAGTTCATTATTAGTAGATCTTCCTTTTGTTTCTACAATTCATTTGCCATTCGAATATTTAAAAGATCTAGAAAAAACTGTGTACAAAGAAAAATTAGCAAATTATTATGTCGCAATTTCAAAAAAGCAAAAAAAGATGGTAAAAAATACTCCTGTTTTTGACGTTGTTTATAATGGCATCAATTCTAGAAAGTTTGGTTTTTCAGAAAAATCACGAGGATATCTTGCTTGGATTGGTCGTCTTGATCCGAATAAGGGACTGGGTGCGGCAATCGAGATTGCGAATAAAACAAAAACTAAGCTAAGAATTGCTGGACCCATCCAAGGTCAAAAGTATTTTGACGAACAGATAAAACCCAAACTTAATAAGAATATTAAATATTACGGTCCTTTGACTGGGCGTAAGTTAGTTCGATTTTACAAAGGTGCCAAAGCATTACTCTTTCCAATTAGATGGGAAGAACCGTTTGGACTCGTTATGGCAGAAGCAATGTCATGCGGCACTCCCATTATAGCTTTCAGAAGGGGATCGGTTCCTGAACTGGTTGAACAGCATAAAACGGGTCTTATTTGTCCAAAAGACAATATTGAGTCGATGATTAAAGCCGTAAAAAAAATTTATTCCATGTCGGATAGCAGTTACAAGAAAATGCGTAAAAATTGTCGAAAAAGAGTAGAAGAAAATTTCACTTTAGAAAAAATGGTTGAAAATTATGAAAAAGTTTATCAGAGAGTAATAGATGATTGGAAAAAGAAAAATATTGTCGAAAAGAAACTGAGGGTTCTTGAAATAACGGCTGAACTTACACCACTTGCTAAGGCGGGTGGGCTTGGTGATATTGCGGGTTCATTACCAAAAGCTTTGGCCAAAGAATTTGGTACAGAAATTAGAATTATTATGCCAAAATATAGTTTTATCGATGCTGAAAAATTTCCAATGAAAATTGTCTACAAGGATTTGCAAGTGCGGATGCCAGATGGGGGAAAGAAGAAAATAAATGTTTGGGAAACACTGAATCCAGGCACAAAAATACCCATATATTTAGTTGATCTACCGGAAATATTTTCGGGAGAAAAAGTATATCCTGATGTGGTCCCTGGTCGAAACGAGAATTTTTCCCAATTCATTCTCTCAAAAATTGCTCTCGAACTTATTAAAGTTATGAATTGGAAACCCAATGTAATACATTGTCACGATGGTATGATGAGTTTGGTTCCTATATTTATGAAAAGACATTATCTAAACGATTCATTCTACAGTGAAATAGCAAGTGTTCTAACGATCCATAATTTATTTTATCAACCAAAAGTTAAAAATGAAGAATTAGAAGGAATAGGATTGAAGAGAAGCGATTTTTCAGATAAAAGTCTTAATGATAAAGAATCGGTGAATTTACTTGCTCAAGCGATTATAGACGCAGATATGATAAATACCGTTAGCCCAACATATGCCAAAGAAGTATTGACTAAAGAATACGGGGCCGGGTTAGACAAGTTGTTGCGTCAAAATAAGGCAAAATTTAAGGGCATCCTAAACGGTATGGACTATTCGCATTTTGACCCTCGGACTAATGAAGATACCCCGGTAAAATATTGGATAGATTCATTAGATAAAAAGACTGAAAATAAACTTTTTCTACAAAAAAAATTAGGTCTAACTCAATCTGCCGATTTACCGTTAATTTGTGTTGTGTCAAGACTGTTTCCACAAAAGGGAGTGGATCTAATTGAATTTGTTCTTAAAGACCTTGTTGATATGGGCGCTCAGTTTGTTGTTTTGGGGACGGGACATGAAAACATCGAAAAAGTTTTTATTAAAGCAGAAAAGGAATATCCTGAATCCATTGAAGCAGAAATGAAGTTTGACGCTCATTTCGCTCAAACTATTTATGCGGGAGCCGACATGATATTATTGCCCTCAAAGTTTGAGCCGTGTGGGCTTTCACAGATCATTTCGATGCGTTTTGGCACAATTCCGATTGTTCGAAAAACTGGAGGACTTGCTGATACCGTAAGAGATGGATATACTGGTTTTGTTTTTAAGCATTATGACAAAAATGCTTTTTTATGGGCGATTCACCGAGCAGTAGATGTTTACTATAACCAAAAATCAAATTGGCGGAAGATGCAGATTCGTTGTATGGAAGAGGATTTTTCGTGGAAAACATCGGCCAAAAAATATATTCAACTTTATAATAGAGCGATAATTAATCATAAAAAATGAATCAAAATCTTGAAGAATTATTAAATAAAAAAGTAGTAAAAAGAATATTTAATGAAAAAAAAGAAGAACTCGGCCTATCTTCGAATTTTGATGTCATGGAAATTAAAAGATATCCCGCATTAGCTCCGGAAACATATACTATTTTGTACGCTATTTTAGACAACGGGCAAAAAAGACTGTTTAGGGGGAATGCCTCATCTGAAAATGACCGAAGTAATTCCATTAAAATATTAAAATTTTTAGAAAAAGATTTTAGTCAAGGTCAATTTTTAATTCCAAAGAACCATGCCTATAATAGTGACTATAATTTATTATTATATGAGAATGTCGATGGGGAAATCTTAACTAATGAATTAAATTTGGAGCTTGCCGATTTAGAAGAAAAGGTAGAATTAGCTGCTTTTTGGTTAGCAAAATTACACTCTTGCGGGGATAACCTAGATCTTCCGCAATATCGTTTTACATTTGTTGAGGATTATTTAATAAAAACCTATCCAGAACTTACCAAAAATTTAAACAATAGGGTTCAGGAATTAAACAGTCAACTAAGCACAAGAAAAAAAGTTTTGGTGCATGGCGATTATCAGACCAATAATATTATTATAAATGATAATAATATCTGGGTTTTTGACTTCAATGATTCTGCTATTGATAATCCTATGTTGGATATAGCAAGTTTTCTATGTCAGCTTAGAACTATGCTTTTGAGATTCGCAGATATTGATGATTTTCCAACTCTGGAAAGAAAATTTTTAAGTTCTTATAAAATTTCAGATGAAGAAAGGAATGATTTAAAAATTTATCAAAAATTATATTTTATCAAAATACTATCCTCGCTTTCGGCTACATTAAGTGATTCAGATCCTAAAAAAAAATTAATATTAGCTAATATCTATAAGTTTTATGAAACTTGAAACATCGATTTTAAGTCTTACTGGTGTTGGTCCAAAAATGGCCGAAAAATTAAAGAGGTTGGGGATTGAGAATATCCGTGACCTTCTTTTTTATTTTCCTCGAAGCTGGGATGATTTTTCCAAGCCACGGAAAATAGCGTCGCTTCGAATTAACGAAGACGTCATTATTAAGGCAAAAATTTTTCAGATTAAACAAAACCGAACGCGCCGGCGATGGATGAGCATAATAGAAGCATTGTTGGTTGATGACTCCGGCGAGATAAAAGCGATTTGGTTTAATCAGCCGTTTTTAATGAATGTTTTGAAACCGGGCGAAGAATGGCTTTTTGCCGGAAAGGTAAACTGGGACTACCAAAAAAAACAAAAAACTTTAACAGTTACACAATATGAAAATCCGTCAGCTGACGGACCGGTTATTTTATCAGTTTATCCAGAAATCGAAGGGCTAACCAGTAAATTTCTGCGTCGTCTAATAAAACCTCTTCTAACCGCAAAATCCGACACCCCAGGGGTGTCGGAAAAATGGTTTGGGGATTATTTGCCTGATTGGATCATAAATTTAGAAAATCTTATCGATCTAAATACGGCAATTAAAAATATCCATTTTCCAATAAAAACGATTGATATTGAAGTAGCCAAAAAGCGTTTAGCATTTGATGAACTATTTTTAATCGGACTTAAAATGCTGGTTATTAAAAAAGAGCTTCAGAAATCATTAGCGCCGAAAATGGAGATTTTCAAAAAGGACCTTAAGAAATTCACATCATCGCTGCCATTTAAATTAACCAATGCTCAACGCAAAACCGCGTGGGAAATTATCCAAGATTTAAATAAAAAAATTCCGATGAACCGGCTTTTGGAAGGGGATGTTGGTTCGGGTAAAACGGTCGTGGCGGCAATGGCGGTACTTTCCGCGGCCAAAAATAATTTTCAAAGCGTATGGCTGGCGCCGACGGAAATTTTAGCTAATCAACATTACATAAATATTTCAAAATTATTGAAGTCGTTTAAAATTAAAGTTGGACTACTAACTTCAGCTAACAAAAAAGCTGATTTAAAAAATGACGATTTAATAATTGGAACACACGCGATCTTACAAAAAGATGTCCACATTTCCAATTTGGGATTAATTATTATCGACGAACAGCATCGTTTTGGCGTTAAACAAAGGGCCCATTTGAGACAGTCTACCGACCACCGTCTACCGTCTACCGATGAAAATAGTTGCGGTTGTCGGTCGTCTGTAGTCGGTAAGCAGATCATTCCCCATCTCTTATCAATGACGGCGACGCCGATTCCTAGAACATTAGCGTTATCAGTTTATGGTGACTTAGATTTATCAATTATCAATGAGATGCCTGTCGGTAGACAAAAAGTGTTAACCAAAGTTATTAATGCCCATAACCGCGATCGCGCTTATAGGCATATTCGTGAGCAAATAAGAAAAGGCCGGCAAGGTTTTGTTATTTGTCCATTGATAAAGCCAAAAGATGTCATTAAAATAAATCTTTTCGACGCTGATAGAAAGTCAGCTGTTAAAGAATATGAAAAACTTTCAAAAGAAATATTCCCTGATTTAAGGATTGGTCTAATGCATGGCAAAATGAAATCTAAAGAAAAAGACGAAACAATGAAAAAATTTACCACTGGCAAAATTGATATTTTAGTATCAACAGCCGTGGTGGAAGTAGGTATTGATATTGCCAACGCAACGGTAATGATGATTGAATCGGCGGAAAGGTTTGGTTTGGCCCAGCTTCATCAATTCCGCGGTCGGGTGGGAAGAGGCGAACACCAATCGTATTGTTTTTTGTTTGCCGAGGCTTGGTCAGAAAATACAAAACAAAGGCTAAATGCGATGGTCACTTGTCACAACGGTTTTGAATTAGCCGAAAAAGATTTGGAAATTCGCGGACCCGGCGAGCTCTCCGGACTGCGTCAATCAGGTTTACCCGACTTGAAAATGGCCTCACTTTCAGATACAATATTAATTAAGAAGGCGCGAAGTGCTGCCGAAGGAATTATCAAAGATGGCATCGAAAAATATCCGAAGCTTCAAGAAAAGTTAGCCGAGTTAGTGGGGGAAAGACATCTGGAATAAATCCAAATGACAAAATCAAAATATCAAATGAAACCCAAATGCTAAAATGTTTAAAAAATTTGGATTTTGAGCTTGATTTGACATTTGAGCTTTGGATTTAGGATTTAAGATGTTAGATGATTTTTTGTTTCGTTATCGCTTTCTGATCGGGGGAATTCTAATCGCTGTTATTTTAGTGGGAAGCGGAGTCTTAATTTGGGATAAAGTAAAACAAAATAAAACTGCCGCTGAAAATAGCCAAATTGTCGAGATTCAAAAGCAAAATGATTTATTGCGGGCACAGCTTTCACAAAATTCGGAACCGCAAGTTGCAGGAGTAGTAACAGAGAATGAATCGGATAAAATAAATATCAATATTGCCGATGCAAGCGAATTGGATAAACTTCCCGGTATCGGTCCTGCCAAGGCCGCCGACATCATTTCGTATCGCGATTCAAACGATGGCTTTCAAAGCATCGAAGATTTAACCAATGTCAAAGGCATCGGCGATAAAACTTTTGAAAATCTAAAAGATTTAATAACAGTCGGGGAGTAATGGACATAAAATGGAGTGCTGACTTTGCTTATGCGATCGGGTTATTTACTGCTGATGGATCAATGTCTAAGGATGGTCGGCATTTTGATTTTACTTCGAAAGATAGAGAACAAGTTGAAACTTTTGCAAAATGTTTAAATCTAAAAAGTAAGATATCGGGCAAAAGTAGAGGATATTCTAAAGAAAAGAAATATTTTCACATTCAGTTTGGTGATATAAAGTTTTACAAATACTTACTGACAATTGGGTTGCAACCGAGAAAAAGTCTAACAATTAAAAAAGTTGATATCCCAGACAAATTTTTTCCGGATTTTATTAGAGGATATTTGGACGGTGACGGTTCTGTTAATACATATAGTCATCCAGAGTCAAACTTAGTCCAGCTTAAAATTAGATTTTATTCTGGAAGCAAAGATTTTTTAGCTTGGTTGAAGGGAAAATTAACAGATCAAGTTGATTTAAGAGGCGGGACGCTTAAAGAGATGAAGCGATCGTGGTGGCTTGTTTATAGTAAAAGAGATAGTTTAAAATTGATTAAATACATCTATTATTCAAAAAAGTTACCGCAGTTAAAAAGAAAATCAGACATAGCAGCAGAATTTCTTCGGTTGAATAAAGATTTTTTGCCTGAAAGATGGCAGAATAGATTTACGGCTAAAGTCTAAAGAAATGCCTGGGTGGCGGAATGGTTTACGCGCCAGTTTTAGGAACTGGTGTCCGAAAGGACATGGAGGTTCGAGTCCTCTCCCAGGCACCATAAATTATGAAACAAATTCTTATATTTTTAGCAATTTTATTCCTTGGCTTCGCGGTTGGCAGAGTTGGCCATATTTTAGGCGGCCAATTAAAATCTCCCCATCACTGGATATATGGCTTGATTTTAATAATTGTTGGCATAATTTTTAGAAAAAATACTTGGGGAATTTGGGCCTTGTCATTTGGAATAGGTCTTTTTATCAGCGACCTTAAAGATTTTATGACTTTAAAATTTTACGGTGTTGATGACGTTAAAATAAAAAAGTTCTGGGAGATCGATTAATGAATAACAATTACGATAAAATTGAAGAAGATTTAAAGAAAAAATTGGCCGAGGAAAAGAAAAAAGAACCAAAAGTTTCGGGCAAGTCAGTTTTTAAATTACAGGAAATAATTAAAGAAAAAGCTAAAACGGACTCTAAGCCAATAAAAAAAGAGAACAGATCTTAAACTCTTCTTTTATCGTGGATTAGTTTTAATAGTGGCGCACTAAAAGGTTCTGGAAGTTTACTGAACCAGTGTTCAACAATATCTTTTTTCCCCATTACAATCAACCCTAAAATAATAAAAATAATCCCGGGAATTATCGGCAAAAAAAGACCTGCGATTCCCAATAAAATTAAAAATAGTCCTCCGAATATCAAAAAATAATGAAAGATGATTTTCATACTCTAATTATAGTGTCTTTTCGTGGTAAAATAAACCTAAGGAGAAATTTTGGCAGATTCTTGGCACTCACAATCAATTGAAGGAATTTTTCATAAATTAGGCACTTCTGGTGAGGGTTTGACGAGCTGGGAGGCCCAAAGAAGATTGAAAGATTTTGGTCCCAATGAAATCTCGCCGGCCAAAAGAAAAAATATTTTGGGATTGTTTTTAAAACAATTTAAAAGTCCTCTTATTTATATTCTTTTAGTTGCGGCTTTGATCACTTTTCTTCTCAAACATACGGTTGATACTTGGGTAATTTTAGGGGTGGTTTTTTTCAATGCTTTTTTTGGTCTTCTTCACGAAGTAAAAGCGGAAAAAGCCATGGAAGCCCTTTCCAAAATTATGGCTTTAAAAACCAAAGTCCGAAGAGGGGGTGTTTTAATGGATCTTCCAGCCGTAGATTTAGTGCCCGGCGATATCGTTGAGATTTCAGGAGGGATGAAGGTGCCGGCTGATTTAAGGATGATCCAACAAGAAGATTTGAGGGTCGACGAGGCGGTTTTGACTGGAGAATCGGTTTTACAAGAAAAATCAGAGAATGTTTTAATTAAAGATATCCCCCTCGGTGATCGAGTAAACATGTTATTTGGCGGGACAATGGTTATTTCCGGAAGAGGTTTGGCCGTCGCTATTGCTACCGGCAAAAATACCGAGTTTGGCAAGATTGCCGAAGAAGTACAAGAGACACCGGAAACTCAAACCCCCCTCCAGCTTAAGCTGACTAAATTTGCCAAGAATCTGCTTTCACTAATTTTAGGGGTGGTTTTTGTTATTTTTTTCATTGGCATTTTAAAGGGTTTGGATTTTTTGCAAATGTTCTTGATTGCTCTTTCAGCGACGATTTCGGCCATACCCGAGGGTTTACCGGC
>Ga0209210_1001903_pt1 | contig 16358 bp, 16 predicted proteins | sample RifGroA1_FD_183991 | JGI IMG/M metagenome (GOLD analysis project Ga0209210, IMG submission 183991) | Contaminated groundwater microbial communities from Rifle, Colorado, USA - Rifle Groundwater A1 (SPAdes) (version 2) | ecosystem: Environmental > Aquatic > Deep subsurface > Groundwater >...
TCGAAACCAGCCAAAATGCAAATATGTTGGCCGTCCAGAAATAGCCAAATGTTACTACCCCGGAATCAAATTTAACCCCTTTGGCCAGAGCGAAATCCCATAACACCCAGATAAAAAAAGTTACCCAAAACCCTGCATAAATGGCGGATTCCAGGCCACTAAACCTCCAATTTCCCAAAACAACCTCGCTTTGAAACATTAAGCTAAAGATATATAAAACGGCCGAGTTAAAAAGCCAGTAGGTAAAATATAAAAGATGGTTATACAAAATTATTCACCTCCCTACACCCTATACGCTAATTTCCAATATATCACAAGTTTTTAAAATATTCTTAACCTCTTGATTTATTAGTTTAATAGGTATTGCTTAGCAGCATCGTAACTATCTTTATAATTTTCGATATATTTGCCAATTAAATTTGGATTTTGCAAAAATGGACTTAAATCTCGTCTCAAATCTGATGGATATTTTGTAACTAATTCATCAACTTTTTGATCCACTAATTTTATCAATTTTTTATTCGTTAGTTTTAATCCTAAAATATTATTTAATCTCACCATATTCGGTTCTATTTTTTTATTCAAAAACCAAAGTAAATCAAAATAATCTCTACCTTTAATAGTTTTCAAAATGGCCGATATTTTTCCTGAAAACAGGTTTGGTAGGTCGTAATGAACCAATGCATAACTCATACCATACCCGGATCTTACCGTTACTATGGCGTTATACCCCCTCGCCACGTCACGATTGAAATCGATTTTTACATAAAGTAAATCGCTATCGCTCATGTTCGCTAACCCCGCCACCCTAAGACAGGGAAACTTGAGAAGTATTTGTCTATCAATCTGTTTAACAGAAACAGCTACATCTTTCCATAAATGTGTTACATTAAAATAATTAGAAAGTTCGGCCGCAAATTCTTTAATTGATATTTTTTTTAAGACATCAAAATCCAAATCCTCTGAAAGTCTGGGTAGATCATATACATGTCTAAGACAAGTACCTCCTGTGAATATTAAATAATCTCCAAAACCACTACTTCCATAAATGTAGTTCAGTACAAAAACTTGTAGATATTCTCTAAGGTGATTTTTAATATAACCATCAGCCACCCCAAGTCTTTTTGATTCGCCTGCTATCCGTATGAGTTCGTCTAATATCATATTCATATTATTTTTGCTATTTGCTTCATTTTTTTTGACCCTTCAATCTCACAATATTTGATGAATTCAGTTTTATCTTCCTTTGTAACAACATCAATATTGATTCGTAAATCATCCCACAAGTCTGTCGTTATTGCTTTTAATTTCCCAATTTTATAATAGAGATAGTCAAATAGCGCCTTTGCCAAAGTTGCTTCTTTAATATCATATTCTCCGGCTTGCAAGGTTTTATAACCAGTAAATTGATCTTCGTTAATATTATAATAACTAAATTGGCCAAATTTATTTAAATAGGATCCTGTTTTCTTTATGGTAACTGAGGTAATTGAATATACCGCCTCCGAGAGCAAGTTGTATTTTTGCAAAACATATTCCATTGATATATATGAAGGCTCTTTGAGTTTGTTCGCTATCCACTCAACATAATTTTGCTTATTGGGAATCATTAAATAATAATCCTTGATCACATATGAACCTCTTTTAAGTTGAATTAACTCGCCCTTTTTTAGCCACCTTTTGATATTGGCATTAAGTGCTTCGTCTTCTATATTCAACACCCTTTGCAATGTTCTCCGATTGAAAAGCGGTGCATTCTTCAGGGCTGTCAATTTGATTAGTTGGTTCATTTTGTTTCCCTTTTGGTATATAAAACATACCATTTCGGGAACAACCTGTCAAGGAGTAGAGCTAGAAAGGGTTAAAATATATCACAAACTTTGCTATTATTAAATCACTATGGCAACCATAAGAGATACTAACGTCACCCAGCTTACGGTCGAGGCAGCGACCATTACGGTCGTTCTTCCCACACATGCTACAAACGATCTGCTATTGGTTTTTGGCGCTAAAGATGCCGCAGCCTCCGGCGCCTGGACAGAAACAACGGCCGGCGGCTGGACAATAGGCGGCTATAATAGTACTTCTGGTTCATCTGGATTCTGGGCTTATAAAAAAGCAGCCAGTTCGAGTGAAACAAACCCGGTATTTTCTCAAGGAGACGTTGATTCTATTATAGCCGTAGCGATATCTATTCAGGGACAAGATTTGTCTACCCCAATAAATAACAGTACGGGTAACGGCGTAAATACATCTACCGGGCAACCCGCCATCGCCGGAGTGGAAACGACAGTTAACAACTGTCTCGTGTTCTACGCAACAACCGAACTTACAGGAGTGGGTCCAACGCCCTATCCTGGTTTACAACGGGTGGTTTCTGACGATACTGGGACGTGCGGTCTCGGCGTTGGTTGGATGTTTAAGGCAACGGCAGGAGCGACCGGTACGTTCAGTATATATGGCGCTGTTGCAGCTATGACCGCAACATCGTTCGTTGTTGCGGTAGCTGACGGCAGTAGCGGCACTATCATCCCGCCCTATCACGACACTGATACGGTGCTGGCAACATTAATAAACCCCTTTACCGGTACAGTTTACCCGCTCGGCGGTACTTGGCAGTCAACAACCATTGATATTACGACCATCGGATCAAAAACCGCATCCTATGATGCCATCTCTAGTATCGCCGATTCCGGGGTAAATCCGTTTCACGCTACCGCCCGTATTACTCCTGTAGCAACCGCTGCCAACCTGGGCGGGACACAGTTTAATTTTGCTGCCGCACAGGATTTGACAGGCGGGTTTATTCTTTCAACAACTCTATTTGCCACACCGCGGGATTACATCGATACCGGATTCGTTTCAACTGGAGGCATCCAGATCGTTTTCGCAGATTCCAGCAACAACTACAAGTCATGGATGGTTGGCGCCCAGCGAGGTAAGACCACGACTCCTGATAATCGTGATTTCTTTGCTATTCAGGTTGACCAAACCACCGATACAGGCTATGCCACTAGCGCAACTCCTCCGACGAAGACTGCCATTACCAAAATGTTGTTTTTGCAAACAAACCCGCTCGGTGTTGCCGCTTTGAGCATAAGCCAGATGGTTAAAATCAACAAGGCGGTTATTGCGGGTGGGAGTTCGACTTATCCACTGTCGTTTGCAGATTTATTGTCTGTCCTTAACGGCTATGTCTTACCCTTTTCAAAAGTTCAGGGCGATGGTGGAGCAATGGTTTATTGCCCGGTTCAGATTGGCGGCAGTAAGGCGGTGGCGGTGAATGCTGAGAACTTTGCCATCCAATTTCCCAAACAGGCGTCGCAATCAGCGGGATATCTGGACTTCCATGTTGATGAGGGTGTGGTCGGTTTGATTTTTGATGGCCGTTCCGGAGATGTAATTAAACTTAGAAACGGCTTGATTCAGTCGGCGTCGAAGTATAAGTTTGAATTTCTCTCGACAGTCAGCACGGCGGCAACCTGGGATTTTACGGGACTGACGGTAATTGGGGCAATCCCGACCTTGCGCAACATCGGCACGACGGGTGGTTTTCAGTCGATGTCCTTTATTGACTGCGATCAAATTGCGCAGAACGGGGCGACGTTGAATAACGTTACCGTAAGCGGGACGTTACACGCAACGGCTGCGTTGCTTTCTAACGATCCTTCAAAAATCTCAAACTCAACTTTTGTTTCTAGCGGAACCAAACACGCGATAGAATTAACAGCAGCTTGTGCGGGACAAAGTTACTCTTTCACTGGAAACATTTTTACAGGTTATGCTACTTCCGACGGTTCAACCGGCAATGAGGTTCTATATAATAATTCCGGTGGCGCCGTAACTATTAATCATTCGGGAACAACCGGCACCATTTCTGTAAGAAACGGAGCCGGCGCAAGCACAACCGTAGCGGTTTCCACCACCTTAACTATTGAAATCCGAGATTCTGACGATGGAACCTTAATCACTAAAGACTGTGAGGTTACTGTGGTCAAGGTATCAGATGAATCAACACTTTTCCAGGAAGACGGTATTACTGACGGCATTACCTCTTACTCATACTCTACCGGTGCAGGAACTGCAGTTTATATCAATGTATTAAACGTTGGTGATTCTTCGAAAAGATATCAAAACAAAGTTGTATTTTTAACTTTATCTGCCAGCAGTGAAACAGCGAAAGTGTTTTTAGACACTGACAGAATTTATTCCAACCCCTAACTACATCAATTCCGACGTTAATGTATCAATTTCGGCGTAAATGTAAATACCCATTGACACAACAATTTCGACAAACCTATACTGATTACGGACCTCACTTAAATGGCAAAAATTGTAGACCCAGACGGCTTAGCCCAAACAACAGACGTTGTTATTAACACAACAACAAAGAAGATCAAGATCGTTACTACCGGCAATGTTAGTAATGCAAGCCCGGCATCTACCTCCGGTGTTACGCTCCAGGCAATCTACTCTTTCCTGAAAGAAGAATGGAAAACAGACTCAGCCTTAAATAAATTTAAGTTCCCCATCAAAATGTTCACCAAAACCGACGGCATTATGATTAACGGCTGGGATTGGGCATCCGACGATTCGGGACTTACAAGAAGCGTTATTAGAGACGGCGGATGGGAAGAAACCACGGGGGATAAATATGCAAGTATCGTTTCCCTTGGTAATTTCGATGCCACAGGCGACCAGGCCTACTACCAAAATATCATTGGCTACGACCAAAGTACTTCCAACTTCGGACATACAGGGAACTTAAACGAGGCTATCATGATTTATAATGCCACAGGTCCCGTTGACTATACCGGATATCTGAAACTCTTCCTCCGTATCGCTTCAGGATCGGGCACAGGAAAACTTTACTCTGAATACAATCTTCTTACAGAGCAAACTATCTCCGCTCTTGAGCCAGTTCTTTACAAATTACCTCTTTCTAACTCAACAGATCTTAAAATAACTACCGCAGATTCAGCCTTCTCCTCCGGTGTTTACACCGGAATGAAGATTAATTACTTAAAAGGTAGCGGATTCACAACTTGGGCAAACTCAACCCTCTATGCAGCTGGTGCCGTAGTTCAGGAAGCAACCGGGTCTCCCAAACGATGGTTCTTTACAGCGGCGGGCGGAACATCAAGCGGCACCGATGTGCAGGATGATACGGGAGTTACCGACTGGGCAGCCTATGACGGCGAAGTTCAGATTGGTACAAGCTACTACGCTTTTAATCGAATTGTCACCGGCAATAATGGAACCGACCAGGAAATATATAACTGGGCGCAGTACAAGCTCCGTCAGACAAGTGATATTAATGCCAACAATTCCCCCACCACCAATCAAAGACTCGGACTGACCGTAAAAGGAAAAGTAGCCGAACTTTTATTGGAGTACGTTGGAGATACTCTTAAGACTAAACCGGGTCTTTATATTAGTGGCTTTAACACTAATTCCACAAACTCAATTAAGTTTAGAGATATAACGGTTGATGGTGGCGGAGTTAATGCCAATACCTATCTTCCGGTTACTTCAACCGAAAGAGCCTATCCATTTGTAGCCGCCGGAAATATCAATTTCTCCTCAAACCTGGTATCTGAACCCGACGGCGATACTATATATACAATGTACTTTAATAACGCCGGTGGCAATCAGTTTGACAGCGCCAATGCAATTATCGTCAATGACAACTCCGGTGATCCCATTACCGGACAAATTACCGCCGCACAAATTGCTTTTGATTTTGACTATGACAACAATGTCCAGGGCGGCCGCACAGGGGGCACCGATGCGGCAGTTTGGGTTGTAGCACAAGGGTTAAACGGAGCCACCTGGGTCGCTGCCAGCTACACCATCACCCGTGCAACAGGCCAATCTATCACCGTAAATGCAGATGACGAAAGAAATTACTCAAACCCAACCTAAAATGAAAGACCTGACTAGGCGTCAAATAAGGTATGTATGCTTTAGACTTCAAACAGAGGTTGAGGGCGGAAATGCAGCAACTCAAGAAAGTACGGGAACTATGAGTTTTGTCGATAAAATCAAAAAACATATGGAGTCCCAGGATGATTTTGGCGAATGGAAGATGTTTGCCAAAACTTGGGATGTAGACGAAAAGTCTCCCCTGGTTGTAGTTAAGAGAGTTTCAAGTATATATACCGACTGGAACAATGTTCTTAAAAAAGAGGCTAAAGATATCCCAATTGCCCCCCAAGCTACAAAAATTATAGAAATGTCAGAACCAACCGCCAAAAGTTCCACCGCCCGCGATGCAAGCGGAAAATTCATCGGTAAATCCAAAAATGAAGCCGAACCTCCGAAAAAGAAAAGTCTCTGGGACGTGCTAAAATAAGTTCATGGCAGCCAAGATGACTTATGACCCTACCAATAAGTTGTTTATCCTCAATAACGGCGTCACCGATTTTGATGTTGTCATTGACCTTTATTCCGATGCCAAAGAGGATTGGCTTACAAACTCCCTATTAAATAAGTTCAGGTTCCCAATGTTGGCAATCGGCGGCCAGGCTATAGGTGGCGGACGCACGATTTCACCTTATATCATGCTTCAATACGGGTGGAAAGTGAGACCTTATGAGGGTGACCATACGCTAACTGTTGCCGGAAATCTTATTACCAATGATGAGTCAAGTCCTTTCGCCCCGGTTTTGGGAGATTATCAGGTAATAATCAAGTCTGTTGTTTCTGCCAATTCACTGACGGCGGGAGTTGCAATTTCGGCAACAGACCTTGCCAATATTGCCGACGGAGTTTGGGAAGAAATTATTGCAGGTCACACCGGAACGACTGGCTCTGCCGGTAAAGTCCTAAAAGATATTAAAACCAAAGCCACTATTGCATCTTTGAAATAATGGGTATACGATATTTGTGAAAACATGTTGGAATTTATCCGCAATCTCGGCCCCGGTGAACTTATAATTATCGGAGTAATTTTGGTAATCTTTTTCGGTGCCAAAAAAATCGCATCCTTGGGTAAAACCGCTGGGGAAACTACAAAAGAGCTTAAAAAAGTCAAAAAAGAATTTACGCAAACCGTAGAAGAATTAAGAAAGGACGAGGAGGAGGTGGAAAATACGAATGTTTAGATCCATTGGAACCGCAGAATGGCTGATTATTGCACTTATTGTCATCCTTCTTTTTGGCGGCAAGAAAATCCCGGAATTTTTTAGAGGCTTAGGGGAAAGTATTAAAGAGTTTAAGAAAGCTTCTAAGGATGACCACAATTGATAAATATTACCCCTACCTGATGGAGGTCAGAAAAAGGCTTTTTTTTACTCTCTCAATCTTCGCAGTTTCCATGTTCGTCGGCTTTTTCTATTACGAGAAAATAATAAAGTTTATTATTGATCTTTTAAGTTTACAGGGAATCAATATTGTTTTTACTTCCCCCTTTCAATTTATTAATCTCGCCGTAAGCTGCGGGGTCGTCGTGGGGGCAGTTCTCACCTTTCCCTTAATAATAGGCCAGATTCTTTCTTTTTTAAAGCCCGCCCTAAAGCCTAAAGAATACAAAATGGTCTTGGGCCTTTTGCCATTTTCCATTCTTCTTTTCTTGGTCGGCTTTGGACTCGGAGCATTTATTATGAAGTGGCAGATTCAGATATTCTTGGGAAGAAGCATATTTTTGGGAATTGGGAATATATTGGATATTTCAAAGCTTCTTTCTGTCGTTCTTTTGACTTCGGCCATGATGGGAATCGGTTTTCAATTCCCCATTGTTCTTTTGATCCTCATGCGTATGAAGATAATAAAACATCATCATCTGGCCCGTCAGCGCCCCTGGATTTACTTAGGTTCTTTTATCTTTGCCCTTCTTTTGCCGCTTGATTCAATTCTGGCAGACGTAATTCTTACTTTGCCTCTTGTATTCTTATTTGAAATTACTTTAATATTAGATAAGCTCCTTGATGGAAGGGAAGTGATAAATAATGTTTAGATCAATCGGAACCACAGAATTAATAGTCATATTTGTCATTCTTTTAGTCCTTTTCGGAGGCAAGAAACTTCCGGAGTTGGGGCGCGGAATCGGAGAAGCAATAAAAGAATTCAGAAAATCCCTGAAGAATAAAGACTAAGGTGCCAATCCTTTACTCGTTATTCGGACCTTTTTTGGTTTGGCCGCTGGAGTATTTTCTCCCCTATCCTTATATCATCGAAGAGGCTTTTAAAGCAGTTGTCGTGGTAAAAGGGCCAAAGAGCCTTATGCTATATGTTATAAGCGGTATGGGTTTTGCTTTTTCCGAAACGGTCCTCTATTCACTCAACACTTCAGTCCCCCTTGAAAGGATGTTCCTTACAAGTATCCTCCACTCGGGAACTTTCGCTGTCATATACTTCTTTAATAACAAGAAAGCGCTCTGGGTAGGATTATTGGTGGCGGCGTTAATACACTACCTCTTTAACCTATTCTTTGGTGGAGTATTCTTTTGATACCCAGCCGGTTTCTCCGCTTTCAAGCTTGACTTGATACCAACCGTCATTTTCATCTAGATATATAAGCTTGTCGCCGGGGTTAACTTTACCAATTTCGGCTCCCCCCGGAGTTTCCCTGACTTTCAAAAACCCTGTCGGAGTATCTCCTACTATAACTAAATATAAACCACCTATACCAAGATCCTCCTCGGTTTCTAAAGGAACATCCTTCTCCAAAGGATGTTCCTTTTCAGATACTTCAGATTTTGCCCCCAAAATCATAATTTGCTCCTCATAATCCTCGGATACAATCTTGCTGACGATAATGCCCGTCGCCGCGGCACTCATAGCACTTGATAAAAGCATAATTACAACAAGTTTCACTGCCGGCACCTTGTAAGGAACAACCTTTAAAGGTTGGCTGTTATGATTCAACATTGTCTTCATATAGATACTCATGAAGACAAACCCAGCTGCAATGATGATTACAATACCCCAGACACCGATTGTTTGAGCACCACCCACAAATCCCAAAAGGCTTCCCCCGGCAGAGGCTTGGGTTACCAAATCTCTCATTCCGGCAATCTTTTGGGCTACTGACTCCTTAAGAATATCTGCCTCCCTGTAAGCTTTAATTTTCTGTTCGGGAATGATAGCCCCATCCATTAAAGACGCCATTTTGTCCAAAGAAGCATTTATATCGGATTTCAAGCTTACACCTTGAGCAAAATAGGCAGTTTTTTCAAGGGGTTTGTAAAGCTCTGCTGTCTCATTTCTCATGCTTTCAATCTCCGCCATGGTCAAATCCCAAACATCGTTGGCTCTCACCGAAAAAGTTCTTGTGGCACCGGCAGCAAGAGTAAATTTGCCGGCTACATAGAGCTGGTTTTTCTCCGAATCGTATTTGACTTCCAAGCCGGCATCTTTTTCCAAAACATCTTCCTCCTTAAGCTCTGAAGGCAGATAATATTTAATCTCAACCTCCTGGGAAACAAGCGTCGAGGGATTTGTGACTATGGTCTTAAATATCATGCTCCCCTCTTCAATCCAGACATTTATTAAACTGCGGCCCGATTTTGATGCCAGAAGCTTAATATTGGTATTTATTATCCCCTTTAAGCCCAAAAGAAAGTTTTTATCCGACTTTGTATTAAGCGCTCCCAAAACTCCCGGGACTTTATTTAAGGCCATGACTTGATTTTTTAAACCCGCCAAATTCTGAGGGTTTTTACTCTTTAGAGCCTTATCGATTTGATCGTTTTTCGTCCCAAGACTTGCGGCAAGTTTTTCGGTTGTTTCAATTTTTGATGTAAGGGCAGGATAGGTTTTCTCTAAAGCAAGGGAGGTTTTTGCCAGAGTTTTTAGATCGGCAAGTTGAGTCGGTGTTTTTTTGTAATCCGCCAAACCCTCTTTCACTTTTGTCATCAGACCGTAGGCTGTCGTCAGCTGAGCATAAGCTTGCCTCCCCTCCTCCCAATTCCACGAATCGCGCATCCAGTTGGCTGCACCAAACATTGTGTTTGTACTTGAAGAGTCCGAGGGCTCGCCGATTGTTTCACCCAAAGCGATAACTTTCTCCAAGGCAGCGCTCCCCGGCAGGCTTCCCCACTTCGAGGCCAGAGAGGCGGATTCGGAAGTTAAAAGCTGGTTATTCACATAAAAGCTTTTGGCAACCGCTTTTGTTCCCTTAATTTTTTCGCTCAAATCGGGAACTTCCTCTTCCAGAACATTTTCAATCACGGGCTTATTCACAACCTGTTCCAAAAGAAGCCTTGTTTCTTCAGTAACATTTTTAATCTCGCTTATATTGTTGGTTACATTGGTTACATTTGTCGATGTTGTTTGAATGTTGGCGACTTTATCGGAAACCGCCGTGACGTCACTTTGAGAGGCCAGCTTTCCACTTGTCAAATCCGCACCCGTCAAAGTCCTGGTTGCATTTGCCCAAATATCGGCAATCAAGGTTCCGAAAGATGAAACCGTTCTTGTTGAATAACCCCAGACAGCACTTGCAATATCGCTGGAGCTTGCAGGGGTTGAGGCAGCAGCAACAACCTCAAAGCTTTTGTCAATCGTTAATGTATCCCCGGATACTACACAGGAAACAGTTGTCCGATAAAGGCCGGTGGTCGCAGGGGCAGCAAAGCTTTTTGAATACCAGCCGTCGGATTGAGTTGGAGTGCTCATTGAGGTATTCAAAAATTCAGCGTCATTCGGATCGTAGCTGACTATCGTGCAGGTGGCATTGTTTATGGGAGCCGAGGTGTCATCATACAAAAACTCTCCAATCACACATGTTGAGGAGGCGGTGCAACTTTGAATCCCGCCTGCTGCAGCCCGGACTTCACCAGGAAGTATTATCAAAAAAGCTGCAGCAAGGGCAGGAATTAAGAACATTTCTTAAACTGTTTCTTTGGAAGCTTTCTTAAACTCCCTAATAGAATCACCAACTCCTCTTGCTAATTCCGGAAGTTTTCTTCCTCCAAAAAGTAAAAGCAAAATACCTGCAATTACAAGTAGTTCTGTAGAACCAATATTTTGAAACAAGTCAGCTCACCTCCTTTCTAGACCGCAGATCATGCAGTCTTGTTCAGTATGGTACAATAATAAAAGTGTTGTCAATAGGCATTTTAATCTTATCATAATCTTAACATATTTTTATAATTTAGCTTCAAAATTATTTAAATTGTCTAAACTTGATAAAATGATATAATAATGATATGAATCTTTCATATAACATTTCTGAGAATGTTAAGAGTTATTTAGATAAAATAGATAAACTAAGAATCCAAATTCTTACTTTTCCCATATCCCCCAAGGATGAATTGCGTCTTAAATGGGATAGCATTTTGGAAAGAACTATCTGGTCGCTCTCAATCTTGGACATTCCGATTTCCAAAACCGATGCAATTACACTTCTTTCAAAAAGGATACCAATAAGGATGTTCCCCGTTAAGGGAACATCCTTGCAAGCTGTGCAAAAAGATATTCTCAACCAGAGGCGCGCTTTCACTTATATAAGAGAGGACTGGCTGGCATCAAAAAATTCCGTTACGATGGCGGTGGTAAAAAAACTTTACGAAATTTCCTGCAAGGAGACATTGGGACCAATATCCGGCCTTACCGAATACTCGGAAAAAAGAATGGGTACGTGGCTCACCTACCTTGAGAAGGGTCAAGACCACCCTGCAATTCAGGCAGGAATCGCCCAGGTTGAAACCATTAATACAACCCCTTTCGATAATGGCAACGGTCGAGTCGGAAGACTTTTGTCCTATCTTTATTTATACAAAGCCGGATATGATATTCGGGACATGTTTATTCTCGAAGAGTTTTATAAACGCGATATAGTTACCTACAAAAAAATGCTTGATCTCGCCAAAATTCAGGGAAACCTGACTCTCTGGCTTGAATATTTTACTTTTGGGATGGGGCTAGCTATGGAGAAAACACTAGATGTTATAAAAAATATGAAATTTGCGGAAAATCTTCCCGCATCTTTCTGGAAACTTAATTCACGCCAAAGACAAATTCTTGAGAGCATGGAGCAGCCAGGTGTGAAAATTACAAATAAGGAGGTTGTAAAAAAATTTAGAGTCTCTCAAGTCACTTCCTCGCGTAATCTTGTCAAACTTGCAAGCCTCGGACTTCTTCTTACCCACGGAAAAGGAAGAAGTGTATACTATACGAGAGTTTAGGGGCCGTTAGCTTATCTGGTAGAGCACCGCATTCGCATTGCGGAGAGGGCGGTTCGACTCCGCCACGGTCCACTATTTTAAGAAATTCAAGGGATTTAAATAAACTCCGTTTTGGATGATTTCAAAGTGAAGATGTGCTCCTGTAGAGCGGCCTGTTGAGCCCATCTGGCCGATTGCACTCCCCCTGGAAACAGTTTGTCCGGAAATAACAAATATTTTGGACATATGCGCATAAAGAGTTTTGTAACCGTTGCCGTGATCAATTATGACGCGGTTTCCATAACCATTGGCGTCGGGCCAACCAGCAATCACAACTCTTCCGGAGTCTGCTGCAAGTATATTCGGTGCGGTGCGGTTCGCAATGTCAACACCCTTGTGGTACCAGACAAATCTTTGAGTTATACTTCCCGCAGTCGGCCAGACAAATTGCCCCGAGGCAACAACAGTTCCGGCATCGGGCGTAATTTGGCGAATACGCGGGGCGGAAGGCACTTCAGTAGGCTTAACTCCGTCAGGAACAATAACAGTTTGCCCTATTGCAAGCTCAAAAGTTTCATCGTTTGAAAAAGTGTTAAAAGGAAAATCAACTACTGCCTGGGCTACTGCATCATATTTTTTCGCAATAGAATAAACAGTATCGCCTTTGGTAACCTTATGAGCAATTCCCGTCACCGGCAAAATTTCAAGAGCCTGGCCGATTTTAATTCTATCTCCGGTTAAATTATTTCGCCAACGGATTGTATCTTCATCCACCCCGAATTTGGCAGCAATGGATTTTATATTGTCCCCTTCCTGGACTTCGTATTCAATAATTTTGTCCCGCATTTTATCGGAAATTAGGGTATCAATACCCGGGTCCTCGGTCGTTGCCGAAAGAACAGTTGAAGTTGTTACTTCCCAAGGATCAACATTTCCTCCGGGAAATTCCTGGGCAACAATCGGGGCAATTAAAACTCCCAACGCAACCAGAGATCCCATTCCGTAATGGGTCAGCCGACGGGCGAGTTTTCCGCGCTGTCTATATAAAGCAGAAACAAAAACCCCTTTTCTATCCTCAAACTTTAGAAAAGAAAGATGAAGACTTTTGTAAATAAATCCGTAAAGCTCGATAAAAAAAAGCTTAATATCTTCAAGAAGAGATAAAATTTCTTCCATGTGGAAGTCATTATATCAGAAATTCTTCAACTCTTTCTAATAAATAAAATGGTATCGATAGAATCTTGTACTCCTTTCCTGAATACTTATACCTCTCTACTCCAAACTGATCCCAGGATACACGAACAGGAATCACCTTATCCCCACCAATATCAATCATGCTGAAAAGAGACTTTAAGTTCTTTGTATTTCCCGATTTCACCTCCAAACCTACGATTTTATTTCCATGTTGAAAACAAAAGTCAACTTCTGCGCTTCCTTCATCCTTATTCCTTGACCAATATACCAATTCCACACCCCGTCTAAAACCACCAGCGACCAAAGTCTGACCAACAAATTGTTCCATAATCTTTCCTCCATACTCCCCTTTTAGAAGATCAAACTGAGCATTATTTGTAAAATTTACAATTCCAACATCCAGCCAGACCATCTTTTTTGCTCTTTTAAGCTTGAGTACAAAAGGTAAATTAATTGAGTTTATTGACGGCACTTCCCTCAAAAGCATTACTCTTTGTAATAAATTTATTGCTTCACGGACTTCCCGACTTCTATATTCCGAGTCCCCAAAATTCTCATATTTATAAACACTCCCTGCAATTTTCGGACCAAAATTCATAATTAACTGCAAATATTTTCTTTCCGTAGGCGAAGCGTATTTATCTATATCTTCCGCATAAGACACTGTTAATCTTTCATGGACTTCCTGTACTGTTGCAAAGCCACCGTCATTGACAAAGGAGAGAACCGCCTCAGGCATCCCTCCAACCAACAAATAATCTATAAGGTGCTTTACCAAAAGGGAGTGGGTTGTCTTTGGATCATCTGCAAGCTGTTCCTGACCTATTGCGCCCAAAAATTCAAAAAACGTCATGGGATATAAGTACATATATTCAACACGGCCTACGGGTACATTCCATTTGCCATACATTTTTGCTTCAAGGAGTGATCCGGCAGCAATTAAATGAAGGTTGGGTTTTTCTTCCGCAAAAAACCTCAACAAGTTCAGAGAATCCACCGACTCCTGAATTTCATCTATAAATAGCAAGGTTTTACCTTCTGTTATTTTCTTCTTCGTAAAAAATTCCACTCTTTTGACAAAATCATCTACATTTTTGGCCTCGCCGAAGTATTCTTTTTGATCTTTGTTTTCAAGATTTATCTCCAGAAAATTATCAAAGTTTTCTTCGGCAAACTTTCTGACTATGCTAGTTTTACCAACCTGCCTAGCTCCCCTTAAAATTAGTGGTTTTCGTACTACCGAACTCCTCCAATCTCTAAGCTTTGATTCAATTTTTCTTCCAAACATAGTGCCAGTTTACAACATGAAATGTACTAATCAAGTACCAGTTTATTACATCTCGAGGCTAAATAGTTTTGAGGGATTCGAGGAATTCTTGATTTTATCTTTTTGTCTAAACCAAACCATATAAGCTCACTAAATCAGCCCAATCTTCATCGTCCAACTCATCTGGTGACAATCCGAATATTAAATTACTTGTACTAGGCTTTGATCCAAAGCTTGTCCAAATGCAATAACGGTCCACGTTTTGACCCAATTTATGCAATTTTGAGGGATTCGAGGAATTCTTCGTTGTCTTCTGTCTTTCTTAATTTCTCAAGAAGCATTTCTGTTCTTTCATCCTCCGTCATTAAATCAAGCATGCGGCGTAGTGTGTGAATTTTGGGAAGTGTTTCTTTGCCGTACAAAAGTTCTTCCTGGCGGGTTCCAGATTTGGCAACATCAATTGCCGGGAAAACTCTCCTCTCGGCAAGCTTTCTGGTCAAATGAAGCTCCATGTTTCCGGTTCCTTTAAATTCCTCGTAAATAAGGTCGTCCATTCTTGAACCTGTTTCAATCAAACAGGTTCCGATGATGGTTAAGCTTCCCCCTCCTTCAATTTTTCTTGCAGCACCGAAGAATTTTTTAGCAGGAAACAGGGCCATGGGATCAAACCCTCCGGAAAGAGTTCTTCCGCTTGTTGGAAGCGCCAAATTATAGGCTCTTGCCATTCTGGTAATGGAATCAAGAACAATAACAACATCCGTTCCGTTTTCCACAAGTCTTTTGGCTCTTTCCAGAGCCAATTCCCCCACCCTTGTCTGGTCTTGCGGGGCCTCATCAAAATTACTTGCAGCTACTTCACCTTTTGAGTCTGTAACTTCCTTTACGGTTCTTTGGATATCAGTTACCTCTTCAGGGCGTTCTCCAATCAAAACCGCCATCAAATGAACTTTCTTATGATTCTTGGCAATTCCTGCAATAACATCTTTTACAAGCCAGGTTTTACCCGCTTTTGGAGGAGAAACTATCAAGCCTCTCTGGCCAAATCCGATAGGTGCGACTAAATCTATCACTCTAGTAGTTAATGCATCTTTCTGCGTCGAAAGTTTGATTCTTTCTTCCGGATAAATCACGGTCAAATCGTCAAAATTGGGTCTTGTTCCTAATTTTTCGACAGGATCCCCATTTACTTTTTCAACCTTTAGAAGACCCCAATATCTCTCATTATCTTTGGGACGCCTGGCTTGCCCCCCGACGACATCTCCGACTCGCAAGTTGAATCTTCGAATCTGGCTTGCCGAGATATAAATATCGTGGTCAGACGGGGAAAACATTTTGGGCCTAAGAAGTCCCGAACCTTCGTTGGCAATATCCAATACACCCTCCACATATTCTGTCGGAAGGCCTGCATCAGGAATAACACGCTCATCCACAACCAAAGGGGTGGGTTCACCAACTAAATCCTCTGTACTTTTTGCGGAATCCATAAACCTCGAAGTAAATACTAGTATAGCTTAAGTCTTACCAATGTCAATATTGTAATACCCGTCAGAATTAACCCTCCCCATTCCAAGAATTGAGGCCAGAAGACAATATAGATACTGAATACTGGATACTGGATACTGGGGGGCACGACCCAGCCGTTGGACCAAGAGTTGATTTTGACATGATCTAATAAAGTGACTCCTCGCATGGTGGCCAGAATGGACTCCTGCGAGGTGGCACCGAAGGCAATCCAGCCTTCTTCAGAGCCCTGTTCCAATTGCATCAACCCCGAACCTTCTACGTCA
>Ga0209210_1001906_pt1 | contig 16348 bp, 18 predicted proteins | sample RifGroA1_FD_183991 | JGI IMG/M metagenome (GOLD analysis project Ga0209210, IMG submission 183991) | Contaminated groundwater microbial communities from Rifle, Colorado, USA - Rifle Groundwater A1 (SPAdes) (version 2) | ecosystem: Environmental > Aquatic > Deep subsurface > Groundwater >...
CTTGTTTTGAAATACACGAGGAGTGCCAGCATCACCACCGATATCGCCATCCCCAAAAGCGCCAGCTGTTGTGTGCTAAACAGAAAGTTGGCAGAAATTCCCTCCCCTGCTTGCGTAGCGCCACCATACACCAAGCTTATGGTGCGCTCTAATAAATAACCAAAATCTACTGATGGAGGGGACTGTTCCACACCTTTTATTCTACCGCTTTCCCAAGCTCAAAGAGAGTATTTTCATCCCCATGTGCCGATATAAACTGGATACCTGCCGGCAAGTTCTTCCCTTCCCTTGCAACTGTACCCATAGGAACAGAGATAGCCGGGTTGCCGGTCAAGTTGGCTGTGACGGTAAAAATGTCGAGCAGGTACATCGAAATCGGGTCTGCAGTTTTTTCTCCCAAGTGGCTCGCGGGAGTGGGTGTGGTGGGCATCGCAATGGCGTCAACACTCTTAAGCACTCCTGCAACTTCGCGCGTGAGTTGTGCGCGCGCCGCAGTCGCCTTGCCGTAGTAGGCATCATAGTAACCCGATGAAAGCACATAGGTGCCGAGTATAATGCGCCGGCGCGCCTCGACGCCAAAACCATCTCCGCGCGTTTTTGCATAATCTTCCCATAGCGTCGCGCCTTTACGCGACAACCCGTACCGCACGCCATCGAAGCGAGCGAGGTTGGAAGAAACTTCCGCCGGCATAACAATGTAGTACACCGCCAAGGCAAGGCCTGCAGAGGACAGTGCGATGTCTACCACCTCCCACCCGGCTGCTGATGCTTTTTTGAGTGCAGCTGAAAAACTTTCCAGCACCTCTTTATCCACTCCGGTTTTAAAGAGCTCCCACGGCACGCCGATTTTTTTAAAGGTTTGACCTTGAGAGCTCTTGTCTAAGGTCGAACCTTGAAAATCTATTGAGGTGCTGTCGAGCGGATCTTTCCCCCGTATCGCGCCAAACAACAGCTCCGCATCGGCCACCGTTTTGGCAAGCGGCCCCGCCTGGTCGAGAGAAGAGCCCATGGCAATGAGCCCAAAGCGCGATACTGCGCCATAGGTCGGTTTGAGCCCTACTATCCCGCAAAAGCTCGCCGGCTCGCGTATAGAGCCGCCGGTGTCGGTGCCGAGTGCCCCAAACGCCATGTCGGCCGCAACAGCCGCGGCCGAGCCGCCGGAGGAACCCCCCGGCACGCGCTCTATGTCATGCGGATTTTTGGTCGGGCCGTAGGCGGAGTTTTCGGTAGAGCTGCCATGCGCAAATTCGTCCATATTGGTGCGGCCCATAAACACGGCACCCGCTTCCTTTAGTTTTTTGATAATGGTTGCGTCGTATGTAGCGATGTATCCTTCGAGTATTTTTGATGCCGCGCCCGCGCGCCGCCCCTCTATCAAAATGTTGTCTTTGAGGGCAAGCGGGATGCCGAGGAGCGGATGTCTCTCACCGACTGCACGGTGCTCATCGGCTACGACCGCTTGCTCCTCGATGTCTGCAAACACCTCGAGGTAGGCATGGAGCGACGTATCCTTTTTTTCTATGTTGGCGAGGCAGGCACGCGCCAGCTCCACCGCCGAAATTTCTTTTGCGGCAAGTTTTTGCGAAGCTTCTGTTATAGAGAGCCGTGCGAGGTCAGTGTTTTCCATATAGCATAAACTTATTCGTCCTTTTGAATTATTTTGCGCACGACATTGTAGTCGCTCTCGCTGGTTGGGAATGCCTGCCGTAGCGCCTCTTCCTTGGCCCACAGTGGGTCGTCTTGCGTGCGTGGCGTGTCATCGCGCATCACGTTGTGCAATGCTCTGGGAGCCTGCTGTTTCTCCTTCTCGCTGCTTCCTTCGCAGTCGCGCTGCGGCACCGAGCCCATATCCCGACCGGTCAAACCGCTCGGGATCTCGGCGGCAGAAACCGCCTCGACATACGCCAAAATACCGGCCATGTCTTTTTGTAGCGCCTCTACCTCCGCATCGTGTACCTCAAGCCGCGCAAGCTCCGCCAAGTTTTGTATGTCTTGTTTGGAGATCACTCTGCAATACTAGCTCATTTCAATAGTTTGAGAAACTCGCTCTCCGAAAGCACCTTGACCCCGAGTGCCTCTGCCGCGCCGAGTTTTGACCCCGCCTCCTCCCCTGCCACCACATAGGTAGTTTTTTTAGAGACCGAAGAAGAAACGTTTCCGCCCTGCTTTCGTATCTTTTCTTTTGCCTCGTCGCGAGAGAGATTCTCCATCGTACCGGTCAGGACGAACGTTTTCCCCGCCAGAGGCAATTTGGCAAGGTTCGACCTTGCCATAAAGTCGGGGTTTGCAACATGCAACACTTTTTTAAGCCGTTTTACAAGGTTGCGGTTAATCGCCTCACGGAAAAAGTCGTGTATGGCTTTGGCCAACACCTCTCCCACACCACTGATGCGCGCCAGCTCATCTTCTTGGGTGTTAGCTATGTCATCTATAGTTTTATAGTGCATGGCAAGCAAAAGCGCGGTCTCCTCCCCCACGTGCGGTACGGAGAGCCCGGCCAGCAGGCGCGAAAGCGGTATATGTTTTGCGGCCTTCCTTATCGAGTCGATTAGTTTTTTTGCGCTCACTTCCGCAAACCCCTCAAGGGCAAGGAGATCCCCTTCGGTCAAAGTAAAAAAGTCATTAAACGACTGTACCAGACCCTGCTCGAGAAGCAGGTCTACAGTTTTTGTGCCGAGCCCCTCTATGTTGAGCGCGCCTCTTGAGCAAAAGTGCCGGAGCACCCGGCGGCGCACGGCAAATGAGTCTTTGGCCACACAGCGCCACGCGGCCTCGCCAGGTATGCGCTCGATAAGCCCCGTGCCGCCGCACTCGGGCACGCGGGTGGGCCAGCAAAACGGTTTTTCCTTGCCGGTGCGTAGCTCTGTTAGTACAGAAACAATGTCAGGTATAACATCGCCTGCTTTTTGCAAAATGACCGTGTCGCCAACGCGCACGTCGAGACGTTTTATTTCATCTTCGTTGTGGAGCGTGGCGCGCGACACGGTGGAGCCCGCAACGGAGATAGGCCGCAAATGCGCCACCGGGGTCAGCACCCCGGTGCGGCCCACTTGGAGCACAATGTCCTCAACCACTGTGGTCACCTGCTCTGCAGGAAATTTAAAAGCCACCGCAAAGCGCGGGGCCTTGCCGGTGTGGCCGAGCACCTCTTGAAACTTGCGCTCGTTTACCTTGACCACGATGCCGTCTATCCAGTACCCCTGTGCTTTGTTTTGACTTTTCCACTTTTCCCAATACTGTATAGCATCTTCAATTGACCCAACCAATGTATGGTGCGGGTTGACCTTAAACCCGAGCTCGCGCATGTACAAAAGCTCTTCGTACTGTGTTTGTGGCAACTCCTCGCTCGTTTGCGCGACATCGTACATAAAGGTGTCGAGGTTGCGCGAGGCGGCAATTTTAGGGTCGAGCTGACGTATGGAACCCGCGGCGGCATTGCGCGGGTTTGCAAACTCCGGTTCGCCCCGTGCTCGACGGGCGGCGTTTATCTCCTTTAAATTTCCTTCGCTCATCCACACCTCGCCCTCTACCACCAGGTCTATGGGGCGCGTAAGAGAGAGCGGCACCGACGCTATCGTTTTTATGTTGTGGGTCACGTCCTCGCCCACCACGCCGTCGCCGCGCGTGGCCGCGGTAGTGAGCATGCCTTTTTTGTAGGTAAGCACGACCTTGAGGCCGTCTATTTTAAGCTCGCAGGTGTATTCGATTTGCTTGGTCCCCAAGGATTCCCCTTGGGAGAGCATCCTCCGCACCCGCACGTCAAACTCACGCAACTCCTTTGGGGTAAACGCGTCGTTAAACGACCACTGCGCCACGCTGTGGCGCACTTTTTTAAACCCAGGGAGCGGCGCCCCACCCACCCTATGCGATGGGGAGTCGGCGGCTATGAGCTTCGGGTGGCGCGCCTCAATGCCAAAAAGCTCTTTTTCAAGCTCGTCGTAGGCAGTGTCTGCTATCTCGGGCGCGTCCAGCACGTAGTAAAGGTAGCGATGGCGGTTGACCTCTTTGAGTAGCTTGGCGTAGCGCTGTTGGACACTTTTGTGGGCCGGCATGCGTCAATAATACCCCAGCAAGGTGTGGTATATAAAGCGAGATAAAACGACCTAGTAGCTCACCCGCCATGTGCGCTCAACTTTTACCACTCCTTTTGCGTCGTATCGGTTGTATCCATGAGAAATAATGGTGGTTTGCGAAGGGTTCCCGTTTTTACTTACCTCTACCATGGCATAGGGGTCGGTAGGGCTTGTGCCCATAGACACATAAAAGGTGGTTTTTGCGGAAGAGATATCCTTAACGACACTTAAATCGGAACCAGTCCCCAAGATATTGTTTGTGGCAACAAAAATATCTTGTCCGTTACAGGTAACTCCCTGCCCTGCTGATGCACTGCCACCGGCACTTGAGGTGGCAAACGCGCTTTGGTCGCTGTCGGTGTAATGAAAGTCCCAATATAGCGCGCACTCGGCCCCGGTGTCTGCGGCATAAACGGCATACTGCGACTGGGAAGCAATTTGCGAAAGAGCGAGCTCTCGGACCAAAAGGTCGTAGATGGCTATCCCCACCGCAAGCGCCAAGGAGCCCACTAGTGCGGCAAAAAATATGGTAAACCCTTTGGTGCTTTTTTTTATCATGGTTGCCAGTTAAAGATGCTTTCCTTAGCGGTAATTTTGTGCACCACACTGCCAATGTCGCTCCAGGTAACAGTAACTGTTAGCGAAGCTTCTTTGTTATCAACGTCCTCTGTAATTTTTGCCGAACGGGTAAAAATACTCTTCGACCCAACTGTGTATGCGTATTTGCCGCTGGCGCTGTCGTAGTACATAGGAAAGCCGATGCATTCTGCCGCTGTACACGCAGTTGGCACCGCCGGGTTGTTTTGAGTAGAGTCGAAATAACAGCCGTTTGTCGAAATGCATGGAGAGAGATTTATACCAGCAGATGTGCCACCAGACCCAGTAAGCCAATCGGCGCCTGCGAGCCGGTTGGTGTCGCGCACAAAGCGCACGTACTCTATGGCATCTTGGGCAAGGTAGTACGCTATTATTTGGTCTTTTGCTACCAGCGCCGCGGTCAAACTTTTTGAAGCAAGTGTGAGCGGCCCCGCTATCGCTGTCGCCAGCAAAAGCACCGCAACCAGTGTTTCGATAAGAGTAAACCCTTTATTTTTTATTTTACTGGTCATAAAGACGTTGGGTAACGCTTGTCTGCACGTTAAAGGTGGTGTTGGGCGCTGTGCCGCCTGACTGTGTGTGGCCGGAGATAATTATTGTGGTTTTTGGTTGTATAGAGTCCCCCAATGGAGCCCCTTTAACATAAAAGGTAAGTTTGTCGATTACCACCTCGGCCGCCGTGATAGGGATAAGCCCGCTATTACTTGACCCGTTATAGATATTACGCAAGATATATGAACCAGAGCTATCACAAATTGGCGTTCCGCTAGTGGACCCTCGGCAATAGGTCACCACACACGTGCTCCCTGTTGTACATCCTGTTTGAACGCTTGCATCTGCTTGAAATACAAGGTATGTGCCGCCGATACTGCAATCGGTTGGTGTGGGAAGTCCTGGAGGAGAACTACCGTTACCGCAGTGGTAAGTAATTCCTGTTTGAATAGAGCGGGACATGCTACCAAGCGCAAAGTTAAGGTTGTCCATCACGGTTTTTATCGACGCGGCTTTGTTGTTTGCGGCGGAGACAGAGAGGAGCGCACCCATAGCCATCACCATAATGATGATAAAAATCGCCGTCGAGACGAGGATTTCTATCAGTGTGAAGCCGTGTGGGTTTTTATACATAGTTAACAGTCGGGGATTGTTTTGTTTGCTCCGCAGACACTTATTTGCCCGGTGGTAGTGACACTGACCGCACGGGTGTCTCCGCCAGGGCCTTGTACTTGTAAGAAAATGTTACTGAACGATTGGTTAATAGGAGAAAAACTCCAATTTGTCGCTAGAAACTGTGCATCAGGATTTGGCCGTTTAAAAACAATTGAGAGCGAACCTAAACGAACACTATTGTAAGAAGGAAGAACTTTACAGTAGGAACGAGATGGATTTATGGCACAATAGTTGTTGATGGTATACCCCGAACCAAGATTAAATGTTTTTTGGCTCTCACCCACATCGTACGAACCGTTGTTATTGAGGTCCGCAAAAAACTGGTAACTATCTGGTGTATTTTTGTCGATGTAGATACCATACCCGGCGGCAAAGGTAATGGTGCCACTGTTGTCGGTACCCACCACGCTGGTGCCGTACACCTGCGCTTGGCGTATAGAGAGCGCAATGTTGTATGCCAGCGTGCGCATCAAGGTTGCACTGTTGAACTTTTGCTGCTGCAGCAGGAGGGTAGAGGTAATGATGAGCATGATGCTGACTACCACCAAAAGTTCTACAAGGGTAAACCCCATATTTTTTTTACTGCCACATGAGCGGGAGCGCGATAAAGAGGTTGATGTGGAGAGCATAGACAATGAAAGCTCCGAGCACCAAAAACGGCGCGAAGGGGATCTCGCTTTTAATTGTAAACCTTTGTGCCAGTCCGCGCGACGATGCTGTGGGGGTAAGCTTGGAGAGAAGTATGAGTAGCACGCCCACAAACGCTCCGCTCCAAAAAGCAATCATGAGTGCCGAGGCGCCATAGGCGAGCCCCAAGAGCCATCCTAAGGAAAGCTCGAGCGCCGAGTCCCCCCACCCCATCCAGGTGCCGCGTGATATAAGCGAGAAAAGAAAAAGTGGTAGTGCAAGCAATGGGCCGGCAAGCAGAGTCCACAGGATGGTGTTAGTGGCGGGCCAAAAAGTTGGACTTACGAAGTCCAACTTTCCGCTGATGGTAAGTGCAAGGTAGAAGATTGCAAGCAGCGCAAGCGTTATGGAGCACGCCCAGGGTATTATTGTGTGCCGCAGGTCGTACACCACCACAAACAGGAGTGTCATCCACACCACGAGCCAAAAGGCGTATGCAAATATAGAGAACGGGTTTTGCAGGTAGACCACTATTGAAATAAGCGCGGCCGCTGCCTCTACAAGCGGGTACTGCACCGACACGCGCGAGTGACAATAGCGGCAGCGGCCGCGCAAAAAAAGGTAAGAAAAAATGGGTACGAGGTCGCGGGCACCTAGCGTGTGGCCACACTGCATACAGCGCGAACGACTTGCCCTGAACGATTTATCCTGAGTATTATCGAAGGAAGTCGAAGGGGCCCATATAATACTGCGCCCTGTCCCCCACCTAAAAGAAAGTGCGTTAAGGAAACTGCCTATAATGGCGCCAAAAACGGCCGCTGCGATTACAAAATACAGACTCATTTATTGAGGCACTACGTCGTAGCAGGAGTCAGATGTGGCGGCGGTCGTTCCTACACACTGATTAGCATTACCGTGGAAGTTATTAGTACTGCCCGTGCAGCGGGCTGTATAGGGACTTGTGGCAACCCAATCGGAATCCCCATTTTTCCAACTGCCATCCGCTACCTCCATCGCCGCTCCAAGATGATACATAACCACTGGGGAAGATGATACCCCGCTGCAATTAATGGAAATGCCATTGTATGAGCTGTAGGGATAGTTATTATTGCTCACCGGGTCTGTGGGAACGGTCGTCATATAGCCGGGAGTGAAGTTAGGCGCGCAAGCATTGATAGAGTCGGTAGCAGTAAGGCTACACGGATAGTGTAGATTGTCGCTGTAGTACAGGGCGAGCGAGAGCTGAATATTTTTTATGTCGCTGATGCGCTTTGCGTCGCGGGCGCTCTGCCTTGCTGTGGCAAGGTTGGGGATAATAATCCCCGCCAAAATGCCGATTATGGCTATGACCACCAAGAGCTCAATAAGAGTAAAGCCCTTTTTATGCATGTTTATAGTATAGCGTACAAATTGTAAACCATGATCAAAAATAGCAAGGTAAGTCCTTGTTATTTTGCAATTTAGAGGCAGACCGTGCCCGCTCCAGTACTGGCAAGCGTCGTATAGGTAGTGCCGCCACTAGTGGAGCCGCGAGAAGCCCCCGTTGAGTCAACACACCACGCATTTGCCCCGTTTTTGATAAGGGCGGCAACTGCCCAATCGGCTCCTGTGCTAGGCAATCCTGTTGCAGACGCGCATCGTGTAGTGGAAAGCGTGATACCAGAAAGTAAGCTCCCTAAACCATTATTTGCCACTCCAAACAGAGTTCCCGCAGTTGTGGCACATGCGGCAGCGCCAAATGCAGAGCCTGTGCCGGTATATAGCTCCGCCTGCGCACGCATGCTTGAAAGCTGGGCTTTTATTTTTGCATCGCTTGCGCCACCGCGCGCACTGCCCAAGCTTGCAAGCACAATGCCCGCCAAGATACCTATAATTGCTATTACTACTAAAAGCTCGATAAGGGTAAAGCCCCTGGTGTGGTTAGTTACTCTATGCATACCCACTTACTATACCCCATAAAACAAAATCCCCAGCAGGTGCTGGGGATTTTGTAAAACCTGACTCAATTTACGGACAAACAGTGCCAGCAATTGCCGTGGCCTCCTCCTTTGACGCGCCCGTACTGTCAGCACACCAAAAACCAGAAGATAATGATGCGGAAGTTGCCCAAGCGGTACCGTTAACGGTCGAACGACATACTAATGTAGTGCCACTCGGATAGTTAGTATCGGTGACCAAAGGGGCGACACCGGGGTCAACAAAAACCGTACTTGCACCAGTACAGGAGGCATTTGCTGTAGAGTTGCTACCGTAGTTGCCATTGTTGGCATAATACAGTTCTGCGGCACTGCGCAAGTTGGAAAGCTGTTCTTTCGTCTTTGCATCGTTAGCGCCGCCTCTGGCAGTTCCCAAGCTCGCCAACACAATGCCCGCCAAGATGCCTATGATGGCTATGACCACCAGAAGTTCGATGAGGGTAAAACCTTTAGTAAATTTCTTATACATACATTTCGTATCCGATAAATAATTAAATTAATAAGCGTTTCGGATGCTGCTAGTAGTATATAGCCACCTTTGTGCCTGCGCTACCCCCGTGTGGATAACCGCTTTAGCAATAAAAGACCTTAATTAAATAGTGCCCGCAGTGTTGTATATAGGAAGGAGCACCGCCGCCAAGAGGAATCCCACCCCAACCGCCAGACTGATGATAAGTGCCGGCTCGATGAGGGAAACGAGCGTGTCCACGGCGGCATTGACCTCGCGAGTATAGAACTTGGAAAGGCGATCGAGTATGTTGCCTAGCTCCCCCGTTTCCTCCCCTATCTGGAGCATCTGCAACATAATAGCCGGCACCTCATCGGGGTAGCGGGCAAATGATTGTGACATGGTTGTCCCAGCTTTGACCGCCTCCACCGCGTCGCGCAGTATTCTCTCGTATACATCGTTGCCGACGACAGAAGCGGTTATCTCAAGTGCGCGTACTGCAGAGATACCCGAGGAGAGCATAACGTGCATGTTGTCGGCTATGCGGGAAAGGAAGAGTTTTTTGTATAGCGCACCCACATACGGCACGGAGAGTTGGAAGCGGCCCAGAGCCGCGCGGCCAAGCGGTGTTTGCACGTACCGCACCAAAAAGTATCCGCCGATAATGAGCGCAATGAGCAAAAAGATGCCGTAGTCGACAAAAAAGTAGCTGATACCCAACACAACACTGGTGATAAAGGGCATTTCTTGTCCGGAATCTTCTATAATGGCGCCAATTTTGGGTATTATGACCGTGAGCATAAGCACCATAACCGCCACAAAGGTGATCATGATAAACCCAGGGTACACCAAGGCGTTGCGGGCTTTGGAGGTAAGCTCGTAGGAGCGGTCGATGTAGTCTGCAAGGTACATAAATGTTTGGTCGAGCTTGCCGGACTCTTCTCCCGCACTCACCATGTTGACGTAGAACTCGGAAAATACTTTGGGGTGCTTGCCGAGGGCCTTGGAGATAGAGCTCCCCGCTTGGAGGTCGTCGCTTATTGCGATAAGCGCTTGCCGTATGATCGGCTTTTCCGCCTGCTCGGCAAGCAGTCGAAACACCCGCAGAGCGGACACTTGTGCTTCAAAGAGTGTTGAAATTTGCCGCGAGAGGATAACGACATCGCGAGTGCTTGCCCCGCTAAAAAAGCTAATACTGCCGAGAGATTGCAGAAATGTTTTGCTAGTGCCGCTGGTAAAAGCGGTGATGGTGAGCCCGCGGCGCTGGAGCGCCTCTATGGCGGAGTCTTGGTTGACGGCATTTACCACCCCGCTTGTCGGCTTGCCTTCTTGGTCGAGTGCTTCGTATTTAAATTCCATATTATAAAAATATTCCCTATTCCCTCATAAAAGTCTTTCCAGAGTTTTGGGGTTCCACGAGCGGGAGTAGGCGCTCTCTGCTGTTATCTCGCCCGAGCGCACCAGGTCTGCGAGCGAGCGGTTCATGTCTATCATGCCGTCCTCGGCGCCTGTTTCTATAACAGTTTGTATCTCGTGCGTGCGCTTCTCGCGTATAAGGTTGGCCACTGCGGCGTTGGAAATCATAAGCTCGTAGGCGGGGATGAGCCCGCCGGAGATGCGTGGCACCAACCGCTGGGAAAACACGCCGGCCAGAGAGCCAGAAAGCTGGATGCGTATCTGCTCCTGCTGTCCGGGGGGGAACGAGTCTATAATGCGGTCAATGGTTTGCGATGCGTTGTTGGTGTGGAGGGTTGAAAATACGAGATGCCCTGTCTCCGCGGCGGTAACTGCGGTGGACATCGTTTGTGGCGTACGCATCTCTCCTATCATCATCACGTCTACATCCTGTCTAAATACAGACTGTAGCGCCACCATAAAGTCGGCGGTGTCTACCCTTACCTCGCGCTGGTCTATGAGAGACTTCTTGTTTTCGAACAAATACTCTATAGGGTCTTCTATGGTGATAATGTGCTCGGTGCGCTCTTGATTTATTTTCTCAATAAGCGCCGCCAGCGTCGTCGTCTTACCCTGCCCAACCGGCCCCACCACCAAAAAAAATCCTTGCTCGCGCGCGGCAAAGCTCTCGAGCGCACGCGGCAGATTAAGTTCCGCAATGCTTAGTATCGCCTTGGGGATAAGCCGGAGCGCCACTGCCATGTGGCCGCGCTCAAAGTATCCGTTGCCGCGGAAACGCGCCGTGTCTCCGTGCGCGTAGGAAAAATCTACTTCTTGCGTCTCTAAAAATCGTTTTTTATGCTCTGGAGAAAGGAGCTCCTGCACAAACCCTTCTATATCTTCTTTCTTATTTACCGCTTCTGACAACAGAGGGGTAAGCGCGCCAGAGACGCGGATAACTGGTTGTATACCAACGCCAAGATGCAGGTCCGAAGCCCCTTGTGCTACCACCACCTCTACCAGTTGCGACAATTTTTGTTTGTAATCCATCATATTCTTATACCGATATCTCATGCTCCGTCTCTTGCGGCGGTTGCGGAGTTTTTTGCTCCTCACCGGTTTCAGCAAGTGTGGTCGGCACCACTGGAGCATCCGTCACAGGCGACGCGTCTTCGAGCTCAAATTGCCCGCCCAGAGTGTTTACCTCTTCAAACGGTATCATGCCGCTTGCAGATTTTATGATAGCATCCTCTTTCATGGTGAGCATGCCGCTCTTGCGTACAACGGCGACTATCTCGTCTTCCGGTTTGTTTGCAAGTATCGCGCGCTCAAGCTCCGGTGTCATACTAAACATTTCAAACGCGGCAACGCGGCCGCGGGTGCCGGACGGGCAATCCGGAGTAGGGTCAATGCGGTATACCTCTTTAAGAGACGGAATGGCCTTTCGGTGCTCTGCCGGCAGGTCGGCAAACTCTTTTTCAAACATTTCCGCGGTGCTTTCGTCCACCTTTGTTTTTTTGCCGCCGCCCGGGCACAGGGTGCGCACCAGGCGCTGGGCCATGCCAAGTATCAAAACTGGCGGGATTAGGTACGGCTCAACACCCATGTCGAGCAAACGCGGTACTATCCCAACAGCGTTGTTGGTGTGTATTGTGGAGAGTACGAGGTGGCCTGTCAGCGCCGCCTGGACGGCAAGGTTGGCTGTCTCGCTGTCCCGTATCTCACCGACCATTATTATGTTGGGGTCTTGGCGCAGTGTGGTGCGTAGGCCGTTTGCAAAAGTGTATCCAATTTCCGGCCGCACTTGCGATTGAGAAACACCGGGGATAGTGTACTCAACCGGGTCCTCTAGCGAAAGTACATTGTTCTTTTCTCTATCAACCTCGTTGAGTAGCGCATAGAGAGTGGTTGATTTACCGGAACCGGTAGGGCCGGATATGAGCACGAGGCCGTATGGTTTTTTAATTGCGGAGCGGATCATTTCCAGGTTGCGCGCGGAAAGGCCCAAGTCTTCTAGCTTGAGCGCTTGTGCAGATGCGCCCAATATCCTCATCACCACCTTCTCTCCGTAGTAGGTGGGGAAGGTTGAGACGCGGAAGTCTACTTTGCTGCCGGAGACACGCGCGGAAAAACGGCCGTCTTGCGGCTTGCGCCTTTCGTCAAGACGCATGTTGGAAAGCACCTTGATGCGCGCCACTACGGCGGAGTGGACCTTGGGCGGCAAGGTGATGTTGGTTTGCAAAATACCGTCAACGCGGAAACGCACGCGCGACTGCACCGCAAGCGCCTCTATATGTATGTCGGAGGCACGCTGCTCCGCCGCGTGCCGCAAGATAGTTGCGACAATTTTAGTTACCGGCGCATCCTCTGTAATTGCCTCGGCCCGCGTCTCGGTAATCTCCACCTCCTCGAGCCGTATCTGGTGCTTACCACCTTCTTTGTCCGACTTTTGTGACTCTATGGCTATTTCGGTGTCAAGCTCGGTTAGCGCTTTCCCAACCTCGCCGGATAGGCCTTTATATTGGTTAAGCAGGAGCTCTAGGTCGGTATTGGTGATAAGAAACAGTTTGTATGGCATGCCCACCTTTGCCGAAATAAAGGTGAGCGCGTCGCGCGCCTCGAGGTTGTCCGGGTCGGTGACGCCTATCTCAAGTACTCCGTCTACCACTCCCAATGGGGCGAGCTGGTAGTGGCGCGCGGACTCCTCCGGTATAAAACGCAAAATATCAAACGGTACATTGCTTTCTCCCACCTCGCGCGTTGGCAACCCATAATACTCTCCCTTTGCCGCAAGGATATCTTTGAGATCAATGCCGGATTTTTGCAACACTCCCTCCAGCGTACTCCCGGGCTTTTTAAGCTCCGACTCTATGCTCGGGATGGCGGCGCGCTCAACGACGCCTTTGTCGCTCAAAAGCTTCAGCAGGTCCATAGCGTGTTATTGGCTCCCAACAGGAGCAAAGGGGTTCCGGCGGCCGACCGGCTCCGCAGGAATCTGCACCCCGAAGTTCGTTAGCGACAGAAAAACCGGGTCGGAAAAGATACTGTCGTCTAGTTTGATAGTGCTCAAGCTGTTGATGGTCGCGAGTAATGTTTGCGATGCTTCAGAAGCCGGAGTATCCTCCAAAACTAAAATATCCGTAGCTGATGGACCTCGGAAAAAAGCAAAATATCCATACAGCACAATGGCAAGCACGACAGCGGCGATAATGGATGTTTTGTTTTGTGTTAAAAATCTCATCATAATCGAACTAGTGTAGCCAGTAGGTTCGTATAGAAAAAGTATAGTCACTGCGCCCGGACACATCGGCGGAAAAACTTATCTTTTCTATGTCTAGGATGCGCATGCTGTGCTCGAGGTCCTGCATAAAAGAAAGGAAGTCGTCATATGTGGCGCCGAGAGTGAACCCAAGAGTCACAGACCCCACAGGACTACCGGATTCGCCCACCGCCAATGGATTTTTGGCTCCTGCCGTGCCCGACAAGTCACCAAGTTGGACGTCCTTGAGTGAAAGTCCGCGTCTGGCCGCAATGTTGTTGATATCTATTATGAGTCTGATATTGTCGACGCTATCCGGTAGTATTTGATGGAGTTTTTGTATATCTTCTTCATCAAAAGTATTTCGGCGCGCTAAAAGTTCATCGCGAGTTTTACGCAACTCTTGCGACTTGTTGAGCGCTTCGTTGTAGGAATCCACTTGCGCGGCGAGCTTTTTGCTCTCTTGATACCGTGGGTCGGTATATACCACAAAGAGTCCCGCGGCGGCAACAAGTAATATAAATGGTAAGACTAGCCGTTTCATATTTGTGTTGATGAAGATGCGTCATCCGGGACTGAAGAAGTTTGCACGACTGTCCTGCTGAAGAGCGTTAGAGAAGGGTCTACTCCTGCGGAGATACTAAAGGTGACGCGTCCGGTCTCTGCGCTGATGTTTATATTTGAAAAGATAGTATCTTTGAGCACCTTGCTGGCGCCAAATTGGTCGGACTGCAATGCAATGGTCGAAAAGCTGTCCGCAGAGCCGTCGAGGTGGATGACAGCAACCCCGCTGTCGCCTACCGAATACTCAAACTTACTAAACTGTACCTTCTCAAGCGTCTGGCTGGATAGGAGGTCGAATATTGCCGATGGGGCAACGTGTGTTGCCAGGAGTGTTTTAGATTGGTTTATCAAGCTATCGGTGCGTACAAGGTCTTGTATAACCCCCTTGTCGAACGCGTTTTGATAAGCAGTGAGCGATTTGCTCTTAGAGGTAATGGCACTATTTAAGTATTGTTCGTAGATGAACGTGGCACCCGCCGCAACCAACGACATAATAAAAATCAGTATGCACGCAAGCATCAACAATCCAAACGTACTGCCGCGGCGCGACTCGCCTACTAGCGGCTTTTTAGGAATGAATGAGGTGGTTGCCTGCGGATCCATTTCTCTTTTATTATATCCCAGTAATTATGGCAAGGTGCGCTCTATCAACAGAAGGTCGCTATCTACGCCTCTTGGAGCCGCCGAAGCGCCAACCCAACCGCGACCGAAAACTCCGGCCCGGCCTCTTTGAGTATTTTTTCAAGAAACGCCGGCGCCTGTGTTTTGCCAAACGGGTCGGCGGGGCGTACCTCGGCTTGGACCTTTGTTCTTGCGTATTCTTTAAACCCCTTTAGAGCCGCGCCGCCGCCTGTTGCAATGATGCTCCCGAGTGTCTGGTTGGTGTGCTGCTCATAGTTGATTATTGTGTGTGAAAGCTCGGATAGAAGCGGAGCGAGAGAAAGCTCCAGAGACCTCCTTAAGTCTGCTGGACACTGTTCTGACAGGCCAAATCTCCGCTTGCGCTCCTCGGCTTGAGCGACGGTTATTCCAAGCGCTCGCGACGCGGCAAGAGTGAGGTCTTGGCTCCCGCGGTTTATGATATGACTTTGGCGGATTATGCCGCGCTCGACCACATAAAACTTTGTGGTGGCCGCGCCCATATCTATCACGGCAACAGGAGCAATGCCGTGGTCGAGCGCGGCGCGTGTGGCGCTAAACACCTCTATCTCAAAAAAGGCCGCGGCAAGTACCGCATCGCCTGCGATAGATCGGAACTTCGCTATGGTGTCGCGGTGTATTGCAACAATAAGCACTTCCATTTTGCCTGTTGCACCGGCGGTCTTGGGGTCGGAAATGACAAACCAGTCCAAAAGCACTTCGTTTATGGGAACCGGGATATACTTGCGCGCTTCAAGCGGAACAACTTGTGCCAGCTGCTTTTCCACCGCCGCAGGAAGAGTTATGACCGCGATTAGACTTGACGAGTACGGTATGGAAATTGCCGCATCGGCGGTGGTGACATTTGCCTCGCGGATAACATCTTTTAGCGCTTCTGCTATTTTTTCTGCCGGGAGCGATGTTGCGCGTCCTATCTCAAGCCCTGCATACGGTCCCAGTGCTATGGCGCCGTAGGTCTCGAGTATGACGCGGCCTTTCTCCTTGCGCAGTTGCACTACCTTTATAGAGGAAGTGCCGATGTCAACTCCAAGCACGCTCTTTGTCTCCTTGGAAAAAAGGGATGAAAAAGATGGTATAGAAAAAGCCATGTATATAGTAGTATACTCGGCGCGAAGACAGTAATAAAGACACCAGTAAGAACAACTCTAAACTACGCCACATGCACATACACTTATCCACCCTGCTTGACTGGCTCCTGCCGCCGCGCGAGAGCGACCTTATTGTGCGCTCACTCACCGTGGAGAAACTTGCCGCTATTGCTCTCTATGACGGCACTCTTCCATACCACGACGAGCAGGTAAAAGCGCTGGTGTGGGAACTTAAGTACCACGGCAACATACGAGCGGCCGCGCTCGCGGGAGAACATTTTGCGGATATACTCTTGGCCGCCGCGGCAGATGAAATAAGCGTGCCGTTACTCTTACCTGTCCCCATGCACCGTGCACGCAGGCGAAAGCGCGGGCATAACCAAACCGAGCTTTTGTGCGAGAGTTCCCTATTTCATCTTGGAGAAGGTGTTTTTTGCTACCGGAAAGACCTGCTCGTACGAGTGCGCGACACACAAGAGCAGCAAGGTCTGCAA
>Ga0209210_1001907_pt1 | contig 16347 bp, 22 predicted proteins | sample RifGroA1_FD_183991 | JGI IMG/M metagenome (GOLD analysis project Ga0209210, IMG submission 183991) | Contaminated groundwater microbial communities from Rifle, Colorado, USA - Rifle Groundwater A1 (SPAdes) (version 2) | ecosystem: Environmental > Aquatic > Deep subsurface > Groundwater >...
CCCTACTATCGAACTGTTCAAGTACAAACCTGAAAGCATCATTGAGATCTTCGTCAACCCGAAAGGACAAAACAATCTTGGAGTTAAAGAGATTATTAAACTCGCCAATAAAAATAATGTGAGAGTCCAAGAAGGACAGAAAGTTTTATTAAGACTTTCCGGAAAAGAAAATGTTTATGCCGGTGCCCGTTTTTCCAAATATTTCTCGCCTTTGTCGGATAATAAACCCCACGTCGTTCTGGTAAATCCTGAGAATATGGGAAATTTAGGAACAATAATCAGGACGATGCATGCATTCGGGTATAAAAACCTTGCCTTAATACGTCCCGCCGTAGACATATTTGATCCGAAAGTAATCAGGGCATCGATGGGAAGTGTATTCACAATAAACTTCGAATATTTCGATAAACTTGCCGATTATGTGTCGAAGTACGAGAGGAAGCTTTATCTGTTCACCCCAAAGGGCGCGGTTACTTTGGAGAAGTTGATTCAAAAAAATACGGTGGCTGCCGAAAAAAGCTCTTTCGTCTTCGGGAGCGAGTCCTCCGGATTCTCGGCAAAAGAACTACAGCTGGGGGAGAACATAAAAATAAACTTCTCTTCCGAAATAGATTCGCTAAACCTGAGCATAGCGACGGGTATTGTCCTGCACAGCTTTAAACTTATCTAGACTCCCTGCGGGCAGATTACATGCTAAAATTCCGTTTATGAACATTGAGGAAAAAGTGGACCGGCTACGGGAACGCCTAACCGAACAACGCAAAAAACTGGAAGAAGCTTCGTTTGAAAAAGGTCTGGCCGCCGAGGAAAACAAAGATCTGAGAGAGAACTTTGCCTACGATTACTGGGTCTCGCAGGAAGAACTTATTACGGCCAGAATTTTCGCTACGCTAAAAGAGATAGAACACCTCACCAGGAAACCCGAGAAGAAAATCGTTAAGAAAAGTCGATCCACTCCTGTAGAACGCGTTAGGGATATTCCTAAAAAGAAGTGGCTGTGATTTTCGTTGAACAAGCCCGATGCCTTGACACAGAATTACCCTCGTATGAAGATTAACTCATGGTAAATAAAATTATTGATTGGATAAAAAAGAACAAGCTTCTCACTTTTGTTGTACTTGTTGCAGTATGGCTGTTAATTAATTCCATTCCGAGAACTTTGCTTAAAGGAAGTTCAATAAGTGTATCAGATCAAAGTTACGCCGTAGGTTCTTATGGAGGGGCACCGATGATGGGAATAAATGATACACCATACATGTACCGTGAAGCCGCTCCACAACCCGGCATTGTAAACAGAAAAGTGGCTATCGATTCGAACTTTTCTCTGCTCGTAAAAGATGTAACCGGAACAGTTGAGATGATAAAAGAAAGAACCCTTCTCATGGCGGGCTACATGGTAAACACGAACATTAACAGAACAGAATTTGGAGAAAACGCCGTGCTTCAAATTAGAGTTCCTTCGGAAAAAATCGAGGAGATGTCAAAGTATCTCAGAAGTGTTGCAGTTAAAGTTGTCTCCGAAAACGTAGACGGACGTGACGTCACCGACCAATACATAGACATTGAAAGACGTCTGAGCGATCTGGAAGCACAAAGGGCACGTATGTTGGCGATACTGGACAAGGCCACAACGGTAAACGAAATGTTAACCGTTCAACAAGCATTGGACCAGATTCAGGACCAAATAGATTCTTACAAAGGACAGTTGTTGTACATGGACGGGACGACCAAAACAAGCAAGCTCACTATCTACGTCTCAACCGACGAACTTGGTTTGCCTTACACGCCCGCGCAATCGTGGAGGCCTGAAGTGATATTTAAACAGGCAGTCAGATCTATGCTGGGAACATTGCAGGATGCCGGTTCGTTCGTAATATGGTTTGCGGTATATTTGCCAATAATTTTAGGGGCGGTTGGTGTATTACTTATTATTAAAAGGGTTTTCCGCAAACGACCCCCCGTTACCCAATAAAATGGCAGGAAATACCGAAACAGTACAACCGGTCGAAACAAAAGAGAGTTATTTTGATACCCATCAAAATCCGTTGGCGTTGCAGGAATTAAGAAATGCGTATAAAGAACTCGCTGAAGAAACCAAAAGTAAGAAAGTTCCCGATGATGAGATAGTTACGAGAGCAACCGAAAATAAACTCAGAACTCTTTACCCGGAAGGTTACCCTTCGGACTTGTTCGACAAGGAAGTGGTTAGAATGAGAACCCAGCTCAAAATTGCACACAGAAACCGGGAGGAAAAGAAACAGATAAAAGAAGGGGAAATCGGTTCACCTACCCCACCCGCACCTCAGACAGGGTACATACCCAAAAGACCGGTTACCAACTGGATGCAGGAATGGGAAAATAGCCGTACTTGAGGTCTAGTTAGGTGCAAAACATTTTTATCCGGTTTCATAGTATCCAGTCAACAGCTTCGTATATTGACTCACCAACAAAAAAGTATCCTGACTCGTTCAAATGAAGAAAATCACCCCCATGGTAAATAGGAAGCAATGAATCCTCCATACCCGGATTCTCAAGGGCTTTATATATGTCTACTTTAAAGTCTACATTTTGCGCCGAATTGGCTATCCACATGTTAATCTCATCTACTGTATTCTGTATTTCCTGTGTCCATGTTGGCGATAATTTTGATGGCGGAATATTCACAGATACAACTTTAATCCCCTCGTTGTGGAGGGCGGTATAAATTGCCTGCAAATTACTTTCAGTTTCACCGGGTGGTACATTTTGGTAAACATCGTTGGTGCCACCCCAAACTATCACATACCTAGCGTTATGTGGCGCCAGGATATCTCTATCCAACCTTGCGAACATTTGCGCTGTAGTGTTTCTGCCAACGCCACGATTACGTATCTCCCATGCAGGCCCGAGCATGGAGCTTAATTTGTCCACCATGTTACTGCCGCTTGATCCAAAACCCACGGTTAAACTATCTCCCAAAATATAAACTTGGCTTGGTATAAAGTCGTTAGCCATGCCACCAACACCTGCACCGGTATATTCATTTATAGTTTTCTGCGCGCAACATAGAGCACTTTTACTGGCAAAGAAAATGTTAGAAATCAACAATACTAATATCAATAGATATAAATAGTTGCGTGTTAATAGAGTTTTTATCAATATATCTACGTCTCATATTTTGAACATGCGTTCAAAAAAGGGACTACCCTTGTAGTATTCCGCGGCGAAGCGTAAAACCCGAGAGGGTAGCCCCTTTTTGGGTTTTACGCACCACTCATCCAAGAGTGGATTTAACTTTTCGCCGCGGAATAAATTGTAAGTATATTATACGATATAAAAATTAAAATACCCCAAGAGAGGGAGGTAAATATCGAAACTTCTAGGATGGTGAACCTAGAGCTTGTAAACTGAAACTCACTGGTTGCCTTTCTGGTTCAAGTCTCTAAAGAGTTAGAGAAGTTTTTAAAGCTAAGAATATACTAATTGTTTTCTTATAATGTTCTCTACTAGAAATAAAAAGCAGAGATACTAATAAGATAGTTACTATTTGCTTTTAAACATGAATAAAGCTAAAATTCGGCAAATCATAAAAAAAGGAGAGTAAAAATGATAACCACAGGAGTAAATGTAAATACTGCATACAGAATTGCTGACCAAAATGGTATTCCTCTTGTCGACGAAAACTTTGATGTATTAAAAAAGATGGTTCAGCCCGACGAAGTACTTGTAGCTTTGTACCTGTTCGGACCTTTCTTCGATCTTGAGGGAGCAAAAAAAATATCAAGTGAAGAAGAACAGGAGGTTTACAGAAAGAGAGTGGATTTTAAACATGTAGGGTTCTTTGCCGTGAAAAAGGCGGACCTAGTGGGTGTAAAGGATTTATATTGAGTGGTAATTTAGAGATTGTGTGTTGCCGTGAGATAGAACAAAATTCTTCTTACGGCATTTTTTAATGGTGACCCCACGGGGAATTTTGACTTCGTAAAAGCAATTCCACTCGCTTCGCTCGCAGAATTGTCGAACCCTACAAAGTAATGTTTCTTCACTTCCCATGAGACACAAAAAAGCCGTTACCACAAAGTGATACCCGCTTTTCTGGTGACCCCACGGGGAATCGAACCCCGATTTACGGAATGAGAATCCGTCGTCCTAACCGTTAGACGATGGGGCCAGGCCTGCAACAATTGCCTGCTCGGCTACAAGGCGCATAAATCTTTCAAATTCTACCAATAAAACCGTCTTTTACCAACCCGCTCCGGCAACCGAAAACCTATAATCGTGTATAATAAGTTTACAAAATGCCCGGAGATTTTAAAAAGTTGATACCTATACTTGTAGTTTTAATATTTGCCTTTGCCGGAAGTTACGCCGGTTTCACACATTACAATCCCAAAATCCAAAACGGAGATGTGAAAGGTGTGGCAATATCACAGGAATCAGAACTTCCGATGCCGATAAGTTCGGAGAGAATTTCCACAAGCATAACTCTTAATTCGACCCAAACAACTTTTCAGACAAAAAAATCTCCCGAGGAAGTGATGACATTTTATCAAAACGTTTTCAGTGAAAAAAACTGGACTCCGGAATCGGATAAAAGAGAGAACGGTATTTATGTAACAACCTACAATGACCAAGATCTTCTGGCCACTGTAACGATTACGCGACAGCCTGATGATGAGTACACTATTGTTAGTCTGAAAATGTCGAAACGTTAAAACATTTAATTAAACTTAATTTCAAGTTTTTTATCAATCGAGTGTGCTATACGTTCCAACATTTTAACCGAAGGACTAACCGACATATTCTCAATTCTCGAAATCACTGCCTGAGTTGTACCCGCTCTTCTTGCAAGTTCTCTTTGCGACACATTTCCTTTTAGCCTAGATTCAATCAGAGCCTTTGTTACTTGGGATGCCGCCTCACTATTATCCCATTCTTTCTTAAACAAAGGATCTTTCATCTGTATTTTAAAATAATCATTAAGAGTAATCGCTTTCATAAGCTAAAGAGATGATATCTTATAAGATATAAGAGGTCAAGACTAGATTAGAAGCTACTCTTTCGTCCCCACCAAATACACCGCGCGCCACGGCTGATATCTACCCGCAAAATTATCCACGAACAATTCTTCTCCATCCCTGGTAACCGTTCTGGAATAGGTTACCTTCGCGCCCCATGCGGGGAAATCAACTTGTTTCGTAACACCCTTGGCCAACGTCGGGTCGTCCTGGTATAACGCGGGAGGGGGAGGAGTCTGACCGGTTACCACAGGTTCGGTGATTTCCACTTTTCTGCCATCGGAGGTTCCGAAAATCTGAAATTTTAAAGTATAGTTTGCGGGGTCAACTTCAGATTGCACTAAAACGTAATGCTCGGTGTCGTTTTTAAATCTGAAATCCCATGAGGGTTGGTATATTGCGGCGTCAAATCCCACCGGTTGATCCTGCTCATAATAACTGACCCTATAAGCGTGAGGGTATCTCATGACAATAGGTAATCCGGAATTCAAAACTGCCCTAAACAGGGTGGTTGAAGTCTGACAAACCCCGCCTCCCGAGCCTAAAACTGTTCTACCATCTTTAATAATATAGGCCACGTCATATCCTGTTGCCGCGCTAATGTCGCCGATGGAGTTATTCATCGAATAGGTAGCTCCGGGCGCAACCAATACTCCGCTTGTCCTCTCCGCGGCTAAAGACAGGTTGTGAATACGACCTGTCGCCGATCCCTTGTAAGTAGAAGACCCCTCGCCCAGTAGTTCGAGGATTCCGTATTTCTCTTTGTCCGGCGGACCTGAAACCGAGATCTTAGAAATTTCTACCGTTTTTTTTGAGTTGAAATAGGCATCCCGAAAAGTGGCGATAAAATTTCCCTTATCCAGCTCACTGCCCTCTTTAATTATTTTAAAACCGGTCACCTTCTTGCCTTCCATGCTTGTAACTTGACCGCGGGGCAACTGATTTACCTCCTGCTCAAGTTCTTCCACGAACGCTTCCAACCGGGGTTCCGACAGTTCGAGTTCGACATTATTCTTTTCTTTGTCGCGCTGAAAAATTAAGTATCCCAGAAGCTGTTCCGATGTTAATTTCCATGTCTTATCCCCGTCTTTAACCGTGATCTCGTTGTTTATTATTTTTTCCGTCTGAGGTAGTAAAGCCTCAACCTCCGCGGCAGTTATCCTGGGAACTATTTTTTTGCCGGGAAGTTCTTTATCGCCAAAATCCAAAGTGTCAAAGGCTTTCACGACAGTTGCATGTAGGGCATCATCCAAAACTTTTTTACCTTCACTTTCGGGGGTTACAACCAACTTTCCTTTTTCCATTTTTACTCCGGCATTTTGGGCAATAACATTAAACAAGCTTTTCGCCTCGGAAAGTACACTAATTAACTTTTCATCACTGTGATCGTGGTATGCAGGAATATTCAGATTTTTCACCAAACCCGCCAGTTTATCTTTTGTATCACGGAGAACGTTTCCCGTTCGTCCAATTTCAAACGCGCGTAAAGTGGTTCCTTCCCAATCGTATGTGAGATCGATATCCTCGGCACCAACCGCATATTCTTTTCCATCATATTTGAGCACCACCTTCTTATCCAAAGTTTTTTCGCGGGCTTCTAACGCATTTCGGGCTTGAACCAAATTCTTCCCGCCCAAAGACACGTCTCCAACCGTGACACCAGGAACAATTCTTTTTGCGTAATAAACATGATAGAGGGTCGCCAGAAGCAACAGAAAATACACTAAGAAAAGGAGCTTCTTGGACACGTTCGAGAAAGCCAGATTTTTAATTCTTTGCAGGAGTGTTGGCATTTGCAGGTGAATTAAATCCGTTCAGCAAAGTGAACTTGGATTTTCCGATTAAAAATTTCTCGGGAGCCTCACACATATCCGTGGTTTGATCGGCGGTCCCGAACAGTCTGCTCGAGCCTGTCTTACTAAAGGCAATTACTTCGGTACGGACACCCTGGCTTCTTGCATACTCCAAAAGGTCGGTGTAGTCTCCGTCACCTGAAACTAAAACCATCGCGTCTATTTTAGGAATTAATCTGACGGCGTCCATACAAAGCCCGACGTCCCAATCGCCCTTCTTTGAGCCTCCGTAGAAAATCTGGAGCTCTTTTTCCCTTACTTCGTAGCCTATTTTGTGGAGGGCTTCGAAAAATTCGCGCTCGGCACCGACATCCGCTCTTATAACGTAAGTGAAAGCTCTGACCAGGCGTCTGACCCCGACACCCGCGCTTAAAACCTTGCTGAAGTCAACTTTGGCCCCGTACAGATTCTTGGCCGAATAGTACATGTTCTGAACATCTACAAAAACGGCTACACGTTGTTCCTTATGCTGCGTGCTTATCATGCGTTGATTTTATCTCATTGCGGTCAATACGACAACGGAGAGATTCCGGATGTTACTAGGAGGGGCGGTTCGGGTATTGTTGGGTTGACTGGCGGGGTTGTGACTGACCGGCTTATGTTTCAATAATGGCTATTTGGGTGGTAAAATCACACTGCGGTTTCAGGCAGTAACCGCCCTATTGGGGGATCGTCTAATGGTAGGACTTTGCACTCTGGATGCAAAAATTGGGGTTCGAATCCCTGTCCCCCAGCCAACGTTTTTGTTGTTACAGCAATAAAAAAGAGATAGCTTCAAAGTTATTGAAAACTATCTCTGTTTTTGGATCTCTTTCTGACAACTAAATTACCTATGGGACGTGACCTGAATGGTAATAGGTTTGTCCGTATACCTCTCGGCGCGATCAGAGAGTTTCAAAATAGTAAACTCTGTGGACCGCCTCCCATAATTACCAGTGATACGTACTTCCCAGGCCCGTTTCGTATGAGATTCATCCATGTGTAAAATGTCCCCAACAAAAACTGCTTTCGCTGTTTCCTCATTCAGCATAAGAACATCGTTACCAATTCGTGTCTCAAAAAGACCAAGATACGTGCCATCACTTCTGTACACCCGCCACATTCCGTCTAACATAACTGCCTCCTTTTCTAGATTTTCAGAATTATACCACTTCAATTAAAGTTCTAACTAACTCCCACACCGACAGCCAACATATAAATATAAAATATCTCCAGTACTTACAACGTTTAGTATGATAAAATCTCTCAAATAAGAACTGGCGCACAGGATACCGGCTAGACTATGCAAAACGCAATTATACTAGGTTCTTTTAAACCGAATACTTGGCACAAAATCATATGTGTAGTAAATGATTTAGAGAAAGCTGGCGTCACCATACTTTCTCCCAGATGCAAAAACCTAATAAGATATCCTTTAAAAGATAATCCGGACTTCTACTATTTGGAAAAAGACTTGGAAGATACAGGACTTAAAGCCACAGATATTAAAGATCTAACCACCCGGGATATTACTAAAAAAATGGATTTCCGGAAACTTCAGGAATGTGTTTGTGCGCACATGTCTAAACAAAATGTATTAACATACGTCATTTCAAGGGAGGGAAAATTGGGGAAAAGTACATCAAACGAACTTGCCTATGCCCTTTTAATGAACAATTCTGTAGCTATTGATAATAAAACTACTATGCTGTCTATAGAGGTCGGACCGTTGGTATCAATGTTTCTAGGGAGGTATATCGGACATATACCGGTTATAGGAAACGACACGGTAGCTCAATCACTACCTTTGTTTAAAAAATTAAATATCTCTATAACTGACGACGCTAAATTGGAACTGTTAAAAGAGATTAAACACTCACTCCTAAGAAAAGATTTCGTAGCTTATGTGAGACCGGTTAACGAATTTACTTTATTAGCAACATCATAATTTATTTTTTAGACGAACAACCTTGGACTGCCACGGGACCGTTTAGATTCCATTTTTGCTTCATCACGCTATTTGTGCTATTCTGGCCACATGTTAACCCAAAATTCAAAAAGGTTCTTTTATAACTTTTTTGATGCCTCTTCTTATGGAGGTTTTTTGGGTTTTGTAAAGTAATCCCTTACACATTAGTTTATAGCACTCAGAAAACCTTCAAATTCAGAGGGTTTTTAATTTTTTACTCTTGAAAGGAGAGCAAAATGTTAGCAATAAGTTTACCTAGGGGTTTATGTTTCTTCTGGTCGCCTAACTTTGACAAACGGTACGAACGCGAAACACCAATACCTGAGTCGTTATTACGGCGCGTGGAACAAAAGAGGAAAGAATTTAGTTGCAGCACCGAGCAAGCTTTGCAAAAATCTTTAATCGAAGCCCGGAAGATCGGAGTCGGCGAGGGTGCTTTAAAGAAATTGATTAAAGCGCACAAAGCCTCTTGTGCTACCTGTCGAGCTTCAGAGAAATAACTTTTTTAAAGCGTACAGTTTAGCTAACCCCCTAAATTGTGCGCTTTGCTCTTTCTTGTATGTGAAATACGTTACAAGTGTGTCCCACGTCCCCAGCCATAGAAAATAACAAAAATTCAGCAGAATTTTATACATAGCCAGACCCCTGTCCCCATCCGCTAAAAAGAAGAAAACCGCCAAGAAGTAGAGTTTTCAGCATCTTTCCGCGCGCGGACAAAAACCTTCTTGATTTTTATGGTTTCAAAAATCCAGGTTACTACTTTGTGTGGGAAACCAAAGGGGCGGCGTGACACAGGGATTAGGAAAATTAAAACACACGGGTGTACCGAGAAAACACGATCGTGAAAGAGATTGTATACAAACAATATTTCTGTTTAGTCGGGGTAAAATAACAAACCCGTAAAACAAGGAAATTATAAATGTCAGAACGAACCCCACCACAATAGTCAAAAACAGTTTATTAATATTATTTTTCATTTTGACCAATTAATTCTTCCTGCTAAGGTTATTATGCAGCTAAAAAAGCACTTCTTCAACATCTTGTCTCTAAGTTTTCGGAGAAAAAGTAGAAAACCTCTTGTTTGTTATTTCCCGGACTGCACTATCACCAAATATAACCGCGGAACTGAGAACTGAACCTGCTATTATCTTTCCGGGAGTTTCGATCATACCTAAAAACCCCTCAATATCTCAACAGCACGTTTTTCATCAAAAAGATTACTTGTAATATCCAGACCGAGTTTTACTAACTTGCTATCAGTTGCGGCTATGTCATGGCCGTTCAGTTCCAAAAAAGTTATCGCGGCGTGTAATCCCGTTCTTTTACTACCGTCAACAAAAGGGTGATTTTTAATTATTGAAAACAACAGTGCTACAGCTTTTTCAAAAACTGTTTCATACAAATCCTTTCCATCAAATGTGGTTTGGGGTCTAAAAACGGCCGATTCCAACATGCGCAAATCTTGTATACCCGCTTTTCCGCCGTACGTGTTTATCTGGTATTCATGAAGTATTAAGATCTCTTCAATGGATAAGTACTTCACTGATTAGCTAATTCTTTGAATGCATCCTTGTACTTTTTACCGATATTTTCGGCAATCTTTAGAAATTCCGGTGACACGGCAGATGTTTTTTCTCTTTCCATGACTATCTTATCCTGCACATTTTCAATATATAGTTCTTCTCCAATATCTAAGTTAAGGGTGTCCAATAATTGTTTCGGTAATATAATACCCACTGAATTCCCGATTCTAGTTAATTTTTGTCTATATGTCATAGTAATAACGTGTTATAACAAGTGAGTGGGGTTGTCAAGTATGTTTACTATCTTGTGCAAATGATCAATAAAATAGCTTACTAAGTCCCGTAAATGACCCATATAAATAACATTACCTAAGCGTAGACAATAACCTGCGTCTTTCATCCTGGCCGGCAGAATCGAAAGTATCCAATCCCTTTTGAACTGTCATCACCTGTATTAACCCACGTGCCAACCTGTGAGGTACCCCTGTAGAAGCGGTTAGAACTTGTGCAGCCGCGTCATGATAAGATCCGCGAAGGCGGTCATAGGCCGAAATACCATCGTGGCCTGAAATCCTGCCCTTGTCATAATCTTGAATAAGTGAGAAATAATCTTTTATGTTTTCTCTAAAATCTTCGCTATAGTATTCCGGAGCGTAGCTCAACACCTTATCCTGTGTCCTGGCAAATTCTATCAACAATTTTCTGCAAGTTTCGTCCCCCTCAAAGACATCCCTTTTGTCGGCTTCGGATACATCCGATGAAAGTTTCTTCCCCTCATAAAACTTTATATAGGTATTTTTATACGTATCGCTGTCCCTAAAATAATTTAGGTATTCCACAGGGTCATTAAAAATCTGGGGCAAAGTTTCTATCGTTTCGCGGTTATTCATATCCAAAATATTATATCGCATATAACATTTCACGGAATATTGACAACCAGGGCATTACATATATAATCATCTATATATGAAAGCCAGATTTCTGGTAATCTTGACAGCAGTATTGGCAGTATTCGTTCTATCCACAATATATTTAAATAAAAACGCATCGGACCAAGACAACGCTGTAGTAGTGCCTGAATTAACTCAGGTCTCTAACGAAGTACCCAAAAGAGAAGTGGATCCCGCCAACGTTGATCCCTCCCTATTCATAACGAGCACTACAATAGATAACAAATACTTTAAACTGCCTATGGGTAGAAAGTTGGTATACGAAGGAGAAACAGAAGAAGACGGACTTGAAAGAGTAGAGATAACAATCCCTGGAGATACGAAAGAAATATTGGGGGTAAAAACGTTGGTTTATTTAGATAAAGTATGGCAAGACGACGAACTCGTAGAAGAAACGCGGGATTATTTGGCACAGGATGTTTATGGAAACGTTTGGTATTTCGGTGAAGATGTTAACAATTATGGAAACGGTAAATTATTGGATCACGAAGGAGCTTGGCTTGCAGGAGTTGACGGGGCTCAACCCGGTATCTGGATAAAAGCCTCGCATATTGTCGGGGATTCGTACAGGCAGGAATTTTACAAGGGCAAAGCGGAGGACATGAGAGATGTTTCGAGCATAGGTGAGCCTGTACAAATTGCATTGGGTTCCTATAAAGACTGCGTAAAAATGTATGACTGGACTCCCCTGGAACCGGATTCAAAAGAGTTTAAACATTATTGCTCGGAAGTGGGTGCGATGGTTTTGGAAACAAAACCTGACACCGGTGAAAAACTTGAATTGAAAAGCGTAAATTAAGCAGAAGTCCCACATCAATAAAAAAACCAATTAATGATGTGCGGACGAAAAAAACGACACCGTTGGAAAATATAAGAAAATTCTACCTACCCGCGCAATATCAAATTTCCGACAAATATCACAAGTAGTGAACCCGCAACCGCGACTACGAAAGACATCACGTTAAATCCGGTGACCCCGACATCAAAAAACCTTTGGCCAAGGTACCCGCCTACTACTGCCCCGATTATCCCAAGTATTATCGATCCTACAATACCTCCCTGGGAATTAGGCGCAATAAAATTTGCTATGCTTCCGGCAATTAACCCAAATATAATCCAATAAATAATAGTCATTTTTCGCCTCCTAAATTAATAACACCTTTCAAAAGCCGGGCAAACAGCAAGTTATGCTTGCTGTTTTTCCCCTGAAAATATCTGAATTAACTTAACAATTCCCCAAGCCAAAAACGCGTATACAATAATTGCCACGATTGTTGCCGGTTCAAGAACTGATGCGGTTTCTATACCTTGAGTTACTGCTCTTCGAAATATTCCTTCAAACGGAAGTACGAAGAACCCGGTTAGTCCGTAGATAAAGCGCACAAATCCGCTTGCAGTGCCTGCCCCCATCAATTTCAGAACGAGACGGAAGGATAATAGGATTTCTAGAGCTCCGAAGATGTAGTAGATCAAATACTCAGTGGTTTGTGATTTAGTCGCTGAAGTTTGAACTTGCGTAGCCATAACCGGTTCGCTGCTGTCTCCCGAATTAGTAATAATTGCATCCGGAGTTGATCCTAAACTGTCCGTACTATCATTTTCTGTAATTATCGTTTCTTTTGTAATTTCTGCCATATTTATTCACCTGCCTTACATTTAATTTGCTACAAAACACTTTTATTTACGCACAAGTCGTACTACGTAAACAACCACGATTGCTCCGATTACCGCAACAATCAGACTATATAGGTTGAATCCGGTAACACCCGACTGCCCAACCATGCCCATAAGTAGACCTCCTATTACGGCGCCGACAATACCTAAAACGATGTCCGTAACAGTGCCTTGTCTGGAATCAGTCTTCATGATCACCGATGAAATCCAACCTGCCAATGCTCCGAAAATTATCCATAGTAATATACCCATATTTGTTCACCTACTTTTTTACTAATTTTTTACCTCTAAAATTCCTAACATCTCTCTCCTCCTCTCTCCTCCATTACTGAGATACCGGAGCGGGTTCGCCCTGGGGAGCAGGAACTTCTACTTTGGGAGCTTCCATATTAATCTGTGGAGCAGGTACGTTAACTTGAATTGGTTGATTTTGCATGTTCCTTATTGCAGGAATAGCAAAATACAAGACTACTCCGAGAAAAATTATTAGAAGCACGATTCCTGCGAAAAACCCACTACCACTGCTTTCTTTTTCCGGTGCCGGGTTGTTTACTACTGTTGTCATTTGTTCTTCACCAACTTTCAAATTTCCAAAAACAACTACATTATTCAATTTTTGTAAATGAATCCGGGCTTAGGGGTTAGTGTGCAGGTCTACTTCAACCTGTTTAATTACGGTTTCTTTGGGTAAGTATAGGGTGAGGGCTCTCTCAACAAGAGTGGTTAATGATATTTTTTCGACAACTGCTTGAACCCGGGCTTGCAAAACAATAGAAGGGTTCATAAAAAGAGTTGTTCTTTGTTTACCGGAAGTAGTTGTCATACTTGATACAGTACAACTTGTTGAAGTACTTGTCAATGGTTAATAGGACAAACCTATTACATCAAACTATTTACGGGGTGAAAAACAAAGCCGCCCCTTACTTTACTGTCACGCTCTTTGCAATATTTCTCGGCTTATCCACGTCGTTTCCAAGGTAAACTGCCAAATAATAGGCTATTAGCTGAAACGGGATAATATTTATGACGGGGCTTAACTCTTTTAGGTTAGGAACTTTTATCCAGTTATCGAAAAGGGGCGAGTTTTCAGAAGAAATAGCCATGCAAGTCCCTCCCCGGGCTTTTATCTGACTCACCGAACTCATTACATCTTTCCTCAATTCGTCTGCAGGTACTATAGATAAAACGTCTGTCCCCTTCTCAATCATTGTTATTGCATAATGTTTTAGATCTCCGGCAGGTATGGCGTGGGCGTGAATATATGATCCTTCGATAATTTTCACCATTCCTTCTTTTGCAATGCTTGTATCCCCGGCTTTTCCAAGTATGTAAATATCCTTTTTTGTGCTAAGTGCTCTCGATATTTTTTTAATATTGGACACCCAGGAACGATTCCGAAGCACTGCGTCAATTGCCGTTGCCGTCAGCCTGACTTTTCTCTTCGCTTCTTCAACAAAACCTGCTGCTGTTTTAGCAACTATATAACCCCATACAATTTGGGACGTAAAAACTTTTGTGGACATAACACATATTTCCGGACCTGCGTTCGCCATAAACTTGATATCCGATAATCTTGTTATCATCGAACCCGGCATATTAACAAAAGATGCAATTTTCACTCCTTTTTTCTTTGCGCGCTCCAATACTTCTATTACATCGGCGGTTTCCCCGCTCTGGGACAAAGCAATAATTAAATCTTTGTCGTTGAACAATCCATAAAACTCGCTGCAGTCCGAACCAATCAAGCTGATGGCGTTTATGTCTGAAATTTTTCTTAAATTAAATGCCATCTGGGATGCTGCGTTTCCTGCCGTTCCCGATCCGACAATGTAAACATTCCTGGATTTTTTAACGATTGCTGCCAGTTCTAAATATTTACTATTACTAATTTTAATTAGTTCTAATAAACTGCCGGGTGTGTCTGCAATCTCTTTCTCCATGTAATGTTTAAATTTACCAAGAGATGCTTTCTTTCCTTTAAAATCTAACTTTTCCGTTGTGAGCGGAACGTTATCGTTTTTTTTTATATCAACCAATTGATATCTTTTATTTTCAATCAGAAGCATCTGGTTATTATCCAACACAAAAACCGAATCTACTTTGTCGGCAAAAGAATAGATGTCTGAAGAAAGGTAGAAATCTTCACCACCGGGTGAAATTCCAAATACAATCGGCGAGCCATTTCTTGCCCCGATAATTAAACCTTTGTTTGTTAAAACTACGATAGTATTCCTGCCTTCCAACTTCATGTGAGCACTTCTCACGGCTGTTCTCATATCCCCGGTACGGTGAAATTCATCCTCCATTAATTTAACTATCACTTCCGTGTCAGTCTCGGAAGAAAATTTAGCCCCTTTTTGTACTAATCCTTTTTTTAATTTTTCGAAATTTTCTACTATACCGTTATGAACAACCACAAAATCCTTCTCCGAAGAAAAATGGGGGTGAGCGTTATCACGGTTTACGCCCCCGTGTGTCGCCCATCGCGTGTGTCCGACACTACAATAGCCGGCAGGGGAGGTGGGCTGTACCTGTAATTTCCCTATCTCCTTTGTTACATTTATATTTGAGTTATTAAGAGTCGCTATGCCCCAACTGTCATATCCTCTATACTCCAGTTTTTTCAGACCGCTAAAAACGCAATCGTAAGCTCTTTCACTGCCGGAGTTCCCGACATATGCAAAAATACCGCACATATATGCCTCCTATAAAAAATATTTATTTGTCGTAGGATTAGAATTGCTGACCGAATTTGTCTTTGTTTTTCTATTTCTAGAATATTTGAACAAATTCTAAGGTTTGCAGCTCAACCTAGGGGTTTCCGCAGATTGTACAGTATTTTATGGATACTGCCTCGATTGTTGGTTGCCGTAGCAACCACCCCCTAACCTCGTATTCCTGTCTCCTAACAGGACCACACGCCAAACTTAATACTAAATCCTAAGCTCACTTGTCTTGATACTATTTGAAATAAGCCGTTCCGTCAATTTGACAAATCCGTCAACATATAATCGGCACAAAAAACGGACACGAAATTTTGGCTGTCTTGATAGCGTTATGGGTGGTATTAATTCATGTCGTGGTGAATTTAATTAAAACACGCCGGACCAAGACAACGCTGACACTGCTGTGCAGAAATCGAAACTGCATTTTTAAAATCTAAATTTAACGGGGGGGTTTGAATTATCCGGCACGGATTAACTTTTTCACAAACTTGTTCAGAACAACTCCAACAAACACAAAAAACGCTAAGTAAAGCACGGTTCCAAAAGAAACCGGCAAATACTTATAGATAAAATCGTGCCTATACATAATTGGCCAATGCAATAAATAAATTTCGTAAGAATACTTACCGAAAATAACTACCAGCTCTGAATGAACGTTCTTTAATAAAAATGCCGC
>Ga0209210_1001909_pt1 | contig 16323 bp, 15 predicted proteins | sample RifGroA1_FD_183991 | JGI IMG/M metagenome (GOLD analysis project Ga0209210, IMG submission 183991) | Contaminated groundwater microbial communities from Rifle, Colorado, USA - Rifle Groundwater A1 (SPAdes) (version 2) | ecosystem: Environmental > Aquatic > Deep subsurface > Groundwater >...
TGAACCGCCGCATCAAAAGTTTTCGTTGTAGTTGTGGTGTAATCGAATTCCATAAACTTAATTGTATCATGCTTTCAAAATTATGACTTTAGAAATCTTAATTCTTTCAAGAAAAGCCCGCTTTTGGTCTTACTGAATTCAAAACGGCTTGAAATTTCCCCGAAAAACGGCTGGCGAGCCCGCGTAGCGGGCGAGCCGATGACTTCATTTCCCAATTGGCGGAGGGTGAGCGATTCGAACGCTCGGTGGGTTTCCCCACGCCACGTTTCCAACGTGGTGCACTAGACCTCTATGCGAACCCTCCCTTTATAACTTATTTATATCACAATTAACCAAATTTTCTATAAGTGTAAAATGAATGCGACCGCTGTCAGCCAACACTTTTTTCCTTTATTTAAAGCGAGAAATTCTTGTCTGCTAATCTCAATATTCACTTCCATCTCTTGTTTGTATTAATGCTCGGATTCTTTCTTCTACCGGTGGATGGGTCATGAATAAGTTATTAAGTTTGGAAGTTTTTAAGTTGCCGAACGGGTTGGATATAAAGAGATGAGCAGTCGCATGATTGGCTGTGCGCATCTCGGTAGGAGCGGCGGAAATTTTGCGTAGCGCGTTTGCCAAACCTTCCGGATATCGAGTTAAAAGCGCGCCGGAAGCATCGGCTAGAAATTCTCGCTTGCGTGAGATTGCCAATCGGATAAGAGTGGCGGCAACGGGCGTTAAGATAGCTAAAACAAGACCAATGATTAATAAAATCCCGCCGCTATTATTATTTCTATTACGACTACCACTCCACATCTGCGAGCGAAGAAAAAAATCCGAAAGCAGGGCGACAAAACCGGCCATGACGACCGCAATGGTTGAAAGCAGCATATCACGATTGCCAATATGAGAAAGTTCGTGAGCGATTACTCCCTCAAGTTCATTTTTATTGAGAATATTAAGAAGTCCGGTAGTGACACAGACAACGGCATGTTTTTTATCTCGTCCGGTAGCGAAAGCATTGGGTGCCTGATCTTCAATAATATAAAGACGAGGCATGGGAAGTCCCGCAGTGATAGAGAGATTCTCGGTAATATTCCAGAGATCAAAGTATTCCGCTCGATTTACCGATTTGGCCTTATGAATTTTGAGCACAATTTTATCGGAGAACCAATAAGAAAATGCGTTCATAAATATCGCTAGGAATACAGCGATATATAAAATAGCGGGATCGTTATAAATATTCGATATAAACCAGCCGAGAACAATGACAAGTGAAAAGAAAAGGGCTATTAACACCCAAGTTTTCCAGATATTTTCACCCTGATGAGTATAAAGATTGGTGGGCATCAAAACTTAGCCTCGACGGGATCCCGAGCCGCAACTTCTTCAAGTTCGAAGAATTCCATTTTAGAAAAGCGGAATGCGCTGGCTATAATGTTACCCGGGAAAGATTCCACTTTAATATTGAGATCGCGGACATTGGTATTATAGAACCGACGCGCCGCTTGAATTTTGTTTTCGGTATCAGAAAGCTCTTTTTGTAATTCGAGAAAATTTTGATTGGCTTTTAATTCCGGATAGGCCTCGGCAATCGCAAACACGGATTTAAGCGCGCCGGTCAGTATGTTTTCTGCCTGACCCTTTTCAACAACAGAACCGGCTCCCATTGCCATGGAACGAGCCTTGGTTACATTTTCAAACGCACTTGATTCATGCTTGGCATATCCCTTAACTGTATTGACTAAGTTAGGAATAAGATCGTAACGACGCTTGAGCTGAACGTCAATATCGGCCCAGGCTTCCTTGGCTCTATTGATAAAACGAATAAAACTATTGTAAGCGAAAACAACCCAGAGAATTATCACAAGGATAATTGCTAGGATAATAAATATTGGTGACATACCCCGGTATTATAACACCTTTTATATTTAGCGATATTTTTAATAATCCATGCCGCCGCCCGCTCCAATAGGTGATGCCGTGTCTTCTTTCGGTTCGTCCGCAATGGCTACTTCTGTAGTGAGAAGAATGGCAACGGCCGATGCGGCATTTTCCAAAGCGCATCTGGTTACCTTTACGGGATCAATGATCCCTGCCTCAAACATGTCTCCGACGAAATTGTCAGTCAGCGCGTCATAACCGGCATTAGCTCCACTCTTAAGCACTTCAGCTAATACCACGCCGTCCTCTTTGCCGGCATTTTTGGCAATTTGCCGAAGGGGTTCCTTGAGTGCTTCTATAACATCCATATATCCCGCCGCAAATTCGGCCGCTTCGGCATTTTCATGCGCCAATTTGGCCTCTTTGGATTCTTTGTATTTAGCCTCAATTTTTTTTGAAACTTTCGCTAGAGCGCTGCCACCGCCGGCGACAATACCCTCGGCTATGGCCGCCTTGGTCGCGTTAACGGCGTCTTCGATTTTAAGTTTGAGATATTTCATTTCAGTTTCGGTCGCGGCACCGACTCGAATTACCGCTACCCCGCCGGAAAGTTTGCCGATTCGTTCGTCAAGTTTTTCTACGTCGAATTTTGAAGTGGTGTTTTGTCTCTGAGTTCGCAGGCTTTCCACTCTTTTCTCTATTTCCGATTTCTTTCCCTTACCACCGACGATCACAGTATTATCTTTGGTCGAGATCACTCTCGAGGCATGGCCGAGCATTGCTAATTCCGCGTTCTCAAACTTGATGCCCAGTTCTTCCGAAATTACTTTTGCTCCGATGGTTGTGGCAATATCTACCAGCACCTCTTTTTTTCTATCGCCATAACCCGGCGCCTTAATTGCTAACACATTGAAACTTCCACGCAGTTTATTAACCACAAAAGTCGTTAGGGCTTCCCCATCCACGTCTTCGGCGATAATCACTAAATCTTTCTTGCCGCTAGCCGCCAATTTTTCCAGAAGCGGCAGAATCTCTTTGATAGTTGAAATTTTTTTATCAGTGACAAGGATAGCCGGATCACGGTATTCCGCTTCCATACGTTCAGCGTTAGTGATCATATAGGGTGAAATGTAGCCCTTATCAAATTCCAACCCTTCCACAATTTCAGAATCCACACCGAAGGATTGCGACTCTTCCACTGTGATCACGCCATCCTTGCCTATCTTTTTGATAGTCTCGGCGATGATGGCGCCAATTTCCGCCGACTCTGCAGAAATAGTAGCCACTTGTTTCACCTCATTGTCTGCCTTAATCGGTTTACTCATCTTTTTAAGGACTTCGATAGCATCCCGAGTCGCCGTCTCAATGCCACGGCGGATACCCATAGAATTTGTTCCCACTAAAGATTTTTTAAAACCAGTTTCAACTAGCGCTTGAGTAATGATTACCGAAGTGGTGGTGCCATCACCGGCGGTATCATTAGTTTTCGAGGCTACTTCCTTTACAATTTCGGCGCCCATATTTTCAAATTTGTCTTTGAGAGTGATATCCTTAGCGATTGTCACGCCATCGTTGGTGATGGTTGGCGCGCCATAGCCCTTATCCAAAACCACATTTCTTCCACGAGGTCCTATGGTAATTTTGACTGCGTTTGCTACCTTATCCACTCCGCGCTTAAGCGCTTCACGAGCGTCCTGATTAAAAAGAATTTGTTTTGCCATAATAATCTATTTTATAACCGCTAAAATATTATCTTCCTTTAAGAGATACAGTTCTTCGCCATTTTGTTCAACTTCATCGTATCCATACTTGGAAAATACGACCACATCGCCGACTTTAACGCGCATCGGTTCCAACTTGCCATCGACCCACTTCCCTTCACCAACCGCCAAAACTTTACCTTGAGCGGATTTTTCTTTGATAACAGATTCAGGGAGGATAATACCGAATGAGGGCTTTTTACTCTGAGCTTGTCGAAGGGCCTCCTCGGTAAACGGTCGGACCAATATTCTGTCGCCAAAAGGCTTAATTTGAGGAGTTTTTATATTTTTCTTATCCATATTATTTTAAATATTCTTGCCTGCCGGTAGGCAAGCTTAATCGCCCGCACATTGTATATGAAAAATCCCCAAAGTCAAATAATCCTATGATTTGCCCACAGGAAAGAATTTGTGTTAATATTGCATCGTACAGGCCCCTCGACCTAGCTCGAGGTAAACAATGGTCCGGATTCTTCCCTACATTCAAATTATTTTGAGTCTCCTTCTCATAGCGGGAGTGCTCCTCCAACGTTCGGAGGCCAGTCTTGGTTCCGCCTTTGGAGCAGATGGCGCGCTGGGAGGACGCTTTATGCGTCGCGGATTTGAAAAAATTCTTTTCAACGCCACCTTGGTCGTGGCTGTTCTCTTCACCGTTTTTGCCTTTGCCAGTCTTCTTCTCAGCCGGTAACTCAATCAGTAAATAAATAATGACTTATAAAGAATTGCGAGCGCTTTTCTTAAGGCGCTTCAGTCTGCCAAAGGAACGTTCAATACGGGGAATTTTACGTTCTTTTACAATGGCTGAAAAAGCGATATTTTATTTTTTTACCACTATTTTTATAGTTTCCGGTCTCACGCTCATGTGGAAAGTCAGCAATGCCTATCTGGTCGAAATTCCCGTGCAAGGCGGCACTTTAACAGAGGGGGTGGTCGGTAATCCGCGTTTTATCAATCCGGTGCTGGCAATCTCTGAAGCGGATAAAAACTTGGTCGCTCTAATTTACTCCGGTTTGGTACGCGTGACCCCGCAAGGTGAAATTGAAAACGATCTGGCCGAAGAAGTGACAATTTCCGATGATCGTCGGATTTATACAGTTCATATTCATCCAGGTGTTCGTTTCCATGACGACACTCCCGTAACCGCGGAAGATGTGATTTTTACATTGCAAAAAATTACCAATCCGGCCATCAAGAGTCCCAAGAGAGGCAATTGGGAAGGAGTTGTGATAAATAAGATTGACGAGCAAACTGTTTCCTTCACCCTTAAGCAACCTTATATCCCATTTATTCATAATTTAACCGTTGGGATTTTGCCAAAACATATTTGGAAAAATGTTTCAGACGATGAATTTGCTTTTAGCCAGTTCAATACTATTCCTGTCGGTTCCGGACCTTACAAGGTGGAAAGAGTAGAAAGAAACTCCGGCGGGATACCGGACCGATACAGATTGGTTCCATTTGAAAATGTGTCGCAAAAAATGCCGTTTATAAAAAATCTGATCTTTAAGTTTTATTCAAGTGAGGGTTCGCTCATCAGCGCCTATAACGCCCGCGAAGTCGAAAGTATGGGCAGTATCTCTCCGGAAAAAATACTTGAACTTCAAAAAAGTGGATCTCGTGTCATCTCTTCTCCCTTACCTCGTGTCTTTGCGGTTTTCTTTAATCAAAACCAGTCTAAGATCCTGTTGAATAAAGAAGTCCGTCAAGCGCTTAATCTCACGAGTCCCAAGGAAGAAATAGTCAATAAAATTCTAAATGGCTATGCTGCGGTCATTTCTGGTCCCATGCCGGCCGGCATTTATTCTCAAACAAATATTGAAAATGAAACGCTTACGATGGAAGAAAGATTGGAGACTGCTAAAACTATTCTAGCCAATGCCGGTTGGCAACCAAATCCGGAAACTGGAATACTTGAAAAAAAATCTACTTCTGGTACAATGACCTTGTCGTTTTCAATCTCTACGGGTGACGCGCCAGAGCTTCAGCAGGCGGCAAATGTGTTAGTATCCGCCTGGCAAAAGCTCGGGGCCAAAATTGAAGTCTTAATTTTCGAAACCGGAGACCTCAATCAAAACGTCATTCGTCCGAGAAACTTCGATGCGCTCCTCTTCGGCGAGATGGTCGGCAGAGACAGAGATCTTTATCCATTCTGGCATTCGTCGCAAAGAACCGATCCCGGACTCAATATTGCTCTGTACGCTAATAGCCAGGCCGATAAGTATCTCGATAATGCCAGAAGCGCTAGTGATTCTCCAGAAGTAATGGCAGAAAACTATAAAGCCTTTGCGAAAGCATTGGAGGCGGACATCCCGGCCATTTTCCTTTATACGCCCAGTTTTCTCTACATTGTGCCCGAGAAGGTTAAAAATGTGAACCTTGATTCATTAGTCGTGTCTCAAGATAGATTTCTAGGTATCGTAAATTGGTACATCGAAACAAATAAAGTTTGGAAAATATTTGCTAATTCAAATTAAATTTCTAATTAAATGAACTCTACATTCACGAGCGGCACCCGCCACAAAAATATCCGTCGAAGACCTGGCACTCCTATGCCGGTAAAAAAACCCCACGATATCATTCCGCCGCTAGGAGATAGTATCAGAATTATTCCGCTTGGCGGTGTTGAGGAAATTGGCAGAAACATGACCGTAATAGAATTCGGTGAGGATATTATCGTCTGCGATGCCGGTATTAAATTTACCGATGATGAAACGCCGGGCGTCGATTATATTTTACCAAATATCAAATATCTCGAGGAACGTAAACATAAAATTCGCGCCATAGTGATCACCCACGGGCATCTTGATCACATCGGCGCTATCCCTTACATCATCGATCGATTGGGTAATCCGCCAATTTATACCCGTGAATTCGGCGCCTTGATGATCCAGAAACGTCAAGTGGAATTTCCCCACTTACCTCCGCTTAATATAAAAATAGTTGAAGCCAATGACAAATCTATTCCTCTAACTCCTCATCTTAAGGTGCGTTTTTTTGGTTTGACGCATTCTATTCCGGAATCTACCGGTATTATTATCGAAACGCCCTATGGAGACATCGTCAATACCGGCGACGTGCGGGTGGAAAACGAGGAAGGGGTGCCGGCTGACAAAGAATTCGAGCAATATAGGATTTTCAAAGATCGCAAGGTCCTCCTTTTTACTATGGACTCGACCGGAATAGAGAAACCGGGTTTCTCGCCATCCGAAGCTTCCATTCTTAAAAATATAGATTCTATTGTGGCGGGAGCACAAGGGCGAATCATCATTGCCACCTTTTCCTCGCAAATAGAAAGAATTATTGAGTTTATAAATATCGCTCGGCGTTACGGCAGGAAAGTGCTGGTCGAAGGGCGTAGTATGAAGGCTAACGTTGATATCATTAAACATCTGAATTTAGTTGATACGAGCATTGTGATTCCCATCGAGGATATCACCAAATATCCTCCCAATAAGATTATGATTATCGCCACCGGCGCCCAAGGAGAAGAATTTGCCGCCTTGGCGCGGATCTCGAATAAAACTCACAAGTATGTTCGACTGGAACGTTCGGATACCATTATTCTTTCCTCTTCCATTATTCCCGGCAATGATCGAGCGGTGGATAAACTCAAAGATAATTTGTACCGTAGTGACGCAAAAATTATTACTTATCTAGATTCAAATGTTCATACCTCCGGACATGGCAAACGGGATGAATTGAAGTGGTTGCATAATCAAATTCCGTACAAATATTTTATGCCGGTGCATGGTAATCACTATAGATTAAAGATGCATGCAGAACTGGCGGTTGATCTCGGTTGCCCGCGTGAAAATGTGATCGTTCCGGACAATGGAAGCATCATTGAGATTCAAGATAAGGGAGCAAAGTTCGTAAAACTGCGCGAGAAAGCGCCTTCGGAAGATATGGTGGTGGAAGGCCTCTCCATCGGCAATATTTCGGAAGTGGTTATTCGCGATCGAAAAATGTTGGCCGCAGACGGCATCTTTGTTGTTATTGCTTTGGTGGATACGAGAACAGGCCGTCTTAAAAAGTCGCCGGACATTATCGCGAGAGGCTTCGTCTATTTGAGAGAATCCCAGGAACTTCTTTCCGAAGCGCGGGGTATTATCAAACGCTCCATCGAAAGCACCACCATTGGTATGAATCCGATTAATTTTGATTATACCAAGAACGCCGTCACCGAAGACGTTTCGCGCTTTCTCTTCCAGCGCACCGCCAAGAAACCAACGGTCATCCCTGTTATCCTAGGAGCATGAAGCGATTTGCGCCAATCTTTATCGCCAGTCTTTTTTTCTCTCTTCACTTTGGCGCCCTTTTGTTTTTAAATTCTTCTCTTTTGAAACAATTTTTTGGACCTGATACGGTCAGCTTTCTTTTTCTCGTTGGAGCTTTGGGAAATATTCTTCTTTTTTTATCTGCTCCGACATTAATCAAAAAATTTGGTAAACGTTTACTTCTGCTCTTTTCTCTGATACTTATCGCGGTAAGCACCGTGACTCTTGCTTTGGCTACCACTGCCCTTGTAGTGGCCATATCTTTTATTATCTATGCCAGTCTGGTTTATATGATATTTTATTACTTTGATATTTTTCTCGAGGAACTTTCTCTGGATACTAAAACGGGCGAAATACGGGGAGCTTATATCGCTCTTATCCATTTCGGTTTGATTGCGGGGTTACTCGTGCTTACTTTTCTGGCAGCAGATAACACGTTTAAACCGGTTTATTTGATAGCCGCCGGTTTGCTTATCTTTCCCATTTTACTTGCTCTCTTTTCCTTCAAATCACAATCACCTGAATGGCATAGACTTCACCATCGCCACGAACTTCAATTGTTTAAATCTTGGTGGAAGATCAAGAGTGTAAGGCGGGTAACTCTGGCTAGATTGGCGCTCGAGTTTTTTTATACCTCCATGATTATTTACACACCATTATATTTACACGGCGTTCTCGGTTTTGAATGGAATGTTATTGGCGTGATGTTTATCGTTATGCTTCTGCCGTTTATTCTTTTTCAATGGCCGGTGGGTATGTTGGCGGATCACTTTATCGGCGAGAAAGAATTTATGATCATCGGGTTTTTAATTATGGGTGTTTCGCTTTTATTTATGCCATACCTAGAAACAAGCGTGGTCTTGTGGGCTCTTTTGCTGTTTTGTTCGCGCATGGGGGCGAGTTTTATCGAGATTACGACTGACAGCTATTTCTTTAAACATGTGGATGCTCGCGATACCGGATTTTTAAGTATTTTTAGACTTGCTCGGCCTGTAAGTGTTATTCTCGGCGCCATATTTGGAGTCCTAGCCCTAAATTTATTTTCGTTTGAAAAAATATTTTTTGTCATAGCAGTTGTGGTCTTTTTCGGCCTCAAACAAAGTTTATCTTTAAGGGATACAAAATAAAAAAACTGCCTACATTAATATTTTTATGTCATACTATACTTTCCAGTTTGACCCGTTCCTCAAGACTTTTAAGATGTCGAGCTTTTTCATCTTCAAACGCTTCCCTATTAAACCGATGGCTAGAAATAAGCGCCGCCGCGTGACCAGCACCCAAGTAGTGTGGCATAACTACGTAAGAAGCACCGGCACGGTAAAGCGCGTATGTGTCGGAGATATCATGAGAAATGGTAACAAAAATCCCATCTTGATTATGACTCCGATAATGAGTCAAGAGTGAAAGGTTAATATGAAAATCCGGAATTGTGGAGATTACTAATTTGGCTCTGGAAATCTGCACTTCGTCAAGAAACTCTATATCTTCCGCATCGCCAAAGCGATATGGAATGCCTTGTAACCTTGCGCGCGTGATGGATGAAGGATTATAGTCCACCACCAAGTAATTATTTGTTATCTGTCTGGCCGTTTCCACAAAGTCGTGGCCAACCCGATCATAACCAAAAATAATAATATCAAAACTTTCGGCAAGATTATTTTCTTTTATGTACGGCTTTCTTAAAGTAAGAATACTTAAAGCCGGTTTCAAGAACAGATAAATACGATCGGCATGCTGGATAAAATAGGTTGAGCCAATAATTGTAATAACGCCGACCAAAGTGACCAGAGAAACTACTTCCAAACTGACATGACCAAGAGAGAAGGCGAGTGCGATAAGAATAAGCGAAAACTCGCTGATTTGCGCCACGGTCAATCCCGCCATGAAGGCTGTGCGAATGCGGTATCCCAAGAGATTCATCAAGATAATAACAATCAAAGGATTACCCACCAAAACAAAAAGGCTTAAAAGCGCCGCCGCGCTAAGAAGTGCTGGAAATTGACTGATGATAATTTGCGAGCCGAGCAAAACAAAGAAAAGCATAATGAAAAAATCACGGAGCGGCTTCATGCGGGCGGAAATTTCATAGGCAAAAGGAGAAGCGGCCAGAGTTACCCCCGCAATTAAAGCTCCTATTTCTATGGAAAAGCCAATAGTATAGAAAAACACGGACATTCCCAATCCCCAAGCCAAAGAGAAGATAAACAACACCTCTTGCGAACCGGCGACAAATCGGGCAATACCAGGCAAGACATACTTGCTAACAAAATAGAGAAAAACAGATGCCAACACCCCCTTACCCAAAAGAGTTATGATTTCAACAACGGCGAGGTGAGAGAGATTACCGGACGGTATAATCGCTGTGACGCCGACAACCGTGATAACGAGAAGAAGAATAGTGGCCACGATATCCTGAACAAGAAGAAAGCCGATAGAAATCTTGCCATAAAGTTTGCCGAGATCTCCTCTATCTGAAAGTAATTTTAGAATGATGATAGTACTTGAGAAGGTGAGCGCGACGGCAATATAGGCCGACGGTACTGTACCAAAACCCAGAGATCGGACGATAAAATATCCGATTACGGAGGTGAAAAGAACTTGTCCAATACCAGTGATAAACGAGGCCTTACCCACTTCTCGCATGACGTCCGGATTCAGAGTCAGTCCGACGATGAAAAGAAGAAGGGTGATGCCTATTTTGGAAAAAAGCTCTATCTCGTCGCGAGCCTGGAGAATATTGAGTACGTAAGGTCCGACGATAATACCTGTGGCGATATAACCGACGATGAGGGGTTGTTTGAAAAATTTTACTACAAGCGAAACGAGAGTAGCAATAATTACAATAATAGAAATTTCGATAAAAATGGTCACTTTTTTTTCTTTATTATAGCTTTAATAAACGCGGTAAAGAGAGGATGTGGCGAGAGCGGTCGAGCCTTGAATTCGGGATGAAATTGCGTTGAAAGAAAAAATGGATGAACATTCTTGGGCAATTCAGCTATTTCACAAAGACGCCCATCCGGAGACTTGCCGGAGAAAATCATGCCGGCTTTCTCAAGTTTTTCTACATAATCTGGATTAACTTCAAAACGATGTCTGTGTCGCTCGGAAATTCTAGTCGTCTTGTATGCTTCGTAAGCAAGCGTTTTAGGCTTCAAGATTGCTGAGTAGGCGCCGAGACGCATTGTACCACCAAGTTTGCCGTCTTTGAGCTTGTTTTTTTGATCTTCCATAATATCTATAACCGGGTGGTTGGTATTTTTATTTACCTCTGTCGTGTGGGCGTCCTTGAAGCCGGCCACCGTTCGTGAGTACTCAATCACCGCTAATTGCATACCGTAGCAGAGTCCTAAATATGGAATGTTGTTTTCTCTGGCAAATTTTATCGCGCTTAAAATTCCCTCCACTCCGTTTGCGCCAAAGCCGCCGGGCACGATGACTCCGTTATAATTTTTTAGCTCGCTTATCTTGCGTTTGCTCGTCTCATATTCTTTGGCATTGATCCATGTCAATTCAGGTTTGACATTTTGCCAATAAGTGGAAAATTTAACCGCCTCTATGACCGAAACATAAGCGTCGGAAAGGACAAAATCTCCGGTGTCAAAATATTTGCCTATGACCGCTATTTTAATTGCTTTTTTGGTGGATTTGGTTTTAAAAACAAATTTTTTCCAAGCAACTAAATCTTTTTTATGGGGCTTAAGTTCAAAGTGACTTAAAATTCTCTCGCTTAATCCGTCTCGTTCAAAATTAATAGGCACGTCATAGATACTTTCAATATCCGGCGCCGCGATGATATCCTGGCTTAATACTCCCGAGGCCACAGCGATTTTTTCTTTGCGTTTCTGATCAATAGAAACTTCGGATCTCGCGATAATCATATCCGGCTGAATGCCATACGAATTAAGTTGACGAATGGCGTTCTGGGTAAGTTTAGTCTTCATTTCGCCGAGTTTACCCGGAATCGGCAGATAGGAGACCATCACAAACATGACATTCTTAGGTTCGCGAATTTTGAGGAGACGCGCCGCCTCGAGAAAAATTGAGTTCTGATACTCGCCAACCGTACCGCCTATTTCAATCACGGTGATCTCGGCTTGAGTGTTTCTAACCGAACGGTGAATGCGGTTAAGAATCTCTTCCGTCACATGATACACAGGTTCAACACACTTACCGCCGTACCCTAAGGCACGCTCTTTATCAATAACATATTTAAGCACCATGCCGTTGGTCAAATAGTTTTCTTCAGGCATGTCAGTGTTGAGAAAACGCTCGTAGTTGCCCATATCCTGATCGGTTTCCAGACCGGAGTTGAGAACAAAAACCTCGCCGTGTTCAACCGGATTCATGGTGCCGGCATCAACATTCAAATAAGGGTCGGCCTTGATTAGACTAACCTTGAAACCTTTTGATTGGAGGATCACACCGATTGAAGAGGTCGCGATACCTTTGCCAACTCCCGACATTACTCCTCCCACGACAAAGATATATTTGTGCCCCCTATTTCGTGTGTTCATTGTTTTTATTATAACGGAAATATTGAAAAGCCTCCAACTTTCCTATATTGTGTAGTCTGTTGAGAAAATAGAATAATTGCGGGATCATCTAATTGGTAGGATACATGACTCTGAATCATGGCATCTAGGTTCGACCCCTAGTCCCGCAGCCAAGTTTCAGAATTTGTTTTTTCTAGAATTGATTCAATAGTATCAGTAATTGTTTTCAAAGACTCGTTGGATTTAATAATGTAACCACGGGCACCGAGTTTTATTCCTTCTTCTATATAATACATACTAGTGAAATTTGAAACAATGAGAACAGGAATTTTATTTAACTTTTGATCCTCTTTTATTAGCTTAAGGAAATCCATTCCTCCAATATTAGGCATTAAAATATCCAGTAAAATTAAATCTGGCTTCTCTTCTTTTATAATTTGAAAACCTTCTTCACCATCTTTTGCCACTATAACTTTGTAATCTTTAGTCGAGAGAGAATCGCTCACTGTTTTAAGAAATACTTTGTCATCATCTATAAGAAGAATTTTTTTCATACTTTATGTATTAAGTATCGTTTGCACTTCTTTAGTAATAGTATCCAGTGTTTCATTGGATTTCAGAATATAACCTTTGATTCCTAGAGAAACTCCCTCGCTTATCTTGTCTATAGTTGATAGATTTGAAGTGATGATAACCGGAATTTTAGGTATATTTTCATTCATCCGAAGTTTTTTAAGAAAACTAATACCATCCAGTTTTGGCATTTTTATATCCAAAAGAATAAGATCCGGTTTTTCTGAAATGGTTTTGATTAACCCCTCTTCACCATCCAAAGCGGTAATGACTTGATAAGTCAAGAGCTCCAACTTTGCTGATAATGCTTTCAAGAAAGTTATATCGTCGTCGATAATTAAGATTTTTTTCATCCCATTAGAAGTTAATTATTAATTTAATGGTAGCACAAAAAAGAATACACTACCAATTCCAATTTCCGATACCACTCCCACAGAACCGCCATGACCTTCGACTATCCCCTTGACAATAGCGAGACCCAATCCAGTACCTTTAATGCCTGTTTCAGATTTAGTGTTGAGCTGTTTAAATTTATTAAACAACTCCTTTATTTCGCCAGCATCAATACCAGCGCCGGTATCTGAAATAGCCACTACCACAGACTCTGGCATGTTTACAAATTTATCTTCCGGCAAAGATAGAGCGGTTTTCGTCGGAAGTCTAGCAAACTCATCATTTATTTTAATACCTTTCTTATGGCGCACGATCAATATCTCCACCGAACCATTGGCTTTGGTAAATTTAAGAGCGTTTGAAATAAGATTGTTTAATACTTGCTTGATACCAGCTTGGTCTATTGGTACAAGTGTTGGTAATTCTGTATCGTAGGCAACTCTGATGGCCAATTTAGCATCAAGAGCGCTGGGCTTGAAGAATTCCGCGCGATTGTCTATTACCTTTTTTATATCCACCGGCTCTTTTTTGACATCAAACTTCCCTGCCTCAAGCTTGGCAATATCCAAAATGTCATTAACAAGTTCAAGCATGCCATTACTATCAACATTGATGAGTCTGATGTACTCATCAAAATCTTCTTTCTTGATTTTTTCTGGACCACCACGCAAGAGCTCGCTGATTTTATTGATGCCGGAGAGCGGTGTTCGCAACTCGTGTACGATCATCGAGGTAAATTGCTCGCGAATCTGTTCTATTGATTTTTCGGCAGTCACATCGTGGAAAATAACCACCCCTCCTACGGCATCTTTCTCATCAATTCCTCTGATGACATTGGTTTTTACGGGAAAAACGAAAATTTTATAAAACTTGTCTCTAATGAGCACTTCCTCGGATTTAAAAGGTTTATTTAATTTTACACTTTCCTCAAGTTTACCTCTAATATCAAACTTGCCTTCGAGATTATCAATAAAATCAAAAATAGTTACGTTCTCTTTTTTCGGCAAGCCAATAATAGCTCGAGCGCTCGGATTGATGACCATAATTCTATAATCAATATCGGTCATCACTACGCCGTCAGCCATACTCTCCACCATGGCATTAACTTTCGCTTGTTCGGTTTTGACAACACCTTGTAAACTTGTCACCGCTTTGGAAGCTTGTTGAATAATCTTATACAAAATAGTCATCTCCTCTTCTTTATAAAGGCCAATCTTGGTATCAGCCACTGTCAAAACTCCCACTACTTTTTCATCAATAACCAATGGAATGTTGAAGAAAGAACGTACCGGCTCATATAATTCCTCAATGATAATAGCGCCGGAAATTATTTCTTTGACATTTTTCTTATTAAACTCTCGATCTAGAAGAGCCGAGAGTGAATTAAGCATTCGATCTTTGATATCAATTACAAACCTCTGATGCACGGATCTCTCAAGATGCATTTTGAAAATAAGCTTTTCCGGCCCCAAAAGCATGTAGGAAACAGCAGAGTAATCAATAAATTGATGCAGGGAATTGATAATAATATCAATAATCTGTTGAACATCCAGAGAGTAACCTATACGATCACCGAGCTCCTTGAGAATAGCCAGCTCGTACATCCTGCGACTAATATCTCTTTCTCTTTTCTCAAGTATCCCTTTCGCTTTATAGTTTTTAAAAACAAAATACACGCTTAAGCCAATTGCGAATATAGCAATCAATCCAACAAGTACTAATATGCCTATTGTAGTCACAGTAGTCATTAATAAAGCCCGCTAGCTACACTTGTAGCAAATTAAACTTTAAGTTTTCTAGACATTTCCTGAATTTTAGTGAAACCATAGCCAAGAAGAATGAAAGCAATAAGAACAATCAATCTATGTATGAATTCCTGAATGTCAGCAGTCAATGGTATATATCTAAACATCAGTGTTTCTATGATATGAGCAAAGCCAAGAATAATAATGCCGATCGACATAGTACTAATCGCCGATCCAACCAACCCCCCAATACTACTAATAGCAATCTTTACCATCCATATTGAAGCCAGTATAAGAATTATGTCCATCAAAATGTTAAAATTTTCCATGTTATTTATTTTAATTTGAGATTATTTATTAATATTGATATTAGGATACTTTGCAAAAATCGACCCGAGAGCGTTCTTAACAATCTGACCTGAAAGCTCAACATACTGATCAACGAGATTTTGAAGCGTCTCTTTTGGATTCACACCTACACCTGTCACCTTTCCATCATTATCCACCATAAGACCACTCACGCTACGCGCTTTTAGAATAGCTATCTCTGGGCCTAGGATAATTGCCTGCTTTTTAATTATCTCACTTATTAGGGCCGTATATTGTTGTATTTCATCCATATAATTATTTATTTACAAACACATTTAGTACACCATTACTATACCACGTACAAATTTCTTCATACCATTAGCACCTGTTGATTACTTTAGTGTACAATATTATCTGCTTAGATGCAGGAGCAACTCAATTTTTTGAAGATTGCCTTATTAGATAGTAAGATCGGCGCCATGACACGTAGTTCCAAGTACGTGGTTAATGCCGTGGTGCGTAATTTTAGTAACAAATCGTTACAACGTGTTATAGAATACGGTCCGGGGGACGGTGTTGTGACAAGGGAAATATTAAAAAGAATGCCGAGAGATGGTGAGCTGATTGTAGTGGAAACAAATCCTAAATTTATAAAAATTTTGAGAAACATAAATGATCCACGATTGAAAATTGTTGAGGGTACAGCCCAAAGAGTCTCTGAAGAATTAAAACGTGATAATCACGTAGTTGCGAATCTGGTAATTTCTAGTATTCCCCTTTCAATACTTAAGCCTATCGAAAGAGAGCGTATAGTTGATAATACCTTTGAGATACTAGAGGAATCTGGAAAATTTATTGTCTTTCAGTATTCCCCCATTCTACTCAATCTGTTAAATAAATATTT
>Ga0209210_1001912_pt1 | contig 16303 bp, 13 predicted proteins | sample RifGroA1_FD_183991 | JGI IMG/M metagenome (GOLD analysis project Ga0209210, IMG submission 183991) | Contaminated groundwater microbial communities from Rifle, Colorado, USA - Rifle Groundwater A1 (SPAdes) (version 2) | ecosystem: Environmental > Aquatic > Deep subsurface > Groundwater >...
TGCCGTGTGAATCTACTACATGTGCGGTTGGGGCATCTATAAGTGCGACATCTACACTGCCATCACTTGCTGGTTGATGAGCAATTGTAACAGTGGTCGCAACGCCCGGTGTAACGGTAAGGCTTGTTGTGTCATTAAAGAATACTCCGTCTGCTCCATGAACTGTATAGACACCAACTGTATTTGGATTATATGTAACGCCAGTGAAGCTTCCGCTATCGGCTGGGAATTCATTAATTGTGAATGTTGTATCTGCCGTCACATCCCATGTGTTTCCGTTCGCATCATTGCCGGTGGATATAAAGTCCTGCGTTGAATCGGCAGAGATTGAGACAACATCTGGAGTAACAGTGATGCCAGCTAATGCGCCATGTATAACTGTAATAATCCCAGAATCATTCGATGTTCCGGCTGCGGCTGCACGCGCAATCGCAGTCCCAATTAAATTTCCATAGAAGACAGCGCTCTTGAAGTCGCCCGCTGGCACTAAATCTCCATTGAGTACTCCACCAGTTTTTGTTGGCAGAGACCAAACTGCAGCAGCGTTAGCAACAAAGTTATTGAATTGGTCGCGAGTAACTGAATAAACCGTAACAGATTGATCTGCATCAATCGTTTGGCTTGAGACGATTGCGCCAGAGCCATCAGCAGCAGTTTCTGCATTTGTTGTAATTGGAGCGCCAGCCGTTAATGTAACAGCATTAGAAGTTGGACTATCGTGACCGTTAGAAGTAAATTTAATCGTGAATGCGTCAATCTTGTCGTAGTGTAGATCAGAAAAAGTGGCATTGCCTCCAACAGTTGTCACATCAAGCGTCCCGGATAGATTTCCATTCCCAGAAACTTTAGAAGCAACAACATGCGTACCATCAGCAACAGCATTGCCGTGTGAATCTACTACATGTGCGGTTGGGGCATCTATAAGTGCGACATCTACACTGCCATCACTTGCTGGTTGATGAGCAATTGTAACAGTGGTCGCAACGCCCGGTGTAACGGTAATTATGCCTGAATCTACTGAATCTAGCCCATCTATCACAACTCGGATAGTTGCGGTACCAATTAAATTTCCATAGAAGACAGCGCTCTTGAAGTCGCCCGCTGGCACTAAATCTCCATTGAGTACTCCACCAGTTTTTGTTGGCAGAGACCAAACTGCCGCCACATTATCAATAAAATTATCAAATTGATCTGTCCTTATAGAATATCCAATCAAAGATTCATCTGCTGTAATAGGTTGAGCTGGAATAGATTCATCGGCAAGCGTTACTACTTTAACCTTTCTGGCCTCTCCTTGAACCGCAGAAATCGTTCCGAAATTTGTCGCGCCAGGAAGTCCACCATCAATCACGCCCACAATCGGAGCACCAGAGTGAGTTAAATTAACACTACTTGGAGCTGTGGTGCCAGTTGGTCTGACATAAAAATCTCCATCAAAATTTAAATAGCCAGGATTGGTAACCGAAACTTGAGTTACTCTAAAAGTAAAAGTATTGGAGGTTGTGTCTGGTCTTAAGTTTATCCATTGCAAAGTAAGTTCCGATGCTGAATCTCCGCTAACTGTTATATTGCCAGCGGTATTGAATTCCCATCCAGCTGGTAAAGTAATAACATGGACGCCAGCGCTGATTTCTCCGACAGAATTTTCTTGAATGGTTAATCCGCTCAATTTAGTCCATTCTGGAGTACTTCCAGCAGAAGTAGTGTCAATAGAAATTGCTTCGCCACCAGTTGCAGGCGTAACATGCCCAACAGCAAATGCATGGCTTGGCACTAACAGACTTATTATTGAAAAAATTGCGATTGATACGGTGCTGATCGTTTTGCGAAATCCTGACATTGTGAGTGCGGTCGGCAGACGCGAAGTTGTACCGCGAAGTACGCGACACGACGACGGTGTTTACCGAAGTTAATATAAAGTCCTTATAGCACTCGCGCACAACGCGTCAACATTGACCTGGTGATAAAAAGATTTAGAGCGCACTTGACATAAAAACTGGAAGGAGTATCGTGGTGGTGCGAGCAAACAAGCTCGTTCCGTAATAGAGATACCGAACCGCTCTCGCGGTTCCAGCCGGGAATCCGGCAGGTTAGCCCCGCACACGATTTGTCCTAGCATAGGATTGTCGTGCGCGGGGCGCTTTTTATTTTGTAAGGTCTATTGTATGGTGGCTGAAGCCATGCCTTCGGCAAGGCGTTTTCTAACGGGGTTTATTTCTTCTTGTTTTTTACCCCGTTAGAAGCTCGCGCTAAGCTCCTGCTTCTAACGGGGTGAACTTTTTGCGAGAATGCGACAGCAAGGACTTCCGGTATTGTTTTTACAAATACAAATTTAAGTTTTTGTTTTGCTTCTTTTGGCATTTCAACGAGATCGCGTTTATTATCCGCTGGAACAATAATTGTTGTAACTCCTGCGCGCAACGCGGCAAGTGCTTTTTCTTTTAGTCCGCCGATTTCCATTACCTTTCCGCGGAGCGTAACTTCTCCCGTCATGGCAACATCACGACGAATAGGGATATTTAAGAAAAGAGACATAAGTGCAGTTGTCATCGCAATACCTGCCGAAGGACCGTCCTTGCGCACAGCACCTGATGGAACATGAATATGAATATCCGTCGTGCTTTGATCATCTTTTATTCCCTGCCGTGCGGCCTGCGCGCGCGCAAAAGATAATGCGGCCTGCGCTGATTCACGCATCACCTCGCCAAGCTGACCAGTAAGCACAAGCCGACCCTTGCCAGGCATGCTTGTGACTTCAATTGCTAATATTTCACCGCCAGCAGGAGTCCACGCAAGACCAGTGGCAACGCCGACTTGATCTTTTTCTTCGCCAACTTGATGAGTAACTCTTTCAGGACCAAGCATAGATGTAATTTCTTTTGGCGAAAGTACTATTTTCTTCGCAGTTTTATTTGTCTCTACAAGTTTACGAATAATTTTGCGCGCAACAGTGCCTGCGATTCGCGCGAGCTCTCTTACTCCCGCTTCGCGAGTATAATCGCGAATAATTTTTAGAATAACGGAATCTGATGTTTTGACTTGTCCTTTCTTGAGTCCATGATCTGCAAATGCGCGAGGGAATAGAAAATCACGAGCAATAGAAACCTTTTCTGTCTCTGTATAACCTGGAAATTCTATAATCTCCAAACGATCACGAAGCGCTGGTGGAATATCCTCAAGCGAATTGGCAGTCGTTACAAACATCACATCAGACAAATCAAAAGGCATTTCAAGATAATGATCCGAAAAAACATTATTTTGCTGTGGGTCTAATGCTTCAAGAAGTGCGGACGACGGATCTCCGCGCCAATCAGATCCGAGCTTATCTATTTCGTCCAATAAAAATACTGGATTACGGACTTTTGATTGATGGACACCTTGAATAATTCGCCCAGGCATAGCGCCGACATAAGTGCGCCGATGTCCACGGATTTCCGCCTCATCGCGCATGCCACCAAGCGAGACGCGAACAAATTTGCGTCCAAGCGATCGCGCGATTGATTGCCCCACGCTTGTCTTGCCTGTGCCAGGTGGACCAGCAAAGCACAAAATTGGGCCCTTCAGCTTGCCGACTTGTTTTTGCACGGCAAGATATTCAAGAATGCGATCTTTTACTTTTTCAAGGCCAGCGTGATCTTCGTCAAGAATCTTTTTTGCTTCTTTTAAATCAATCTTATCGGTTGTGCGCTCTTCCCACGGAAGTTCAATAATCCAATCCAAATATGTGCGAATATAAGATGTCTCCGGACTCATCGGTGGCATCTTGGAAAGGCGACCAAATTCTTTAAGAGCTTTCGCGCGAACTTCTTCGGGCATTTTGCCGTCCTCAATTTTCTTTTTGATGCCGTCTAATTCTGCGCCGTCTTCATCAACACCTAATTCTTTTTCAATATTTTTAAGTTGTTCGCGCAAGAAAAATTCTTTTTGCATTCTGCCGATTTTTCGCTTCGTTTCGCGTGCGATATTTTTCTCCGCCTCCAATACTTCAATCTCACGACTTAGATGTACATTTAATTTTGCCAATACTTCCATGTATTCTGCGGTTTCTAAAATATCCTGCTGTTGAAGCACATCGAGATTGAGATTTGAAGCGACAAGACCTATCACCTGCTCAACATCGCGAAGTTGCGTGAGTAGATACGCCACTTCGGGAAGAATATTTGGGAACGATCGCGCTTCGGCAATCTGACGAAATTGATCAAGTACGCGCCTTAAAATCGCGTTATATTCAGGAGAGTCCATTGAGCTCTTGGAAATTATTGGCTCAATTGAAACGCGGAAGTGACTTGGCAAGCTCGTATAGCTGACAACTCGTGCACGAGAGACACCTTCAACATCAATTTTCGCGGCACCATCTGGTAAGCGAAACACGGAGATAACTCGCCCGACTGTGCCGACAGAAAATAAATCGCTTTCTCCAACTTCTTCGTCAAGATTTCTCTGTGTTACAAAAAATACAAAATGATTTGCCGCAAGTGCCTCCTGGAGTGCGGCGGCACTTTTTGGCCGTTGAACTATAAGAGGGATAACAACCTTTGGGAACAAGACCGTGTTTTTGAGCGCAATAAGCGGAAGCTCGTTGCCGTACGGCTCTTTTGCGTGTGATTGAGTAAGTTCTGTCATAGAGAATATAGGATAGCGCAAATTGGCACTGATTGCAAGAGAGTGCCAATTTTATGCTATTTCGTATGATTCCCCAACAACTGGGATATGGACTGATATATTTAAATCTTTTGAAATACGATCTGACAGGGCTTGCTCGGCTTCCAATTCGCCCTGCACCACAAAACACTCGCGAAGTGCCCCTAGATTTTTTACTTCATGTAAATAATTCACTAGGCCGTTTTGATCCGCATGCGCGGAATAAGCACCGATTGAAAGAACGCGGCATCGCACACGCACTTCGTGACCGAAAATCTTCACGGATGATTCGTGGTCTCTAATCCTCCTGCCAAGCGATCCCTTCACTTGATACCCAATAAAAAGAATTGCCGAATGAGGATCTGGTAGGTAGCGCATCTCATGATGTCTAATACGACCGCCCTGGCTCATACCAGAACCTGCGATTATGACTTTCGGTCCGACGATATTATTTATTGCTTTTGATTCTATATGAGAAATAGTTTTTGTAAGCCATGGGAAATTAAACACTCCGCCATTATTTTTGAGTATCTCGCGCGCGCTATCATTAAAATACGAGGAAAATTTGCCGTAGACTTCGGTCATGCGAATAGCGAGCGGCGAATCAACAAAAAACGGCATGCGCGGAAGATGCCCCTCCTCAAACATAGAATCAAATTCTAATAAAAGCTCTTGCGTACGTTCAAGTGCAAACGACGGAATGACAAGCGTGCCTCCGTGACTATGCGTCTCTCGCACCGCATCCAACAATAATTCCCGTCTTTCGTTGCGCGCTTCGTGCAAGCGGTTTCCGTATGCGGATTCAATAAGTGTATGCGTAACACCCGGTGGATGCTCAATATCTGGCAATAAAAGCGATGGAGGATTCCCTACATCGCCAGGAAATGAAATGTGTGTTTCCCCTTTTGAGAATACCCAAGTGGTAGATCCAAGCACATGTCCGCTATTATATCCTTTAACCGTTACACCATCTGTAAGTGGTATCTCGTCGTGATATTTTACTGGATGAAACTGCGAAATTGCCTGTTCTACATCATTTATATCCCAAAGCGCAGGCAATCCTAAGATCGCGGATTCTTCTACCATTTTACTGAACGCGTCCGGAAGCGAAACGGCCGCAAGCGCGGCAGATGGTTCACTGCAATATATTGGGCCTCTATATCCTAGTTTTGCTAATTGCGGAAGTCGCCCTATGTGATCAATATGGCTATGAGTTACAAAAACTGAATCTATATTTTTAACATCGTATGAAAGTGGCTCGTAGTTTTTTGCCTCATTATAACGAGACCCTTGTGCTAGACCAAAATCAATAAGAACTCGTAGATCGCCGGACTCCAAAAGATAATTCGCGCCGGTTACTTCGCGCGCCCCGCCGACGAAAGTCAGGCGCATCATAGTCCGAGAAGTATCGCCACGAGGTAGCCACCGATTGCAAAAGCAGTAATCGGAGGAAGTGCCGCCATTGGAGATGGCTTATCTTGATGCAAGAAAAGCAGATGCATTAAAAGTAGTCCGATGAGTGCGGAGCCTGCAACAATAAATGCCGTATTTATAGATTGACCAACTACTGATGTGGCTAATATCAACGGCAGACCAACATCACCGGATCCGAGTATCATGACCGATCTATTGTCTAGCGCGTGATCTCTGTCCATAAAAAATCCGCGCAATGTCGGCGGGACGAGAAAGCCAAATATGAATCCGGAATTAATCATTCGCTCGGCGAGAACCATCATGTGTCGCGTGCGATACACGGAAATAATGTCGTAAATTGCAAGCAGTGCCAAAAACACAGTAGCCATTAATGGCGTAATTGATGCTCCTAACGCGGCACCGATTCCAGCTATTCCAAACATTATTGCCAGATCATGGAAAATAATTCGTCTAATCCCCAACATTAATCCAAATAATGCAATCGCAAACATCCAACTTGATGCGGTAGGCATCCAGGCCGATGCAAAATATTGTGCGCCAGCCAGCATGATTATCCCCAAAAATACACCGAGCAGTCTGTGAGCAAGATGCGCGAACCGAACCATCACCGTGGTAAACAACGCGAAGACTGCGATAAATATAATCGCATCTGTTAATCCCAAAGAGAACGGCTGTATGAGCGTTTTTCCTACCGGCGAAATTATATGACGCAATGCGGAAGCAATCCCAAAATATAGAGTCGCTCCGTAAAGAATTGCTGTGTATATGAAAAGTTTAATTTTTGTCCCCATAGATTTTATTCACGGACGATTACAACTCCCAACTCATTGCGCAGGTCGCTATTATAATACCCGAAAACCCCCGCGTTGGCGAATATAACTGCAAATGAACTATCCGGTTGAACTGGTCCTATGCTGTCAAAAACTGGAGTCTGCTGACCCTTCTGAAGTTCTGCAATAATCCTGATTGGTGTACGGTCGTCATTGCGCCAACGAACAGTATCTCCAACATGAATGCGTATGTTTGTTGGGCTAAATACGCCATATTTGTAGCTTATTGTGTATGTACGAGCCTCATGAATTACACTCGGCGTTGGCGTGATTGATGTAATAATATTTGGCATACCAGGAGTCACTCCAAGCATAGAAACTGCACCCGCTATAAGGGCCAACATGAGCACAATAAAAATCCACAGGTGCGCCCCGGAATTCTTATCATTTGGCACGCGACTTGAGGTGAGTATGGCTAAATCATCCATGCGGGTTTAATACATGGTATACCATTTGTTCCTATTTTTTCAACAGCTCTTGTGCGATTTTTGCGTCAGACCACGGAATTTTTTTGCCGTTCGCAAGAGCCATAGATGTTTCGCTGCCCTTTCCCGTGACTATTATTATGTCATTACTATTCGCGAGTGAAATTGCACGACGGATTGCTTCTCTTCTGTCCATTTCAATGTGACATTTAATTGTTTTTGTCTCGGCGCTTGAGAATCCAGAAGCGATATCATGCACGATGCTGTCTGGATTCTCATCAAATGGGTCTTCGTCAGTAAGAATAATTTTGTCAGCATATTTTTCTGCAATTGCACCAAATCTTGCGCGCTTGGCACGATCTCTTCCACCACCGGCCGAGCCCAGCACCGCGATGAGGTTGCCATTTTTATGATGAGCTTCTTGGAAGAGTGTTTGGTACACAAGCAGAAGAGAATCTGGTGTGTGCGCATAATCAATGACTACGCCGAACGGTTCTCGTTGTATCCATTCCATACGACCTGAAATATTCGTAATCGTTTGCAACGCTTCGCTGGACTTCTCAAATGACACGCCGTACATGCGCGCAACAGTCATAGCGGCAAGTGCGTTTGAAATATTAAATATGCCACCAAGTTGAAGCGAGACCGAAACGCCATCAACCACAAACGATGATCTCTGCGCGTCCGTGATTATTGATTCAGCGCGAACATCGCTTGCCGTTGTACCATAAGTTACGCGAACACGAGATGGGAAATATGAAAAATATCCCACGCCAGGATCATCTGCATTGATTACATGCACACCACGGCATACGCGAAATAATATTTGTTTTGCATCTCTATACGCCTCAAAAGATCCATGCGCTTCTAAATGTTCAGGGTGTAAACTTGTAAACACCGCACAATCAAATTGAATGCCAAGGTGCCTTGATTGTGCGAGCCCTTCGGATGGACATTCAATCACGGCATATTTGCATCCTGCTTCAACTGCTTCGTGTAAAAACTTCTGAATCTTCCATCTGCCAGGCATTGTCATTTTTAAAAGATTAGGCCACTCTTTTTGTCCTATTTTATATCCAAGAGATCCAATGGCGGCAACTTTTATTCCTGCGTGTTCAAAAATTTTCGCAATAAGCCATACTGTTGTGCTTTTGCCTTTTGTGCCAGTAACGCCGATAACCGTCAGCGAGCGCGAAGGAAATCCGTACGCAAATGCGCCGGTATACGCCAATAGTTGGTGATAAAACGGCGCGGCCACACTAAATATACGCCTTGGTATAAAGCGTTTAATTGTCCTAAGCGTCTTGTCTAATATCCCCTCGCGAAACATAAAGCTATCATATCAAATTTTATCGGACCATATTACTTGACATCATATATATGATGACATATAATAATGAGTGAGGTGATGCGTATGGCACATGAATGGACATACTGGGAGAGAAGGATCTATAGCTCCTCTCTGGATGTGAGAGGTCTCACACTGGACAGGCGGAGGCGAGCGTTGTCCTTCTACTTGCCTCCGGCCAATCTCCAGATCACAGATTCGCGACTATTGTCTCGGCTGTCGACCCTGCTTGGGACGAAGAGGATTACCCTGGTCACGGGGCGTATCGCCGGCCAGAAATCCTTCGTCCTCACCAAGGTCATCGCCCAAGGCGTGAAGGTCCCGAGAACGCCAAGGGGTCTTTACAGAGTTGCCACCATTGGTACAATGTCGCTGTTCGGGTAGGACCGTGGGCTGAAAGTCGAAAGACAAGTAGGCCCTTCTTCTTTTTAGAACTTCTCTTTCAGAATCCATAGAAAAAATTCCTGCCAACAATTTAAGAGTGCCTGTTTGCTCTTTTCTTCCCCATTTTTCCATTCGCTTGCGCCAAGATCAAGCATAATAGTGTTCATTGAAAATTTTATCGGACCATATTACTTGACATCTATTAGTGGTCTTGATATACTATTAAGCGGAGGAGACACCTTTATGTCAAAGGGGAGCGTCGTAAATATGAGCTACGAGGAGTGTCTAGAAGTGTTGATGGTTGAGACTGGAGAAATGTTGTTCTGTTTCAACCGGGCGATTCAATACACTGAAGTACTCACTGAGCTTGCTGCAAGTGGCGACCGAGCGGGTACCGAAAGGGAGCTCGAGATCCTTTGCTTGAAGAATCCCGATCTTCCAAAGCGCCTCAACATTGTCGCACTCGGTGAGCCCATCAAAGACTCAGACCAGCGCGAGTATGCTGCGGCAAGGATTCTCGGGGGCAAGGCTGTTTTTCTGCCGCTTAGCGGTAGAATCGGTCGGGGGTGGAACAAGAAGGACCACTTCCTGGCATTCCATATGTGAGTTGGTAGTAGCAAGGGCTGAAAGTCGAAAGACAAGTAGGCCCTTCTTCTTTTTAGAACTTCTCTTTCAGAATCCATAGAAAAAATTCCTGCCAACAGTCCAGTAGCGCCTGTCTACTTTTTTCTTCCCCCTTTTTCCATTCGCTTGCGCCAAGATCAAGCATAATAGTATTCATTGCAAATTTTAATAGGCCATCCCAGTAAAATGACCGCGCGGTTGGATCGTGATCATACAGACCAGACGACCACAACAAACTCCAACGCTTAACAGTATTCAAAAAATCTTTAAATGTAAGATTGTCATTGTGAATATGCATTAGTGCATTCCAAGTTGGAAATACCAATTCCTGATAAGTCGGAACCCATCGCCAATAAAGATTTGCGAGCAATATAAACTCTTCTTTTTTGACATCTACACGCACATCAATGCCCGTGAGATGTGCGTGGCTAAAATGCACATCTACGACTGGTATATTTTCAATGCGAGCAAAATACATGTCTCTGTAGCGAAGCACCGAATCATTATCAATATGATGATATTTACTGGCTAGAGCGATAGCATAATATTGATCAAATTGAGCGCGTCCATCGGCTACCACATCAGTTAGTGGCCTTGGAATCATTGGCTCAATTGGAAGAACATTATGAAGAAATTCAATAAGAAACTTTTTATGATTCAAAAAATCCTCGTCTCTATGAGGTGGAACATCTGGCCATAAACGAGGAAAACCTGAAACATCTTCTAAAATTATAAAACCGTAACCATCTACTTTATTCCACGCTTTATCAAGAAATACGATTGGAGTCCGTACGCTTTTACTTTTATTGCGATCAGAAACATGTCTGATAATAAGTCCTTCATCAAATGGAAGTGGTCGTAATTGGAGTTTCAAGACCGCGCGAGTTCCTGCATCGTTGGCGACTCCGACAAAAAAGCTGCCAACTTTTGCGCTATCATAATAAACTCCTTTATCATTGATAAATCTTTCCCTATCAACAACGCGCCATTCTGTATTTCGCTCAATATCTAAAATTCCTTTCGTAATAAGTGCTTCGCCACTATCGGCATTGATGGCATTGTCTGTGATATCATTTCCAAATTGAACCATATTAATATGGTATCAGACTCTAGCGTGGAGCCCAATGATAGAGCCACCGCCAAACTGGCTTAAACACATAATCAAATGCACCAGGATATTCAATGTGTCTGGCGCCAAACCCAAGCTTGAAACGAGTTACGCCTGGCCATTTTGCAGAATCAATCCCCCAAAAGTCATACCACAGAAATCCTGCCTCACGATACCATTTCATTAATGTCCAATGAAGCAGGTGTGGCGCCATAAGAGCGCGATCTGCGCGATCTGATGCGCCATGCAAATAATAAGCTGTTTTCTCGTGCTCTAACATTAATGTCGCGGCAATCGGATCTCCGCCATGATATGCAAAAAATAATCGCGTTCGGATTTTGCCTTTTTTCTCGGCAAAAAAGTTTATCAGTTTGTGATAATACATTCTTGTATGCGGTCGGAATCCGTCACGATTAGCCGTGTCCTGCAAAAGAGACCAAAATGTGTCAATGTCTCCCGATGTACCGATTGTTACGCCTTTTCGTTCTGCAAGATTAATATTGTAGCGGTGTTTGTGATGCAGACGATCAAGTAATTCATCTTCTGTCTGTGACAAATCGGCCACAACAGTCGCATGGGGTTGGAGATCAACTGGCGATCGTCTAAGCTTCATGCCGTTTCTGTACAAAAGCTCTGTGGCTATGTCGTGCATCGGCTCTATTTTTACAAACATACTTTTCTCTTCTTGCCCGATACGCGCGATTGTTTTAACAAAATCCGTAACTTGATTTTTTATTCCATCTTCGGCCAAGTCCATATTTAACTCAGGCCCATACGGAATTGACAAAAAATTCTGACCAAGGCGAACATCATAGCGAATAATATTTGCTTTTATAAAACCGTCATCAAGACGCCAAACTTTATGACCTGTATATCTTTGAAACTCTAGCCATTCTGGCGTTTGTAGAAATGGACGATCCATGTAAACATTATACCAGGTAGTAGATTTTCCGATAGCGTATCACTACTTTTACGCGAAAATTACATCACGAAGTTTCGTAGCCGCTCTGCATTCAAATCACGCCGTCTCCGCCTGCTGGCCGTCGCGTCTGTGCCTCGTGCCGTCGCACTCCGGCGACGATTTTCATCGCAGAACGGCTACTACACAAGTTACTTTCCTTTTATCTTTAGCATATCTGATATAATCAAAATATAGAAAAAGACAATTCACATCAAGGCGTTTCGGAGCCCGACGGGGCGAGAGACAGACGCTTTGCTAGCAAGCAAAGACGGCGTGCCGAGATGTGAGTTGTCTTTTTCTATGGATATTACTTGCTCTTTTTGTTGAGGAGTTTTGCGGCCTTGGATTTCAAACGAGCGGCTTTGTTCTTTTTGATTACGCCTGATTTTGCCGCCTTATCAATTTTTTTCTGAACTAATGCAAGCATTGATGCCGCAGTTTGTGTATCTGCGACTGCTGTTTTTCGGAATTCTTTTATAATTCCTTTATACGCGTTTTTCTTGGCAAGGTTTTTCGCGCGATGTTTTATTGATTGGCGAAGCGCCTTTATGGCTGATTTAGTATTTGGCATTGAGACGACATGATATCACATGAAATTATATATAGCAAGGTTATGACATTGATTGTCTTATTTAGCATGCTCATATTTGCCGACTGCTATTCGCCTGTGCTCCAGTTGTGTAATGTCTCACTATTCGCCCCGCCGTGGCGGGGCTCATAACGCTCGACCACTTGCTTATCCTTTCGCATCTTCGCGAATAGCAATCGGCAAATACTGCGCACTGCGCAGTTTTCCAGCACACAATGATACGAGGTCGGCGGCAGGTACAAATGTCGGAGAATTTAGAAATAATCACCAAGACATACGACTATTTGGATGTCATATTGATTATGAATAAATTCTACAGACATTTGTCTGCCCCCGGATACCGAGAGGAAGAAGTGTGCGGGAAAACTGCAAAGAAGAGTTTCAACTAAATATGCAAATAAAAAGGCCGGTGGTAGTGATGGGCGTAGTCCGTAGACTTCCCATCCACTACCACCGGGAACAGACGATCCGGGGCAATTGCCCATCATCGGGAACCTATTGAGCCGAACCGTCAAGATAAGTATAGCAAACTGGTAGAATAAGTCAACCCCACCATGGCGGGGCGAGTTTTCTTCCAAAAAGCGTTATATTTAGCCGTTTTTTGGGTGTTTGAGTATTTGAATCCGTTCGCGGATTAAAATTGCTTGATCGTAGTCTAGTTTTTTGACGGCTTTCGTCATAAGCTTTGTAAGTTGTGCAATTTGTGAATCTTTAGTGCCATATACCACTGCGTTAGCGTCATCTTTTGCTTTCCAGTATCTTCCATTTGATGAAGACGATGAGGCAGGCCCGCCTGACGGCGAGGCAGGCAGGCCGCTTTCGCCTATTAATTTTTTGATTGTTTTAGGAATTATACCTCGTTCACGATTGTATATTTCTTGTTTTTTTCTACGGCGGCTTGTTTCATCTATCGCGGATTTTATTGAACGAGTGATTTTATCTGCATACAAAATCACATGACCATTAACATTTCGCGCCGCACGACCCATAGTTTGAATAAGCGTAGTGGTATTTCTTAAAAATCCTTCTTTGTCCGCGTCTAAAATTGCGATAAGCGATACTTCTGGCAGATCAAGCCCCTCGCGAAGAAGGTTTACGCCGACAAGCACATGGTGATGGCCAAGGCGAAAATCGCGAAGGATTTTAATTCGCTCAAGAGTTTTTATTTCAGAGTGCAGATAATTAACAGAAATTCCGTTTGCCGCAAGATGTTCTGCAAGATCTTCTGACATTCGCTTTGTAAGCGTAGTAACTATTACTCTTTCGTTTTGTGCTACTCGCTCACGGATTTGTTCAACAAGATGTTCGATTTGGCCTTCAGTAGGATGAATCTCAACTGTCGGGTCCAAAAGCCCAGTTGGGCGAACCAACTGCTCAACTATATTTTTTCTTGCAAGTTTTAATTCGTATTGTCCCGGTGTTGCTGATACATAAATCGTCTTATTCAAAAGTTTTTTAAATTCATCAAATTTTAATGGACGATTATCAAGTGCTGACGGAAGTCGCCATCCATACTCTACAAGCGTATTTTTTCGCGAGGCATCTCCATAGTACATGCCGCCAAGTTGTGAAATTGAAATATGCGACTCATCAATAATGGTGAGAAAATCGCCCTTCATGCGGAAGTAATCTACGAGAGTAAACGGTGGTTTCCCCGCTTTTCTGGCATCAAGATGACGAGAATAATTTTCAATACCGAAACAATATCCGGTGCGACGCATCATTTCTATGTCATATTCGGTGCGCTCGCGAAGCCGTCCGGCTTCAGATGCCTTGCCAATTTTGACAAGTTTTTTGGTATGCTTCTCTAGTTCACTTTTTATGTTTTCTATTGCAATCCCAATGGTGTCGTCTCCTGTTGTCCAAAACTTTGCGGGAAATATCATCGTATTTACAATTTTTTGGAATTTTAGAGATCCGGAGCTTAACTCATCAAGATCGGATACATCTGCGACTGACATATCTACAATACGATCATCTTTAAATGAAATCCGTTTTACTTCGGTTGCGGCGGGAGAAACAATTTCAATTTCAGATTGTGTCTTTCTAAAACTTCCGCGTTTGAGCTCAATGTCTTGAACATATTGCAGGCGAGAAAGGTGGCGTACCAGTTCCGATGGCTTGATGGTTTTCCCGTTGAATAATTCCAGTCCCATTTTTTTATAATCTTCTGGATTGCCGAGGTTATATATACAAGACACGGAAGCAACAATAATCACATCATCGCGAGACATTATTGCTTGCGTCGCTCCATGTCGTAGCCGGTCTATCTCTTCGTTGATTTTGGAATCTTTCTCAATGTAAGTGTCTGTTGATGGCATGTATGCTTCGGGCTGATAATAATCAAAATATGATACAAAATAATGCACCGCATTGTTTGGAAATAAATCCTTAAATTCTCTATAAAGTTGCGCTGCCAATGTTTTATTGTGGGAAATTACAAGAGTCGCGCGACCGTAATTTTCAATCACCTTTGCCATTGTAAATGTTTTACCTGATCCTGTTACGCCAAGTAAAACTTGGTTTTTTACTCCGTCTTTTAGTGCTGTCGTAAGCGCTTCAATAGCTTCTGGCTGATCGCCTGACGGCTGATATGGTGCAACGAGTTGAAATGTTGCCATTAGATTAAGTATGTTATGCTCTCGATATGATCTCCTTTATAGAAGGAATGGTGGTGCATACAAGCAATCGTGCGGCAATAATAGTTGCTGGTGGTGTCGGATATAGCGTGGCCATGACATCCAAAATGTTAGCTAGTTTATCTAAAAAGCGCGGGGCAGTCAAGGTCTTTGTGTTCTCTCGTATGAATCCGCGAGAAGGCACTTTTGAATATTACGGCTTCTCAAGCCCTCAAGAATATGATCTTTTTAAGATTCTTACTTCGGTTTCCGGGCTTGGTCCCAAAACTGCACTAGGGGTGCTTGACTCTGTTGAGCCAAGCCACCTGCAAGAAGCGGTAGCCAATGGTGATGCACAGGCGTTGCGAACTATTTCTGGGCTTAGCATAAAAACAGCTCAACGGCTTATAGTAGAGCTGGCCGACAAGCTTGATAATATTTCGTTCGGGAAAGATGGGTCTAACGCGCGATTTGATATTCATTCACAAGCAATTGAGGCACTTATATCACTTGGATATAGCCAGGCACAGGCTAAGGAAGCATTGCGCGGAATAAATTCTTCTGATCTTGGAGATCTTGTGCGTAAGGCACTGCAAAATTTGGCTTCCTAATTAGGCGTGATCTGAAATATTCAAAACGATTCCCATGCCTGCAAGCATGAATGCCATTGACGATCCTCCATATGAAATAAACGGTAAAGGAATGCCAGTAAGCGGGCCTATACCAGTAACTGCCGCCATATGCACAAGCGTCTGTGTTGCAATCCAAAAACACATGCCAACGGCTATAAGAGATCCGAAACTATCTGGCGCTCTAGCGGCAATTTGAAGTAAAAATATTGATAGCAAAACAAATAATCCAACAGTGAATATTCCTCCCACAAATCCTAACTCCTCAACTAATACGGCGAAGATTGAATCCCCCATTGGCTCCGGCAGAAGGCCAAATTTTTCTGTGCTTTGACCAAATCCTTTTCCCCACACGCCACCTGAACCAATTGCAATAAGTGATTGATGAAGTTGCCATCCGCTCCCTCGCGTGTCTTCCGTAGGCCTAATCAAAGTTATTATACGACTCCATCTTTCCGGAGACGCCAGTGCAAACAATCCGATAATAAGCACTCCAACAAGTGTAAGCAAAAGAGCTTGTCTAAGTGGCGCGCCGGCGACAAAATACACGCCAATTGATGAAATTAGCACGATGCCAAGCGTACCAAGATCCGGTTGAAGTAGAAGCAAAAGGCACACAAATCCCATTATCACAATAAACGGCACGAGGCCTGATTGCCACCGATGCAGTCGTTCTCCTCGTTCTCCCAACCATGCCGCAAGATATAATATT
>Ga0209210_1001915_pt1 | contig 16285 bp, 18 predicted proteins | sample RifGroA1_FD_183991 | JGI IMG/M metagenome (GOLD analysis project Ga0209210, IMG submission 183991) | Contaminated groundwater microbial communities from Rifle, Colorado, USA - Rifle Groundwater A1 (SPAdes) (version 2) | ecosystem: Environmental > Aquatic > Deep subsurface > Groundwater >...
GCCTTCTTCAATAGTACGGCAAAACGGCACCATAGCCCAGATGTTTTTCAAACCGAACTCCTCCCGCGCTTTTTTAAGAGCCTGGCATTCTAAAATAAACGCTTTTTTATATTTGGGATCGTAATATCTTGAAGCTCCCCTCCAGCCGATCATGGGATTTGATTCTTTCGGTTCAAATTCTTGGCCACCCGGCAGGGTTGCATATTCATTAGTCTTAAAATCGGAAAATCTGACGATCGCGGGATTGGGCCAGAAAGCACAAGCTATCTGTCCGATGCCCCGCGCCAATTCGTCTACGAAAAACTGACTTTTGTTTTGTTTGATTAAAGCCAGCGGATGAGCGTTAATCTTGGAAGCGATAATAAATTCTTCTCTGGCCAGGCCCACCCCCTTGTTGGGCAAGAAGGAGTTCTTAAAGGCTATTTCCGGACTGCCGACATTCATCATGATTTTCGTTTTAGTTTCGGGAATGTTTTCGAGGTTGTATTTTTTAATCTTAAAAGGAATTGTCCCTAGATATACGCGTCCTGTGCCGCTGCTGCAGTCAACGGTGGCCATTTGCCCTGTCTTTAATACCTTGGCGGCCTTATCTGTGCCCACAATAGCCGGAATGCCCAATTCGCGGCTGACAATCGCCGCATGGCATACCCGGGAACCCTCGTCAGTTACGATAGCAGAAGCCAGCCTCATGATCGGCACCCAGTCCGGATCGGTCATTTTAGTAACCAGAATTTCTCCCTGCTGGAATTCGTTGATTTTAGCGACATTTTCGATGACCCTGATCTTCCCTTGGCCAATTTTGTTGCCTACGGCAATGCCGGTGATGATCGGCGTTTTAGTCGTTTTAAGCTCGTATTCTTCATATACTTTCTTGGTTTGAGTCTCGTAAACCGTTTCGGGCCTTGATTGAACGATAAACAGCTTTCCTGTTTGGCCGTCTTTGGCCCACTCAATATCTTGTTCCCGGCCGTAATGCTTCTCAATAATGCTCGCCCAGCGAGCCAGTTTTAAAACTTCCTCGTCGTTTAAGGAAAACTTCGATTGATCGGCTTTGCTCACAGCCGCCTCTTTTAATCCGCCGCCTTTGGAGAAAATATATTTTTTCTCCTTGCGGCCGAGGTTTTTCGCAATAATGGGCTTAAAGCCCTGCTCTAAAGTTGATTTAAAAACCGTGAACTGGTCCGGCGTGATTTTTCCCTTAACAATCATTTCGCCCACTCCGAAGATCGAGTTCACAACGATCACGTCTTTGAATCCCGATTCGGTATCAATGGTAAAGATAATGCCGGAGGAAGCCAGGTCTGAACGGATCATCTTTTGAACTCCAACCGACAGCCCGAGTTTTAATTGGGAAAAACCTTTTTCTTCCCTATAAGCTATGGCCCGATCGGTAAAAGTTGAGGCAATTGATTTTCTGACAGCTTCCAAAATATTTTGTTCGCCGGTAACATTTAAGTAAGTTTCAAATTGGCCGGCAAAAGATGCGGTGGCCGTATCTTCAGCTACGCCCGAGGTACGAACGGCCACAGTCGGGTTTTTACCGTATTTCTGGCCCAATAATTGATAGGCGCGCGAGATTTCTTCTTTAAGGTCGTCAGGCATCTTTCCTCGCATGATAAGAGCGCGCGAGGCCTTGCCGACTTTTTGCAGACTTTCAATTTTTTTAGGATTGAAATCCGCAAAAATTTCTTTGAGTTTACCGTCAATTTGATTAGCCTTCAGATATCGCCAATAGGCCGCGGTTGTCAACGCGAAGCCGTCAGGCACGTTTATGCCCTTTTGGGCTAATTGCGATATCATTTCGCCCAAAGAGGCGTTTTTACCGCCAACCAAAGGGACGTCTTTAGAACTGATTTCTTCAAATGGGAGAATGTATTTTTCAGATTTCATATTTTTTGACCTCTTCGGCAATGGCTAATTCTTCGTTGGGTCTGACCGTTAAAATTTTGACCTTATTAGGTTTATTTAAAATAGCTAAACCACCGCAAATCAGCTGTCTAATCTTTAAAGATCCTGCTCCGATCGCCCCGGTAAAAACCAGAGTGTCGCAACCGCCCAAAATGGCGTAATATGCTCCGATGTATTTTTGAATGCGGTAAATAAAAATTTTCAGGGCCAGAATAGCTTTCTTATCTTTCTCGTCAGCCTTCTTTAAAATTTCTTTCATGTCGGTAAGACCGCAAATTCCTTTTAAGCCCGATTCGTGATTTAAAATTGCTTCTGTTTTTTCCGGCGAAAGGGTTCGGGCAAGTTCTAAGACTATGCCCGGGTCCAGGTCACCGCACCTCGACATCATCGTCAAGCCCTCGAGAGGCGTAAAACCCATAGAGGTGTCGATTGCCTTACCGTTTTTAATGGCCGTGATCGAAGAGCCCCCGCCCAAATGGCAGCTGATAATTTTTTCTCCGCCAGCTCGTTCGCTTGCATGTTTATGGGAAATGCCATGAAAACCGAAGCGTTGAAACCCGTATTTTTTTCTAATTGATTCGGGCAAGGGATAAATTGAAGCCTCTTCGGGCAAGCCGCTGTAAAATCCGGTGTCAAAAACAGCCACCTGCTTTGTTCCAGGGAAAATTTTTGAAGCGACGCTGATGCCCAAAAGATTAAACGGATTATGCAAAGGAGCTAATTTATTATATCGGCGCAGTTCTTTTAAAATTAACGGTGTGACTTCCGTTGGATTCCTGAATTTTGGGCCGCCATGAACTACCCGATGTCCGACAACTTTAATCAGTCCGTTAAAGCTTTTTAATTCATTTAATGTTTTGATTAAAATTTGATCGTAATTGCGCTGGTTTTTAAAAATTACCACTTTTTCTCTTAAAACCTTAAAATCACTATTAAAAATTTTATATTTAATCGATTGGCTGCCGCAGTTAAGCGCCAGTATCATATGATTAGTTCGCCGAATGTTTTATCAGCAATACCAGCGGCATTGCCCTCGTCGGTATCCAGGTGCATGGTCAGTCGATAATTTTCGGCTTTCCTGACTAAAATATTATGAAAAGTTGTCATTCTTTGGCCGTTTACTTTCACCGATACGGTTTTTTGGCCGTTAATACCCAATTTTAAAGCTTCTCTAAAAGAAACGTGAAGATGACGCTGGGCAACGATCACCCCTTCTTTGAGTTCAACCCGGCCCTTAGGCCCCATGAGCAAAACGCCCGGCGTGCCCTTCAGATCGCCCGATTGCTTAATTACTGTGAGCAGGCCCATGCCATAAGCGTCGGTCAAGGAGATTTCTAATTGCGTTCGCGGCCTCAAAGGAATAATTACCCTTACCTGAGGAATTTCTTTATCTTGAAAGCGCACCGTAACGGTTTCTTGAGCGGCAAATTCGTCCGGCTGGGTTAACGCCTTTTTTTGAGTTAAGCAATATCCCTTGCCAAAAAGAACTTCCAAATCTCCTTGAGACAGATGAATGTGCCTGGCTGATATTTCAACGGGTATTTTCACGGGCATATTAATTGATTATATCCTAAAATAAAAAACGAGCCAAGCTCGTTTCCATAAAAAGTTCTTCGGTTATAGTTTTCGGCCCAGATATTCGGCGAATTCGGCCAGGCGGCACGCATACCCCCATTCGTTGTCGTACCAGGCCACTACTTTAACCAAATTATCATTGACCATGGTTAATGATAAATCGACAATAGCTGAAAATGAATTGCCAATGTAATCGGAAGAAACCAAAGGTTCTTCTTCGACAGCCAGAATTCCTTTTAATTTTTCGGACTGCGCTGCTTTTTTGAAAGCCGCGTTGACGCCTTCAATTGAGGTGTTTTTTTCAACCTCGCAAACCAAATCTAATACGGAAACTACGGGCGTGGGTACCCTTAAGGCAATGCCGTCGAGTTTCCCTTTAAGTTCCGGAATAACCTTGCCGATGGCTGAAGCGGCCCCGGTGCTCGTCGGGATGATATTTAAGGCGGCGGCTCTGGCCCGTCTTAAATCTTGATGAGGTAAATCCAGAATATGTTGATCATTGGTGTAAGAATGGGTTGTTGTCATGAAACCCTTAACTATCTTAAAATGGTCATTCAAGACCTTGGCCACGGGCGCCAGGCAATTGGTCGTGCAAGAAGCTAACGAAATAACGTTATCTTTTTTAGAGTCGTATTTTTCTTCATTAATCCCTAAAACAAAAGTTGGGATCTGTTCAGATTTCGACGAGGTCGAGATAATTACTTTTTTTGTCCCGGCTTGAAGGTGCTTTTTAGCTCCTTCGATTTCAGTAAATACGCCCGAACACTCCAAAACGACATCAACGCCTAGTTTTTTCCAGGGAAGATTTAAAGGATCTTCCTCTGATAATATTTTAATTTCTGGCCCGATACTTTTTGCGTAACGGCCGTATACCGAGTCGTATTTTAAAAGATGGTTGAGGGTTTTTTGATCGGTTAAATCGTTAATCGCCACCACTTGCAAATCGGGATGGTTGTCTAAAATGGCGCGAAAAGTTGGCCGACCGATTCTGCCAAAACCGTTGATGGCAATCTTGATCATAATTACTCTTTAATATTTAATAATTGGACGATTTTCTTTTTATCGAAACCAATGATAATCTGGCCGTCGATTTCAACGACCGGCACGCCCATTTGCTGGGATTTTGCAATCATTTCCTCCCGCGCTCGAGCGTCGGTGCCCACATTAAGATCTTCGAATTCAAAGCCGTGTTTCTTTAAAAATTCTTTTAAGGTGACGCAGTAGGGACAGCTGGGGGTGGAAAAAATGCGTATTTTAGACATAGTTTTTATTTAATTAAACAACCCGATGTTTCGGCTAATTGTTCTAATGTTTTGAAACCGGACTCCATTTTACCGCCAGGCAACTGCCAGGTGGGGAAAGATTCTATTTTTGCATCCTGGCATGTTTTAGTTAATCCGCCGGTTGCGGAGTCGATACATTCTATGTAGTTGATATATTGGAAAGAAGTGCCAAATAATTCTTTTTCTTTATCACACCAGCTGCAATTTTTGGAACCATAAAACTTCATGCTTTTTGCCGTCAGGCATTGGGCAAAAGAAGCCGTAGCGGCGGAAGTTTCTGCGGGAGTTTCAATGGCGGCCGCCTCGAGATTAATGCCCGTGGGAAATAAAAACTTGCCGTCTTTGGTGATGTAAGATTCGTACGGAATTTCGTTAATTTTCAAACTAATTTGATAAACCGATCCTTGAGAACTCACGTTTACTAAAGATGCGGTTACGCCTTGTTCGATGTTTTTATTAATAAAGGTCATCGCCTTGTCAGCTGCCGCTTGAGAAGAAAGCGTTCCGATCGGCCAATAATTAATAAAAACGTAGCCGCCGGCAATTAAAATTCCGGCAAGAACGATCGCTGCAGGTATTAAGTATTTATTAGTATTGATGTTCATATGTTTTAAGTTTATCATTAAACTCGTACTTCAACAACCCGGCATAAGGTATTTCAAGATTAATAATATCTCTGTCGCTTATTTTTTCGATATATTTAACAATAGCCCTTAAAGAATTATGACTGGCAACCACTAAAATATTCTTACCTTCTTTTAAATCAGATTCGATGTATTTTTTGAAAAACGGAGTTGTTCTTTGATAAACATCTTTCAGGCTTTCTCCTTCGGGCGGAGCCTCATTCCAGCTTCTGCGCCACAAATGAACCTGTTTAGAGCCAAACTGTTTTTTTGCTTCGTCTTTATTCAAACCTTGAAGCTTCCCGTAATTTCTTTCATCTAGAGCTTTATCAATCACGACCGGTAATTCTTCTTTATTCAATTCAGTTAAAATCAGAGAAACTGTTTGTTTATTCCTGGTCAAAGGCGAAGTGTAAACCTTATCGATTTTGAAATCAGCAAGGTTCTTTGCGGTTTCTGGAGCGCTTTCAATCCCCTCTTTGCTTAAGGGAATGTCGGTCCAGCCGGCGAAGCGATTCTCTTTGTTCCACTGGGATTTTAAATGCCTTAACAGTAATAATTTTGCCATTCTTGTTCGATCATTAAAACGCGATTATATTTGGCGACTCTTTCCCCTCTGTTGGGAGCTCCGGCCATCAAAAATCCTGTTCCCAGCCCAACCGCGAGGTCGGCCAGAAACGTGTCGCACGTTTCTCCCGATCGATGTTTAACAAAAACATCCCAATTGTGCTCTAGGGCAAGCTTGGCCGCTTTAACGGTTTCTGAAACCGTACCTGCTTGGTTAGGTTTTAAAATCAAAGCGTTGCAAGCGCCATTCTTTTGAGCTTCCTGGATTCTTTGGATATTGGTGGCCAGCAAGTCGTCACCGATAATATTGATTTTTTGGCCTAAATTTTGAGTAATACCCTTGAAGCCGACCCAGTCATCTTCGGCAAAAGGATCTTCTATGCCGGCAATGGGATATTTTTGGCAAAGTTTAGTGTAAAAAATAGTAAGATCTTTTTGGTCAAAACTTTCTCCCTCGAAATAATACCGGTCGTTTTTAAAAAAAGTGCCGCCATATCGATAATAATTTTGAGGTTTTTAGCGCCATTTTTTTTCGTTGCCTCCATAATCAAATCCAGAACATCTTCGGTTTCTTGAACAGGTGGCGTAAAACCGCCCTCTAAGCCGACGTTCGTGGACGCTTTACCTAATTTTTTATTTAAAATCTCCCTTAAGGCGTGATAGGTTTCCGTGCCGAGCCTTAGCTGTTCATGGAAAGAATCATCTTCAAGCGTTACCATAAATTCCTGGGCGTCCACGTTGCCTCGGCCGTGTACGCCGCCTTCGACGTATAAAAGACAGGGGAAAGGCAAAAGAGGCTTAGTTTTAGCGATTTCGGCAATCCATTGCCACAAAGGCACGCCTTCTGCTCCAGCTCCGGCCCTTAAAACGGCGATCGAGACTCCCAAAATAGCATTGGCCCCTAATTTAGATTTATCGGGCGTACCGTCCAATTTAATCATTAAATTATCGATTTCTTGCTGCTCTTGCGGATTTTTGCCGCAAAGGGCTGGGGCGATAATTTGATTGATGTTTTCTATAGCTTTTTGCACGCCCAAACCCAGATATCTATCGCCGCCGTCTCTTAATTCTTTGGCTTCATATTTGCCCGTAGAAGTTCCCGAGGGAACCGAGGCTATATAAATACCGGACTCGGTGGCTAATGCTACCTCGATAGTGGGATAACCCCTTGAATCTAAAATTTCTCTACCTTTAATTGATTTAATGTTGTGCCCGATCATTTTTTTGAAGATAAATAGAAGCGGAAATCGCGGCTTTGGCCCCTTCACCGCAAGCAATCACGACTTGCTTATAAGGCACGTCGTCAACATCGCCGGCTGAAAAAAGGCCGCGAGTGCGAGTTTGACTCGTCTTCGGATCAACCACGATCTCATCTTTTTCGTTGAAATCAACCAGGTCTTTGACAAAACTTGTCGCGGGTTGCGAACCTATTTCGACAAAAATTCCTTGAACCTCCAAAGTAACGAGTTTTTTTGATGTTTTTTCTTGATAAATAATCGACTCGACGAAAGTTTTACCCTGAATTTTTTGTATCACAGATCCGATGATAACGGTTATTTTGGCGATCTTTTTGACTTGATCCTGGATTGATTTTTCGGCCCTGATTTTTTCTCCCGACTCCAAGATGTATACTTTTTTAGCGTAATTACTTAAAGATAGCGCTGCTTCGAACCCCGCATTGCCTCCGCCGATAACAACCACGGTTTTGTCGGCAAACAAAGGGCCGTCGCAAGAAACGCAATAAGACACCCCTTTGCCGATGAATTCCTTTTCGCCTTCAACTTCCAAGGGCCTGGGGTCGGCGCCCGAAGCTACAATTACAGCTTTTGACTTGAACTCTTTGCGATCGGCCGTCATCAGTAAAAAAACATCTCCTGATTTCTTTACGTTTTTCACCGCATTGATTTCGATGTCTATTTCGTGGCTTCTTAAATGTTTTTCAAAAAGTTGGATAAGTTCTAATCCCGAAATTTCTTCAAAACCAGGATAATTTTCAATACTGACCGCTTTTTTCGCCATCTGGCCCCCGAAATCCTTGGTAATCAATAAAGTTTTCAGTTTCTGGCGCGCCGTATAAATGCCGGCCGTCATGCCTGCCGGCCCGCCGCCAATGATAATTAAGTCGTAAATAGTTTCCATTCGATTATTTTACCACAGGCAAATTTTAATCTCAACAAAAATGATCGAGGCCCGGCCTCGATCATTTTACGGCCTCGATCATTTTACTCCTGGCACTTATTTTTGATTAAATTCTTCTTTGAGCTTAATTTCGTCTTTTTCGGTTAAAACATCTTTGGCAGAATGGAAAATACTATAAATAAATTGAGCCGCCAGGGCAAGGAAAATCAGAAGTCCGGATGTTTGGAGAATAAAAGAACCCGCCTTAAATCCGAAAACAACAAGCCCTGCGCAGAAAATCAAAAAAGAGGTTATTTTAAAAATGCGGAGAATGCGCTTTTTGTAAACCAGATTGAACAACAAAAAACCAGTATAAACCATCAGAAGAAAGTACAGAAAATTTATATCCTTCAAAACAGCATCGAAGCTCTTTTGTCCAATTTGCAAGAGAGAAAAATAGCCTGCGGCTAATCCAAAAACCGTAACGCCTATGATAATAAAAAAGACCTTATTCACCATACGCTGGTCTTGTCGAGAGTTCAGGACGCTTTTAATGTTTTTCCATGCCATCTTTTTATTCCAAAAACTTAAAAGTAGAAAGCATTTGTGGAAAAATTTGCGGCTCATCGCAAGTAAAACCGCCGGCAGTATAACCAATAGTATAAATATCCCCATTATTTTTAATAAAAGTTACTTCTCCATATCTGTTTGTCCCACCGAATCGATACGTTAATTTAACCGATTCACTAGTGGCGGTGATGGCATTTTCTCTTGTTTCAATGATCCAATTATCATTGTCTATAAAACTATTGGCATAATCAACTAAATCCAACCCTTTTGAATCAGTTATGCTCAACTCGATTCTGCCGAAAGAAAAAGACCCTTCGCCATTTTCTGAAAATTTGCACTGATTGCTTTTCGGATATTTTATCTCAAACCCATACTTCTCGTTTCTATAAATCTGCCACGTAGCGGTTTCGTCTGCAGGACATGCCGCGAATTCGCAGTTGGGGCCGGTGCGACCGACAGCGGATCCATCAGGACATATTCTCGCCTCCTCGGTGCAACCAACTTGCTTCGGCGTCCCAAAATGCTGCCAAGCGAAAAATCCCCCAACGATAACTATAAAAGTTATTGCAATAATCGGGACTAAAATTTTGAGGTTTAGCATAGGTTTATTTTGACGCCTGCTCGTTGTTTTTGGCTTTTCTCCGCAGAAAAGCCGGGATTTCCCATTTCTTTTCTTTTGCTTCCATTTCTTCCTCTACCTCCTCAACCGCTTTTCTTAAATCAAGCGCGTTTCTCCTGGTTAAGACTCTGTCCGGCTCTTCTTCGCTGGGCGCTTCTGTCAATACCGATGTTGATGCGGATTTTTTGTTTAAACTCGGTTTTTTGGTTTTCTTTTTGGGTCGAGCTTTAGGTTTGTGCTTTTTTTTCGGCTTTTCTCTCTGGGGCAGAGGCTGTGGTTTTTTCGCCTTAGGCGAACCGGCCTTAGGCCGGTCTTCTCTGCCGCAACCGACGGCTAACAGCGAAATCCTGATTTTATCTTTATAGTCATTGTCTTGAGATACGCCGAAAATGATTTTGGCGCGGCGATTGAAATCGGAAATCGTCTTTGAAACTTGCTCCACCTCCTTCATGCCGATGTTTTGGGAAGAGGTGATATTGAAAAGTATTTTCTCCGCTCCTTCAATATTGTATTCGTTTAGCGGACTTTTCAATAATTCCTTTAAAACTTCGTCGACGCGATTCGGCCCCTGGGATTCTGCGCTGTTTAAATAAGTCAGTTTGCCCCGGCCGTCTAAAATCGTTCTGACGTCGGCAAAATCGATATTGATGAGTCCCGGCAGATAAATCATTTCGACCAATCCTCGGAGATTTTCCGAAAGCCGCCTATTAATGGTCGAGAAAGCTTCTTTCAAAGGAGTTTTTTTATCAATAATTTTAAAAATGTTTTCGTTGGGAATAATCGAAACAGCGTTCAGGCTCTGTATTAATTTTTTAAGGCTGTTTTTAGCGAGGTACGATTTCTTGCCCCCCTCGAATTTAAACGGCAAAGTAAAGATGCCAAAAACCATGGCGCCCGCTTCCCGGCCAATCTTGGCAAATTCGGGAGCAGCCCCCGAACCTGTGCCGCCGCCCAAAGAACTTACCAAAAGACACAAATCAATGCCTCGAAAAAGCTTCGCGATTTTTGCTTTATCGTCCTTAGCCGCTTTTTGGCCGATTTTTGCGTTCATGCCGCAACCAAGCCCCCCCGTTGTTTCCTGGCCGAATTGCAAAATCTTGGTATATTTAGATGCTTCTTTTAGAGCTTTGGCATCGGTATTGGCCACCACAAAATCAACTCTTTTTAGGTTGCGCGCGATTTCCGAAACAATCGAACCCCCGCCTCCGCCAACCCCAATCACTCTGATTCTCGTCCGATGGACAAGCTCCTTTGATTCGGGTTTTTTCTCCGCTTTAACTTTCTTTTTTATTTTTGAAGATTTTTTCTTAGCCATGAATTTAATATCTTTTTCCATTCTAAGCCGCAAGCCAGCCGCCGTCAACCACCACCACAGAACCTGTCATATATGATGACTCGTCTGAAGCTAAAAACAGCACGGCGTTCGCCACTTCTTCGGGTTTACCCACTCGACGAAGGGGCACTCTGGCTAAAATTCCAGCCATTGCTGCTTTATCTTGTTTGACCGGATCAATCATTGGAGTATCAATAGCTCCCGGAGAAACGACATTGACCCGAATATTATAAGGGGCAAGCTCAATCGCCATGGCTTCGCTCATGCCTACAATACCGCCCTTTGAAGCGCAATAATGAGTAAGGTTGGGAAATCCAACGCCGACTTGTCCCATCGCCACCGAGGCGATGTTAACTATTGCCCCCGACCCTTGCCTTTGCATCTCTTTTGCCGCCGCCTGGGCGCAGAGAAAATATCCTTTTAAGTTGATATTAATGGTTTTATCCCACTCCGCTTCAGTCATCTGTAAAAAAGGAACGAATTGGGCGATGCCGGCATTGTTAATTAAAATATCCAACTTGCCCCATTTTTTCACAACAGTTTCAATCATTTTATCCACCTCTTCTTTTTTAGAAACATCGCACTTTATCGCCATTGCCTCTCCCCCGTTTTTCTCAATCTCTTTCACCACTTTTTCGCACTCCTCTGAAGAAATGTCAGCCACCATTACCCTAGCTCCGGCTTTCGCCAAAACCAAAGCATGAGCCCGGCCCATGCCCCTCCTGGCTCCGGTAACGATTGCTGTTTTATTTTTTAAATCAGCCATGGTTTTATAATTTAATTATTTTTTAAGCGCCTGATTATGCTTATCTTACCATAAAAAGAAAGAAGGACCACACTTGCCGAAGCAAATGGATCCCTTTCTTGTCAAAGACATCAGAGACGTCGATGACGCTTATATTTTACCGCACCCAGCACCCCTGTCAAGCTAGGCGTTTTCTCCGGCCAGATACCCTGTGCTCCAGCAAAGCTGCAGGTTAAACCCGCCGCTGGGACCGGTCACATCAATAATCTCTCCGGCAAAAAATAAATTATCGACGATTTTCGATTTCATGGTTTTGTCGTCGATTTCCCGCAAGGAGATGCCGCCGCTGGTGACAATTGCCGACTCAAAGCCCAAAAGCCCCCCAACCGTCATTTTGAGATTTTTTAAAAGCCTGACTAATCCGTGCCTTTCTTCTTTGGTAATATAGGTTGCTCTTTTAAAAGGATCGATGCCCGAAAACTTAATGATGACCGGAATCATTTTTTGGGGCAAAAGATCGTCTAAACAGTTTTGGAAAAGTTTATTGTGATATTTTTGAAGATCTCCTTGAAGCCTCTTGTCCAGCGTTTCAAAATCCAAGGCCGGTTTCAAATCAAGCGATATTTCGACAGCCCCGTTTTTTAAAAGCTCTCCGACTTTCTGGCTGACATCAAGGATAATCGGCCCCGACAAGCCAAAATGCGTAAATAAGCATTCGCCAAAAACGCCGGCCTGCTTTTTATTTTTTTGAAGAATAGTCGCTTCAACGTTTTTTAAACTTAAACCCTGGAGTTCTGTGACCCATTCCTCTTTTATTTTTAAGGGCACCAAAGCCGGCATTGGGTCTTCGACGCTATGATGCAGTTTTTGAGCCCACAGGTATCCGTCGCCGGTAGATCCCGTAGCCGGATAAGACTTGCCGCCGGTGCAGAGAATGTAATTTTTAGCGACGATTTCCCCGTCTTTTAAAATCAGCCTGTTGATATGATGTTTTTTTCTTTCAACGTTTGTAACTTCAGCGCCGTAAACGATTTTAACCTTGCCCTTCAGTAAATATTTAATAAAAACGTTCAGGACGTCTTGGGCATTATCGCTAACGGGGAAAACTCTTTTACCTCTTTCAACTTTGGTCTTTAAGCCCCATTTTAGGAAAAACTCGATGGCTTTTTGAGAGCCGAATAAATGGAAGGCGTGAAAAAGGAACTGGCCTTTTTTGCCGTAATTCTCCACTAACTTGCGTAAATCAAACTCAGCATTGGTGATGTTGCACCTGCCCTTGCCCGTGATCATCAATTTTCTTCCGGGCTTTTTGTTCTTTTCTAAAATCACGACTTTCTTGCCAAGTTCCGCCGCCCTACCCGCAGCCATCAGACCCGCCGGACCTGCGCCGATTACTGCCACGTCAAAAATTGTTTGATTATCTTTAAACATTGCCTTATCTTATCATAAACCGCCAAACAAAAAAGGGAGTCATCGACTCCCTTTTTCTTATTTTTGTTTTTGTTTAAATCAGGTTAAAACCATCGGGTATTTTGTACTTCTTGCCCCAAATTAAGTAATATTCTCGAGCCTTTCCGTCCGTATTAGAATCACGGTAGCTAACAACGAATTCTAATGCTTTCAATTTACTAATGACCATCTTAGCCAATAAAGCTTCTTTGGCTGCGCCAGGGGTTACCTTCAAAGGTATTTGTGTCATTTGTGTCAGAGATCCACACTGACGAGCCGCTTCACCGACCGCTTTAAGAGCAAGCCTAACCTCCTTTTTACATCTTTTCTCGGCCCATTTTTCGTCATCGCTAATCAAACTAAAAAAACCTCCTTAACCTAATCTAAATTAATGTACCGCTGGTTATGATACCTGATTGAGGCAAAAAATCAAGCCTTATGCTTACTCGCTAAGCTTGCCGTCAAAATGTTCGTCAGACGCTTCGGCCTCTTCTTTAGTTTGATGGATCGTGCCGTCAGCGTGGTTGGGCGGAGAATAAATCGTATAAAGCTTCAAAGAATCGGCTTGAGAAGTGTTAATAATATTATGCTTGGTGCCGGCCGGAATAATCACGGCTGAACCGTCGCCGATATCTGACTCTACTCCATTAATCACTGCTTTGCCTTGGCCTTTTTCAAATCGGAAGAATTGATCCAGGGTATCATGCACCTCTTCCCCTATTTCTTCGCCCGGCAATAAACTCATTAAAACTATTTGACTGTGCTTGGCCGTATAAATTACTTTACGGAAATTATCGTTCTCTAATGTCGCTTTCTCGATATTTTGGACAAATCCTTTCATATGATTTAAATTAATGATTAACTGATTTTATTATAGCATACCTCTTGACAGATTTGTAAGAAGGAGTATAATGCAAGCAGATGAATAAGTCGAAGTATCTTAGATTAAGTATAGCGACTTAGGAATCATATAATAAAGGTCGCTATTTAATTTAAGCAAAACAATGGAATTCAAGAAATTTGACGACCGACCGGCGAGAGATTTTGCTCCCAGAGAAATGGTCAAAGGAAACTGGAAATGTTCCGATTGCGGAACAGACATTACCGAGCTTCCTTTCCAGCCTTCAGGGGACAGACCGATCTATTGCCGCGATTGTCATTCCAAGAGACGCACCCAAAGATTTGGACGCTAATCTTTAGAATGAGAAACACCGCCCTTACGGGCGGTGTTTTGTTTTAACAATATTAACCAAAGAGAAAGCGGCAAAGGCTCAAGGCCCTTGCCGCTTTTCTTGTTTCATTTCAAAGGTGCGGTATAGATCAATACTGGTTGCGTGGCAAGCTTCAAGGGTTGATCAGCCCAGAGATACAGCCCCGGCCATTCCACGTAAACATCGTCAGTAGTGAAGAAAAAAATGGCATCTTTATTGTCTCCGTAAGTACCATCCACGTCAGGGTAATCACCATTTACTCCATACACTGGTGACAAATAACTGAGCTTACTTTCTACACTACCCTTGACTGTGAAGAAGGACATTACCACGCCAGTTTCCGAAAGCAGGTAGATATAACTAATCTTGTTGGGATCGTTCCACCTATTGATTCTTCGGATAACAGCATCCCTGGTGTTAGAAAACGTCAGAGTAGGTATGGGCTGAGTCTTTTGCAACACAGCAATTCTCTCTTGGACCTTGTTCCGCTCCTGTTCCATAGGGGAACAACTGGTCAGAACCGCCACCGCCAGTATAATAACCGCTAAGACCGCAATAACCTTTTTCATCTTTTTTCCTCCTTCTAATAGTTTCCTACCACTCTGCCGTCCTGGGTCACCGTTAACGAAGCCGGCAGATTCCAGTCTTTGAAAATACTTCGGGTTTTGTTCTGGGCGTTGGCGTTGTACTGGTTCACTGTGGTGATGAGTTGGTTCCTCAGCCCTTGCTCCACCGCTCGCAACCTCGACAACTCCGTGCTGTTTTGATAGCTCTCCAGGTTGCCGGCATGGTCTTGCTTAAAGGTTTCAACTGCCGCTGAAGCCACTTTAATTTGGGCGGCATAACTGTCCGCCGATGCCTTCGTGTTGAAAAACCACTCGTAACTATAGAGAGCCCGGTCCGGATCAGTAACCTTCTCAATTGTCTGGAATGGGCGGAAAATCATATTGATTCCGAAGCCCACTACCCCAAGAACGATAATCGCCACGACCCCGATAAGAAACCATTTAACCACCTTGCCACTATTCATTTTTGCTGTTCCTCCTTTTCCTTTCTATTTTTTTGACGCTAATCAATCTTTCAAATATTCAATTCTCTAGATACCTCCTAATTTTAAATGAGCGCTTTAACTAAAATATACTAGCATTAAACATAAAGCTTGTCAAGTTAGAAAAACTCGCCCTTTCGGGCGAGTTTTCTAGGCGTTGTGTTTGATTTCGATGACGTCGCCGTCCTGGACGAGGTACTCTTTGCCTTCGGTGCGAATGAGTCCCTTTTCCCGGGCTTTGACAAATCCGCCGGCTTCAAGAAGCGTCTGCCAGTTGATGACGTCGGCCTTGATGAAGTGCGATTCAAAATCAGTATGGATGACTCCCCCGGCTTGCGGAGCCAAAAACCCTCTCTTGAGTGTCCAGGCTCGCGTTTCATCAGGCCCCGTCGTTAAAAAAGTAATCAGCCCCAGAATTTCGTAGGCTTTCTTGATTAACAGACCCATTTCCGATTCTTCGGGCAACCCCAGAGCGATTCTTTCTTCACGATTAAGATCGGTGGCTCCGAATTCGGTTAAAACGTCCACGATTAAGAATTGCCAATTGTTTTTTTGAAATGTTTCAATAATATTTTTGGGCACCTCTTCGTCGCGGCCGTTGAGCAAATAAAACCTGGGTTTCATTGTTAATAGCTGGTATTGACCGATGATTTTTTCTTCTTCCCGGCTGAAGCTCTGCTCAATCAGAATCTTGCCTTGATCTAAAAATCCTCTAACTTTTTCCAACGCCCCATATTCTTTAATGCATTCTTTTTTACCCGCCCTGACATCACTCACCAACCCATGCATTCTTTTTTCCACGGTTTCTGAATCTTTTAAAACTAATTCCGTGTCCAGGATTTCTTTTTCGGCGATGGGGTTAACTTCTTCCCGGGTGTTAATAATGTCTTTTTGCAAAAAAGCGCGCAGGACATAGATAATCGCATCGGTTTCCCTGATGTTGGCCAAAAACTTATTGCCCAAGCCCTCGCCTTTGTTGGCGCCCTTGACTAGTCCCGCAATATCGTAAAACTCAATCGTGGTATAGATCTTTTTTACGGACTTTGTTAATTCCGCCAATTTATCCACTCTTTCGTCGGGCACGGCAACCACGCCCACATTGGGATCAATGGTACAGAAAGGGTAATTGGCGATATTTACCTGAATTTTGGTGATGGTTTGAAATAACGTGGATTTACCCACATTGGGCAAACCCACGATTCCGATTGATAATGGCATATGTTTCATCTTAACAAA
>Ga0209210_1001916_pt1 | contig 16274 bp, 15 predicted proteins | sample RifGroA1_FD_183991 | JGI IMG/M metagenome (GOLD analysis project Ga0209210, IMG submission 183991) | Contaminated groundwater microbial communities from Rifle, Colorado, USA - Rifle Groundwater A1 (SPAdes) (version 2) | ecosystem: Environmental > Aquatic > Deep subsurface > Groundwater >...
AACTCATGTATCGCAATAGATAAGAATCTATTATTTGGTCTACTTATAGAATTAACCCCGATAAACATAATCTTCTTACCAGATCTATTAATAATTGGATAAGTAGTCCCACCAACTGCATAATCATCAATATAATAACAAACAGCAGTTTTATCAGAATCCATAAGCTCATTCCAATTACTAATAGAAACAACATCTGTAGGTCTAAAATAATCACTAACTTCAATTTTCATTTCATCCGCTGTAACAAAATAGTCTTTTTCTTCTTGGGTAGGACTAGGTCCTCTTCCTTCACTTAGTGGCCATTCTCCCTCACGTGAAACACCATTTGCATCCCATATATAAGATATTTCTGGAGGTTCATCAAAATCAAAATCTTGATATCCCCCAGTTACAACATCATTATACCAATCATCAAATTCAGGAGTTTTAACAACATTAACCCTAACCCTTTTACTGGCATCCTTACCGTCAGGATTAGTTACAGTAAAGTTAACATATCTACTCCCACTAAAATTAGCAACAGGGTTAATAACTAATTCATTTCCATCTTTATCTAAATGTAATGCTTTTTCAGTATATCCAAACCAAAAGGGCAATCTTGGCCAAAAAGTAAATTGATTATTTTCAACACTATTATCATCAACAGTCCAAGTTAATTGACTATCGCTAAACCTAGTATCAAAAACATAATCATCTAAATTTAGTCTAAAAACATTGCCTGTAAAATCTCCGCTTACATATTGATCAAAAGAAACATCACTAGGTAAACTTAACTCAGGACCTCTAGATTCAACCATTAAAGTTCTAACTAATTCATTGCTTTGTGCACCTAAGTCATCAGTAACCCTAAGACCTACTAAATATTCACCAGGATTAGAAAATTCTCTTCTTAACTCTCCCCCATTAACTTCAATCTCATTTCCATTTACCAGCCAGCTATATCTTAAGTTATCTCCATCAATATCATGAGCAAAACCTGTAAACAAAACTTCTTCTCCAATATCCGCATTATTTTTATCCAAGGTTAAGTTATTAACTATAGGTACAACATTTACTTCTCTTCCAAAATTATCAGCTAATTTGAAAAATTCTTCAAAAGTATATATATCCCCAAATCCATCCGCTAATAAGAAGAAATCATTAAAATCCACATCATGGTCTAAATCAATATCCCCACTAAATTCTCCATAAGGAACATGTACTATAGGTAAGATCGCCTGGGCAGATTTACCCGCAGGCATAGGTTGTTCAGAACCACTCCTACCAGTATAATCATGCACAGGAACATATTGCATTTCAGAAATCTCTTCCCTAGGTAAATTATCCAATTCTTCTTTAGTATAATCATGTACTGGAATATTTACTTTCTCAAAAAATCCATCCACTTCATTTAATCTATCTTCTAGCTGCCTTCTATTAGTGTTATATCCTTGGTGTTGTGATATTCGAGTTCTAGCCTCTTCTACATTACGAACTCTAGAATTTTCTGTAGTATAATAAGAATCATCAACTTTAGGTCCTACAGCCCTAGAACTATCTGAACCGCAGCCTAGTGCTAAAGCAGCAGCTAAGCTTCCTGCTAAAATCCCCCTTTTTAGCCTATTTTTCATGCTGTTTTTAGGGATAAAAGAATATATAAACCTTACTGTTTTGTTGTTATGATGAAGGAGTGAAAAAAATAAGGAATTTTCATTATTTCTATCTAAAATAAAAACATTTATATTAAAAAATACATAACTAAACATACAATTAGAGGTGGATAGAAATTAAAAAAATCATATTTTTATTAATTATTATTGTAATTTTCCTAGTTCCATCAATTTATACTCAGGCAACAGGATGTGACCCAAGTATAGGTAAGGGTTATGATTTGGGAGTTGATTGTATTTACTGCCACCAAGATAACGGTGTATGTGCAGATAGTGTAATGCAGGATACTTATTGTGCAAATAATAATATTTATGATCCTAATTGTGTTTACTCAGAAGAAAGAGGAAACTGGCAAGGTAAGCCAATAGCTTACGACTTCTGTGGGGATAGTGTAGATAATGACAAAGACAACGCAATAGACTTTGCAGATAGAGATTGTCAAGAAAACCTGCAAACTCCAACTTATATCCCTCCCGCAAATGAAGGCTCAACAGTGCAAGTAAGCTGTCCATTTAGTCCTTTAGTTTCAGGACAGTCATTTTCAGGATATACATTTCAAAACAGCCCAACTAAAAGACCAACAATAGAAGCATATCTAGGGGGAACAAGTTGTGGAGCACCTACTTGGTCTAATAATAATGCAAATTTTATCTGTAATGTTGGTTCCAGCAACACACTAACATGCCAATCAATTCAACAAGGCTACATAGAACCTAAACAAACAGCAATAACAATTAATTATAAAACTTGTGCTCAAAAAGGAGGCATAAGTTGCCAGCAGGGCTATATATGTTCTCAAACAGTTCCATCTTCAGATAACCCAAATTGCTGTATTTCTTGTCAGCCAGATCCAAATGACAAAGACGGAGATACTTATGTTGATGTAGCAAATGGTGGAAATGATTGTAATGATAATAATCCATCAATTAATCCAGGAGCAGAAGAATTATGTTCAGATGGGATAGACAATAATTGTAATTCATTAACAGACACTCAAGATCCAAAATGTGTATTAGTAACTTCAATATCAGCTCCATCTCAAGTTTCAGCAACAGTAAATTTTGAATTAACCTGCTCATCCACAATAGATTCAAATTGTTTAGGAGCAACAATAGATTCAGGCTCATGTTCTTTTAATAGATGGGAAGGAACAAATGCTATCTTCGATTGTTCAACTACAGCTTCAGGAAATGTTAACTTAAATTGTTTTATCTCAAACAAGCCGGGAGGAACATGCACAGTAGCAGGCTACACAGCAACTCCAGCTCCATCTTCAAAATCAACAACTACAAATTCATTAACTTCAGAATGTTCATCAAGATCTCAACCAGATTGTTCTTTAGGAGGAATATGTGAATACTGCCAAACTTGTTCTCTATCAAATCCAAAATATTCATCAGGTCTAGCCTCTCCAGGAGCTTGTGTCCCAATTAACACTTGCCAGTCAAATTACCAATGTAGGATAGACCAATGTGGAGCAGTATGTGATATTAATACAATAGCAAATTGTCTTGGTTATCAGGAATGTAGTTTAGACAATACTTGTGGTTGTGTAGACAAACCATGTACATTTAACGAACTAGGACAATCATCAACTAACCCTGGAAAGCCAATTTATATCTGTACAGGCACTTCCCAATCTCAAGCCTGGACATTGTCAACAGAAGTTTTATCTGAAAATCAATATTCCTGCTCTGATAATAAAGATAATGACGGAGATGGAAAAACAGATTGTATAGATCCTGATTGTAACGGTTTAATTAATGGACAGGGATTAACTTGCTGCCCAACCGGAGGTCAAACAACATGTGATTCTCTAGCATCTTCATGTCAGAATTTTGATGCCTGTACTAACGATAATACTCAAACAGGAGTCAGATACACTTACACCTGTTCTGCAAATATCTGCCAGCCATCAGCTCCGATAGCATGTACTAACTTATGTGGAACAGGTTGTTGTTCTCCAGGTCAGCAAAATTGTATTAACCAAGGGCAACCAGCAGATGTAGATTCAGATGGAGCAGCAGAAATATGCTCATCAGGAAACTGGTTAGGTGCAGATTGCAACCCTTCAGGATGTACATCGACAGATTCAATAAATTATGAATGCATAACAGATAATGATTGCTCAGGAAATGCAGGAACTTGCGGAGAAGTAGTTTGTGTAAATAACCAATGTGTAAATCAAAGAATTTCAGACCCAATAACCGCATGTAAAACATCAGCAGCAAATTTAGCTTATGAATGTGCAATAACCGATACAGATCCAAATAAAGCATGTAAAGAAACAATTCCTGGAGTTTTCAATTGTGTATATTTTGGGGATTCATATGAATGCGGAAATAAATACACTCTAGGTTATGACGCAGCCTGTGACCAAAACTTCAAATGTAGTATTAATATATGTAACACTTTAAATCCAAGTACATGTGCTTTATGTTATACCCAATGTATAGACATCGCAATTAATGAACCTAACTTAGCTCCATTCTCAGTTGAAGAATGTGAAATGGCTAAAAATGCTCAATGGATAAATACAGTACAATGTACATCACCCTAAGGAGGAATAAAATGAAAAAGATAATGTTAACATTAGCAATTTTATTAGTTTGTATTAATTATGTGAATGCTCAGGATGAAGAAGTAAAAATAACTTTAATAGAATACAACCCAGAAACTAATTTTGCTAGAATCCAGATTGAAAATATTTTAGAAACAGACTTGCATAATGTCTACTTCCAGTTAGATACCTTGCCTTCAAGATTAATGACTCCAACATTAGCAGCAAAAGCATCTTCAGCTAGAGTATTAAATGTTCCTGAAGGAATTCACACAGTAAAAATAACTTCAGACGAATTAACAATAAGTAAAGATTTGTCTTTTAGTGCGTCAGTTGAAGAAAAATTAAAAGAGTTTGAAGATACTCAAAGAGAACAAAGAAGAGAAGTAACAAGAGATTTAGCTTTTGAGCAGGAATTGCAGAAAAATGCACCAATAACTGAAAAAACCTCTAGTACAAAAATAATATTCATCACAATAGGAGTTTTATTAATAATTGTAATAATAGGTTATATAATATTTTCAAGAAAAAATGAAACTGTATAAATTTTTGCCATTAGTATTTTTATTATTAGTATTTTTAGATAATTCAGAAGCTATTTGTTGTGACTCCGGTTGTTCACCATCAGCAAATGTATGCTGCACCCCACAAGGAGGGGGTCCGTCAGTAGGCTATGTTGGATGTTATGATGCAACAACCTCTCAATATGTCTGCCCCGGAACTGCAATAGGTGAATGTTTAGCCTGTGCTTTAAATTCCTGTCAGCCATCTTCTGAGTGCTCATGGGACGCGCAGATCTCAGGAGTTTGTAATGGTTGTGAAGTAACTTATAACAACGATGATTTCCCTGTAAACTCGCAATGTACTGCATCTTGCCCGTCAGGAAAAACAAAATGTGCAGACGGTACTTGTCAAGTTGATTGTGCTACTCCCCCTTCTTGTTTAAATACAAATGATGGCTGTTGTAATCCTTCTAGTGATTTAATCTGCGACCCAAATTGTTTAGTTTCCCAAGACTCAGATTGTACTCCCCCTGAAGTAACATGCACCCCATCAAATGGGAATTGCTGTGTCCCTAATAATGATGGAATATGTGATTCCGATTGTGTTTCAGGTCTAGACCCAAATTGTCAACCACCTGGAAGTAATCTGAATGATGGAATATGCAATGCTAACTCTGATGGGGTTTGTGATATAAATTGTGTTCAGAATGTGGACACTCCTGATTGTAACAGCTTCGCTTATACCCCATCGCCAAATGATGGTTGTTTTCCTTTATCTGATGAAGTTTGTGATTTAGATTGCCCTCTAGATTTAGATATTGACTGTTCTCTGCCGTCTGGAAATCCATCTTGCGTTAATAATGGGGTCTGTGAAGATTTTGAAGGCTGTAATTGTAATGATTGTATAGAAAATCCTGTAAATGCATGTGTCTCGGGATTGTTTTGTTGTTCAGGTATATGTTCCGGAGATTTAGATAACGACTTAATTTGCGACGCTTTGGATTATTGTGTGAACATATTTACCGAAAATGATGACCCAGACGACCAATTAGATGCAGATAATGACTGTTATGTTAATAGCAAAAAATCAGGATTGTTTGGATTCTGCGGGGATCAATGCGAGCAGGTAGATACTTGTTTTGACGTTTATGGAAGCAGGCAATGTTGTGATGATTTAGCTGGCAGTAGTGGGAACGGGGCATTCCACGGATTCACAGAAGATTGCCCAACAGTAGATGAAACTTCCTTAGGTTGCTGGGATAGCTGCATCTCCTCAGACAGTGATGGAAATATAATAACTTACAAAATAGGCCAGTGTATAGACGGTTCAAGAACAGTTACTAAATTATTAAATAATCTTCCAATAGAAACATCAGAAGAGCCTTGTACTTCAATACCTCTAATTCCATTCTTTACTAATCTCTCAATAGTTTCAACTTTCTTAATTTTAATAGTATATTATATAAAAAGAAAATAGCCGGGCCCGAAGGGATTTGAACCCTCGACCCACAGATCTCCCTACTTGGTTAAGAGTTTCAACTTTTTTTAACTGTTGCTCTGCCAAGCTGAGCTACGGGCCCAATAAATGCTAATAAACCACCAGCACTAATACTCAAGAAAATAGTTAAATTGCCATTAATAAAACTTTCCACGAAGATTAAACTGAAAGCAGCTAAAAAAAATAAACTCTCATAAAATAATTTCTTCCATCTTAAATCCCTGGAATAAACTAGCAAATAGATAAAAGCCAAGCTTCCTATTAATAAACTAAATTCTTTAGAAACAAAATTGCTTAAAAATACGCTTAACCCTAAAAATAAACTAACAGATCTTAGAATAAGTCCTAAAACAATCCCTAAGGATATAAACAAGCTAAAAACATTAAATTTAACAATTAATAATATTAAAGCTAATATAACTAAAATTACTTTCTCTGAAGCTAAAAAATACCTCTTTCCGTCTTTTACTTCCTGTTTAGTTATTAACCCAAGTAATTTCCCAAAGAATAATCCTAAAACAACTAATATATTAAGCATAAAAAACTATTAATATTATAAGTTATTTAAACTTTATCAATGGAATACAAAATAATAATCTCAAAAAAGGACTTAGCATCTTTAACAATATATGAAGCCTTAAAGAAAATAAATTTTACAGAGAATGTTCATGTAATACAGGAAAGAACAATATACACTGAAGACATAGATAAAAAATATCCTGCTGATTTTATTATATTTCCTACAAAGCATCAATCAGAATCTTTAAAGAAAACCTTATCAGTCCATAATCCTGGAAACTGGGGAAAAGCGGAATTGGGAGGAAAAGATTCAACTCTGCCACCGTCAAATTCCATTATCTTAAAAAATGCTTTATTAGAATTAAAAAAATTAAATAATTTAGATTATGAAGTCTCAGGGGAAGTTACCCACCATGGTCCTAATTTATCAACACCTTCTTTATTTATAGAAATAGGTTCAAGCCCGTTGCAATGGAAAGATGAAGAAGCTGCTTTAATCATAGCAAAAACAATAAAATCTATAATAAAAAATCCCCATCCAACAAATTACCAAACTGCAATTGGAATAGGAGGAGGACATTATATGCCGTCTTTTAATAAAATAATAGAAAGGACAAATATTTCATTATCTTTTATCTGTCCGAAGCATAATCTAGAAAGTTTAAATGAAAATATCTTAAAACAGGCAATTGAAAAAACAAAAGGTTATGTAGATTTTCTATTAGTGGATTGGAAAGGGATAGGGGAGCATAAAGAAAAAATTAAAAAATTAGCTGAAAAAATAAATTTACCATTAAAAAGAGTAGATCAAGTTTTAAAATAAGCTTAGTTAAGATTAAATACCATTGTTTTTCTAAATAAAAGATGCTTAATAAATTAAAAAAACTTGGAGTTTATTTAACCGCAGCTTTCACATCAGCAACTCCATTATCCTCAAGAGGAGATGGGTTGGATGACTTAATACAAAATGTTTCCATAGATGAGAGAAGTGGAGAATGGCGTGACCATTTATTATCTTCTTTTTTTCAGACAGAATTAGATGCAATTTTATTTGAAGCGGCAAAAGCTAAAAATCCAGAAGATGTTGCAGCAAAAACTAGATTCGTTGAAACCATAATTCATCAGGGATTTTATACTCCTATAATAGAAGGTAAAATAACACCAATATATGCAGCCTCAGATTTATTAGGAACAGAGTTTGCAAATAGAACTTACACAACAGTCGGAGAAAGTTTTAAACCAATCGTTAGAAGATTAACAAGAGTCCCGAGTTCAGATGAAATTATAACCCTTGGGACAATAATTGGTATTGGTTATCTATTAAGGCAGGAAAGAACTCCTCTGGATATCGATTTGCATTCTGAAGAAAACATAGACGGGACTACTCTAAATCACATAACCTATTTATGGTATACCACAACCCGTTTATCCTTGCAGGTAAACTCAATTAATAAAGCCTATAGGTTAGAAAAAATAGCTTGGAGAAATTTTAAAATAGGATTAGTAAAAGAATTAATCTATGATGCTGGTTGGGGGACTGGTCCTAGTCTATTTGATGCCGGAGCAGATGCAGTAGGCACTTTCTTAGGTTATAAAACAGCACAATATTTAACTGAAAGAGATTTATTAGATAATTTTGATATTGTCCCTGATAATAAAAAATTAAAAATAAGTTATCATTTCTAACAGGCTAAAATATTTGTTACAAAATCAACATTATCTTTGCATAAACCGCTGCTAATTCTAGGATAAACCTCAATTCTTGTAGGATTAGCAATTGCTTCACTCAAAACCTGAACCCCATCACTCTTGCTTAAAACCCTTCCTAAAGGAGGAACCGGGCTTGGAGCTGTAAATTCAACAGAACTCAAATCATCCGCATTTAATACCCTAATAGTTAATCCAGTTATAGAGGTATCTCCTGTATTATCAACATTAAGCTGGACATTAGCCGCATTTGCAATATTATCAACGCATGCAGACTTCAATTCAACTGTTGTGCTCAAACAATCTAATTGTCCTGCTAATTTTTCCTCAGTTGAGCTTAAACTTTCATCAATTAAATTTCCTCTAATCCAGCTGCTAACAAGTAAAAATAAAGTTATAGTAAATGCAATTAGCAAAACAGTAGATATTATAGGTGATATCCCTCTTTTATTATGAACCATTATCTTTATTTAATATCTTTTCTTTATATAATTTTCTAAACTCATTTAGTATAGGCTGAATAATTTTTTAATAGAAAGATTTATAAACCTCAGGTCTTTTAATATTTTTAGATTTGGTTCTGTGATCAAAAATGACTGAAAGATATCTAAAAACAGGGACTACAACAGTAGGCATAAAATGCAAAGATGGTATTGTTCTAGCCGCAGATAAAAGAGCTGGTGGCGGAATTATAGTAGATAAAAGGGCCCAAAAAGTATACCAAATTACTAATAATATAGCATTAACAATGGCGGGAGTTGCATCCGATGCCCAGTTAATTACAAAATTAATAGGTGCTGAATTAAGATTAATGGAGATAAGAAAAGAAAAGCCGGTAACTGTAAAAGAAGCTGCAAACTTATTATCCGGAATTGTATATCAAAATATTAGAAAAATGTCAACTATCCCTGGAATCTCCCATTTCTTATTAGGAGGAAAAGATAATACAGGCTTCCATATTTTCGATATTTATCCTGATGGCAGTTTGAGCGAATGTAAAGATTTTCTATCTTCTGGCTCGGGCTCAGTAATGGCTTATGGAGTTTTAGAAACTCTTTTCATCCAGGATATGACAATACAAGAAGGAATCCAATTAGCTGTAAAGTGTCTTAACGCAGCCATCCAAAGGGATATGAATTCAGGTGATGGGATTGACGTAATGACAATAACGGAACAAGGTGTTAAAAAAGTTGTAACAAAAGAATTTACTCAAAAAGTTACTCTATAATAGTTTCTTAAGTTTTAGGTGAAAGAATAGATGGCAGATATATTAAAAGAAATAATGAAAAGTATTCCTGAAAGAGCCAAAATTTCAGATGCGGTTTTTGAAGGTGCGAATATTGTATTATATACTAAGAGCAGAGACTTTTTCTTAGATAATAATGGAATTATAAGGGATATAGTTAATACTATAAAGAAAAGAATAGAAGTCCGTCCAGACCCAAGTATGACTATGGATATGGAGCAGGCTGAAAAAGAAATAAGAAAAATAATTCCTAAAGAAGCGGGAGAAATTAATGTTATTTTTGACCAGCAGCGTTCAAGAGTTATTATAGAAGCTGAAAAGCCTGGCTTAGCAATAGGAAAATCCGGAGAGACCTTAAAAGAAGTAAAAGAAAAAACATTATGGGTTCCTTTAGTTAGAAGGATTCCATCAATTAGGTCTAAAATTGTAGAAAATATCAGACAGGTATTATACGAAAATAATGATTATAGAAGAAATTTCCTAAATAAAACAGGAGAAAGAATTTATGCTAACTGGGATAGCGAGAAAAAAAATGAATGGGTTCGTTTAACAGTTTTAGGTGGAGGAAGACAAGTAGGAAGATCTTGCTTCTTAATGCAAACTCAAGAATCAAGGATTTTATTAGATGCGGGAGTAGATGTATCTGCACCTATAAAGAATGCGTATCCTTATTTTGATTGTCCTGAATTTAATATTAATGAATTAGATGCAATTGTTTTATCTCATCCCCATTCAGACCATTCTGCAATGATTCCCTTACTATACAAATTTGGTTATCGTGGCCCCGTTTATTGTACCGCCCCAACAAGAGATATAGCTGCCTTGATGGCATTAGATTATATTAGTGTAGCGTTTAAAGAAGCAAAAAAAGCTCCTTTTACTTCAACAGATGTTAAAGAGATGGTCAAACATACTATTTGTTTAGATTATGAAGAAGTTTACGATATTACTCCAGATATTCGTTTAACTTTATACAATGCTGGGCACACATTAGGAAGTGCAATGGTTCATTTGCATATTGGCAACGGATTGCATAATTTCTTGTACACTGGGGATTTGAAATATCAAAAAACACAATTATTAGAACCAGCTATAACAAAATTCCCAAGATTAGAAACAGTTATGATTGAAGCCACTTACGGCGGTAAAGACAATATCCTGCCTCCAAGAGAAAAAGCAGAAGAAGAAATAGTGGAACATATTCAAAAAACAATTGAAAGGGGGGGGAAAGTTTTAATCCCGGTTTTAGGAGTTGGGCGTGCTCAGGAAATAATGTTAGTTATTGAAAAATTAATTAGAGAGGGAAAAATGAAAGAAATTCCAGTTTATGTTCAAGGAATGGTTTGGGATATTACTGGAATTCATACAGCCTATCCTGATTTCTTAAATAATGAAGTCAAAAAAGCAATTTTCCATCAGGACAGAAATCCGTTTTTATCTCCAATCTTCAAAAGAGTAGGTTCAGCTAAAGAAAGAAAACAAATAATAGAAGAGAAAGGACCTGGTGTTATTTTAGCAACTTCTGGAATGATGCAGGGCGGAGCTTCAGTAGAATTTTTTAGACAAATGGCAGAAAACCCAAAAAACACAATTATTTTCGTTTCATATTTAGGTGAAGGTTCATTAGGAAGAAGGGTGCAATCAGGAGAAAAGCAGTTTACTTTAGAAAATGAAAATGGGAAGCCTGAAAGAGTGGAAGTAAAGATGGAAGTTTATACAGTTGAAGGTTTTTCAGGCCACGCAGGGAGAAACGAATTGACTAAATATATTTATAATTTAGACCCAAGGCCTAAAAAAGTGATTATAATTCACGGAGAAAATTCCAGATGTTTGGACTTAGCATCCACATTGCATAAAATGGGTAGGATAGAAACAACCGCTCCTAAAAATTTGGAAGCTGTAAGAATAAGATAAATTTTTAAAGTTTTAGTTCTTAGTATTTTTCATGTCAGATGAAATAACTCTAGGGTATTTAACTCAAAAATTAGAAGCTTACTATGATCCTGTCGAAAGATTGGTTCAAAATAATAGTCCTGAAGTTTTAGCTGGTTTAGCAGTAGTAGTAGGTCTTTTATGGACCGCAAATTCTTGGATGAAAGGCTTAAGAGAATATGATGAAGGTATTGATGATATAGTAGGAAGATAATTATCTTGAAGAATCAGCTTGTCTTTCTAATTCATTCTTTTTAGAAATTGCATTGCTTTGCATGTTTAAGTTATAAGCATTAATAATCTCGTCAGCTAGAGCATTTGAAGCACCTTTTTTCTTATTAAAAGAAGCAGAATAGGCACCAAAAACCATATTTCTTAAAGCTAAATCTACTCTTCTTTGAGGCGCGCACTCAACAGCCTTAGGATATCTGGCTCCACCATACTCTATAGTTGTAATCTCCTCTCTTGGAGCTGCATTTTCAACAGCTTTAACTAAAACCTCAATAGGATTTTTATTTAATTTTTTCTCAATGATTTTCAAAGTCTCATAAACTAATGCATAAACCCTAGTTGCCTTTCCAGTATTATGACCGGAACTCATTTTATGTTTTTTACCTCTATGCCCTGAAACCATTAATCTGTTCATTAATCTCTCAACAATATGATAGTTGCTTTTATGGAACCTAATATCTGTATTCCTGCCAGCACTTCTAGGAACCATTCTTTCATCTAGATTAATATAGGGCTTCAAGCCAGGATCAACAACCTTAATTTCACTTGTATCCCAAACATTAAATAATTTCATTTTAATTAATCCTCGCCCCGAAGTATATTAGGTGAATCTCCATCAGGTAGATGTAAACTTTGAAGTTCAGCAGTTATATCAACTTCCCTCCTTCCATCGTCATCCATTCTAACCTCAATTCCTAGAGAATCAAAATTCAAACGTAGATGCCGTAAAAGATCCTTTCCTGAAACCACTAGATTTTCAAAGGCTTCAGCACTGCCATCATAGGCCCTATATGCGTCAAGATATGCCCTAGCATCTTGTTCAAATATTCGTATATATTCTTCTCTGTTCATCTTCTACCCTTCTCTATTTTTCCTTTTAATAAAGCTTTAAGACTTTGATCATTAACTTTTATTACCTGCCATCTAATCCCGGGAATATCTCCTTTAGCTCTTCCCATTTTACCGCCGATGCATTCTACAATGACTTCATCATGCTCATCAATGAATCTGGAAGCTAAATTTCCAGGAACAAAAGCTGTTATTTTCCTGCCATTTTTAGTCAATTGAATTTTTACACATTTTCTCATCGCGGAGTTTGGCTGTTTAGCTTCTCTTTGTACTTTAGCTAATACTATGCCCTTAGCCTGATGGGCTCCCTTCAATGGATCAGATTTAACTTTTAAATTCAGCATTCTAGCTTTATACCATCTATTCTTCCATCTGCTATCTTTTCTTCTCTGTTTTAATTTTTTCCCAGCACCCAATCCATTAGCTTTCTTGCTCATTTTATTAATATATTATTAACCTCGAAATATCTTGATAATACTTCTTTCAACCCCTTCAAATTTTTTCTTTCCCTGCCGATTAATAAACCTTTCGATTTAGAGTCTTCAACAAAAATTTCCAGATTTCCGTCATTAAACTCAACATTTTTAGGCTTTACAGGATACATCAGATTAACTGAAAACTTGCAGATATCATCATTAAATTCAATAACCTTAATCTTTTTCTTAACCATGCTTTCTAATTTTTTAACCTTGATTCCGCTTTTGCCAACAGCTTTAAACAGCCCCCCTTCCTTAATAACAAACCAAATCCCCTCCTCTCTCAAATAAGCGTCTTTTACTTTAACTTTAGTAAAATTTTCAAAAAGAATTATGTATTTCATTAACTTTTCATCATAAACTAATTTCATTTTTCTAATCCAACAACAGAAACGCTAAAAGGTTTCTTACAATAAGTCCCTACCTCTTTATTTTTCATGTCCAGCTCAACAACCTCAACATTGCCAATTTTAGCATAGTATTGAAAATCTTCCTTTAACTCTTCTTTTGTATTATTGGCTAGGAAAACAACTTTCAATTTATCCTTCTTTAATAACTTCATTGTTCTTTCAGCACCAAAAACAACTTTCTTGCCTTTTAATGCTTGATCTAAAGTAGTCATTTCTTGCTCTCCTTGGTTGTGACAACCAAATCTGGCAGTCCTGTTCCTAATGGTACTGGCTGGTTTAATATAACATTTTCGATAACAGAATTTAATTCATCTCTTTCTCCAGTCATTGCTGCATTTATCAAATGTTTAATAGGAGTCTCAAAGCTTGCTCTCGCGAATACGCTTTCTTTCTCTCCAGTTAATCCTGTTCTTGTAATCCCCCTTATAATTCCCTGAGCAGTCATCGCATCAGCAATTAACATAATATGTCTTATGTCAACATCTAATCCCTGGTTGCTAATAACTTTGTAAGCCTCATTAATTATCGCTTGTCTTCCAGCTTCAATCCCTAAAACTTTAGCTATTTCGTGAATGTCATTGCTTATTACTCTGCCAGCATCAACTTCCTTTATCTCAAAAACATCTTTCAAATTGCTTCCAGCAGTTAGAATAACAAATTCATTTCCTCTTTTAACAGGTAATACATGAGTAACTCCCTTAACTCCTGAAATAAATGCTGTTCTTGCTTTCTCTCTTAAAGCATACAAATCATTCAATCCTTCTTCCTTTCCTTTCAAAACAATCTCATTTTTATTTGCTCTAACCTGAATATTTCTCAGGCTTTTGCTTAAAACTTTAATAAATGTTGCTTCAGTCATTCCCAAATTTCTCAATTTATCTTTATCCAAAACAATTTTAACACTCATCTTAGTAACATCAATCAAAAACTCAGTTGCAATATCTTCTAAAAGAGTTTCTTTTAACTTATATGCAATTTTTCTTACAACTTTAGGATCTTTATTATAATCTTTTTTCAAATAAACTTCCATCGCGGGAGTGCTTGGATTTTTAGTAGCATCAAATATCTCAATTAATCTAGGTAGTCCTAATGTAACATTCATCTCCGCTACCCCGGCAAAGTGCTTAACATTTAATGTATTATGTGTTACAACCCCATCAAAGGTAGTAAATGTTTCTAGACCAGGAACACTTAAGTCATAAACATAATCATTGTAATTAACATATTCGATTTTTTCTATAGCATCCCAAACAATATCAGAGTTAAACATTCTTCTCATAATTTCTAGCTCATTCCTGATATCTATATTTTTCTCTTTAGATAAAATCTCAAATTTCTTAATATATCTATATAAAGTAGTTCTCCCAATTTTCTGCCTTTTAGTAAAATTATTTACGTATCTTGTCTTAACACCAAGTTTTTTAGCAACTAAATAAAATAAATCATCAAATCCAGAAATCATATCTGTATAATCACTAGATTTATTTTCCCAAAAATTTCTAGATAACTCAACTAATCTTATCAAATCCCTTCTCTTATATTCGATATCACTTCCGATATGTTGTAAAAATAAAGGTGTATATTTATAAGGTATAAATATCCAATGCTGTCCTTTTTTATCTTTTACCTTATATGAGAAAATCTTAAACCTAGACAACAATAAAGCAATTCCATCCCTTAATTCTTTGGAATTACTGGAAGATCTGACCATTTTCCTGTCAACATGGAAATTGCCATCTCCATCAAAATACCCCTTTAAAAGACCGCTGACAAACTCTTCTTTTGCACTATAAGCAAATTCGGGAACAATCTTATTATCAGATCCAGTCCTGCAAACATTTTTTATAAAATTAGCTAGCAAAGAGGAATTAATTTTTATATCTCTAGACAAAGAAAAACCTCTCTGATGATATTCTTCAGTAAATTCCAATCCGATTTTTGATAAAAATTTATTGGTATTCTCAACAAAACAATCATTTATATTGGACAAAGAAACTTGTCCATTTGTTGCGTTGCCTTCTGCAAGATATGCCCCAATAAACCAACCAAAATCATAATCTAATTTTAATTCTTTAGGAATTTGTTTTGAACGTGTTTTCTCCCTTAATAAAAAGCCGTTTTCCTCCACTAGGGGAAATCTTGAATTTTCAGGAATATCCAAATATTTAGTTAAATTTATTTTACTTATGCAGTTCTCAGGTAAATACTTCATAATAGGAATCCTATTCCCCATTTTCAGATTTCTGCCAACAATAGGAACAACATTATTATGTTCCCTAACAACAAAAGAATGATTATCTGTAGCAATTATTTCTCTGCCAGAAGCAGTAGTCAATTTTAATAATTTATTTTTCCACTTATGTCTGCTACATTCAGTAACTTTTTTCCATTCTATCTTTTCTTCTTGATTTATACTTGGAACATAGAAATCATAATCATTTAGAGGCAAATATTCTGTATCCTTAAAATCATAAGATTTATTTAAACCCATTAACTTATCCACAAATTCTCCTATTTTTAATATTTTTATTTTATTCTTTATCTTAACAATTATCTTTTCATCTCTGGAAATGCTCATTTGTGTTGAGGGTTCTCCAAAGCTTTCAGCGGTAATAATCCCAATTGCCTCGCCAGGATCAATTAAAGCATTTTCATATTCCTGCTTTATCCTTTCCATTATCTCTTTAGCT
>Ga0209210_1001917_pt1 | contig 16264 bp, 19 predicted proteins | sample RifGroA1_FD_183991 | JGI IMG/M metagenome (GOLD analysis project Ga0209210, IMG submission 183991) | Contaminated groundwater microbial communities from Rifle, Colorado, USA - Rifle Groundwater A1 (SPAdes) (version 2) | ecosystem: Environmental > Aquatic > Deep subsurface > Groundwater >...
GACTTGGACTCATTGTTGTTGACTACCTTCAGCTTATGGTAACGAACAAAAACTACGACTCAATGGTCAATCAAGTGACCGAGATATCCCGCTCTCTCAAAGCGCTCGCGCGAGAGATCAATGTTCCTGTTCTTGCGCTTTCCCAGCTTTCACGCGCCGTTGAACAGAGACGAGACAAACCGCGTCTCTCGGACCTCCGTGATTCAGGATCGATCGAGCAAGATGCCGATGTTGTTATGTTCATCCACCGCGATGATAAATACAACGAGAATTCGGATAAGCCCAACGTTGCTGAAATTCTTATAGAAAAACACCGCAACGGTCCGACGGGAAAGGTTGAGCTTTATTTTGATGAAAAGAAAACAACATTTTTGAGTATTGAAAAAGGTGCTTACACCGCCGGTGACGCTGATTCCTTCTAAAACTATAAATCTTGATTTTTTCGCCTTTAATTCAAGACATGAATTCTGTTAGGTTTTGTGAGAGAAATTAAAATGCAAATATCAAAAATCAAAATGACAGTTAAAAATGTAAAATTAGGGAATTTAAATTTTTTAATTTTGCATTGTCATTTTTCACTTTGATTTTTAAACTTTGATTTTATACCATGGATCCTATACAGAAACTTACAGAATATTTTTTAAAATTCCCCGGGATTGGCCGACGCCAAGCGCGTCGTTTTGTGTATCATCTTCTTTCAAAAGATCAAAAATATTTGAGCGGATTTTCAGATCTCATTGCGGAAATCAAAAAAGATATATCGGAGTGTTCTTCCTGTCATCGATTTTTCGCATCAAAAACAGCCCCAGAAAAATTGTGCGATATTTGTAAAGATACAACCACCGACACAGAGACGATCATGGTCGTTGAAAAAGATTTTGATCTTGAAAATGTGCGAAAAAGCGGGGCATATTCGGGCAGATATTTTGTGTTGGGCGGTACTCTCCCCTTTCTAGATAAAAATCCCAATGAGTCCATCCGCGCAAAAGCGCTCTTTGACGAGGTGGAAAAAGGAGGTAAGGCGAAAATTCTTAAAGAAGTGGTTCTTGCGCTTTCTGCAAACCCTGAAGGCGAACACACGGCACTCTATGTAAAGAAAATTCTCGAACCCCTTGCAGAAAAATACCAGTTCAAAATATCAGTTCTCGGGCGCGGACTTTCAACAGGAACCGAGCTTGAATATTCCGACAGCGATACGCTCAAGAACGCTTTCAAGAATCGCGGGTAACTTTGTACTGTAAATCCAAAATGGTGCTTTCCGGCTTATTGTGACACTATTTGTTACAGATCTTGACCTCTTACTGCACAAGGAGGACTTATGAATAATGCGACGCTTTGGGACGAAATTCTATTTGTATTTCTAGCCCCATTGGTCATCACGTTCTTCCACATCAAAATCGCCCTTTGTACATTTTTTGTTCTTCTGGGGCTTCTTATATACAAACGTCCCGTAGTAATATTCCTTTTACTTCTTTTGTTTACTAAAAAGAAAAGGCAAACTTAAAAACCCCCGAACATTTCGGGGGTTTTGTTTTTACTTTATTGAAGAGATCTTCACTTTCATGTAGGGCTGGCGATGGCCGCGCTTCTTGAAATATCGGCTTTTTGCTTTGTATCTAATAACAACCACCTTGTCTCCCTTGCCTTCTTCCTCAAGGGTCGCTTCTATTTTTGCGCCAGAAAGGTACGGCGCGCCGATCTTGGTGCTTGCGCCATCGTCCTTAAGCAATACCTTGTCGAAGGCGATTTTTGCTCCTTTTTTGAGCTCTCCGGGAAGTTTTTCGATAGTAAGCGTCTGCCCCTCGGAAACACGGTACTGCTTCCCGCCGGTCTGTATGACCGCGAAATGCGTACCTTTACTGATAGGTTTTCCTTTTGCCATAATCCTCACATTCTACATAGAAATAAAAAGAATGCAAATGTCATTGATTTCAAATGTGAAATATGTATCATTAACCCTATCCGCCATGTCTCACTCATGGCGGATAGGAATTGGGCTCACCTCCCCTTAGCTCGATTCCTACTTGGGGGCGACATCAATTTGGTCGTCCCCTTTTTTATTTGACAGACAGGGTAATTAACACTAACCTGAAGTTCAGCACTATAAATAGTTCCTTCTTTAACTCCTCGGCAAAAAAGGAAAATTTTATGGCCCAGTCAAGCGCACTAGGTTATGAGAGAAGGGTCTATATGCCCTTTCTTGTTACCGAACGAGTAGTTACCGTATACGTTCAAGCCTCGATCACAGAAGGCACGAGCGAGGAAGAGGTTTTTGATTTGATTTGCAATGAATTTCATCAAAAGGGGGTTCCTTGTGCGGAACCTTGTGATCGTGGTTCCGTAAATAAGCTTCCCCATAATGTGCGCCATATTTCCGGCAGTGTGGATGAAATCGTTGAGATGGTGAAGTCTGGGAAAATCTAAGATCCAAACATACAAAGCGGTAGAAATAAATTTCTGCCGCTTTTTTTAAATTACCCCTATTGTTCAAGGTTTACTCGTCAGAATCCGGCCGGCTCAACGCAAGCGGTTCGATCTCGGGAGAAACTCCGGATATCTTGAGCACATCCTTATCTATTTTTTTAAGTTCCTTGTGTGCTGTGTTGTAGTGGTTCACGGTCGTACCCAGCGCGTTGCCAAGCTTAGCCATATACTGGTCGTAACTGCCAATGTGCCGACCGAGCTCCCCTACTCTCTTTTGGATTTCTTTCGCGGACTCCTCGATCTGCAAAGCTCGCAACCCTTGGAGAACTGTCTGGAGGTATGCCATAAACGATGTCGGCGATACGATGATGACGTGCTTATCACGGAATGCATATTCGATAAGATCGCGCGCGTCAGCGCCCATTTTATTTACGAGAAGGTCGTAGTATATCGCCTCGGACGGAATGAACATAAACGCAAAGTCCATCGTGTTTTCTTTGGGACGGATATATTTTGAAGTTTCATCAATTCGATTCTTTATATCCTGCACAAAAAGCTTCTCGAGCCGTATGCGCTCATTACCATCAGGTTCCGCCACAATGCGATTATAATTTTCCAGAGAAAATTTCGAGTCTATGGGAAGTATCTTGTCTTTGAGAAAAATCACCGCGTCCACAATGTCTCCGTCATCGAATTTGTATTGCAATTGGTATTGACTGGGCGGGAAAATATTCTTGAGCACGGTATCAAGATAGTATTCACCGAGCACGCCGCGCTGTTTGGGGTTTTGAAGCGTATTTTGAAGCGATTTGAGTTGGTCGGCGACATTCACCACCTGTTTGTTGGTCTCCTTCACATGCGTGATCTGTTCAGTGATATCTTTGATGAGCTTCTGTGATTCGCCGAATTGCGCGCGTACTGCTGTTTGCATTTCTTTATTGGATTCGCCGAGTTTTGAATCTATCGTTTTCGTCAGATTTTCTATTTGATTTTGAAGCAACATCATTCCTTGCTGTCCCCCACCCTCTTCTCCCTTAGAAGCAGGAAATATGCGCGTGATGACCCACGCGATAAAAGCGCCGACAATAACACCTAACGCTATATAAGCAAATACTTCCATCCCGTACGAAATAGGACGCAGACGCTAAAGAGCGCCTTGCGTACTAATGTTATTATTTATAAATGTTATTTGACCTTTAATCATTATGTTTGTAACTATGCGTCCGCGATTTCGTACGGGACCAATGTCGTTAGTTAAACTCCTCCGTAGACGCTGGTGATACTATCCATGAGCGACGGCAAGATAACTGCAATCACGATAAGAGGAAGGATAAAAAATACTATCGTAGCAATGAACGTCCATTGAAAATATTTCCGTGTTTTTTCGACGGAAATATAGATCTTCTCGATTTTTGCTTCCAATTCTTTGACCTTGTTTAAAATTTCTGGCTCCATCCCGTTAGAAGTAGGAAACATTTGATGTGTTAAAATATCCTACGCTGTTATATTAAGTAATGCTCGACTCTGTTAAAAATTGTTTTTGAACGTTTCCGTTACCTTTTTATCATTTAGTTTTATAAACTCCCACATTTTCCATTAGCCCCCATATACATTATACCAAACCGTGTGACTTCTAACGGGATTCCATGCCACCATCATATCATACCGCGACGAAACAAAAGCTACCGATGTTTGCGAGCCCCTTGTTTTGAGTTAAGCATCGCGTGGTCCGCTTCTTCAATAAGCGCATCAAAGTCAAACCGCCCTCCATGTTTCATCACCGCTACGCCAACCGTTGCCTCAAGTTTTATCTCATGCTCGTGCACATTGAATGTATGCGCACGAAGCCTTTCGACAATATTAGAACCGATCTTTTTTGCCTCATCTTCATCGACGTCTTCCAGTATCACGACAAATTCATCTCCGTGAAGCCGTGCGAGGGTATCTTTGGAGCGGACATGCTCTTTGAGAAACTTGCTGAATTCAACGATCAAAACATCCCCCACGTGGTGACCGTATTTATCATTCACCGGCTTGAATTTATCAAGGTCGATATAGAGCACAGCGCCAATTGCTTCGTTATGTCTTTTTCTACGGTCAAACATCCAGAACCCGTCGCTGTTTTTTCTGCGGGTATATTTTCTTCGCGCCTCAAAAAGCCCAACCTTGTTGAGAAGACCGGTGAGCGTGTCGGTAGTGATGATCCGCCGTTGTTCGAGAAAAAGGACAAGAAGCAGGACGTTGATCCCGAGCGATATGGCAAGCATAATACCGACGGATGGAAGCATATATAAGTACATAATACCATGCAGGGGGGTTGTCTTGCCACAAAACAAAGAAAAAGCCCTTGCTATGCAAGGGCTTTGGTAAAAAATGGGTGTTCTGTTCACTTTCTCCCAAACGGAAGGAGGTGGTATGTATCAAAACTGTCCTTGCGGAGCTCGGCAGGAAAACCATAATATTCCCATGCAAGCTTTTCCTTATGAGCCACCAGCCAGTCGAGATTTTCGTCAACAACAAGTTCGACTTCAATGGTTTTGAGGGTTGGATCTTCCGCATCACCGCAGGCAAGAAATTCCTCGCGCGTGAAGTACCACGCAAACGATGCCATTGCTTGTGCCGCGCGAATCGCATCGACATACATGAATGCCTTATCCATATCGACGTGTTTCGCGCGGACGAGTACCTTGAGTTTTACTACGTCGACTGGCGTTCCAAAGCTTGCTCTGTTTAATACCGAGGTCATAGTCATGGCGTACCTCTCCTCTTTGTTAAAGGTGCATTGCTCTCGTGAATATACCACAGGAATTTAGTTTGGGAAGGAGGTACGCTGTTAAAAAATGGTTGAATGCATCGTTGTCTTTTCGTAGTCATAAAACATCATCAAAACACTAGGATTTAATCTTAAATGGCCGCTTGTTAGCCTCTTGAAGAATTCTAAGCGTCGCATGCACTGAAAGATTATCGCTCGATAATAGTATTAACTTATCACCCAATTGACTAAGTAATGGACTTAAAAATTCATCCGCCCATGACGGTGATAATGTTAGTACGCCAGAAAAATCTATTTCTAGTTCTTCATCTTTAGAAAACTCGCGCAAAGTTGGCTGAAATGCCTTAAAAGCCTCACTGCCCAATTCTCGTGATATTAATGTTTTGCCGAACTTTCCTAGTTGTAATTTCATATATTTTTTACTTCTTAAGATACATTAAAACTCTATTTTTGCTAAACATCCTCGCACGATATGTTGACCGCGCGTAACACGAAAAACTTTATCCGAGCCTTTCATGCGTACTTCAGCATCGCCACTAGTATAGAATAGATCAAACGGCTGATCAATGACGACCTCACGAACAAGTTTAAGACCATTCCCGCGCTTTTCCGGTGCGCGCCCAGAGATGAATTCGGTAAACGCGACTTCCACCGCCGCAACATGGCTCGGAAGTTCCGGACGAACTTGGCGTAATGTCTCTAGAATACCCAATCCTCGATCAGCAAGAACAACGATACGCTTTTCAAAGTCATACCCAAAAAAAATTCCCGCTGTATCCGGCCACTTTCCTAAGTTATGAGCAAACGAATTATCACCGATCTCTCCGGCAATTAAAACAATCAAAGAGTATAATTTTTCAAACCCTGGTTTCTGCATAAGCGCATACTCCATCTTTGTTAATCTCGCGTTAAAAATTGAGCTCGTCTGACAATAAAATCTACTAGGAAATTCAACGCCGTCTTCTATCCACTCGGAAGCAAACTTCATCAGATCGCTGGTAAAGATTTCTAGATCTTTTTCACGGTAATATCGATGAGTTCCGCCATCTTTTTTAATCGCGGCTAATTTACCGCTTTCATCCCAGCGACGTAGCGTATTCAAAGAAACCCCAAGATATTCAGCTGCTTGGCTAATTGTGAACAATACTTCTTCCATATGAAATACATAGTATCACACTATCTAAATCTACACAAGTAGCGTCTAAATCTACCCAAAAATATATCAATCTACCCATCAATAACCTATAACTACAGCCCCCCTGCATTTGCAGGGATTTGGTTTGGGAAGGAGGGGCGGTTAGATTTTGTATTTTTTGTGATTTGAGGTTGGCAGTCTGGTTTTTGCCACTTGACAGTCGAACCGCCAAGTGAATGTGGAATAGGGTTTAGTCTAGCGGTTCCGGTTGCACGAAACGCAGCTGATTCAGTATATTTTCAAGATTTTGGGCGCTATTAGCAGGGTCAGAAATAATCGTCGGTATTTCAGCCCAAAGTCGTTGATATGTTTCATCTTTAAAACTAATCTGGCTTATGTACTGAATCGTTATGGCTCTGATTTTATTATTATAGACTGACTGCATACTATTCTCATACTGCTTGAGCGCCTGGAGTAGCGCGTCATACTCCGCCCTTGAAACCGATGATCCAGCAGAGAACTTTGTATACTCCGCCTTGAGAACGGATATCTTTTCGTCATACATACTGTCCCTTATGCCGGAAAAAATATTCCGATAAGAATTAACAACCTGATTTTTATCAAGATTATATGCGTCAATGAAAAGATTATATATGTAAATAATTATCGGTTCAGAACTGTTTGTTATGAGCGTTCGCGTATTTGATATAAGTCCGTCAAGGATACGTTCTCGCTGAGAAAACAACGGCATCATATCATTGTCAATCCAATGAGCAACCGCGATGTATGAGTCCATCTGTGCGGTAATTGAGGCAAGCGCCTGCTCCTTGAAGTCCTGCCCAATGGGAGTGGAAATTTCTGCGCCCACCGAAGCACCAATGCTCGCCGGCGTTGAAATATTCTCGTCGGTTTTGGTTTGCGCTCTTTCTGGTTCATCCCGCTCGTTGTCTACCTTTTGACCTTCTACGGGGTTCTGTACCGTGGAAGTCGCTACATTAGATCCAACGGTCGTATTTTCCAGTTCTTCCTGATGGCTATCTGCATCTTGACCTACCTCATCTGTTCCCGCTTCAGTTTCAGTTATAGCCGAAGTGGTTGCAGGATGAACCTCGGCAGTCGTTGTTGCGGTTATGGATTGGGAGCTATCCTCCGAAGATTCTTGGCCTGCTTCGTATGCAACAAATGCGGTGCCGCTAACCACGGCAATGCCGGTGAGTATCGCTACCAAGATTTGAATCAACACAAACCCTTGCTGATAATTTTTCATTAGAGATGTAAAATTGTAGAATTACTTTGATTTCTTGCGGAATGAATGTATATAGAATATATCCTCCACAGAGGAAGTCAACTTTTAAAAAACTATAGCTACCTGCAAAGCAACGATTCAATCAAATTTTGCAATGTGCATTTTTTGCACATTTCTTTTCACTGTTCTTCCTGCCTCATTTTGAACTAGTTCTATTTTGGAACGAGTTGCCCTTGTTGGTAATTCTTTTTCCTTATAAATATTATGAATGTGTTTTGAAATTGCTTGGGGATTTACGCCAAAAATCCCAGCCATCTGCATACGAGTCGCCCACACAGTCTCGTGCTCAAAATCCCCGCGCAGTTCGAGCGCGCCGGATGACGCTTGGTAGATTATTTTTTGTTTGCCTTCTTTTTTCATAAGTGGATTTATTGTACCGCAGAGACATTGGGGTTTTGGTTGTGGGAAGGGGTGCACAAAAACCTTACGATATATCGTAAGGTTTTTGTATTTGATAACGTGTTGTTTTGAATACACCCCCCAACGGCTCAACCCCGTTGAGCCGTTGGGGGGTCCTTGCTTCAAACACCTTAATCAAATAAATTCAGGAATTTATTTGACGGGCACGTAATACACGGCATGGCCGGTGGCGCCCACTTGCTTCACTCTCCCCTCTTTTTCCAATTCGTTCAAATATCTTGTTGCGGTTGCGTCGGAGACGCCAAGCAGTTTTTCGATATCATTGTTAGTGATTTTCCCCTCCGGTGATGAGTGGAGCGCGCGCAAAATTTTCTCTTTGTTTTCCGTTTTCTTCTGCGTTTGTTCTGCGATCAAACCACCGCTGTTTCGCCGTCCCAAGTACATCCCAAGTGCGATTCCCAAAATTCCGACGATGATTAAAGTAAGGTAGTTCATGGGGTTTTCGATTAAATAGTTATTTCTTGTTTCCCATTATTAATATTTCTATCCAGCGCTTTGCTTGCCTTCAATTTTTCAAGGTCGAAATCAACTCTTACCACAAGAGGGCGCTCACTTTTTACCGCTTTCCCGTGAGCAAGAAACTCACGGGGTCCTAGGTTTGGAATAATTTGAACGTGATCTGAGTTATATACTCCACTTAAATACTCTAAGCTAGTTTTATCAACTAAGCTATGAGTTAAATAAGTATTGCACTGGGATAGTATTGTCTTACTCACTAAAGCAGTACGTTGTGAAACGAGGAGTAGCCCGACTCCATACTTCCGACCCTGTAATGCGATTTGCCCAATTCTACCAACTATCCACTGTGTATCAGCATCAAAGCCAGAACTATAAACTTCTGGGATAATCGTGTGTGCCTCTTCAAGAACAATAAGGATTTGTTTTGCTTTTCGATTTTCTCTAGCCCAATCCATTATTGCAGACAAATACATCTCGGTTGTTCGTAGGGTAGCTTTTGTATTTGTTATTTCCGCAAGTTCAAAAATACCGAGGCGTTTTTTGTCGTCCGTTATAAAATTTTCAACTTGAGCATTAATCTCTGGTTTTATTTTCTCAAGAAATTTTTGCAATGCAGCTCTCTCTGCTTTTGCACCAAAATTTCCCGTTTCTACTGCAAAAAGAGAACTCTCTAACTCTTTAACTTGATCGGTTGATAAGCCAACCACTTCAGGATTGTGCGTACTAAGGCGGGGTCTGTATTCTCCCGTAAAATCTACACAAAAAACTTTTGTTCCTCTATCCAAAGCATTTTTTACAATATCAAATACAAGCTCTGTTTTACCGGTACCGGTAATTCCCAGCACTGCGGAATGGTATTCAATTAAATCGTCCAAAACGATGGGAACGCCAAAGTTTGTATGTGGCATCTTACCAATTATAAACTCATTTTGTTCAAGGATTTGTTCGGGTGTTTCATTCTCTGGTACAAGAAAGAGTGGTTGATTCATATCAGGCAACCAGGGAAACTTTTGGAAACCATTCTTCGGATCATATACCCCCAACTGAGCGGCCGAAACTACATGCATGCCGAACGGATTTTCTTTGAAGCTTTCTTCACCTGTGGCCGCGTCAAGAATCTGATAATAAACTTTCTTTCCCCGAATATTTGCAAACATAACCATTCCCTTCTCAAGCTCCAGCCCCGGTACAACTTGGCATCTAATATTTCCAATTGTTGAGCGTTCAACAGTAAGGCCAACTATTTCAAAATCACCACTTACACCACTCAATCTATTTATCAACTCTGTGGCCAGTCCATCCCTATCATATTGATAAATACCGCCAGCCTCCGTTTTAAACGAAGGCTTTTCTGAAGTCAAAGAAAAAAGTCCTGTTCCAATAATTTCCTCACCCTGCATTTGAATAAATAATGGTAACACAAGAGCGTGTTCATCATTGGGGAGGTGGATTAAATGCACTTTCTTGTTTTTCCAGGTTTTTGCGCCGTTTGTTAATACAACACGAACGATATCGGGATCATCGATACGAGAAACAGATCCCACTGTTTCAGATATTTTTTGTTCACCATTTTTCAATTCTTGAAAATAAATGAATATCTTCACAATAAGTTCTACCGGCTTTAAAACAACCATTAAAACCCAAAAGCCGGAAATAAGTAATGCCCAGTTAATATTTTCTTGATAAAAACCCAGAGCGCTTATTGTAACCACCGGTGTAAATAATATTTCTCCTTTTCCTAGTTTGTCACTCAATTGGTAGCATATTTTACCTAAGAGACTATTCTTATCACCTGACTGTTTAAAAATCGCAATCAGGGCAAGTAGTGCGACTGCCAAAGAGATTCCAATGGTCACAATCTGAATTGATTGAAGCAATGATTTAAAGACCAGAACTCCAGAAAAATCAATGGGGACAAGGAGTAATACAACTGATATGGCTGTTGCGAGAGAGTCTTTTGGTGGCGTGAAAAAAGGTGTAGTTATCAACACTAGTAACCAATATGCTATAGCTGCCAATAGCCAAATACCCGCACCCGTGCTAAAGGGTGAAACTCCACTAGTCGCAAGAAAAAACACAATCCATGCCAACAGAACATTTACACTAAATACCAACACACGAGGTCTCTGCCAAAGCTCATTTATTGTTTTTTTGCTGACCTGATTATGATTATTTACCATAGGTTATTTAATTGTTACGTTTTCTATTGCGCGTGGCCATGTGGATAACTTACCTATTACATCTTCGGTAAATCTTCGGTACAATGTCATTATAAGAAAGTAGCTATACTGAGTCAACTGTTTATGCCCACTCTTACGAAGCGACAAAAACAAATATACGATTTCACTAAAAGCTATATTGAGAAGCGTGGGTTTTCTCCTACCTTGGAGGAAATAAAAAAGCACTTCCGCCTCTCTTCTCTCTCTACGGTACATCAACACATCGGGGCTTTAGCAGACAAAGGCTTCCTCACTAAAGATGACAATTTGGCTCGCAGTATTGGCTTATCTGAGAGTACCACCAAATTAGTAAGGATTCCACTTTTGGGTACTATAGCTGCCGGCCAGCCGATTGAGGCAATAGAGGATAAGGAAACTATTGCTGTTCCGCAAAGTAAGTTGCCCCGGTCGGGCGAGTTTTACGCTCTCCGTGTTGTTGGTAACAGCATGATCGATGAAGGTATCAATGATGGTGATATTGTCTTAGTGAAGCAACAAGCAACTGCCGATAATGGACAAAAGGTGGTAGCTCTTATAGACAACCACGAAGCGACGCTTAAGAAATTTTATAAGGAACGGGGCCATGTCCGGTTGCAGCCCGCAAACAAAAATATGGAACCACTTGTTTTTCGAAATGGACGGGATGTTTCAATACAAGGTATTGTGCTTGATGTGATTAGGGATGAAGGAACAATGACACTTAAGTTGCCAGAATATAAAAATGTAGATAGAAACAAATCCTTGAATCCGTACTACAAAAAGCAGCAATTTACTCTGTATCATGGAAATGCTTTAGATATTTTATCAAAAATTCCAGAAAACTCAGTTGATTTAGTTTTTGCAGATCCTCCTTATAACCTTTCAAATGGAGGATTTACTGTGCACGCTGGGCGAATGGTGAGCGTTAATAAGGGCGACTGGGACAAAAGTAAGGGATTTAAAGACGACTACGATTTCCACTATAAATGGCTAGAAGCATGCCGACGGGTCTTGAAACCCCACGGTACTCTTTGGGTTAGCGGCACCTATCACTCAATTTACCAATGCGGTCATGCCTTACAGGCGCTTGGATATCACATTCTAAATGATGTTGCATGGTTCAAGCCAAATGCATCACCAAATCTAAGTTGCCGTTACTTTACGGCAAGCCATGAAACATTAATTTGGGCTAGAAAAGAGAAAAAAGCAAAGCATACGTTTAACTATGGTCTTATGAAAAGTGGCCGGTGGCCGGAAGATAACCTGAAAAAACCTGGCCTTCAAATGCGTTCAGTTTGGTCCATGGGCACCCCAAAACCAGTAGAAAAAAAATTTGGGAAACACCCGACTCAAAAACCGGAAGATTTGTTAAAAAGAATTGTACTCGCAAGTACAAATAAAGGCGATGTGGTTATTGATCCCTTCACTGGAAGCTCTACAACGGGTATCGTAGCTCATCGATATAGTAGAAAATTTATTGGCATTGATATGGAACCAAAATATTTGGACCTATCAATAAAGAGATTTGAGGATTTAAATTCCAATTTACCATTAAACTTAAATAAAGAATAAGCATTTATGAAATCAAATGGCACAGGAGGAGGAAATACGATCACGGGATTAAATTTTGAGAAAGAATATGATATTTTGGAAATTCTCAAAAAGGCAAAAGATTATTCCGTAAAAGGCAATGTAATTTATTACCGAGACAAAGAAGTAGCGAAAAGTTACCGAAAACAGGGTTTGTACAAGTTATTAACCGAGAAAAAGGTTGACTGGCGAAAACTGGTATCAAAGCGCCTTTTTCCAGACGAAGCCTTGTACGTGATCATAAATAATACCCTTTTTATTATTGAGATGAAATTTCAAAAAGTTGCCGGATCGGTTGATGAAAAGTTGCAGACATGCGATTTTAAGAAAAAACAATACCGTAAGCTTATGGCACCATTAAATATTGACGTTGAATATATCTACATTCTTAATGATTGGTTTAAAAATCCAGCCTATAAGGATACGCTCGATTATGTTATTTCTGTTGGGTGTCAATATTACTTCAATTACCTACCACTGCAAAAAATAGGCTTGCCAGTACCTAAATAACTCTTCGAACCAATTTATCTATAACCAGGCATCGCGGCTTGAAGTACTTCCGTATAGTGCTTCTTACCGTCAATATAATCTTTTAAGGTGAGTAAAAGATTACGGAACATGTATGCATCGGGTTTTATTTTTTCATTCTTGCAGAAAAGCTCAATTATAATTGCAACATAATCCAATGAAAGCGTATACGGTTGATCAAGATGAGTATAACGAGCAACAATTTCTTTAACAGTCTCGAGTTGATAATTATCTCGCTCTTGGATAGACGAGAAGGGGGTGGTGCGGTTATAGTAATCTATGTAATATTGCACGATTTCTCTCACCTCATTTCGAAACTGAGGAATCTTGAGTAATAAATCTACAACCCAAAAAGTATGGGTTGGAGGCCTTAGTTTTTTATCAAGACCAGGAATAAGAATTTTTATGACAAAATCAAGATCTGGCCGTACTCCCCGATCTCCCTGGAATAAACCTATTAGAGTACCATCCTTTGTTTTATAGGTTCTAAGGGCAGTAAGACGAGGTCGCATCTGCATGAGATCTACACCGTTATAGTAATTTGGATTGTAGACAAGTTGAGCTTGAAACATGTTATTTCATCAAACCACAAAAGGCCCTCTGTTTCAAGGGGGAATGGAGGTATGGTGCCCTCGGGAAGATTCGAACTCCCAAGTCCTCGCTAGAATCGAGGCAGTTTATCCATTAGCTTACGAGGGCGTGGTGCCTTTGGGAGGAATCGAACCGCCGTCCCACCCGTTTCAAGGGTGTGCTCTACCATTGAGCTACAAAGGCAATAGAAAAGCCACTAAGAATAACCGCGAGAAATATTGCGGTTTTCGTTAGTGGCTATCTAAATCTAAAATATTGCCTTTGCATTGTTGGATATAGTATATCAATTGTCATCCCTAAAATCAATGCGATTGTATCCAACGGCTCAACCTGTTGAGCCGTTGGGGGGTGGTAGTGCTTGCCCCGTAGTAAATTTTATGACAATATTTGAGTCACGGCTCTATCGTCTAACGGTTAGGACGGAAGCTTCTCAAGCTTCAAATCCGGGTTCGATTCCCGGTAGAGTCATAAAATTTTACGGAGCTAAATTTTATGACTCTAAGTAAGGCAACTACTTGCCTTGCGTCCGGGAATCGAACGCCGGAGCGATACCGAGCAAGCTTGCGAGGTCGCGAGGCGGTGCCCAGACCGAGGCGAGTGACGACGAGCCGAGAGTCGCGGGAGATCCCCCGTAAGGTCATTTTTTATCTACCAACTACTTACTATCTTTTCTGCCCTAATCCCGCCCGAGCGGGACGGGCGACCGGCGTTATCGCCGGTTTAGCCACTCCTCTTCCTGCCTCACCAGAAGCTCCCCCTTTTGTTCAGGATGCGCCATGATCTCTTCCACCACGCGCTCCATTCGCATCGATTGAGAACCTTTCACCAAAATAACATCGTCTGTTTTAATGAGCTGCTCGAGAAATTTTCCTGCCTCGCGTGCGTCATCAAACTGGAAAATATTTTTCTCACTCAAACCACCTGCTTCTGCTCCTTCCGCCATATATCGCGCTCGCACGCCGACACACAAGAGCGTATCGCACACGCCGCCCGCCAAAGCGCCAATACGCTTATGTTCCGCAACTGCATATTTTCCAAGCTCGAGCATATCGCCCAACACCGCAACCTTCTTTCCTTGTGTTTTAAATTGTGAGAGCGTCGCAATGGCCGCCTCTGCTGCGACGGGGGAAGAATTGTAGGTGTCGTCAATGATATATGTGCCTTTGATACCTTCGATGACCCGCGAGCGCCCCTTGGGAGTTTTAAATTTCGCCAGCGCTTCAACCATCGTGATCATATTTATCTTAAGAAACACTCCAACACAGAGCGCGGCAAGAACAGAATAGATATAATGGCGCCCAACCGTGTCTGGAAGGCGCACAGGAACCGCATTACCTTCATGGCTTACTTTAAAAAGAGTTCCTTGTGGAGTCCCCTCTTTGTCGTACTCGATCTCATCATGAGACGCGCGCACGGTCGCATCATCACTAAAACCAAACGTATAGACCGCGCTTTTGCTTCTTTGTTTCAGGGCGAGCACTTGCCTATCGTCGTGGTTTAAAACAAGAAGCCCTTCTTGCTTGAGCGCGTCGATGAGCATTGATTTTTCTTCAATAAGCGCTGCGGGTGAGGAGAAAAATTCGACGTGCACCGGCACGTCGCTTAATTTCGTCATAATGACGATGTCGGGAGTAAGCCACGATGTCACTTCTTTTATATCCCCCGGCTTTTCAAGTCCGACTTCAAGCACGAGCCATTGTGGATAATGTTTTCGTAAGAGTATCAGCGCAAGCCCCGACAAAATATTTTTTATCCAGAGAATGGGATTCCCCCACGCGTTTGAAACTCCCAAAATGGTGAGCGGGATGCCGATCTCGCTATTGAAGCTCTTTTCGCTTTTACGCGCGATAAACGAGGTCGCAACCACTTCATACACGGCGTCTTTGGTCGAGGTCTTCCCCACACTCCCCGTGATGGCGATGATCTTGGGTTTGTACTTCTTTAGGATGAGGCGTGCTTCGGTTGTGATAACAAAAATAACGATCTTCTTAAATATATTTTTGGCAATATTCATGTAATTTAAAATGTAAATATCAAAGTGTAAAATGACAGTGTAAAATTCAAAGACGAAGAAAAAATATGCAGTTTTGCTTTTTTAACTTCCATTTGTAATTTTGAACTTTGATTTTTGAACTTTGCACTTTATCTATCTGTCCGGCGGGATATTGTAATAGTTTATCAAGAACTTCGCAATATTCATAAACGGCTCGGTGAGGGTGTATGCGGCATATTTGACCTCTTTGGGATATTGCGTATAAAGAAACACGATAAAACGAGGATTGTACGCAGGAAAATATCCAAAAAATGTATGCAGATATCGGTCATCATAATACCCCTTGCCATCTTCGCGCGCCATCTGTGCGGTACCCGTCTTTGCGGCAATGCTGTAGTTTTTCATCTTTACCGTCCCTCCGAGAAGCGAATTGTCCACAACGTGCACGAGCATCCGCGTGATGGTTTCGGAAGTCTCCGGTTTCAAAATAGGTTTTGCCTCATCGGTAACGGTCGTCCGCGAAAATCCAACTGCGTATTTTATCTCTTTCACTACGTACGGCGTGACCATCTTCCCTTGGTTTGCAAGGACCGCAAGCGCTCGCGCGGTCTCGATCGGTGTCATAGAAATGCCTTGTCCGAATGCCGCCGTCGCATACTCGACCATTCGTTTGTTTTTTGCATTTTCATCCAAATTTTTCAAAGACCCGCGTACTTCGCCCGGCAGATCAATGCCGGTTTCTTCTCCCAATCCATACCGCGTCATATAATCTCTGAATCGATCTTTCCCGAGTTTCTGCATCACATACACGGCACCCGTGTTCAAAGACTCATCGAGCACTTCCTGC
>Ga0209210_1001918_pt1 | contig 16252 bp, 15 predicted proteins | sample RifGroA1_FD_183991 | JGI IMG/M metagenome (GOLD analysis project Ga0209210, IMG submission 183991) | Contaminated groundwater microbial communities from Rifle, Colorado, USA - Rifle Groundwater A1 (SPAdes) (version 2) | ecosystem: Environmental > Aquatic > Deep subsurface > Groundwater >...
ATTAATTCTATCTATAAAAACCAGCCCCGGATCCCCAGTCCTCCAAGCTCCGTCTGCAATCTCGTCAAAAACCTTTCTCGCCGAAAGCCTGCCCACAACCTTACCGTCTTTGGGATCTACGAGGTCATATTTTCCATTTTTCTCATAAGCTTTCATAAATTTGTCAGTTATGGCCACTGAAATATTGAAATTGGTAATCCCTCCGTCTTCCTTGCAGTGAATAAATTCGAGTATGTCTGGGTGGTCAACCCGCAAGATTCCCATGTTTGCCCCCCTCCTTTTTCCTCCCTGCTTAACTTCGTTTGTTGCTGCGTCAAAAATTCTCATGAAGGAAACGGGTCCTGAAGCTACACCGCGGGAAGACTTGACCATTGACCCCCGGGGACGAAGCCGGCTAAATGCAAAACCGGTCCCCCCTCCTGTTTGGTGAATAAGAGCTTGATATTTAATGGCGTCAAAAATTCCGACCAGAGAATCTTCAACCGGAAGCACAAAACAAGCAGAGTATTGAAGGTTGTTGCCCGTCCCCGCATTCATTAATGTCGGAGAATTGGGAAGAAATTCGTGGGTTACTAAGATTTTAAAGTATTCCCTGGTAAGCTCAAAAACTTCCTTCCTTTTTGCCCCCCACCTCGCATCCGCCGAGGCTATTTCCCAAGCAACTCTCCAACAAAGCTCGTCCGGGGTCTCCACTATCTTCCCTCTTGTATCCTTGACTAAATAGCGTTCCTCTAAAACTTTTACTGCCTGCTCAGTCCATACTCCTTTGGGCAAATCTTTGGGAAAGGTTGGCATCTTCCCAACCTTATTAAATACTTCCCTTCTTACTTCGGGATATGGAGTAAATTTTAAAGTTTCTAAGGATAAGGGTTCAGATTTTGTCCGAACACCATTTGTCTTTTTCTTTCTCATTTAGATTTTTTGTAATTAAACTATCTAATCGCTTTTTCAAAATCTGTCAAGTCTTCAAATTCCAAATATACACTTGCAAATCTTAACCAAGCTACTCTATCAATCTTTTTTAGCCTTTTTAGTACCCCCTCCCCAATTATCTTTGACGGTATTTCTTCTTTTTCTCCCCTTAAAAGTTCCCTTTCGACTTCATTGACGACATCGTCCACAAGTTCAAGCGACACCGGTCTTTTCTCTATGGCCCTAAGTATTCCCCTTTTTACTTTTTCTCTCTCAAAAGGCTCGCGCCTTCCGTCTTTTTTGACTACCCAAAGAACGGTGTTTCTTACTTTTTCAAAGGTGGTAAAGCGCTTTTTACACTTTTTACACTCTCGCCTACGCCTTATCCCCTCTCCATCGTCGACTACCCTAGACTCTAGTACCTCTGTATCGGTTGACGCGCAAAAAGGACAATGCATAACTTACTCCACAAATCGGGTTTCACGGGTGTAAAGCAGAAACACTATCTATAGCCCTAAGCCCAATATTCTGACACTATATTTAGGCAGTCAACTATCAACTAACGTGTCAAAAGACATCAGCTTAGGCATGCTTTATGGCTGACCCTTTTTTGTTTTACGTAATTTTTGCGGAAAATTTTTGGTAAGATATGAGAAGAAAAATTATCAAGTAGGCTTTCTTAAATCAATACTCTTACTTAGTCCCATTCGGAAGGGCTTTTCGGAATTTCCTTCCCAGTTTCTTGCAGGGCATTTCGCCCCCTAACAAACACATCTTTGGTTATATTTTTAATTTTGACTATTTCTGGTCTGGCGTCAGCCGGGGCAAGAACTAGAAGCTCCTCAATTACCTCGCGGTGTTTCAAAGACGACATGGTCATTCTAATAAGAAAGTTTCTGGTATCTACTCCCCCACGCCTTGCTTCCTCCTCTTTAAACGAGGCTTCCTCGAGGTATTTTTCCGCCTTAAGAAGTATAACTACACCGAGTTCATACTTTTCTTTTTTGAAAAGTTCCTTGGTTGCCAAAAGTCTCATGTCAGAAAAAAGGAGGTCTAATTCAGCTTTTTTTAAACCACTGGGCGTGAGAGTGTACCAAATCCTATCGCGTCCAATTTGGATAAACCAAAGTGGGTTATCGGGTAGTACTTTCCCGGCTGAAGGCAATTGATACTCAATATGCTCCTCTTTGGGAACCCTCGAAATAATTTCCGGAGCTTGAGAAAAAGAATAACGAATTTCTGCACTTCTTAAAATAGATATAAAAAGAATTCCGAAAGCAAAAACGCAAAGTAGGGCTATACCAGCTATCCTCCAAAACATCCTAGACCCCAATTTTACACTCTTTGGTAGTTTTATCCATTGTGGCTAGGATCAAGTCGATATTCACCCCTGCTTCCTCATAGGTAATGGCATTTTTCTCCTCCGGGAACCAATGAAAAAGAAGGTTTCTTGAGCTCTTCCAAGTTTCCCACATGGAATCAGCCAGGGCTGGCCCCTGACAAAAGTCGACTATTTTATCGTAGACACTTTCCTCACGAAATCTCTTATCTAGTGAGGGGTTTAGGGCCTTTCCTACCCTGAAATGTTTTCCGTTAAAATCCTCTTTGGTTATAAATCCTAAATCCAAAAAGACTTTTTTCAAAAAACCCTCGTAGGCTTTGGCAGCGGGGAATACTACGAAAGAATAGTCGTGGAATTTTTCTTGCCAGGCTCCTACGCTATTATAAAGTTTTACCGATTCCTTTAGAAGTTCCTGAAGATCCTCGTGTAAATACTTCCACCAAATTTTTTCTTCTAATTTAAAGTCCATGTTGGGAATACTTTAGCAAACTTTCAACAGGTGCATCAATTGAATATACTATCATGGTACATGGCAAAAAAGGGAAAGAGGAGAACCAAAAAGGTTCAAAAATCACTCTTTAGGAGATTAAAACTATTCTTTTCTGAAAGAAAAAGGCTCAAAGCAATTATTTTTTTTGGGGGAGTTTTCGGAATCTTTATTTGGCTATTTTGGGGAATTCCCCTACCTACCACACTCACCTCTCAAGAATACCCAGTCTCGACAAAACTTTTTGACAGAAATGGAAAACTAATCTATGAGATTTTCTTAGATAAAAGGCGTACCCCGATAGGGCTTTCCGACGTTCCTGAATATGTAAAAACCTCAACCATCGCAATTGAGGATAAAGACTTCTATAAACACATAGGATTTTCTACAACTGGGATAGTGAGAGCCGCCTATAACACTGTCTTTAAACAAAAACTCCAAGGGGGTTCAACCCTAACTCAGCAGCTTGTCAAAAATGTACTTCTCTCCCCTGAAAGGACGGTGAGGAGAAAAATAAGAGAATTTGTCCTGACTCTCGTTGTTGAAGCAATCTATTCAAAAGATGCAATTTTAGAAATGTATCTCAACCAAATCCCCTACGGGTCAACCGCATACGGGGTCGAGTCCGCATCGGAGCTCTATTTTGGAAAATCCGCCCGCAATTTAACTCTTGCGGAGGCTTCGCTTCTCGCAGGCCTACCCCAGGCGCCAACTAGATACTCTCCCTTTGGGGCCCACCCAGAAAATGCAAAAGGCCGCCAAGAGGTGGTACTTGCTAGGATGGTCGAGGACGGCTATATCACTCAAGAAGAGGCAGACAAGGCGAAAGGCGAGGAATTAAAATATGCCGAGGTAGAAGCACCAATTGCTCCTCATTTTGCCCTTTGGGTAAAAGAGGAGTTGGCCGAAAAATATGGAGAAGCCGTAGTTGAACAAGGAGGCCTTAGGGTCCATACAACACTTGACCTCGATCTTCAGGATTTTGCCCAGCAGGCGGTTGCAACCGAGGTCGCAAAACTTAAGGGCAATAAAGTCGGAAATGGAGCGGCAGTTGTAACAAGACCCGCATCCGGAGAAATCCTGGCTATGGTCGGTTCCAAAGATTATTTTGCAGAGGATGAAGACGGGAAAGTCAATGTCATCCTTGCCAAAAGACAACCGGGATCCTCAATAAAACCCCTAAATTATGCCCTGGCCTTGAGGGACAAAAAGATAACTCCTTCAACCGCAATTGCCGACGTCCCAACTTGTTTCTCGGTAATAGGTCAGCCTATTTATTGTCCGGTAAATTATGACGGAAGCTTCCATGGCCTGGTGCAGGCAAGATTTGCCCTGGGAAATTCATATAACCTTCCGGCCGTAAGGGTTCTTGCTTTAAATGGACTTGAAAACTTCGTTACTTTTGCCAAAGAAATGGGAATCACCACATTCGAGGACCCTTCAGACTACGGCCTTTCTTTAACTTTGGGCGGAGGTGAGGTTAGACCCTATGACATGGCTGTAGCATTCGGGGTACTTGCAAATTCGGGAATTAAAGTACCCCTCATTTCAATTCTCAAAGTGGAAAATTGGAATGGAAAGGTTCTTGAGGAATTCGATGTAGGCGAAATTGAGGGTGACCGTGTTCTCTCCTCCGACGTCACATTTCTTGTCTCCCATATACTCCATGATAATAATGCGAGGTCCCAAGCCTTCGGTGAAAGCTCATTTCTTAACGTTCGAGGCCACCCCGAGGTCTCTGTCAAAACGGGAACTACCAATGACAGGCGCGATAACTGGACCATGGGCTATACCTCCCAGGCTCTCGTTGTCTCGTGGGTCGGCAATAACGACAATTCGGAAATGAGCGGTGCAGTCTCTGGAGTTTCCGGTGCCTCCCCAATTTGGAATAAAATAATGCAAGAGGTTTTAGGTAAAGCCGAGGACGGCTTCTACAACGAGGTTGACGAGGGGCACGCTTGGCCAGACCAACCGGAAGGAGTCATAGGGCGCAACGTCTGTGCCACAACCGGATTAATTCCACCTGGACCGGATGATAATCCTGGCTGCCCCACGCGATTTGAATATTTCTTGAAAGATTCTCTTCCCGCCGCAGGCGGAGAGGTGAGACAGGACATCCAAATAGATAAAACAAACGGGCAGCTTGCTTTCCCAGATACTCTCCCTGAGTTTATAGAAACCCAAAACCATCCGGTTTATACCGACCCATTGGGTACCCTTTATTGCCTCGATTGTCCCATCGCAAGCCGTTCGGCAACCATTAGATACCCTCGCTAACTCCTTCCCTAAATGAGGCTCACGGAGTACAATAGGGCCGATGGCCCGAGGAGCCAGAAAAAAACCGGATGTACGCCTTGCCCCAAAACTGAATTTTAAAGTCCTGGATATCACCAAAGGGCTTCTTGTCGACGTCGGAAAACCTCTCTACTATCTCCTCTCACTTCTTCTCATTGCTATCCTTTTTGTCTCCTACAACTTAGGGGCGTTAATTACTTCCCTCACCGCCATAATTCTAAAATCCCTTAAGGCAAAGAAAAAACTAAAAGCTCCAAAACTCCCAAAACTAAAATTAAAACTCCCCAAAGTCAAAAAGCCCAAAATTCCCTTTAAACTCATATTTTTAAAGTTAAGATTGAGGCTTCTTAGATTCCCGAAAATCAGATTTCCAAAGATTAGAGTTCGCCTAGGTGCACTCCTTCTTTCTGTGCTTTTACTTCCTTTTATCTTGGTATTTTCATTTTGGGTATTATTTATTAGGGACCTACCCTCGCCGGAGGCACTTACCAGCCGGGAAGTCGAAGTATCCACCAAAATCTATGACCGAAATGGAGTCTTACTTTATAAGATATTTGAAGACCAAAATAGAACAATCGTTCCCTTGGCTGAAATTCCTCTCCAGGTTAGGCTCGCGACTCTCGCTATTGAGGATGCAGAATTCTATTCGCATCCTGGATTTTCTCTAAGGGGAATTTTTAGGGCCGTTGTTAGAAATATCTCGACGGGAGATTTATCGGGAGGCTCAACCATAACCCAGCAACTTGTCAAAAATGCACTCCTCTCCCCCGAAAAAACCTATACCAGAAAAGTCCGTGAGGTAATTCTATCCATCTGGGTGGAACTCACCTACACCAAGGACGAAATATTGGAGATGTACCTTAATGAAGTTTCATATGGAGGAACTGCCTATGGGATTCAAGAGGCCTCTCGGGTCTATTTTGAAAAAAATGTCGATGGGTTAACTTTGGGAGAAGCGGCACTACTCGCCGGACTTCCCAAAAGTCCTACTTCCTTCTCCCCATTCGGTCCAAATCCCCAAGCTTCCATCGAGAGGCAAAGAGAGGTGCTACGTCTCATGGTAATTAATAAATTTATTACCAGTAAAGAAGCCCAAAAGGCTGCTGAGGAGGGCCTAACTTTTGCCCCAAATAAGACCGACATCAAGGCTCCTCATTTTGTGATGTTTGTTAAGCAGGAACTCGTTAACGTTTACGGAGAGGAAGTAGTCGAAAAAGGAGGACTCGAAGTAATAACAACACTGGACTATGAAATCCAAAAACTTGCGGAGGAATCTGTAAAGGCAGAATTAGAAAAACTCGGGAAGCTAAATGTAGGAAACGGAGGAGTTTTGGTTGTAAGTCCAACGACAGGAGAGATTATCGCCATGGTCGGTTCCAAAGACTACTTCGACACGGCCCACGATGGGAATGTGAATGTCGTGACCGCCTCTAGGCAGCCAGGTTCCTCAATTAAGATCGTCAATTATTCATATGCTCTCTCAAATGGATATACCGCTTCCTCAATTCTTTCGGACACTCCCGTAACCTTCGCAGTTGCCGGTCAGCCTCCTTATACCCCTAAAAACTACGATGGGGCATATCGTGGGCCTCTTTCACTTCGCAGTGCTCTAGCTGAATCAAGGAACATACCTGCCGTTAAGGTTCTTGCGAGCTACGGAGTGACAAAAATGATTGAGCAAGGAGTCAAAATGGGAATTACTACTTGGACTGACCCCAGCCGTTATGGATTGTCTCTAACTTTAGGAGGTGGAGAGGTGAAACTCCTGGACCTCGCTAAGGTATATGCGACGGTAGCAAATTACGGTAAAAGGCCTGAATTTACAGCCATTAGGCGGGTAACAAATTACAAAGGCAAGGTCCTGGATGCAAATTGCGACAGTGCCAAGTCCGACGGATTCCCCGAAGCCTCCGCCAAGGAGGTTACTTGTGAATGGGAACAGGCATTGGACCCAAGGGTTGCATTCATTTTAATTGACATCTTAAAAGATAATACTTCCCGAGCTCCTGCTTTTGGTAGTTCTTCACAGCTGGTCATTTCAGGCAGAAACGACGTAGCGGTCAAAACCGGAACCAGTAATGATTTAAGAGATAATATAACGGTTGGATTTAACAAGGAATTTTTGGTTGCGGTCTGGGTGGGAAATAACGACAACTCACCAATGGCTAGAATTGCATCGGGCGTAACCGGTGCTGCCCCTATTTGGAATAGAATTATGAGTGGCTTACTTGCAGGCAAGCCAAATCATAACTGGGAGGCCCCTCAGGGACTCGTCCAAATTTCGATTTGTGGAGTCACTGGAACTCTCCCTTGTCAGGGTTGCCCGACAAAAACCGAGTGGTTTCTGGATGAAACAAAACCCACCCAAGCATGTAGTATTGCCCCGCAAGCTCCCAAGCCTCCCCAAATCCTTGAACCAGCTCCGGCGGTTGAAGTTATGCCGGAACCCCAGAATCCGAAACCGTGGTGGCGGCTTCGCCCTTAATCCCCTTTAGGGCTTGATACATAAGGTAGGGAAGAAGAATGTAGTAGGGGCTAAAAAGGGCCAGTACCAAGGGGCCTACGAGAGGAATCAATGACAGTACAACCTGAATGAGGATGTAAAAAAGAACAAATACTACCGCTCGTCCTAGTACCTGCCAAAAATAACCTTTAACATAAGATTTACTTTTTCTTAAGGCCTCTCTCACCCTTATTGGTTCTTCAACTATTATGTAGTTGGCAAAGGCAAACCAAACAAAAAGTAATATTCCTGGAATAATAAGAAGTAGAAATCCTCCGGCAATAGCGAGTCCGGCTAAAAAGGTGGTTAGGGCATATTTGCCAACCCTTGGCCAAGCCAGTTTAAAAGTCTCCTTTACTCCCTTTATTTCCCCCGAAAAAACCAATGAAACGGCTTTAATAATTGTAGTTTGAAACCAAACTCCCCAGATTATTGATGCAACCACCGATACTATCAAGAGTATTATAATAATATAAGAAGCACCCGAAAGATCGGGCCCTTCTTCTCCCAAAAACCCCATAAGGAAGAGTGGAGAAAGAATTGCAAGACTTGCCAGAATTCCGAATAGATTTATTTTAGTGAGATAAAAAAGATTCTCTTTTTTGAAATAAATTTCAACAGAATGCTTAATCAATTCCCAAGGAGTGGGTAATTTTTCCATATTTAGTAGTACTAGATTAGACGAAACCGGACTACTTTTCTATATTGTAAATTCCTGCCGCAAGCTCAGGAATGACCTCGTCTGCCTCTTTTTCGATAACTCCCTCTGTCATTATTACTAATATAAAGGGCGGCTCGGATAAGATAATTCCTGCGTCATTTACCACATGGACTTCTCGGCCGTATTTGTGTGCAACTGGCACTTCCGTTATTCCAGCCGCTATCCAATCTTCGTAAATTGTTTCAGTTAGAGAATCCAAAAAATCGGCTTTAAAGGCCGCACCCACAATCTCGCCATTCCAAAGTTTTTGGAAAAACATTCCAATTTCCTTAGGGGTGGTTTGATTCTTTGTTAGAGACGTATCTTGCATTCCTAGTTTTTCAATCACTTCGTCAATACTTGCGTCTCCCAACGCCCCACGAACTATCCTGAAAGCCTCGTTGTCAGAAACCGCACCCATTGCAGTAATCAGCTCTTGGTATGTCCTTTTTTGGCCATTGGGAGTCTCTTCTAAATCCAGATTTCCCGCCTCGGCCTCCATGTAGACTGCTGCAATTACGGGAAGCTTAATGAGGGAGGCAGCCTGTAAAATCTCGTCTTCATTTACTCCGTAAGAACTTCCACCGCTAAGTCTAACGACATAAAATGCGTAAACTCCGGAAAGGGATTTAGTTTCCACCTCAAAAAATTCTTTGGCTTTCTTTGCTTTTTCGTCGGTTGATTTATTCCCTATGACAATCGTTTCTTCACCAAAAAAATTAAAATCGAATGAAGGCATTGAGACTTTTAACCGAGGAATCCCGGGTAATTTCCAATCCCTGGCAGATGCCGCCAAAAATCCCGAAGTAACTGCCATTGTCAAAAATAGAAATAGTACGAAAAGTCTTTCTTTTCTCCCCCAAGGCTTTGGAGGTTCTTTCCTTTTTTTTCTATTTTCGCTCTTTAAATCTCTTATCTTTCGATAACGAGGTCTCTCCTCTAAATCCTCTTCGTCATCATACTCGTCTTCTTTTTTACCAAAAATTCCCATCTTTTAATTCTACATTTAAGAAATAGTTCTTACTACGGGAATATTTAACTACCTTCGTGTTATATTCGGATGAAATATTTTTTACACTTTCTGAAGTATCCAGTAGTATTTATTTACACAATACCTGCTATTTGCGTCGTGTCTCCCACACTTCTTTATTTACCAAGTTCTCTGGAATTTTACCCGAAAATGTATCAATTATTGCGGCTACCGCCAACTCCCCCATCTTGTCTCTTGCTTCAAGCGTTCCCGATGCAATGTGGGGTGTAAGTACCACATTCTCCATTCCGATTAGTTCCGGGTCAATGTTGGGTTCGTTGTCATAAACGTCTAGCCCCGCTCCCCCCAAATGCCCGCTTCTTAAGACCTCAACAAGGGCGTGTTCGTCGACTATTGGACCGCGCGCAGTATTTATTAGATACGCCCCCTGTTTCATCTTAGAAAAAGCGTCGGAATTCATCATGTGTCTTGTCTCATCAGAAAGTGGTACATGGAGTGAAACAAAGTCACTCTTTGCCAGAAGCTCATCGAGTGACGCAAAGGTAACCCCCAGTTCTTTTTCTGCTTCCGGATCTGGGCTTCTTTTATTATAAAGAACCGTCATGTTATAACCTTTGGCACGTCTTGCAACCATTCCGCCAATTCGTCCCAAACCAATAATCCCTAAGGTCTTCCCTATCAAATTTCTTCCCAAAAAAATATCCGGCTCCCAACCTTTATACCCTCCTCTACGGGTTGCTTCGTCTGCCTCGACAATCCTTCGAGAAAGAGCAAGGATTAGCGCCCATGTGTGCTCAGCCACTGCCTCATTTACTTCTTCGCAAGGAGTATTTGCAACCAATATTTGCCTGTCGGTTGCGGCACTAAGGTCTATATTGTCAAAACCCACGGCATAGTTTGAAATAAGCTTAAGCTGAGGCCCGGCCGCGTCCATCAGATCCCCACCGATCTTGTCCGTGAGTAAAGATAAAATTGCGTCTTTGCCAGCTACTTTTTCTAATAACTCCTCTGGAGTTAAAGCTCTATCAAATTCCGAAATTTCAACCTCGTGCCCGGCTTGTTTTAATTTTTCTAGGTGGTCCCCCGGAATTTTTCTGGTAACTAAAATTTTTGCCACTAAAATTCTCCCAATTCTACTTTAGAGCTTATGAATCTCTCTTTCCACTCTTCAATTTGATCTTCCTTAAGAAGCCCTTTTTGTGGTCCTTGATAGCCAATAACTGAAGCTGAATTGACGGTTCCCCAAATCAAAGCCTCCTCAAGGGGTTTACCTTTGATTATTGCCGAGAGACACCCCGACCCGAATGCATCTCCTGCCCCCGTTCTTTGAAAAGCATCAACAGGTAATACCCCGGATTTTAGAAATTTTGAACCGTCAAAGACAAACGAGCCATTTCCACCGTCTGTAATAACTGCAATTTTAGGACCGAGCGAGGACACTGCTTTTAAGAGATCTTTTTCTTTGCCAACTGACGTTTCGGCCCTTGTCAATTTCCCTGCCTCTTCCCTATTCACAAAAACCACATGGGTTCTTTTAAGAACTGGGATTAGATCCTCCTTTTTAGCTCTTATCTGGTAACTTCCGGGATTGAATGCCAATTTTGTGTTTGGATTTGCTTCAAGCCATTCAACTACTTTCTGGTAAAAAGGCAAGAAGGATTCACCCATCGAAGTTAAATATACCCAGGCAGGAGCAGGAATTTCCCTGGGAAAGTCATAAGTTCGTGGCGCGTGATAGACAAATATCGTGCGCTCCCCTGAGTAGTTTATGACCGTCGAATAATTTGAAACCGTTCCGGGTTGCCTCACTACATAGTCCATTCCTACTCCTTCACTTTTTAACTTTTCAATTATTAGGTTTCCAATACTATCGTCCCCCAAAGTAAGTACTATTGCGCAATTTACCCCCATTCTTTTTGTGCCCACTGCGTTATTGGCAGCATTTCCTCCAGTTGAGAAAACCAGATCCTCAACCGGAATTTTGTCGCCGTAGGAGAAGGCGATTAGGCACTCTTTGGTATCAATCTGGCAAAGAGTTTCGCTCTCGGTTGGCGTCATAAAAACGTCCATCGAAGCGTCCCCAATTGAAATTAGTTCGTAGCTATCCATTTTCCATTTCCGGCGAGTATTTACCGTATCTCGCCAAAGAGTTTAATCTTGCTCTTTTGTCGAAGGCCTTTTGGGAGGCCTCTAAATTATCGGGGTGTCCATTCCAAGTTTTAAGTACTGGATCCTGGAGTGCCCTTCCAAAAGAAAAAGAGAGTTGCCAAGGAAAACCAGCTATTTTATTCATCTCGTTTAGGTACATTGTTGCCTGCTCTGGAGTTTGTCCCCCCGAAAGGAAAACGATCCCAGGCACGTTAGTTGGAACTGAATTTTTTAGTGTTCGAATCGTAGCCTCAGCAACCTGCTTGATGTCAACCTTCTCGGGACAATCTTTACCAGGAAGAACCATATTGGGTTTAAGAAGCATTCCCTCTAAATCAACACCTTTTTCTCGCAATTTTGCAAACACAGCTAATAAAACCCGGGTAGATACATCCTCGCACTTTTGTATAGTATGATCTCCATCCATCAAAACCTCAGGCTCAATTATTGGAACAAGTCCTGCCTGTTGAGAGATTAAAGCATAATCTGCAAGAGCTTGGGCATTCGCCTGAATCACCTTGTCGCTAGGTAAAGTTGGACTAATTGAATAAACTGCCCTCCATTTGGTAAAAAGCGCTCCCAATTCCCTATACTCAACCAGCCTTTCTGCTAAACCTTCGAGTCCAGTAGTAGTTTTTTCGCCGGGAGAATCGGCCACATCCTGAGTTCCCTTATCTACTTTAATGCCTGGAATCACACCTTTTGTCGTCAAAACGTTGGGAAAAGGAACTCCATCTTTTGTTTTCTGTCTAATCGTCTCGTCAAATAGAATAACTCCACTAATATATTCACCAATACCTGGTGTAGTTATCAAAATTTCTCGATATGCTCTACGATTTTCCTCAGTCGAGGGAACGTTAATCTTAGCGAATCTTTTTTCTATCGTTGGAAAACTCTCATCCGCCGCCAAAATACCCTTTCCGGGAGCAACCAGTGCTCCTGCGGTACTACGTATATCAGGTTTATTCTCTTTCATGTCCTCATTCACTTTTTCTTAGTAAGACTTCTTTTACTTTCTTTATTATATTAGCAGCCTTCATACCATATTTTTCAAGAAGTTCATCAGGTTTTCCTGATTCACCGAAAGAATCTGGCATTCCGATAAACTCCATAGGGGTCGGATAATTTCTGGCCAAAACCTCGGAAACAGCACCCCCTAAACCTCCAGTTATTTGGTTCTCCTCAACCGTCACCAACGCCCCGGTCGTCTTTGCTGCACGAATTATCGCCTGGTCATCCAAGGGTTTGACTGTGTGACAGTTTATGACAAGGTTCTCTATCCCCTTTTTCTCAAGATCGTGTGCAGCCAAAAGGGCCTCATAAAGCAAGGGGCCGCAAGCAATAATTGCGACCTGTGGGTCTTTGGACTCCCAAAAGGTCTCTGCACGGCCTATCTTAAAGGGGGTATCTTCTGTGGTAAAAACCGGGGTTTTCTCTCTAGCAAAGCGTAAATAAGTAGGCTTTCCGTTCTTGGCTGCCTCCATTGTTGCTTTTTTGGCTTCAATCGAATCACAAGGGTTGATAACTATCATGTTCGGCATTACCCGCATTATCGAAATATCTTCAAGCATCTGATGGGTTGCTCCGTCTGGGCCTACTGTAAGTCCCGCATGCGCCCCTGCTATTTTTACGGGAACGTCATTCAAGGCAATCGTAGTTCTAATCTGTTCCCAATTTCTACCTGGAGAAAAAGCGGCATAGCTTGAAATAAAGGGGATTTTACCGTAATTGGCCATTCCCGCGGCAAGTGTGGCTAGAGCTTGTTCGGCAACACCAACTTCTATATAACGATTAGGAAACTGCTCCTCAAAAAGAATTGAGCGGGTACTCTCTTTAAGGTCTGCTGAAAGAACAACCACCTTCTCATCTTTTTCCCCTGCGAGAACCAATCCCTCTCCATATCCTTGGCGAGTTGCAACCATCTCAATATCTTTTTCAAAAATCTTTGGATTTAACTTGGCTGTTTTGGCTATCATTATTCGTGTTCAGACTTGATCTTTCCCCCCAAAGTTCTTAACTGGGCTAAGGCGATTTTTGCCTGCTCGGCTTTCGGCGGCTCGCCAGGTATATCGGTCGCCCCAGGTACTGCCCCGTGCCATTTAAAGTCGTACTCCATAAAATCTACCCCCTTACCGGGAATTGTATGGGCAATAATTACTGTTGGTTTTTCATAAACCGCTCTGGCCTGATTTGTAGCGTCGATAATTTCCTCGATATTGTGGCCGTCAATTCCAATTACATGCCAGTTAAAGGCTTTATATTTATCTTCCAAAGGCTCTAAAGGCATAACATCTTCTGTGTGTCCGGAAATCTGGATGTTATTTCTATCAACTATCGCCGTTAGGTTCGAAAGGTTGTATTTTCCCGCAAATGCCACAGCCTCCCAATGGTTCCCTTCTTGATGTTCGGCGTCGGACGTAAGAGCATAAACTCGAAACCTGGCCCCGTCCATTCTGGCTGCATATGCATATCCTGCAGCTTGGGCAAGACCAGATCCAAGAGGCCCTGAAGTCGTTTCAATTCCGACTAGTTTTGTTCTTTCTGGATGCCCCTGGAGGCCTGAACCCAACTTTCTTAAAGTTTTGAGTTTTGATATCGGGAAAAAGCCACGCTGAGCCATGGTTGCATAAAGAACCGGTGCAATATGGCCATTTGAAAGAATAAGTCTATCCCTCTCCGGCCAATCGGGTTTTTTGGGATCAATATTTAATATTTCAAAATAAAGAGCAGTAAAGACATCCGCCATTCCCAGAGGTCCTGCAGAATGGCCGCTCCCTGCGGCAAGGAGCATCTTTATGATGTCCTTCCTAATCTCGTTTGCTTTCTTTTGTAATTCTTCTATCGTCATAGCTGAAATGCTTTCTCCTCCTGATGCACGTTATCCTGTGCAGCCAGGGCCCCTTCAAAAACTTGCAAGGCTTTAAAGGCCTCATCAGGAGAATTTGCCACTTTATAAACTTTAAGGTCCTCCGGTCTTATTCTCATATTCCTCTCAAACTCTCTAATTATTTCGTTCCAAAATTCTCCATATAGAATAAGGGGTTTATGGTGGCCAAAGTAAAGTCTCGCCAAGCCCCAGGCCATTCCGAATTCAGAAATTGTTCCCGTCCCTCCCCTAAAAATTACATAGGCGTCCCCCAGCTCCAAAAGTTTTAGGGTCCGCTCAAGATAATTTTTGGTCCGAATTTCCTCGTCGAGTGGATTTCCGGGGTCGCGCCCTTCAAAATTTGTAATATCTTTGGGGTAGAAAGTTACCCCTATAGCGTAGCCTCCCGCTGCTTTTGCCCCCTCAGAGACCGCACGCATAGTCCCAGGACCCCCACCGTTTATACAAACATAGCCTTTACCGGTTAAGTATTTGGAAACCTCGTAAGCCTCCTTATATAGAGGGTCATTTTGAGCCGCATCTGCAAAACCAAAATATGATATTTGTTTTATTTTCCTCATTTAATTGGGTCTAGCTTATCTGCCGCCTCTTCAAATTTCTTAATATTTTCGGCTACGTCTCCTTCAAAAAGCCTCCTGCCGATTGCAATCTCATCTGCCCCCGCAAAATGGGTATCGTCAATGATTGAGTAAGTCTCCCCCCCATCAACACATATCCTAAAAGGGGTTTCGTCACTTTTTCTTATTTCGGCAAGCTCTTTTACCTTTTTAAGGGCGCTCACTTTAAACTCCTGGCCACCGCGGCCGGCTTTGACGCTCATTACAAGAACCACGTCAAGAGAAGTTAATATCTCGGGCTCAATTTGAGAAATGGGTGTATCGATATCCACCGCCAAACCAACAGATACTCCCGCTTCTTGAACCTTCCCGACAAAATCTCTCTGGCTAGTCATAGCTTCAATCTGTCCAATTATCCTGTCTGCCCCCCCGCGAACCGCCCTTTCTACCCAATCAACGGGTTCCTTGGTCATCAAATGAAAATCGAGCTTCAAGGTTGTATCAAGGTCGGAGAGAGCCGATGGGTCTATGGTCCTCCCCTCTGCAAATACCCCGTCCACAATATCTATTTGAACTCGACTTCCCACTCCCTCGAGCTTCAATATGAGTTCTTTTGCCTCGATGGGGCTTGCGGTCAAAATTGCCGGGATTACTTCAACCATTTCTTGCTATATTCTTCCAGGGCTTGCCTCTGGGCGTCATCCAAATGAACCCCAGGTCTTTGTGATGAAATAAAGGAAATTGCTTCCTCCACTCCCATTCCTTTAAAGCGGATAAGGTAAGCCGCAACCATGGTGGGAGATCTGCCGTGACCTGCCTTGCAATGGATATAAATAGTTTTCCCTTTAGTTACGACCTGGTCAATCATCGAGGTTCCTATGTCAAATTGGTCAGGAGTTGGAGGTGTATGATCGACTACCGGCATCCAAGTATAAAGATCTATTTCATCCGGCGGAGTCTCTTTATGTTCTGCCGTAAGGTTTAATTCAGCTTTAACCCCCAATTTCCTAAACTGCTCGGAGTGAATCGGACAGACATTCCCCTTACAAAGGTCGCTCCCTATAAAGATAGTATCGGTAATCTTCGAGTAATCAAAAAGGTGGTCGTCATTCATTGAGGGTTTCTAAAAGAAAGGGTGATGGGATCAGAGGGAGCGGATTCGCTACCTCCTACTCTTCCTACCCTAATTACCTGCTCGATAAGTCTATTTGCATATCCCCATTCGTTGTCGTACCAGGCAAAGACTTTGACTAGGTTTCCATCGACTACTTGGGTTAATGGTAGATCAACTATTGCCGACTCATCGCGGCCGATGATATCAGAAGATACCAAGGGGTCACTCGATACTGCCAAGATTCCCTTGTAAATTGGGTTTTGACTCGCATTAACGAAGGCGTTATTTACCTCCTCAACCGTTACTTTCTTTTTTA